>ERZ1034701.16-NODE-16-length-83646-cov-70.884605_pt1 | contig 83646 bp, 130 predicted proteins | sample MGYA00520651_ERZ1034701 | MGnify/ENA primary metagenome ERZ1034701 (study PRJEB33766, sample SAMN09781713) | gut metagenome | biome: gut microbiome | host: Homo sapiens | place: Madagascar | study: EMG produced TPA metagenomics assembly of the PRJNA485056 data set...
ACCTCGAAAAGGGCGTCAACCGCTTTGAACGCATGAAACTGACGCACCCGAAGCATTATGCGTTCTGCATCGGCGGCGGGGAATTTGACACGGATGGGCTGTGGAAGCCCACGAAAGACGGTCTTGGTTATGCGCGGGTGCTGGACTACATCGGAGTGAGGTATTGAGATGAGCACTGGATATGCGGAGAAGAGTGCGCTTTTCAATGAAGTTCAAAAGGCACTGAAAGCCCTCAATCTGAGGGCGAAACAGTACGGCGTTGACGAGGTTTATAACTGGTGCAAGTTCGTCCTGGGCGCGAAGCCGGGGAGCTTTACCGAGGGGCAGCAGATCGCGGCGGCGTTTTTCATGCAGACCGTACACAAGTTCCTTGATGGGCTTGCAGATGTGGGCGATATAGGCAGGGCAGAACCCCGGCCGACACTTATGGAGTTCACGCCGAAGGTGACATACCGGCTTGATGAATCGTATGTGCAAAGGCTGATGCTGATGAGAATGATAGGAGGGCAGGATGGATAGTTTACAGGCGAGCCGCATAGCGGGCGGCAACAGCGCGATTGGCAGAAGGGAGTCGGATTTTTACCCGACACCGCCGGAGGTGACGGTGGCGCTGCTGGACTTCCTCCGTCTGCCGGAGAACACGGTGATCTGGGAACCGGCGGCAGGTGAGGGGGATATGGCCGGAGTGCTTCAGACGTACTTTGAGACCGTTTATACAACGGACATTCTGGATGGGACGGACTTCTTGAAGTCCAGCATTGACGCGGCTGATTGGATTATCACGAACCCGCCGTTCTCGCTGGCGGAGGCGTTTATCCGCAAGGCGGCGTCTCTGGGCAAACCCTTTGCGTTTCTGGTGAAGTCACAGTTCTGGCACGCGAAACGCCGCTTATCTTTGTTTGATGAGTTCCCGCCCAGTTACATTCTGCCCCTGACATGGAGGCCGGACTTCTTTTTCAAGGACGACCACGGCGGCAGTCCTCTGATGGATGTTATGTGGTGCGTGTGGCTCATGCCGCACATTAAGGGAGCGCAGACGGTGTACAGACCATTGGAACGACCGAAAGGAGAGAAAGAAACATGAGCGTATGCAGAAGATGCGGAAAGGACTTTGATGCAACATCATCCCCCTCAATTTTGTACTGCCCGGACTGCTGCAAGGAAATTGAGGCGGACGGTTTTCCGATTCGTGCAATTCTTGAAAAGTCCGCCGAAAAGCCAAAGGCGGCAGTGATGGGCGGTATCAAGGACAGCGGAGAGCGTACCACCTTCTGCACCGGGGCGCAGCGGGATATGCACAGTGGGAAAGGCCGCATGGATCTTCTGCCGTGGGCTGCGATCATCGAGGTAAGCAAGCACTGTGAGGCCGGGGCACTCAAATATGGGGTTCATAATGTAGACCGCGGCATCCCCACCAGCAGTCTGATGGACAGCGCCATGCGCCACGCGGCAAAGTATCTGGACGGGCAGGAGGACGAGGATCATCTGCTGGCGGCGGCGTGGAACATTTTGTGGGCAATCGAGATGCGGTGTAAGAAACCGGAGTGCGTGGATACGCCGTGGAAGGAGGAAAAGACATGAGCATGGCCGTACTTATCAGCATTCGCCCGAAGTGGTGTGAGAAGATTGCCAAGGGTGAAAAGACCATCGAAGTCCGCAAGAACAGGCCGAAGCTGGAAACGCCGTTCAAGTGCTATATCTACTGCACGAAAGCGAAAGAACGGCTCATCGACATTTTGAAAGATGGTGACGAAAATTATGGGGAGATATACCACGGCAAGCCTGTTTTCATAAAGACGGACGAGGGCTCTGTGTGCGATATGTTGGGTAAGCGCCAGAAGGTCATCGGCGAGTTCGTGTGCGATAGGATCTTCCCGATTGATGTGTATGATAACGGCTGCATCAAAGATTGGAATTTTGAGTGTATGTGGCAGGCGTGTCTGCCGTATGAAGGAATTGCTGCCTACATTGGAAGAGAAAAGCGGGGCTACGGCTGGCATATTTCTGACCTGAAAATCTACGATAAGTCGAAGGATCTGGGAGAGTTTTGGTTCCCGCCTGAGAAATACTGCGAGAAAGAACTCTGCGGAGATTGCCCATACGATCAAGTCGCAGACGTAAACGGCGAATACGAGTTTGACTGCGAGTGGCGGCGGCCACTGAACCGCCCGCCCCAGAGCTGGTGCTATGTGGAGGAGCAGAAATGATATACACATTTCATGTTGGAGATTACGTGAGGTTGGAACGTGCCGATGGCACATCATCCAAAACGCTTACCGGATATGTGTCGTCTCACCAGCGATTAGTGTCCGGGCACAGTTTCATTTTCAAGTGGGACGATGGGACGCAGACGGGCTGGAGTGGCAATATAGAGGATCTGCCGCAGAATTTTACTCGCATTGGCAAGTACGACTTTGCGTGGATCAGAGCGATCAGGGATTGCGGATATGCAGAAAAGGATGAGCTCGACAAGATGAGCTCCACGAAACTGATGATGGTGCCGGGAAGCCTGCACGAGGGAGACTATGTGGAGACCTCGGATGGCCAGGTGGGGTACATCAAGAGCATCTGCCGGTGTGAGAAATGCCGGGAGCGTGGGTTCTATGAGCCGATCGTACATTTTACGGACGGTGAGGAGGACTGCATCACCAAGTACGAGGCAGAAAACGGCTTCAAGGGCTATAAGCGCATCGGACGGTGGGAGAACGCAAGCGAAGTACAAAAAGCACAAAAGGTGAAAGAGATCGAGTTCCTGCCCGAAATCTGGATGGACACTCCCGAAAAGCGCAAGATCAACGAACTGGTAGACGCCGTAAATGAACTGCGAAAGGAGAAACAGAAATGACGGAACGAAAGGTGCTGATCGTCCGCGTGAAGGGCGGTATGCAGATAGCGCAGGGCGTAACCAACCATATCATAGAGGGGCTGGTGCGGGGCGTGTTGGTGCTGCCGGAGGATGTCATCACGTCCTACGCCATTGAGGAGTTTCCTGCGCTGGGAGTGGAGAATGAGGACACCATCTATACGGTCGTACCGAAGGGCGTACCAGCGGTAAAAATACTCAACAAGGACGATATTCTCCCCATTGGCGCGCTTGTGCAGGTACAGGAGGAAAGCGAACAGCGCGATGAAAGCGAAGCCCAGCCAGACCCAGCACCGCAGCCGACCGAACCCGCCACACCGTTTAAGCCAAAGGGCGCGATGGCGGAGATCAAGCGGGAGGTTTTTATACGGCTGCAAGCCTACCAGCAAAGAACGAAGCTTGGCTGGGCACAGAGAGTGTCCGACGCTACCGGCGGCAAGGTGGCACCTGACGTGGTGCGGCTTGGCCTTCTGGAGGCGCGGGACATCGGCGTTGACCGTTGGAAACTCATCGGAAAGGCGCTGGACAAACTGGAGGAGGAAACGGAGAAATGAAAATTTATATAGCAGGACGTATCACAGGCAATCCGCATTATAAGGCAGAGTTTAAGGAAACGGAAACAGCGTTGCAGTGTGCGGGTCACACCGTCCTGAACCCGGCGGAGCTGCCGGAGGGCATGAAGCCTGCGGACTATATGCGTATTTGCTTCGCCATGCTGGAGAGCGCGGATGTGGTGTTTTTTCAGCGAGGATGGGAGATAAGCAATGGCGCAAAATTGGAGTACGACTACGCAAAATACATCGGGAAGAAAAATATCATCTTCAACGATTCTCTGGACAATTACAAGGATAATATCAAGATCGTTGCCGTTATGATGCGCTGGATGATGGATGAGGACTGACTAAATGGATAAGGCCATCTGGACGGTCCGCACTGCCAAACTGTGCCCCAAGTGCATCAAAGAGATGGAAGCGGAGTACATCGTGTACCTGACGCACGAGCAGCAGAGGAACCGCATGAAGGACATAGCCACGCACGGTTACTGCGACCGCTGCCACGAGGAAAGTTTCATGCTTCGGATGCGCCAGTACACCATGAATGGCAGGACACTACGGGAGAAGGGGCTGGATAAGAAGTGGAGGGAATACATGGGATGAGCGCGCAGATCGCATTGAACGTAGACTGCATGGAGTATATGCGGACGCTGCTGGATAAGGCGTTTGACCTTGCCATCGTAGACCCGCCGTACTTTACCGGCCCGGAACGCAGAGGGTATTACGGCTGCAAGGTCAGCCCCATCGGCGTACACCGGGACTATCCCATATCACCGAAGTGGGACGTGCCAGGCATCGACTACTTTTCCGAGTTGGTGCGCGTGGCAAAAAAATATATCGTATGGGGATGCAATTACTTTGATGTTGTTTTTCCTCCGGGCCGCATCGTTTGGGATAAATGTAACGAAAACAGTTCTTTTTCGGATTGTGAGATCGCGGCGACAAACTGCCATGACAGCGTTCGCATATTTCGCTATATGTGGAATGGGATGTTTCAAGGGAAAAGCATCACGGACGGCACAACGCAGCAGGGCAACAAGGCGCTGAACGAAAAGCGGATCCATCCCACGCAAAAGCCCGTGGCATTGTACGAGTGGCTGCTGCAGAAGTACGCCAAAGAAGGCTGGCGCATACTGGATACACACTTGGGCAGTGGGAGCAGCAGGATAGCGGCCTACAACCTCGGCTTTGAGTTCGTTGGGTGCGAGATCGAGCCGACATACTTCCAACTGCAAGAGCAGCGGTTTGCGGAGCATACGGCACAGGTAAGGATGTGGTGAAGATGGAAAGAAAGATAGAAGATCTCGGAACAGGCGGAGCCGGTGGAGTTGGTCCGGCATACATCGCTAATGGTGGTGCCGGCTGCGAGCCTGGATCCGGTGTATGTACGCCCGGTTCAGGAGGCTCCGGTGGAAATGGACGATTTATCTGGCACCGCACAGAGGATGGCCATGCGACGATGGTCTGGCAAAACGCACCGACCTGCTGCCAGACGCACAACCTTTTTCTCGTGCAAAAGCGCGGAACCGAGATTTACCACAAGTGCTATGTTTGCGGCAGAGACTGGACGGAGCCAGCGCCAGTAAATCCTATGGAGACGGTGAAGATAAAACCGATACCCACGAAATGGGAAAACGGAAAGAAAAAGCCACCGATACCGGAGGGAGCAATGATCGTACATTTGTGAGGAGGAAAGCATAATGGGAACTTTTTTGGGGATCATTATCGGTCTTGTTTTTGCCGCCGGATTGCTCGCATTTGTTGACCTTATTTCAAAGGACAATGGGCGAGGCTATCAGCCCAACAAGCCCTTGAACGGTTCTCCCCCCAACAAGGGGAACTGCATACAGAGACTACCTGATGACAAGAGACAGCACAAGGCACCGCTGATGATACAGACCGGAGATTTCCGCAAACCAGAACGGATTATCGGTATTGTTTATGGGGAGGATGCGGCCTTATGGCACGCTTACATTTTCAAGTCATGCTGCGGCGCGGAATATTTTGAGGACAACGGAGAACTTGCCGGTGTCGTTATTCTTCCGAAGGAGGACAAGCAGTGAATCAGTATAACAGAAAACCAAGCGGTCAGTTGGAGGTGTGTCCGCACTGTGGAAGAGATAGCGGGGAGCGCAAAATCGGTATTTATGTGCCGGAACGGTACTATGTGCGCTGCGCGAGCTGTGGGTTCACCTTGTCTGGGTGGAGCCAGAGCGCCGCTACGGCAAGCTGGAACAGACTGAGTAAGAAGGTGAGGACATGAAAAGCAAATGCTGTGTTGGCTGCAAGTGGCACGAGGAGTGGACTTGGGCGTGCTTCAATGGGGATAGCCCCTATTGCGCCGATTTTGTAAACTGCGGGTGTCCGCTGTATGAGGAGAAAGAGAAGGAGGGCGAAGAATAATGGGACTTTGCGCTCGTGCGAAAGGGCTGACCGATGAGACTGGTTTTGACTGTGGGTATCTTACATACGGCACGTTTATCCTTGAACTGATAAAGGTTGCCTACGGCCAGCAGTGCCACAACATTTTCAAGAGGAATATGCTCCGCGGTGCGCCCTTCTCTGATGCAGAAGCAGAATACTGGAACGCGCACTGCAACGACGATCTGGACATCCTGATTTTTCATTCAGACTGCGGAGGCCAATTTACCCCGCAGGAGTGCCGCAAGGTATACAACGCCATGAAAGATCTGAAGTCCGATATGATGGGGCACAATTACTACGTAATGAAACCCTACAATATGTTTGAGCACTGGAAAGCAATATTCAAGCACTGCGCTGACCGCCGGGTAAACCTGTACTATTCGTGAGGAGCGATATAATCAATGACCAAAAGGGAACAGATAGTCTATAAAACAATGAGTGAGAACATTGCCCGTGCCGGCGAGTTCGGATTATGCCCCGGACCGTTTGTGGCCATGCGGGCAGAGTACCGGCGCGTCGTGCGTCGGGAGCAGACACACTTCCTGTTAGAGTTCATGCTGCTGACGCTACTGATTTTCGCGCTGATCGCCCCGTGGAGAGCCAGCGCGGACACGCCGCACACCGTTTTGCGGGTGGAGTGGGGCGAAGATGTTGACAGCCATGATACAATCGTAGAAGAGGATCCCGATGAGTCGGAACGCATACTGGAAGCCGTCAAGGCAAAAAGCAACGTGCTGGAGGACTGCATCATTACCGGCTACTGTGCAGACTGCGTTGAGAAGTACGCGCACATGAACCAGGACGAGTTTGGCCGTGTGTTGACCGCCAGCGGCCAGTGGGTATATCCCGGCTCCTGCGTGGCGACCGACCCGGACGTGATACCGACCGGCAGCACGGTCATCATCGGAGACAGAACATACATCGCCCTGGACGTGGGCGTAATAGGCAAACACGTTGACATACTGATGACCCATGAGGAGGCCGCCGTGGCGGGGGCCAGAAGGGAAACGGTGTGGTGGTGTGAGGAATGAGACACCATATATTATATAATGTATTTTTACATTATTCGACAATGGACGTGACGTGTTGAGCAGGTTTGCAAGTATGCGATTTTACACACGAAAATGCACACGGATTTCAAAAGTGCTGTTGCACAGCGGGTTTATAAGGAAAAGTGAGCGTTCGAATCCTTCTCCCGCTGCCAAATGAAGGGAAATCCCGCAGTCGTTGAGGCTGCGGGATTTCTTGTTGTTTCAAGGGGTTTGCGCATTTTTGACATAAAACTTATCGGTTCGTTTGCTGCTTTTTTGGTGCGCTCTGGAACGGTGTTTTCCTGCGTTTTTACACACGGATTTACACACGAAAAGCGGACCTGGGGCGGTCACAAATTTTCTTTGTAAAAATTCTCCATCTCCCTGACGCGGGCATTTAAGTCGCGTGCGGCGAGGTGAGTATATATTTCGTGCATGACCTTGTAATCTGACCAGCCGCCGATACGCATACATTCCTCTTCCTTGAAGCCAAGACTGTAGGCCAGGGATGCGAAACTATGGCGCAGACCATGTACACCCACCTTGGGAAGTCCGTTTGCTTCGCAGACATCGTTGATCTTGCGCCAGAGCCCGTTTGGCGGCTGGTACGACACACGCTTGCCCTTGGGGCCATTTTCATCCTTGAGGAGCTGGCGGAGGCGGGGGATCATAAAGGGGACGACACGATTGGACTTTTGGGTTTTGGGTGTTATCTTCTCCACATACTCGTTCTTTTCGTTCTGCGCGATGACGGCATGAACACGGAAGGAATCGGACTTAAAATCTATGTCATCCCATTTGAGGGCCAGCAGTTCTCCGCGGCGCAGACTGTGGAGGGCGAAAAGCGCTTCCTTCTCGAAGGACTTGCCCTCGATGGCTTTGCAGAATACGATGATCTGCTCCGGCGTGAGCCACTTATGCTCGGAAACAGGGAGCTTTGGAAGTGTTACTTTTGAAACGGCGATGCCGTTTTCCTCTAAGACGGATTTGATAAACCCCCAGGCATTTTTCAGCGTTTTTGGGGCGCAGAGCGCGGCCTCCTCGTTTATATACGACTGCCAATCCACCGGCTCACGTATGTTGACACCCTGACAGGACTTGAAGCGGTTTTTCTGATAGATGCGGTAGCCGCGGATAGTGTTGGGGGAGAGAAGGGCGCGGCGCGTGATATAGTTTTCAATGGCATCAGAGAGCAGAAGCGGCTGGTCTTTTGCTTTTTTCTGCTGCTCCATAAAGCCGGCGCGGATAGCTTTGGCCTTTGCAATACAGCGATCCTTAGTAGGTTCGGTGACAGACTGCTGCTCGGCACGGAGATATATGCGCCAGCTGCCGGATGGAAGCTGCTTCGGCTCCGGCACTTTGATAACGCCGTCCTTTTTGCGCTCCCGCACCTGCTTCTGGCCGCACCAGGGGCAGAACGTGGCGTTGTCGGGGACTTCGCGCTTGCAGGACTTGCATTTCGTTGACATTTTGATATTTTCGTGTTACCCTACTGTTGTAGGCTCCTTTCTTTAAGACTCGTGATGGTGTTGGCGGGAATAGAGCTTATATGGAAAAGCCGTCCGATTGGGCGGCTTTTTCTTTTTTTAACAAAAAATCTCAAGAAACTTGTGATATGTGTGCATTGAAACCAGGAAACTTGTGATATATAATGTAGAACACAGTAGAACCTATGTTCTATTTTTGCTCGATTATATTTTTTTCAGCATCGCGCAGCGCACGGTATCCGACAAGGCTGCACACGACGATAGAAACAGGCGTAAGAATGATAACAAGCCACGCAAACGCTGTAGGCCCGTCCTGGAGGACAAAACCAGCATGGGGGTTGCGGAAGTCGAAAAAAAGGTAAACAATTAAGAACAGGGAGAGGACCGCGGCAAAAATTGAGGAAAACACAGACCAGCGTTTGTAATGATCGCGCTGGCGGATAACGGCATCCAAGCGCTGGGTGCAAAGGCCGTTGACCTGCTTCAGGCGTACCACGTCGCCGGAGCTGACGGCGTTATCCAGTTCCAGCTCGTGGATGCGTTCCCGCATGGCGGAGGGGGCGGACGCAGGGGGCTGGATCTCAAACGTCTGATCGGCGGAGATGCCGACGGCTTTCATCACGGCTACAGCATCGTACAGCTTTGGATCGCGCTCACCGGACTGCATTTTGCAGACGGCGGAATAGCTGATGCCGGACAGTTCGGCCAGTTCCTCGTTGGTGATGCCCTTGTCCATTCTGGCTTTACGGACAAGGGCAGGGAAGTCCTGAATATACTGCGCGATTTCCTGAATTTCTGACATGATTTCCCCTTTCTATCGGTAACGGATACTATTTCATCCGCTGCGGATCTTATTTCACCCGTAAATTTCCATATTTGGGTGGCAGTTTCCCAAATATGGATCGGCCTCAGAGTGCCAATTACCCAAATTGGGGAGTGATTCCCCAAAATGAACGTAGACACCGGGGCGCACATAGAGTACAATTGAACCAAGCAAACGCCAGAAAACGACATACGAGGGGGTACAGAGAAATGAACGAACAGGAAGCGAAGAAACTGGTCTCCACCCTGACGATGGAGGAAAAGGTCAGGCTTTACGAGCTGCTATCAGCGCTGCGGCAAAGCCCTGCACCTGCGCCAGTTCAGTAGGCGTAAGAGAACACAGCAACTTAACAAGGGCGGAATCGAGTTCGCTTTCCAGTTGGGAAGCGGGCTCTTTTTCTTTTTCATCGCCGTAAAGTTCGGTCAGCAAATAGGAGACGTCAATCTCCAGAACGCGCGCAATAGCGCGAAGAGTGTCCATTGATGGTTTGGTCTTTCCTTTTTTGTAGAGAGCCATTGCCGACGGAGTGATGCCGGCAGTTTCATAGAACTCGGCTTTTGTCAGCCCCTTGGCTTTGCATAATTGCCAAATCTTGTAAACGAACAGTTCACCATTCACAAAAGTATACCTCCAAAATTGTGCATTGCTACAAACATTGAAAAATGAAGTAGATCGCTCTTGAAATTGAGTAAATATTGAGTTAATATAAAGATACGCAAAAGAAATCGAGCAGATATAGAGAGAAACTTCACCAAAATCAAGTGGAATTTGCTAAGTTATTTGAACAGACAACCACATAATAAGGCGAATTTCAGGAAAAGTCAAGTATTTCTCAATTATTTTTGATGGGAGATGAGAGATTGAGTTATAAGGAGCAAAGAAAGAAAGCCGGATATTCGCAGAAAACGGTGGCAGATCTGCTGGGGATAAGCGTTTCAGCGGTGAGCCTTTATGAGACAGGCAAGGCTGATCCTTCGGTGGCAGTTCTGCACAAGCTGTCTGCGCTGTACCGCTGTACGCTGGATGAATTGATGAAGGGAGAGGGGAGAAAATGCCGAGAGTGAAGCCCTTGGGTGTGAACCCAACGGAGCAGAAGATCGTAGCGCTGCTGTACGGCGCGATGGAGACAGAGGGCGTGCAGAAGCAGGAGCTGGCCGCAGCGTTGGGAATGACCCCCAAGACGCTGCGGCAGCGGAAGAAAGCCCCGCTGGATTTCACGGTGCGGGAGCTTCAGAAAGCCTGCCGGGCACTGCACATCCCCATAGACGATCTGCGGTCGGCCATCACGCTATGAGCTGGCGGTGCAGGATATGCGGCGTGAAGTTCGACGCGCCGGTGGTCCGGGAGAGGAAAGAGAACCTGGACGGGGAGAACGGCATAGAGGTACGCCGGGATATGTATTGCCCGGTGTGCGGAGAGCCGTACATAGAGGAGGACGATGATGAGCAGAACGCGGAATGAGCGCCGGCGCGACCGGGGATGGAAGATACTGCTGGGCGTGAGCGTTTTTCTGGCGTGGGGCATTATCGGAGAGGTGGAGAACGGCGGCTCGTTGTGGCTGCTGCTTCTCGCGATAGCCGCCCTGGTGGGCGTGTGGACAAGCTGTAAAGCCCTGGGGCTTTATAAATAAACCAACAAAAATTTTAATTTGAAGGAGTACATCAAAATGGCTAAGAAGAATGAAACAACGACCGTTATCGGCATCCGTCCCATCGACATCAAGAAGGTGCGTATCCGCATTGTGGGAGATTCCCCGCTGGTCATGCACGCATGGAGTGAAAAGGCCAAGCGCATGATGCTGGAGACTCAGATGGGCGTAAACAAGACCAAGAAGAAGGAACCAAAGAACCCTGTAGACGATTTTATCCGGTCTATGTACTGGCTGACCGAGATGCCGGAGGACGGTACGGAGGAAGCATTTGCGGAAGCGGTGAAGGGCGGCGCACGTTTTGGCATCCCCGTGACCGGCATCAAGCAGGGCGCACTTTCCGCTGCCTATCGTCTGGGCTGGGTCAAGGATCGTATGGGGCTGAAGGGTGCTTTCTTCATCGACGCAGACGAAAACGGATTGGTGGAGGTCTACGCCGATACGCCCATCATGCGCGAGGACTTGGTGCGCGTGGGCATGGGCACCGCAGACCTGCGGTATCGCGGAGAGTTCCGCAACTGGCACTGCGATCTGACGATCTCCTACAACGCGGCAGGGCAGTTCTCCTTGGAGGACATTATCAACGCCATCAATGCGGGTGGTTATGTATGCGGCCTGGGCGAGTGGCGCCCTGAGAAGGACGGCGATTTCGGCAGGTATCATGTTGAGGCAATCTGACTTACAGTAACTTCCCTTGGCTGGTATGGCGGGGCAAGTTTAGGCGAGTAACGGAGTGTTGAGGCACGGCGCGGCAGGCATGGTTCGGCAAGGAGGGTCGAGGTTTGGTTAGGAGCGGTCTGGCGTGGTCCGGTATGGCAGGCAAGGTGAGGTTTGGCAAGGCCTGGTAAGTCATGGTACGGCAGGCATGGTGGGTCGTGGTACGCCAGGGACAGGTTCGGCGTTGTATGGCGGGCATGGCTGGGCGTGCATAGTAATGGCTCGGCAGGGCGTGGATTGGCAGGAATCTTAGAAAGGAGATAGACAATGGTTTATCAGTGGAAGATACCGACATTGTATTCCGTAGACGCACAGACTGCGGGAGAGGAATTGGAACGGATCTACAATGAGCGAGGCGAATTGTCACCGAAGAACGTGGTGGATGCCAGCAGAAGTGAACAGGCACCGCTCCATGTCTGCTTTGAGTGGGACAACGAGAAGGCGGCAGAAAAATGGCGGGAGGAACAGGCGTCCCGCATCATATCCACCATCACCATCGTTGGAGAGAACGCAAATACCGCAGGACGTGAAGTGCGGGCGTTCATACACGCGCAGGGCAGCTATCATCCTCTTGCGGTGGTCGTGTCGGACGTGGACAAGACGGCGGAAATGCTGCAAAACGCACTCAAGGAACTGAGCGCATTTCGGAAGAAGTATGAAACACTGAGCCAGCTTGCACCCCTGTTTGACGCGATGGACAGACTGACGGCGTAAGGGGCGCGGGGAGAGAACATGGTGGGAATAACAACAGAGCAGGTGGCGGCGATCAACGCGGCGCTGGAGAAGAACTACCGCGTTGAGCTGATACCGTTGAAGGACGGTGTGAAGATCGTCAAGGTCAGCAGAGCAGAGATCAAAGCCAAATAGTGTACCCCGCCTAAGTCAGTTGGCGGGAAGGGCGGAGCGTCGTCGAGTGGTTCGGAAATTCCGAACAGCTTGGCGGCGCTCTTTTTGTTTGCAGGAAGGAGATGGAGAAAAACGGAACGGCTGCACTTTGAGAACCGGGAGGACTGGCTGGCAGGACGTATGCAGGGTATAGGCGCCAGCGAAGCCGCAGCAGTGGTGGGGATGTCCCCGTGGATGTCGAAATTGGAACTGTGGCGGCTGAAGGTGGGCGCGGAGAAAGCCAAGGATCTGAGCGGCAGCGCGGCGGTGAGCCGCGGCGTGCGGATGGAACCGGCACTGCGTAGCCTGTACACCGCCATACATCCGGGACACACAGTGGACTACTACCCCTACGACATTCTGTACCAGAAAGAACGGCCCTTTATCTTCGCCACGCTTGACGGAGAGGTCACTGACGAGCGAGGGCGGAAGGGCATTTTGGAGATAAAGACCAGCTCACCAAACGGCAAAGCGGGATGGGCAAAGTGGGACGGGCATATACCCGACCACTACTACTGCCAGATACTGCACCAAATGCTGGCGACCGGGTACGAGTTCGTAGACCTGATGGCAAGCTTGGAGAACATGGACGGCGACCTGAGCATACGCACCTATCACTTCGAGCGGGCAAATCAGGAGGAGGACATGGCGTGGCTGCTGGAAAAGGAGACGGACTTTTACCAAAACAATGTGCTCAACGGGGTACCCCCGGCGGCAATATTACGACTTTAAGTGAAAAACGAAAGGAGAATTGAAATGGCAATTCGAGTGACCGTGCTGGACATGGACACGGGAGAGGAGCGCGTATTCGTGCGGAACGCCTGCGGCGTGATATGCGCGGCGGTGATGCCCAAGGAGGGCGCGGCGGACAAGTACGACGGCGTGGCCACCGCCTATGTGGGAGAGAGCGTGCCCATCGGCACGGCGGGGCTGCTGGTGCGGCTGGCGGAGAACGCCGTAAAGCTGGTGACGGAGAAGGACAGCCGCATCCGCCAGAAGATGGCGGAGGATGACGCGGCATTGGCTACGGCACAGGCGGAGAAGGAAGCCGCCGCAAAGAAGAAGTCCGCCCCCAAGAAGGGCGGCAAGCGCACGGCCAAGAAGGAGGGCAAGTGATGAAACTGAAACTGACGATGACCAACGCCGAGACCGGTGAGGTGCTGCACGAGGAGACCGACCTGGACTTCGCCATGATGTCCTTCTGGCGCAAGACAGAGGAGGGCGTGGACTTTGAGTCCGTGACGCGGGGAGAAAGCATGACCGCAGACGAGTTCGCTCATTGCCTGGCTGGCGTTGACAGTGCCGTGGAAAAGAACCTGCGCGACAACAAGGCTGTGTGTATAGCCTACGGACTTGTCAAGCTGGGGGTTCTTGGAAAGATCGTAGACCTGAGTGCAGAAGCGCGGCCCGGAGAGGGCGCTGCCGATGCGAAGAAGGAGGGTGAGCAGGGATGATCGTAAAGGCGATGTATCACAAGTCGAAGCTGAACGGCTACGGCGGACAGGCGTACACCTTCCTCACCGACCTGCCGCTGCACCCCGGCGACAAGGTGCTTGTCCCCGGCGGCGATGGCACGGAGAAGAAGGCCATCATCACAGAGGTGGACCTGCCGGAGAGCGCCATTGACCCGGCGTGGGCGGAGAGGGTGAAACACATCACCAAGTACGACGCGGAGGTAAGGACATGAGAGCGGCGGAATTTCGCATCACCACAGACCTGGCTCCGCTGCGGCAGTTTCAGATCGGGGCTAACTTCGAGGAAACAAAGGCGTGGCTGACGGAGAACCTGGAGCCCCTGCGGACGATGGCGGTGACACCGGAGAGCACGGCGCAGGCGAAGCAATATCGCGCGGCGGTGAGGAAGATCCGGGACCACATCGACGAGAGCCGCAAGATGGCAAAGGCGGCGGCACTGGAGGCGTACAGCAGCTTTGAGACCAAGTGCAAGGAGCTGACCGCTCTGTGCGAGGAAGCGGCCAACGCCCTGGACGTGCAGATCAAGGCGATGGAGGAGGCGGCGAAGCAGGAGAAGAAGGACCGGCTGGCTGTGTACTTCGCCCAGGTGGTGGGCGACATGGCGGAGTGGCTGACCTTTGACGACTGCTTTAACCCCAAGTGGCTGAACGCCACCTACGCCGAGAGCACGGCGTGGATGGATATAAACGCCGCCATAGACCGCTGCCGTGCCGACCTGAACGCCATTCGTGCGCTGCACAGCGAGTTCGAGACCACGCTGCTGGACGAGTACACCCGTACCCGGAACATCAGCGCGGTGCTGGTGAAGAACGAGACACTGGGGCGCATGAAGGCCGCCGAGGAGGAGCGAAAGCGCAAGGAAGCGGAGGCTGCGGCGAAGTACGCGGCGTCGCTGGAAGAATTGAAGCGTGTGGCCGATGAGACGATGCGTCAGGCCGAGCAGAAAGCAAGTGAGACCGGCAGGAGCGTGGTGGAGACACTGGGCGAACTGTCCAAGCCGGTCAATGACCTGGTGGACGAGGATGGACATGAGATGCCCTCCGCGCAGGAGCCGGAGTACAAGGTGGACTTCCGCGTATTCGGAACGGCGCGGCAGCTGGACGGGCTGAAAGCCTATATGCAGAAAACCGGTATCCGGTTTATGCCGGTGCCGCAGGAGTAAGGGAGGAGAAGGAACATGAAAACGCAGAATCAGACAGGCTTCACGCAGATGGCGCAGGCCAAGAAGCCCACATTCAGCATGGCGATCACGGCACCCAGCACCCAGCAAATGATCGCCAGGGCGCTGAAGAACGACAAGATGGCGGCGCGGTTCACCAGCACCCTGATCGGCGCGGTGAGCGCCAGCGAGGCGCTGAAAGCCTGCGACCCCGGCACCATCATCGCCGCCGGCCTGCGTGGCGAGGGAATGGGCCTGATCTACGGACACGGCTACTACATCGTGCCCTACGGCAGTGTGGCGACCTACCTGATGTCGTACAAGGGCTACATACAGCTGGCCATGTCCACCGGCTACTACGCGGACATCGACTGCGTGGAGGTGCGCGAGGGCGAATTGGAAGGGCGCTACCGCCGCACGGGCAAGCCGGTCATCAACCTGGCCAAGTACGACACAGACGAGGAGCGCGAGAGCCACAAGGTCATCGGCTACTACGCCTACTTTGAGCTGAAGGACGGAACGTTCCGCTACGAGTATTGGAGCATGGACAAGCTGCTCAAGCACGCGGACCGGTATTCTCCGGCCTTCAAACTGGATAAGTATAACGCACTTATCAAGGGCGAACTGGACGCCAAGGAGCAGACCAAACTGCTGAACGGTACGCCCTGGTACGACGTGAACGGCGGACAGGACAAGATGTGCCGCAAGACCATGATGCGCCAGCTGCTGAACAGCGGCTATGCCCCGCTTTCCAACGAGGTACGCAGTTACTTCAACGAGGACAGCGACGATACCGTGGTGGCCACGGGGGACGGCGCGGAAACCGAGCCGGTCATTCCCACTACCGGACACGTGGTGGAGGACGATACCCCCACCGCAGAGCAGGAAACATCCGCCACCAGCCCCACAGCGCCCTCTGAGAGCGCCGCAGAGCCGAAGAAGGGCAACGACACCGCCCCGACCAGCAAACGCACACAGAGCCCCGCAGAGGGCAAGACGGAGGCGAAGGACTACTCCGCAGGGTTCTTCGGGGAGGGCGAGCAGTAATGCCTCTATTCGTTCGGAAGCGTCTGGACGGAGAGGGCAAGGCTGACGGAAGCCAGTACATGATCTGTACCGGCTCCGTCAGCCGGGATCCCCGGATAGGCGCGATACCCAAGAACAACCTGCCGAAGGTGGAGTTTGGCATGGGCTACGACAGCAAGCAGTTTATGAACGTGTGCGCCGTGGGTGATAACGCCGCCACAAAACTGAGCGCGTGTCTGGAAAAGGGCGATGCGGTATGCGTGGTGGGCACATGGCGGCAGAAACCGTACACCACCAAGGACGGCGAGGAAAAGGTTTGGAGCGAGCTCCGCGCCGACATGGTGCTGCCAATGGGAGCGCTGGAAACGCTGCTGCAGGTGCCGGTGGAGGTATTCCTTCGGCTGGCGGATCTGCTGCCGCAGCTGGAAAAGCTGTGCACGGGAGAGACCCCCACCGGAAAGCCCAGCGGGACGCTGAACGCCGTGCAGCAGAGCGCAGCGGCACTGCACGAGATGGAGGAGGACGAGCCGCTGCCGTGGGATAAGGACGGCGCGGACGACTACGAGCTGAGTATCTGACGGGGAGGAAAATCATGAAAATTATTTGCACCAAAGAAGAATTTGCCGAAATGCTGACGGTCTGCTGCGACAAGGTGAAAGGTGTCACTTGCAAAGCGTGTCCTTTGTACAGTGCTTGCGGCGGTGAGAAGGGGATCGTCAATCTCTGCGAGTTCGGCGAAGCGGATCATCCGCACAGAGAAACCACCGCACAGCCCAGTATTTTCGACATTGTGTGTCATGACCACGATGTAAAGGAAATGCTGATTCGCCAGTGCATCAGCGATCAGTATGAGGACAACTGCAAATGCTGTGTTCTGCGCGGACTTTGCGGATGCGGCGAGGACGAGAACAACGACGGGAAGCCTGCGGACATTGGGGAATTTTTGAAAGTCTGGGGTGAGAGGGACTGATGGCGACACGGAGGATGTTTACAAAGAGCGTTACGGACGATGACCATTTCATGGAAATGTCATCCTCCGCGCAAGCTCTTTACCTTCACCTCTCGATGGCCGCAGACGATGACGGTTTTTGCAACCAAGTCTCCGTCTCCATGTTTAAGGCGCACGCCAGCGTATCGGATCTCGAAACCCTGCTGAAATGCCGTTATATCTACCAGTTCGAGAATGGCGTGATCGTCATCAAACACTGGCGTATGGCGAACGCACTGCGAAAAGACAGGTACACGCAGACCCGTTTTAAGGAGGAATTATCGCTGCTTACGCTTGAAGCGAACGGCGCGTATACGGTGGATGACAACGTGGCGGAGAAAAGCGGGTACAACGTGGTACCCAAGTGGTTGCCGGATGGTTGCCATGTGGTTGCCGACTGTCTGCCACAGGTTAGGGTAGAAGAGGATAGTGTAGGTAAGGATAGGTTAGAAGAAGATATATCTACAGGCTCTAAAGAGCCTGTGTGTCGGACAAGTGATGTCCGACGCATCGTGGCGGCGTGGAACGAGACCGGACTGACGCAGGTGATGAAGGTAACGGCGGAGACCAAGCGGGGACGGGCGCTGAAAGCCCGCATCCGGGAAAACGGCGTGGACGGTGTGCTGAAAGCCATTGAGAACGTGAAGAACAGCCCGTTCCTGAAGGGCAAAAACAAGCGCGGCTTCGTGGCCAGCTTCGACTGGCTCATTACGAGCCCGGACAACTTCCAGAAAACCCTTGAGGGCAACTACACGCAGGAGTTCATCCCTGAAAACGACGCTCCTACTGTTGACCACGCCAGCGAAGCCTATCAGATCGCGCAGTACCTGGCGCAGGAGAAGGCCCGGGACAATCCAGGCAGGGCGCAGCCCACGGAGGCGGAGATGCAGAAGCAGGCCGTGGCACTGAATGAACTGCACGAGCAGAACGGCGTGGCGTGGGACACGATAGACAACGTGCTGTACTTCGCACTGAACAGCCAGTGGTGGGGGAAGAAAGTGCAGAGCACCTATGACATGAAGCGGTATTTCAACGAGATATTTGCCGACATGGTGAAGGAGCAGGGCGCGGTGAAGGAGTGAAGAACACATGGAAATAGGCGTGATCGAGAAAGCGCCGGCGGCGGAGGTAGCGCTGTGGCAGCAGGACTACTCCGGGGACGCAGAACGGGCGGTGATCGGTTCAATGCTGATCGACGCGGCGTGCGTAAAGGACGTGCTGAACGCGGTGGAGGCTGACGACTTCTACATCAACACCAACCAGGAGGTATTCACCGCCATACGGCGGATGCACGTGGCGGCGAAGCCCATAGATGGATTGACCGTGGCCAGCGAATTGGAGCGGGAGGGGCTGTACAGCAGCGAAACGCGCAACTACCTGCTGCAGTGCATGGAGATCACCCCAACCAGCGCCAACGTACTGGAATACGCCGGGATCGTGCGGAAGAAGGCGGAGAAGCGCCGCTTCACCAAGGCGGTGATGGAGGCGCTGGCCACGGATGAGGACCCGCAGGCGGCTGTGGCGGCGATATGCCACCAGAAGATGCGCTCACGCCGGGGAGGACGGCTGAAAACCATGTCGGACGCCATGAGCGAGGCCATGAGCAGCATCAGCGGCAAAAAGGAGGGGCGGATAGACACAGGGTTCCCCCTGCTGGACGCGACGCTGAAAGGGCTGTGGCCGGGACAGCTGATCCTTGTGGGCGCGAGACCGGGCTGCGGAAAGAGCGCCATGTGCATGGAGATGACGGAAGCCGCCGCCATGAAGGGTAAGACGGTGCTGCACATCACGGCGGAGATGCTTGCCGGAGAGGTGGGCGAGAGACTACTGGCCAAGCGGGCAGACGGCGTGACGATGGACCAGCTCATTGACGGGATGCCGGAGGATGAGGACCTGTGGGCCAGCGTGGCTGAGGCGGCAAGCTGGGAGAGCCGGCTGCCGGTGTACTTCTATGACGGCCCGGATGTGACGGTGAGCCGCATACGGGAACTGGCGCTGGGCATAGACGACCTGAAAATGATCGTGGTGGACTATCTGGGATTGATGATCGGCGAAAAGGACAAAAAAGCTGAGAACCGCAACCTGGAGCTGGGCGGCATAAGCCGTGAGCTGAAGCTGCTGGCATCGGAGCTGGAGATACCCATTGTGGCGGCGGCGCAGCTGAGCCGCACGGTGAACGAAACGGACAAGCCGAAGCTGAACTCCCTGCGCGACAGCGGCGAGCTGGAACAGAACGCGGTGAAGGTCATATTCCTTTGGAAAACGGATCCGGGGGACGACACACAGGTGGGCTGCACGGTGGCAAAGAACCGAAGGGGCCGCACAGGGGACGTGAATTTCTACTTCGACGGGTCGAAGATGACCTTTACGGAACTGAGCTATCGGACAGACAACGATGAGCCGGCCGACAAGTTCCACCAGCGGCCACGGAGGCGGCGCCTGGAAATGGGCACGGTGGAGGGGGACTGAACCGATGGGATTGACAATGGAGGACATAGGCCGCTTCGGGCAGAAGGCTCAGGCGCAGATATTGCAAAAAGTACAGGCGCAGAAAGCAGCACAGGAGACGGAAAAGGCCGCAAAGCCGAAAAAGGGCAACAAACTCCACGCCGAGAAAGTGGACTTGACCATGCCGGACGGCACGCTGATGTACTTCGACAGCAAGCGGGAGGCGCGGCGGTACATGGACCTTTGGCTGATGCAGAGAGCCGGTGAAATATCCGGTCTGCGGACGCAGGTAAAGTACGAATTGATACCGAAGCAGGTACACAAGGACGGCACGAAGGAGAAAGGCATAGAGTACGTGGCCGACTTCGTATACGAGCAGGGAGGCGAGACGGTGGTGGAGGACAGCAAGGGCTTCCGCGACACCAGCAGCGCCGCATACAGACTATTTGTGATGAAAAGGAAGATGATGCTGTATTTCCACGGCATCACGGTGAGGGAGGTTTAGAACATCATGTACGCAATGCAGGGAACGATGAGCGTCGGCGCATTTATGCGGAGCCTGGGCAGCGCCAAGGCACCGTGGCTGACGGTGGATGCCGCGGCGGAGAGCCGGCGGCAGGAACATTGCGGAGAAACAGGACGATTTTTGAGCGGCGCGGTGGAGGACAGCCAGCATGAGCCGCAGGAGCGCATAGATCAGTGCATGAACTGCCCGTACCCCGAGTGCCGCAACTGCTGGGAGCAGGCGCGGGACCGGAAGCGCAAGCGGAAGCAGTCAGCGCGGGAACTGGCGGACAGCCTGCGCCTGCGTCGATGCGGGGAGGAGTAAGGCCATGACGACGGTGTATATGATCGTGTCGCGGGACAAATACCGCCTGCCCCGCTGGTGGGGCACGAGTACGGCGGAGCTGGCGCGGCGTTCCGGGCGGTCCTACGCCAGCACACGAAGCGCGATATGTAAGGCGTACCGAAACGGCGGACGGTTCGGGTGCTATGAGGTGGTGCACATTTCGGAGGACGACGGGAATGGGTAAACAGCATTTGAGCAGGGACGACCGCATCTTTATGCGTGGCAAGCTGCAAGGCACACGGGAGAACATGGACATGGTGGCAATGGTGCTGATGGACAAATGCGGCTGGCACGTCCAGGAGGAGACAGCGGACAGCCGGGATACGCAGAGCATCGCGTACCTGTATGAGTGCCTGGAAAAACTGGCGGAGGAAATAAACGAGGGCCGCATCGAGCGGAAGCACATCAAGGACGTGCTGAAGGACGAGTGCGGCGTTGTGTTTGGAGATTAGGAGGTGATTTAGGTGAAACATTTAGGCGATATTACGAAAATAAATGGGGCAGAGATTGAACCCGTTTGGTGTATTACAGGTGGTTCACCTTGTTAGACAGGATCTATCCATCGCCGGGAAACGCGCCGGTTTGGCGGGAGCGCGAAGCGGCCTGTTTATGGAGCAGGTACGCATCGTAAAAGAAATGAGGGAGGCGGACAAAAGGAATGGACGGACAGGTGACATGGTTAGACCTCGGTATCTCGTGTGGGAAAACGTGGTCGGCGCCTTTAGCAGCAACAAAGGAAAAGACTTCGCAGCCGTTCTCGAAGAGATCATCAAAATCGTCGAGCCGGAAGCCCCCGGTATTGAAGTGCCTGAAAAGGGCTGGCCTACCTGGGGAGGGTACCACGATGAAATGGGAGGACGATGGAGCGTGGTGTGGCGAACTCACGACGCGCAATACTGGGGAGTGCCCCAACGCCGTCGTCGTATCTCGGTTGTCGCAGATTTTGGAGGAGACACCGCATCCGAAATACAATTTGACCCCAAAAGCTTGCCAGGGGATATTGCGGAGAGCGGAGAGGCGGGGGAAGGATTTGCAGAAGCTGCTGAAAGCGGTTTTAATCCGGCAGTCGCAAGGATCCTCACCGCAAGAGCGGACGGAAGCCCCTGCGCCGACATAGGCCACAACATCGTATACAGTCCGCATCAGGGGGGCTGTGACGGAGGAGGAAAAGGCGCGTTAGTGCAGACGGAGAAAAGCGGAACGCTAGGCACGGGGAACGATCAGACGATTTTCTGCATGGCCACACAGCAGGGCGGCGCGGAACTGCGGACGGATGACCGCGCACCCACACTGACCGCTGCGGCGGGCATGAGCGGGAACAACCAGCCGGTAGTGGCAATCCCCATCAACGACAAAGCCACGCGCTGGCAGGGCGGCGGAGAGAGCCGCAACCACGATGGAAGCGGCAACGGTATTGGCATCGGGAAAGAGGGCGACCCGTCTCCCACGCTGACAGCGGGAGACCGTCACGGGGCAATGGCAGTGGCGCTGGACATGACACACGCCTGCGACGTCATCCGCGAGTGCGGGGAGCAATGTCCGGCATTGCAGGCGCGAATGGGAACAGGCGGAAACCAAGTGCCGCTGACATACGGTATAGGAAACGGACAAGCCCATGAGGGCGCGGCCATGACGGAGGAGGTCAGCCAGACGCTGAACACCATGCACGATGCCCAGGCGGTGATGTGTGAGGACGTGAGCCACGCGCTGCGTGCAAAAGCCAACTGCGCGTACCGGGAGAACGCGGAGACCTACCCGGTGCAGAACATGGTGGTGCGCCGCCTGACGCCGATGGAGTGCGAACGGCTGCAAGGCTTCCCGGACCACTGGACCGACATCGGCGAGTGGACAGACGAAAAGGGCAAGAAGCACAAGGACGCGGACAGCCCACGGTACAAAGCGCTGGGCAACTCCATCGCCCTGCCCTTCTGGGAGTGGATGCTGCGGCGCATGGCGCAGTATCTGCCGGAGGATGCGACGCTGGGGAGCTTGTTTGACGGCATCGCAGGTTTTCCGCTGATTTGGGAACGGATACATGGCAAAGGCACGGCGCGGTGGGCAAGCGAGATCGAGCCGTTTCCCATCGCCGTGACGAAAAAATGGTTTGGGGAGGAATGACATGACAAGAGATGAGATCGTGACCGCGCTGCGGTGCTGTGTTAGCGTAGCCCCGGATTGCTACAAAACCTGCCCTGTTGCGCAGGAAGATGGGTGCGAGGACGCCATTAAGGTCAACGCCGCTGACCTGATCGAGAACCAGCAGCGACACATCGAGGCACTGATGAAAGCCAACGACAGCCTGAAGGACGCCATTGCGCGGCGTGATAAGCAGATAGAGGACATGAAGCAGGGGATGGCGCAGCTGGCAAAGGATGTGGCGGTGAAAGAGGAGCAAAGCGAACTGCACGCCATGAAAAACGAGCTATGCCAATACTGCGGAAAGTACAAACACGCACACGAGGGCGCCTGTGACGGGTGCAGATGGAGGGAAATGTGATGGGCAGCAAGCAAATCGTCATGCAGTTAGCCAATGATGTTATCAGGTACTTAAACGCCTGTGCCGATGAGGACTTTGTGGAAGGCGTTTTGGAGCGCATCAATGACGGCGTGGAGTTTGGCGAGGACGAGATTGGGGAGGTGGAGTGATGGAAAATTTGTTGCAAGACATCGCCAGCGGGCTGTGGATCGTGTTGGGCGTGTACTGTTTCTTCGGACAGAGAAAGTGGAACAAGCGCTTCAGCGAGTTGTATGACGAGTTGAAGGAGGAGGTAGAGCGATGGCCGAATTGACGCCCTGCCCGTTCGACAACCGCAACTGTATGTGCCAGTTTTGCGAAAAGCAGTGCAACAACGGGCTGAACTGCTTTGACTGTAAGCACAGCGGAAAGGTAGAGCACAGCGTCTACCTTTGCACCGGGTTTGCAGGGGATTTGAACGCATACCTGAAAAACCAGTATAGGAGGGCTGACAATGGCTGAATACATTGACAGGGAAAAGGCGAAGCGTCTGTTGCATATTGAATACGCATACGCCGCAGAACAACTTTTGGATGAGATTCCTGCTGCTGATGTTGCCCCGGTGGTGCATGGGCGGTGGATGCCTGTATATGAAAGCGAAATAACCGGATGGGATCCCGCAGTTGCAGGGCGAGACCCGATTGGCGGATATATCTGCTCTGCCTGCAAAGAGGAATCTATTTACGACTGCAACGACAAATTTGTTCTGTCGAATTATTGCCCCCACTGCGGCGCGAAGATGGACGGAGGTGACGATCGTGTATAATTTGCGAAACGAACTTATGCACTATACGAATGACCTTCCAGACGGCGCGGATCTGAAAGCGGAGGCCGTTGCAGTCATTGAGCAAATCGCGCAGTACATGACAAAAGAAGCGCTGCTTCACCACAGCAGACCGCTTGCACTTGCGTATCTCGCATTGACAGAAGAGGTGGATGCCGTGCCAGTGGTGCGGTGTAAGGGCTGCAAGCACAGCACACTTCCATCTGAACTTACGCAAAGGTACGGCGTACCGGGAACACTAACTTGCCACAACAGGTACTCCCCGTGCAACAGGCGCAATGTAGGCGGCGACGACTTCTGCTCCTACGGCGAGAGAAAAGAGGGTGCGGAGTAATGTTCTGCTGGATATTCACCCGCGCTGCACAAATGGAGGACCACGAATTTACAGACGATGTAGCATACTGCTTCTGCTGGACAAAGAAACAGGCCATTAAGAGGTTCGGCCAGCTGTATGACGATGTAAAGTCATTCGAGGTTGACAAGGTGGTGTTTGACCCATTCAGGCGGCTGCCGGTCGTGGTAACGGATTATTGAGGAGGTACGGAGTGATGGCGGAGATCATACTGAAATGCGAAAAGGGATATGAAATATGCTGCCCGCTGTGCGGTACGCCGGAAAGCAAAAGCCCGGTACGCTATCCGGACGCTCAGGCATCGGGGGAGAACTGGATAAGGTGCAGCAGATGCGGCACATCGTACAAGCCGCCGAAGTGGCAAGCGGCGGGAGGCGGAAGCTATGCTCACGTTTGACCCCGCAAAATGGGGAGATGCGGAACTGGAGAGGTGGAACGGCGTGGTGACGGCCATGCGGGTGAAGATGCACCAGTATATGGGCTGCGCGGGGACGACACGGTGCCCGGAGGAGTGCCGGTACAAGCACCTGTGCGCGTGGACAAGGGACGTGCAGATCATGTGCGGAAAGGAGCTGAACAGGCGGAGTGGAGAACAAAAATAACTATGCGCCAAAGACGAAACTGTACGCGCCGTTTGAACTGCTGAAAAGGATCCTGCCATCGCGGGAGAGCGTGGCACCGGAGAAACTGGAGGAATATGACCGCTTTGTGGGCAGCAAGGACGCACTGGGAAGCGAGTACGAGGAGTTCCTGAAAAAAGTGTACGGCTGCAGCCATGAGTGGGGCGAAACGGTGCAGGAGGACGCATGGCTCGATCTGCGGAGCCGGAAGTGCCGGAAGTGCGGCATCATACACTGCCAGATACGGGACGAAGAACTGGTGCTGGCGGAATACTACGAAGAGAAACCGGAAAAGGAGAGATAACACATGAAAACCATCAGCAAATATGAGGCATACGCCATAAAGGCGCTGCGGACGATGGGCGTGAGGGAGGACCTGGCAGGCTTCGACTACACGGTGGAAGCGGTACGGCTGGTGCTGGAGGGCACCGTGGAAAGACCGATACAGTGGACGAAGAAGGGCGGCGTGTACGAGAAGGTGGCGGAGAAGTTCGGCATGAGCGACTGGCGCGGCGTGGAGAGGTGCATACGCTACACCATAGATATGCTGAAAAAAGAGGGCGACTCAAGGAACTACCGGAAGGTGCTGGACGTGGCCGCGGACAGCAGCATGAACGTGGGCGCATACACCAGCGCGGTGGCCAACTATGTAAGGCTGCAAGCCTATGAGGAGAGCCGGATGGTGAACCTGTCGCCGGCCATCGGGTACGCGCAGAAGGGCATGGCGCAGGTGCTGGTGACGGGCCGCGACTTGGACGTTCAGCTGTTGACGCCAAAGGCAGACGTGGGTGTGATAGCCCCGGAGGACAAGGCGGAGATGATGAGACTGAAACCGGAGAATATAGCGGACGACGGGTCGGCGGTGTGCAAGGAAACAGGGGCATTTATCGTGCCGGAGGGCTGGAAGGAGGGCAGCATTGAACTGGACTGAAAGACTGCGGCGGAAACTGATACATAAACTGGGCGGTGTGCTCATGGACGAGGTACAGCCACGGCCCGTGGCCGCGGCGGAAAGCTACACGATGGAGGAACTGACGTGCCGATATTGGAAATTCGGAAGCGGGCAAGAGAATGAGCGCTTCAAAATGGACAACCTTACGCTTGTGGGCTGTGCGGCGGATAAGGTGGGGTTGATAGAGTGGAAAGAAGTGCCACGAGAGGAGGAACCGGCGCTGTATAAGATGGTGGATGGGATACCGGGCGTGGAGGATGCGGTGCTGATGCGCGGAACACTGCGGGTACTGCGAAAAGAAAGGGGGGTGAGCGCATGAAGGATAAAAATAAATGCCGGCGCTGGGCGGTGGTGTACATACTGCTGGCGCTGCTGATGGCGGCAGTGCTGGCGCTGCTGATGGCGGCGGGTGTATATAAAACGCTTGTGGGCGTATTGTGCATGGTGGTGGTGGCAGCGGATATGGCGTTTCTGGTCGCGGGCAGCGCGTATTTGTGGAGAGAGGGGTGGCGCGAGGAGTGAACATAGGGAGAAAGGCATCGCCGCCGCAGGGACCATACCGCCCAAAGGGCGGGTGCGACCTGTACATATCCATGAAAAACGAGTGCGCGGGACTGCGGGAGCTGGTGTGCAGCGCGAATGGGAAATGCCCGTTCTTCAAGACAAAGGAGAGGGCGCTGGCGGACAGGATCAAGAGCATACAGCGGCGCAAGCGCGTGGGCTTTCCCATATCGAATACGGAGGCGCAGATGCTGCTGGAAGCGGTAAAACTGCCGGATGCGAAGGAGCAGTGAGATGGCGGCAAACGAATTATTCCCTAAAAGACTGCGGGCACTGCGGGAAAGACGGCAGATCAAGCGCCGGGTGCTGGCGGAGCTGTGCGGACTGAGCCAGCACATGATACGACGGTACGAGGAGGGGGAGATGGAGCCGAAAGCCTCATCGTTGGAGGTGCTGGCGGACTACTTCGAGGTGACGGTGGACTATCTTTTAGGCCGCGAATAAAAAATTTGGAAAGGGACTTAAAAGTCCCTCACATGACGGAAAACCTGCGAAAATGGTACACGAGAGAGTGGATAATTCTCTTTTGTACCATTTTTACTAATCGTGGCGTAAAGCCCCTGACTTTAGGCATGGGGATATAAGCTACACCTTCGCTATGGGATAACTCATATTTTGTATCCACTGTTGGCGGTGTACCTTTACCGGCCATCAAGCAGTACATAGAGAATCAGAAAAACGCCTGAAAGCGAGGCAAGATAGTGGAATATTCCTACAAGTTTCGTTTGTATCCTACCGCTGTGCAGAGAGCGCAAATGTCCAGAAATTTTGGCTGCTGTCGGTATGTGTTCAACCACTTTCTCGCCCAAAGGCAGGAGCAGTACAGAGAAACAAGAACATCTCCTACGCGGTTCCAGCAAGACAAAAGCCTCACGATGCTCAAGCGGGAATTGCCGTGGTTGAAGGAAGTGGATTCCACATCTTTGCAGGCAACCCTTCAAGACTTGGACACTGCCTTTCAAAACTTTTTCCGCCGTGTGAAACACGGTGATAAATCGGGTTATCCCCGATTCAAGAGCAAACATGACCACCGGCAGAGCTACAAGAGCAAGTGCGTAGGGGCGAATATCAAGGTGCTGGACAAGGCGGTGCAGCTTCCCAAACTCGGCCTTGTAAAGTGCCGTGTCAGCAAAGCGGTCAAGGGACGCATCCTGTCCGCCACCGTTAGTCAAAACCCCAGTGGTAAGTATTTCGTGTCTATCTGCTGTACCGATGTAGAGATTAAACCTATACCGCCCACCGGCGCGGCGGTCGGTATCGACGTGGGCATCAAGGCTTTTGCTGTCACCTCCGATGGCGTTTCGTACCCGAACCACAAGTACCTTGCGAAGTCCGAAAAGAAACTGGCGCGTCTCCAGCGGCAACTCTCCCGAAAATCAAAGGGGAGCAGGCGTAGAGAAAAAGCCCGCATCAAGGTCGCAAGGCTGCATGAGCATATTGCCAACCAACGGCAGGACGCAGCGCACAAACTGTCCACACAGTTTATTCGTGAAAACGACATCATCTGCATTGAGGACTTGGCTCCGAAGAACATGGTACGAAACCACCGTTTGGCGAAGTCCATCTCCGATGCCGGATGGGGCGAGTTTCGGCGGCAGTTGGAGTATAAGGCAGCGTGGTACGGGAATCATGTGGTCACGGTAAACCGTTTCTTTCCGTCCAGTCAGATTTGCTCCACTTGCGGCGCACAGTGGTCAGGCACGAAAGACCTATCCGTGCGCGGCTGGACTTGCCCGGAGTGCGGCGCACAGCACGACAGGGATATAAACGCCGCAAAGAACATTTTGCATGAGGGTCTGCGCCTACTGGCGTAGCTCCATACATAAAGTAGGGCGGGACACGCCCGAACCCATACGCTCGGGGAGACCATGTAAGACCTCGCATGGTGCAGGCTACGGTCAGCGAACCGAGAATCCCCCTTCTTTAGATGCGGGGAGTGTCAATATCCGAAAGGAGCGCAGGATGGCCGAACTTTTACCTATGGACGCGGAAAAGCAGCAGGCGTATTACGACCAGCTTAATGATGCGGTGGGGGAGAGTTTGGCTTATTTTTATGCCTGCATACGCTTCAACAAGCCCTTTGACATGAACGCGCTGCCGGCAAGCGGGAGCAAAAACAAGTGGACGACCTACTGCGATAAGCTGGCAAAGAAAAAGCTGGACCGGACGCCGGGAGGCGGAGAGCTGGGCTTTCTCGACGGGCTGACGGACATCACCAAGATATTCGGAGAGGGGCTGGAGAACGGCAACTTCACCAAGGCGGTGAGCGCGGAGAAAAGCGCACGGGATGGCAGGCAGGGCACCAAGCGGCAGGCCGCAGACTGGGGCGAGGGCACGGGGAAAGTGCCATACACCAGCGAGGACTACAACGAGTTTGACCGAATCTATAACGCGCTGTGTGCCGACTTCGGCGGAGAGCAGGCGGTGAGCGCCAAGCAGCAGCTGATTCTGCGGAACGTGGCAAAGTGGACGAAGCAGATGAATGACGCCGCGGAGATGGGCGCCATAGACAAGGCCAAGAAGCTATCCAGCATGATACAGGAAAACCTGGCATCGGAAAACCTGCGGAAGAAGGACACGAAACCGGTGGAGGACCTGCGGCTGGACAACATGGTGGTGGCGCTGGAGCGGGCAGGACTGCTGAAAAACGGGAAGCCCTGCGAACCGGATGAGGCGTTCCGTATATTTTTCGGCCGGCCGTGCAAATACCCCTATACGCGGGATGCTGCCGACCAGATGATACTGATAAACGAAAACCGGATGCGGCAGAACGACGGACTGCCAGAGCTGACAGAGCTGCCGGACGAGATGCGGCTGGAGGACAATTTGGGCGAGTTTGCAGAGGAACCCAACGAGGCGGAGAAGGAAGCCTACGAAAAATTGGGGCTGGTGCGGATGCGCCCGGTAAAAAAGAAGAAAAAGCCGGGTAAGCCGAAAGCGGACGCAGAGGATGTGAACACCGATGGCGAGGCGAACGGGTAAAGCGTATGTGGCCGGTCTTGGCTGGGTGACAAAAAAGCCCACACAGGAGCGCAGCTACGAAAACTATGAGGATGCGTTCTGGGCATTTTTGGTATGGGTGTGCCGATTCTACCCGGATAAGGCACTGGACGTATTCAGAAGCCCGACGGCGGACTTTGCAAACGAGGAGCTGCTGCAGCGGGTGATGGTGCGGGTATACGCCCGCAAAGCCTCTGTTTCCTTCACCGGAACGCGAGGCGTAACAAAAACCAGCACGAAGTTCAAATACGCGGAGCTGAACGGGCTGGTGTGGCCCGGTGTGCAGAGCGCATATTATGGTCCAAGCTACAAGCAAATGGCAACAATAGGCAGCAAGACGTATCGGCAGACGGAGCACGACTACCCGGCGCTGGCGAAGCAGTGGCGGGTGACGGCGGAGAGTAAGGACGACTTCAAGATAGAGACCGACTGCGGGAGCGCATTTTACATATCCGCCATGCGAGGTGACAACATTCACGACGTGACGGCGGAGGAGTACGCACAGGAAGAAAATCCGGCGTTCGACTTCGCGGAATACACAACGGTGGTGCTGCCGGCTGTGCGACTGACGCATAATGTAAACGGTAAGCCGGACCCCAACTATATCCCCTACAAGGATCACGCCATTACCAGTGCGGGGCGGAAGCAGAACCATGCTTACGATACGCGGTGCGAGAACATGAAGGCCATGCTGGCGGGCGAGAGCGCCTATGCCTATGACATATCGTGGGAGTGCGTGGTACTGCAGCAGATGCGGCCCTACTCCTGGGCGCAGAAACTGCGGACAAAGCTGACGCCGGAGAGGTGGATGCGCGAAATGGAATCGCGCTACACCGGGGCGGACAGCAACCCCATCGTGCGGGACGAGGTGCTGACGGAGTGCCGAAAGCTGATGATCGCGGAGAACCGGCACTGCGCCTACGACATAGGCAACAAGCTGAAGCCGGAGGACGTGATCTATATCGTGGGGTACGACGTATCCTACGCCGACGACAAGAAGAACGCAAAATGCGCCTGCGTGGTGCTGAAATGCACACGTCAAACGGACTGGCTGAAGCGGGACCGCTACCTGAAGCAGGTGGTGTATGTGGACGTTTGGAACCCACCGGTAAAGAGCATGATGCAGGCGCAGCGGATCAAGGACGTGTGGAGCCGCTTTTGCTGCGACGGAGGGGCCGCGACGTACCTGGCCATAGACGCATGGCAGTACGGCACCAGCGTGGTGGAGAACCTGATGATGGACCTTGGTGATGGTCTTGCGCCGCTGTGCGTGCGGAACCACGCCAGCTTTACGGAGCTGGAGCAGGAAAACGCCGTGCCGTGCCTGTACCCCATCAAGGCGGGCGGCGCGGGCGTGACGGATCCTGACGCGGAGATGGTGCGGTACGCGGAGCTGCAATTTGAGAACCGGAATGTGGAACTGCTGTGCTCTAATGTGAACGAGGGCGTGGAGAACTACAAGAAGTACCACCGGATCAAGGACGACAGCATGGATGCCATGCTGGCAGACCCCTACATAAAGACCCGGGAACTGGTGGGGCAGATACAGAACCTGAAAAAGGTGGCCAGCGGCACGACCCAAAAGGAAGAACGGATAAGCAAGCACATACAGCGCGATATATGGTCGGCACTGAAATATGCGCTGCGGGTAGCGCAGATACTGGAGCGCGAGGAGCTGGCGCAGGCGGTGCGGCATAAGAGCGACTGGGATGCGGAGCTGGCAAAATACAAAAACCGCGCCGCGGCACCGCACAGAGCGGCGGCAGCCGGCGCGGGAGGCCGCACGGTGACGGCGCGGCGCGGCGGGAGGATATGCTGAAATGGCGGCAAGGAAGTACAGACTGTATGCGGCGCGGGTGACAGGCGAAACGGTGGCGCTGGCGGAAAAGGAGCGCTTTGTACGGATAACGGCGGGGTATATGCTGCTGTACCGCACTACGGCGCCGAAAAAAATGCAGACGGTGGAGATCAAAGGCGCGGATCTGAAACGCCTGACGGAGCGAGACCGGCTGTGGCTGGCGGACTGCATCGCGGCGGCGCTGGCGGACGGGGTGAAAAAGAACAGGGCTGACACGCAGAAGCGGCTGAACGAGCTGCTGGATGCGTGGGAGAGGGAGCTGGAAAAAGAGCGCTCCCGCATAGACGAGGAGGCGGCGCATGGAGCAGGAGAAGCGGAGGAACCTGACAAGTGAATTGCAGAGCGTAGCCTGCGGCACCTACCCGGAGATATTTCAGCGGTTCAACGCGCTGGCGGAGCAGTACGGCAATATGCCGGCAGGGGCGCTGGCCAGCGCCTTTAGCCGGGTGAGTATGAGCCAGTCGGCACGGGTGAACCCCTACATTCAGAACCGAAGGGTGCAGGCCATTTCCTCGCTGCCGGAGGACTATACCAAGAATACGGTGGCAGAGATGCTGACCGCCCCGCTTGGCAACGAGCAGGGGCTGCGGCAGGTGGAGCACGGGCTGGAATTTACGGCCTATCCGCTTTTCCACACCCGGAAGATGTACCAGGATCTGCTGACGTATCACAGCTACATCGCACCGGAGTTCACCGATAAGGACACAGCGAAGAACGAAGAGTTCTGGCGGGAGTGGAAGCTGCTGGAGAAGCTGCGGCGCAAGCTGGACGTAAAGACCACGGCCCACAAACTGGCGGGGCAGGCGGTGCAGGAGGGCAAGGTATTCTACTATCCCCGCGTGAGCGTGGACAAGCCCCACAACAAGGTGAACTACGCTTTTATGCAGCAGCTGCCCAGCGACTGGGTGAAGATCGTGGGCTTCAACAGCGTGTCGAAGTACACCGTGGCCTTTAACATGATGTACTTTCTGAAGCCGGGATGTGAGCCGGCGCAGTTCGGGGATCTGTTTAAGCCCTACTGGGGCATATTCACGCAGGTGGCGGCAAGACCGCCAAAGGGCGCGGGCACCCGGTATGTATACGCGGCGAAGAACACCATCAATATGAACCGCTTTACCGAACTGAAAACGGCAGCGGAGCAGGGAGGCGGCGTGCTGCCGGGAGACCCGGACGTATACTACCAGAACGGGAAGTGGTGCTACTGGGTGACGCTGCCGGTGGATGCCGTATATCCCTTTGAGATAGACGACGCGCAGACGGCGGTTGTATCGCCTCTGACGGGACTTTTCCTGTCGTTTATCCAAATCGCGCAGTATGAGCAGATACAGCTGGAACTGGTACAGAACCCGCTGATCTCTCTGCTGACGGGCGAGATCGAATACGACGACAACAGCACGAGGCAGCAGTCGGACAGCTACAAGCTGAGCAACGCAGGGTGGGAGCTTTTCCGCACGCGGTTTTACGACGAACTGGCGGAGAACAACACCAGCGGCATAGGCTGGTACGCCGCGCCGCTGAAGAACATGGAGCTGCACCAGCTGGCCGAGGCGCCCAGCGCCACAAAGATAAGCTCCGCAGGGTACGGCTACACTATGGCGAAGGCGGGCCTGAGCGCACTGATACCCACCAGCGACGAACCGCGGGCGGGCGTGGCGAATATCAGCTTGCAGATAGAGAGCAAGTTTGCCGAGCAGATATACCGGTGCTATGAGCGCATGATGCAGGGCATCATGGACGGGCTGAACCTGAAGTATTCCTGGAGATTCGCCATGTTTGGCAACATTGCGGAGGACGAAAAGACTTTTGAAAACGCCAGACAGGGCATGACGCTGGGCATACTGCCCCAGACCATGCTTTACATGGCGATGCTGGACATGAGCGTGATGGACGACATGGCCATCAGCCGTGCGGTGAAAGAAAGCGGCATTATGGACCTGCGGCTGCCCCTTGTGACCAGCTACAACGCCAAGCAGAGCGAAAGCGAACTGCCGCCGCAGGCGGCACACGACATGAACCCCGGAGGAAGACCGGCATCGGAAGGGGCGCCGGGGACCGAGGGACAGGAAGCGTCAGAGGACGCGGGAGGCTGAGAAGAAATGGGCATGACGGCAATATTGACGGCGGACGATCTGCACGAGATCAACCGGGAGCTGGCCCGGGGGAACGACGTGGAGATACGCCGGACGGCTGAGGGCCTGGCCATAAAGGCACACACCGTACACACGGTGAAGAAAAAGAAAGGCACGGCACTGCCGATGCCGACAGACCGATAGGGCGGCGAGAGCCCCTGCGACAGTGGGGAACGAAAACGGAGAATGCGGCTGCTGTGACCGAAGGCTTGCGCGGATGCGCGGGGTATTGAGGTAGGCGCAATGGCCGTGAAAAGTGGATAACCGCGGCAAAGGGGCTGCGGGGAAAGCCGAATGGGGCTGCGCCGGTGGAGAACACCGGCGGCAGTCCCATTTTTATTTTGCAGAGAGAGGGAGTGAGGACATGAGAGCACAGGAATACGCCAGCTGGAATAACCCCCGGTTCGCGCCTATGCGGGAGCCGATGCGCCGGGTGATGGAAGCATACGGCAATGCGGAAAAGTGGTTTGCGGACATCAAGGACCGGGTGCTGTGCGACATGGGTATGCCGTTTCTGTCGGATGCCATACACAAGCTGGAGCACAAGCAGCCGGAGCGGATAGACGAGTTCGCGGAGATACCCCACGACTACCACCTGCGGCTGATGTACCCGGGTACGCCGGAACTGGACGAGGACTTTGACAACGACCTGGACCGGGTATTCGAGGTGTGCGTGGCCATTGTGGACGGTGTAAACGAGGCACTGGGCGGATTTATCCGCGCCACGGCGGATGGGGAGTTCAACGCGCTTTCCCTGAAGGCGGAGGAGCTGCAGATCGCCAACACCGACGACAGGCGCAAGCTGCTGGATGCCTGGACTATGCTCGACAACGGCGGCATGAGCCGCGCCACCTTTGACAGCTGGTGCAGAAAACTGTTTGCCGACGAGGACGAGTGAAAAACATGGGGATAGGGTAGCTCCCGAAAAGCGGTTAGCCTTGCCGCCTTCCCCTTGTTTTGAAAAGAAGGCTGATTACGAAAGGCGGTAATTGAATATGGGCAGACCGAGAAAGAATGTGCCGGGAGAGCGCTATGGGCTTTGGACGCTGATTAGTCCTGTAGACAGAAAACACTGGTTGTGTGAGTGCGAGTGCGGCACAGAAAAAGTTGTGCGAACAGATAGCCTGACCAGCGGAGGGACGCGCTCTTGCGGATGCGATGCAAAAAGATTGCAGCGTAACGCAAAGATTGAGCAGGGGCCTAAAGAAAATCTGACAGGTAGGCGTTTTGGACGCCTGATGGTTCTTTCTTACGCAGGAAACTCCACATGGAACTGTATTTGCGATTGCGGACGGACTTCGGTAGTCCATACCGGTGCGTTGAATTTTGGAACATCGCAGAGCTGCGGATGCAAGAGCATTGAGACACGGTTGACGGCAGAGAGAGTTACCACACACGGAATGTCTGCCGAAAAGATATACGGCGTGTGGTGCGGGATGAAACAACGCTGCGGAAACCCGAACGCCGCTGGGTACAAGTGGTATGGCGGTAGAGGCATCCGGGTTTGTAAAGAGTGGCACGACAGTTTTGAAGCGTTTTACGACTACGTTTGCAGATTGCCGCACTACGGAGAACCGGGGATGACCATTGACAGAATCAATGTTGATGGGGACTACGAACCGGGGAATGTCCGCTGGGCAACATGGGAGGAGCAGGCGGCAAACAAGCAAATCCATAGGAGGGAGTGACATGGGAATCAAAACAAAACAAATTCCCCAAAAGACCACTGCGACAGGCACACTCAAGGTCTTGCAAAGACTCAGTGAATACGAGTTTGGAGTCGAACTCTGGGTAATGAGAGAGGATCTGAATCGCAACAACTGGTCGTACAAGAATCTGGACAAGTACTACAAAACCTTCATCGGGCAGCCCATCCTGATCGCTTATGTGGGGCAGCAGGTGGGGGACGGACACAACATGAGCAAGCGCCGGGATCCCAAAACCGGGGAGGAGTACCAATCCTTCATGGAGGGGACGGCCGAGCGCATCGTGGGAACGCTGTCCGATGACGAAAAGGACTTTACCCTTGTGGAGAGGGGCGGTCATACATGGCTCAGAGCGAAGGGACGGCTATTTGCTTTTTACGCCCCGGAGCTGACGCGGAAGATCGTGGAACAGGGCACGATGGACGTTTCCGCCGAGACAATGGTGTCGGAGAGCCACAAAGAGGGCGATGTGGACGTGTTTACCAAATGGTCGGGCATAGGCGTGACCATTCTGGGCGACAGGGTAAACCCGGCGATACCGGGTGCGAGCATCGCAAAGCTGGCGGCCATGCAGGAGGAATTTAAGGAATTGAAACTGCGGGCCGCGTCGCTGCACACAGCCGCAGAGGGTAGCGACGGCAAGGAACCCGACAAAAACACAAAAAAAGGAGTGAAAAGCAACATGAACAAGAGAGCGATGGAGCAGATGCAGACCAAGTTCCCCAACCACAAGGTGCTCTCCATGAGCGAGGACGGGCTGAACGTGGCACTGCTGGACGCTTCCGGCAATCTTTTCGGCTACACCTTTAACGCTGACGACAACGGCGAGGTGATCGCCAGAAAGATCATGCCCTGCGCGGCGCACATCGTGCTGAGCGTGGGAGAGGTGGAGCTGAACGCCGATGTGGCGGACGTGGTGGACTACACCGTGGCCTCCGTGAAGGAGACCGACGGCGATGTGAAGAGCCTGAACGCCAAGCTGGAAGCAGCCAACGAGCAGATCAGCGCCATGCAGGAGGCGGAGAGCAAGCGCCGGCTGAGCGCCTGCAAGGCTTCCGCCAAGGCTACGCTGGACGCCTTCAACGCCAACCGGGAGGAAAAGGTGGCGGAGGACGCCATCAAGGGCGTGAACGAGAACATCGAGGCCGGACTGTACGCCAACAGCTGCGACAAGGACGGCGCGTGGCTGGGCGAGAAGCTGGTGCGCGAGGCGGTGCTGGCTGTGTGCGGCGAGGCCGTGATGGAGAGCGACAAGCGCAGCGCACAGAAGCGCAAGACCACCTATGCCTGGGAGCACATCGCCGGCAACAGCGGCGAGGGAAGCGAGGGTGTGGACGCTCTGCTGAACAAGTGGGGCATCGATGCCGGCAAGTAAAACGAAAAGGAGAGTGAACAAACATGGCATACATCGAGAAAACCGCGTTTGAGCCGCGGATCACCAACGACGAGTTCAACGAACTGTGCAACATCACGGGACGCTATCAGGTGTCCGAGGCGGACGCGGACTGTTCCGCGGGCCTGCTGGTGGTGCGCGGCGAGCAGCTGCCCTGTGCGGGCTTCAAGGGCATCAAGAACGAGAACGCCTTTTACATGACCGCTGCGGGTGCTGCCGCCAACGCCGACACCGGCGTGTACGCCTGCAACACCTACGAATGGCCCACGCTGGGCGGACGCAACGGCAACAACTACGCCGTGGGCACCGCCACGCTGGGGCTGGGCGTTCCTGCGGGCCGTGACGGCACCTTCACCGAGATCGTGTTTGACGGCAAGCACGCCTACCGCTTCGGTGAGGGCAACCTGAGCACCGCTATCGGCGAGAACACCATCTTCACCATCGCCAACGGTCTGCTGGTGCCCGCCGCTGCCGCCCCCACTGCTACCGGCGCCATCTACTTCAAGCTGAAGGGCACCGGCAAATTCACCGAGGGCGCCGGGCAGAGTTTCGTGTACTACGACGTGTGGGCCTGCAAGGTCAGCACCGTGACCGCGTGACAAGAGAGGAGAGTGAGTAAGAAATGGCAAAGCTGAACCTGAACAGCGTTTCCAACGAGGTTTTCGCCATCAACGGAAACGACCAGCGCGAGGACATCGTGGCCAAGGGCCGCGTGCTGTTTTATGAACACGCCCTGAAGGGCAAGATGGCCCTTTTGAGCGCCAAAGGACAGAACACCACCGTGCAGCGCACCATGAACGACCGGGGCTACAAGCAGCTGAACGAGCAGTTCCAGCGGGAGAGCCTGCTGTACGCCGCCAAGCTGGCCTGCGCCAGCACCGGCAAGAAGGCCCCCGAGAGCTGGGAGGAGTTCAAGCGTAATGGCGGTGAGTATTACGGCAACGCCCGGTTCTACGCCGTGCTACAGGGAATTTGGCAGGAGGTCATCATCCCCATTCTGCCTGCCGTGTACTCCGAGGCGCTGAGCGACTTCGCCGAGACCGTGGAGATCGAGCTGGGCCAGACCTACGCCGTGAGCATCGGCAGCAACGACATCCCCGTTTTCCAGGACTCCAGCTGGGGCGCCAGCCGCAGCGTGCCGCGTAACCGCTTCTATTCCCGCGATTACACGCTGAACCCCACCCCCAAGAGCTGCTGGATCACTTCCAAGTGGATGCAGCTGGTTGGCACGAACATGGACTTCGGCGTTTTCTTCGCCAACATGGTGGCGGGTATGTACGCCAAGACCATGGGTATGTGGAATGAGGCCATGACCACCGCCACGGAGGACACCAGCCTGATCCCCACCAACCTGAACTTCACCTTCAACAACCAGAACTGGGTGAAGGGCGCCAACAAGATCGCCGCTCTGAACAACACCACCATCTCCGACGTGTTTGCCACCGGCGGCACCGTGGCTCTGAGCAAGGTGCTGCCCAACACCGTGACCGGCTCCACCAACGTGAACATGGACGCCGCTATCGCCACGCTGCTGGGTGCCGACTACACCAAGGCCGGCTACCTGGGCCAGTTCATGGCGGTGCGCCTGATGCCCATGCGGGACGTTATCATCCCCGGCACCCAGAACACCACCGTGGAGACCATGCTCAGCGAGAACGACATCTGGATGCTGGCGGGCAACGGCAGAAAGCCGCTGACCATCGGCTACACCAGCGGAACGCCCATCTCTATTGAGATGGATCCCACCCGCACCGGGGATATGGAAATTGGTCTCAATTTGACGATTTCCCTCGATTCCGTGGCGACGTTTGCGTCGAAAATTGCTCATTTTTCGATTTAACGTTAATTCCATAAATAAGAGAGGGGCGGAAGCCCCGCCCCCTCTTATTCATGGTGCCACTGCCAACCAAAACCAGCGGAACTTTTCTTTATACCGTTTGCCACATGAGTAAGGTTAGCCTTATCCCGGCCAACAAAACGTGCGGCGGCGCGAACGGAGACAAATGTTTGAATGACTTGCCCGGTCTTGAGGTCTATTTGGTCTATTTTTCGGGCAGTAGAACCGCCGGTCAACCGCTTTTTCTCCCCGCGCTTCTTCGCTGGAGAAATCGGCGACGTGTCACCGGTTGCGCGGCACCACAAAAAACCAGCACATAAGGCTGCTGAATAAACGGCTCCTTGGATCGCGGTAGGCGTGGCTTCAACTTCGGAAGCGGCATCGTAGATGGACGGGAAATCCTTGATGTAAATACCGGCGGAGGAATACTGAGAAACAGGCTTTCGACGGTAAGGACGAGGTGCGGACCTGTTTGCTGGTATTTTAGGCGGCTTCTGTACGCGAAGCGAACGTTTCTCACGCGGAACATAAACCATGTCGGGCGGGAGCTGTGTAATATCCCCCACATCGTCTTTGTACTTGAAAATCATGTCGTGGCAAGTACCTGTGCCGCGCCTCATGTGGGTGTTTAGAGTAGAGCGCTTTATCCCAAAGTGGTCTGCTGCAACAGCAATTAAAGGAAACTCGCCGAGTTTAGCACCAGAAGTGTCAAAGGCGACGATGTGCCTTTTTACCGGAGAGTTCTCGCCTGTATTGTGGAGAGCAAGAGAAATTCGCCCCTCTGGGGACATACCTCCTGCGGAACGACCTCCGCGCTGAACGTTATAACCACATTCCGGGTTAGTTGAGTCGAAATACTCAATAAAGTATTGCTCAAAATAGTTAGCTTCTTCTTGGGTGAGGTTTTCACGCAATACATCATGGCAGAAGCCGTCCCAACCGTATTTTTTGATCGCAGCAGCAAAATGGGGGCTACCTGCGTAACCACGACCATCAGACCAACGCAAGTTTAGTTTGCTTTGGCAGGTTTGGCCGATATAAACCTTTCCGTTGGCTTTATTGACGTGCATATACACGGTATATGACTTCACTTTTTCTTCATCTCCCTTTGGAGGATGTAGATGATGAGGTTGGATAGAGTTCGTCCTTCCTCGGCGGCGCGGAGTTCTAATTTCTCCCGCAGATCAGAGGGGATGCGGAACGTGTAAGACTCGGTTTTCTCCGGCATTAAAAATCACTTCCTTTCACTTGAGATTATACCACAAATAGAAAGACAATGCAAGACAATTATGCGGATTTAGTTTAACCGGGAAAACGGCGGTCTCCAAAACCGCAGTTCGAGGTTCGAGTCCTCGCGTCCGTGCCAATGGCGCTTTATCCGTGTATCGAGCGCCGAAAAGTAACACGGTTGCCGGTAAACGTGCCGCCCGTCCGGCGCAAAAGGCGGCCTGCAACGGAGGAAAACGTTGGATCGTTTTCGCCCGAAAGGGAGTTTATAGGGGCGAAAGCCCCATACGGAAATGTAGCTCAGTTGGCAGAGCATCTGACTGTTAATCAGAGGGGCGCAGGTTCAAGCCCTGCCGTTTCCGCCATAAGGATGTGCGGCAAAGCCGCGGGTATGCAACACGCCGACGTGTAAACGGGGCAGCGGCGGGAGCCTTGATGTATTGCGGCAGATAGAAACAGACCATGAAAGGAAACTGAAAGGAGCAGAAAGCATGGGAAAGCAGAGAAAAAGCGGAAACAGACTGGCCGCACAGATCGCGGCGGAGGAGAGCGAGGACGACCAGGTGATGCTGGCGGCCCAGCAGAGCACGGACACGCCTGACGAAAGCAGCGCCGTGAACGCGCCGGCGCAGGAGAATGTGCAGGACGCGGTTGATGCCGCGGAAATGCCCGCCGCGCCGGTTACGTACACCGCCGAGCAGGTGCAGCAGATGATGCAGGAGGCGGCGGCCAAGGCGGTGGCGGAAGCGCTGAAGAACATCCCCCAGCAGGCCGCGCCGCAGATCGTGCAGGTGAGCACCAGCGCGGAGCAGGTGCACTTCCTGTGGATGGCGCCGGTGGCGGACGACAACGTGGTGCAGTTCGGTGACGGCGGAATGTACGGCAACATCGTGGGCAAGACGGGGAGCTTTTACGTGCCGAAGCCGGACCTGAGCCGCATATTGACGGAGATGAACCGCCGGTTCATGGCGCAGCGGTGGCTGCTGGTGGTAAGCGGACTGACGGACGAGGAGCGCGAGGCGCTTGGCGTGGACTACAAGCCGGGTGAGGTACTGGACAAGAGAGCCTTTGCCAAGCTGGTGGAGCTGGGCGACGAACTGCTGAACATCTACCCGGCGCTGTGCGAGGGACACAAGGTGATGGCGGCGCAGATGTACGCCGACGCCTACCGACAGGGCAGCCGGTATGTGACGCGGGAGCGCACGGTGAAGCTGAACGCGCTGAGCAAGCGCAAGGGGCACGAGAAGGGCGACTTCATCACCATTATCGAGGACATGAACGAAAAGGACGCCAAGTAAAAAAGTCCTTGACCGTATAAGCGGAAGGAGGGAACAGCCATGATGCAGGGCGATGCCTATTCGCTGCCCATCGTACTGCGGCAGGGGGAGCTGCTGATAACGCCGGAGATGGTGCTGCGGCTGGAGATCACCATAGGGAACCTGACGAGGACGTACCCCGGCGTGGTGCGCTACGACGAGGAGAACGGACAGTGGCTATTCCCGCTGACGCAGGAGCAGACCTTCGCCTTTAAGGCCGGAAGGACGCCTCCGGTACAGGCGAGGATAAAATTCAACGACGAGAGTGTGGTGGGGGCAAAGGGAAAGACCATATACGTCTCCGCAAGCCGGTCCAAAGGGGTGATGTAAATGGCGCTGCAGCAGTTCGCGGCGGAACAGAAACAGAACGCCAACGCCAGCACCGCCCCGGTGGGGCAGCCCGTGGTGGAGATAGAGATACGGGATGTAGTGATACAGACCGGGGGAGAGATCATCCCCACCTACGAGGGCGAATATGAGGTAACACCACGGGTGGACGAGCCTGTTGTGCTGCATACAAAAGCCAAACGCATGAACGACGACGTGACGGTGAAGAAAATACCCCAGTACGAAGTCAGCAATGCCGCCGGCGGAAAAACTTTAACGATAGGAGATGTGGAGTATGGCTAATCAATACATCAACAAAGTAATTCTGAACGGTCAGGTAAAAATCGATCTGACCGCCGACAGCGTGGTGCCCGCCAAACTGCTCAAGGGCATTACTGCCCACGACAAGACGGGTGCGACCATCACGGGTACGTGTACCTTTGATGCGGATACCTCCGGCGCTACCGCGTCCGCTGCTGAGATACTGCTGGGCAAGACCGCATTTGTCAAGGGCGCGGAAGTCACCGGTACGATGCCCAACAACGGCGCTGTGGCGGGCAATATCACCACCAAGGCGCAGGTGTATACCGTGCCCCTGGGCTTCCACGACGGAAGCGGAACCGTGCAGATCGCCGAGGCGGAGCAGGCCAAGCTCATCGCCACCAACATCCGCGAGGGTGTGACCATCCTGGGCGTGGAGGGCACCATGTCCGGCAGCGAGGACATGAAGGCACAGGCCAAGACTGTGACCCCCACCTTTGCCAGCCAGGAGGTTCTGCCCGACGAGGGGTACAACTGCCTGTCCAGCGTGACGGTGAACGCTATTCCCGTGAGCGAGACGGACAACGAGGCCGGCGGCGTGACGCTGACCATCGGCGCCTGAGAAGCGGAGAAAACGAGGTAAAAGGGCGATGGCGAAAAACGTAAACAAGGTCGTGGTGGATGGCGCAGTGAAGCTGGACCTGTCAAAGGACAGCGTGACGGCCAACACACTGGCGAAAGGCGCTACCGCCCACGACAAAAGAGGGGCACCCATCGTAGGAACGATGACAACGCCGCAGATCAGTGTGGCGGGCAGCGTGATGACGATAGCCTGACGGAGAGGAATAAAACGCATGGCGAGAGATGTAAAGATCAACGGCGTGACCTATACGGGCGTCTCCGTCGTGCAGGTGCCGCTGGCCGAGGGAGGCGCGGCACGGTTCATGCAAGTCAATGGTGCGCCCGGAGCGCTGGAAAAGTGGAAAGCGGGGCTGAAGATAAACAACTCCACCTACCCGAACATCGGGCAGATGCGCTTCCCACTGGCGGAGGGTGAAGGCTACGCCCTGTACCTGTACGGAAACGGAGACTGGGAGGCGACCTACCGGGTGGCTCCCGGCTCCGTGGTACAGGTGGGAGACTTTGTAAAAATCACGAAAGGGCTATTCCCTTCGGCGACACTGTATCCGTCGGAAAGCCTGTATCCACAGGCGGAAAAGGCGGGACTGATGCCCAGCAGCAATCTGTACCCCGGCAGGAGCACATACCCCAGCAACGCGCCGCTGGTGGAGGGGCTGGGCGGAAATTCGACCGGCGCGGACGGCGTGGCACTGACGGACGGCACGGCGGGAGAACTGATAACGATCTATATTCCGGCATAAGGAGGGGAGAACATGGGGACGAAGTGGAGCGAGGTCATATCGAACCACGCGATGGTGGCCATCGACGACGTGCGCTTGCAGGAGGAGGCAGCCAACGACCCGGCGGCGTTCCTGCGGAGGATGAGCCTGTATATGGTGAACGCCATCCCCCTATTCTCCCTGCCGGTGCAGATGAGAGCGTATTTGAGTGAGGGACTGGTACAGCCCAGCTACGGCGACTACTACTGGACCAGCAGCGAGGACAGTCTGGTGGGAGAAACGGAAGTGGACACCGGAATGGTGGGCTACGAGCTATTTTCCTGCGCCATTGTGGAGCAGGATGTGACGGGCGGCATGACGGCGGTGCCGTACACCGGGGCAAGCTACAACGCCGAAACAGGCGTGGTGACGTTCCCCATACAGGACATGGCGGGAATAAACTACACGCTGGACTTTTACACAGACGGTGAATTTGGTCACGAGCTGACAATGGAGCAGAAGCGAATACTTGGGCTGTGCGTGGCAAGCGTATGGGACGAGCGGTTCTTCCGCAACTGGCTGAACGACCAAATGAAGATAAAGGATGCGAGCTTTGACACGGTGAACGAGGGCACCTATATGAAGGAGGGCGCCGCGAAGCAGGAGAAGAACCGGGCAAGGCTGATGGACGAAATGCACAAGTATGAGCAGGACTGTACGTTCCTGAACACGGTGCAGAGAGGACGTGTCGGGTACGGACGATACCAATTCCTGTGAGGCAGGGGAGGTGAACGGCGATGGCGGACATAAAGAACAATTTGGGCAACATCGCCGCGATGGCGGAGCGGATCCATGCCACCACCAACCGCCCTGCGCAGTATAACGACAGGCGCAACCCCTACTTTGGAGATCCGACGGCGCGGTTCGTGCAGGCATACGGAAAGTACGCCAGCGACTACACCGCGTGCCGGGTGCAGGGACTGGACAGCGACCCCAACAACTTCTACGAGTGGAGCGATCAGCTGATCCGGCTGGCGGACGCACGGAAAAAGGGCAACGCCATAGACCGGCCCATAGACAACTATAAGGAGTTTCTCTTTGTTGACAGGCGTATTGAATATGTGCCGGAGGGCGCAAAAATGGAGACAATGGGCTCCACATGGCTGGTGACGAACCCGGCCAACATATCCTCTGCCGTGGGCGGGGGCATCATAAGGCGGTGCAACGCCACATGGAACCATCTGGATTGGTACGGCAACGTGCTGAAGGAACCGATGGTGGTGGAAAACGTTAAGCTGAACGCCAACGCCAACGACTTTCAGGAGACCATGCTCATCATGCAGGGGTACTTCAACATTACCATACAGCGCAACGGCGAAACGGAAAACCTGGATGTGAACAGCCGCCTGATCTTGGGGCGGATGGCGTATCAGATCACCGGCTACGCGGACGTGGCGCAGGAGTTCACCGGGGATGACGAGAGCTGCCGGCTGCTGCGGTTTACGGCGCGGATGACGGAGCCGGATAAGGAGAAGGACGACCTGGTTCGCCGGGTGGCCAACGCCTATCCCTTCACCTGGGAGGTGAACGTGAGCGGCAGGGCGGCCATGAGCACGGGAGAAAAAGCGAAGTTTACCGCCGCATCCCTGCGAAACGGAGAGGCGGCGGACGGAGACACAGAACACCCCACCCGCTATCTGTGGTACAGCAGCGACGAGAGCGTATGCCGGGTGGACCCCACGGGAAACGTAACGGCGGTGGGCGAGGGAGAGTGCACCATCACGGCGGTGCTGGTGCAGAACGAGGAGCACTACGGCACCTATACCGTGACGGTGGCAGAGAGCGTAAGCGGCGTACACTGGCAGACGGATCCGGTGGAGAGACTGGAAGCCTACGGCAAGACCGTGCTGACGGCTATATACACCGAGAACGGCGCGGAGACCGGAGATGCGGTGGAATGGACTTTCACCGGGGCGGCGGAGGACAGCTACACCGCAGAGGTGGACGGCAGCACCGCCACCGTGTACTGCTGGGGCGGGAGCGTGAAGCCCCTGACGGTGACTGCCGCCTGTAAGGGCAAGAGCGTGAGCACGGACATCACACTGGAGGGGTGGTAAGAACGATGGCAAAGCCGATATGTGAGCACGCCTACCGGAAGGTAGGGGAGATCATCATACGGTGCAGGAAGCAGACGGGAGAGCACGACTTCTGCTGCTACCAGTACCACTGCCCGGACAGCGGACGGTACGAAAACGCGGCGCAGTGGCGGAACTGCTCACTGCGCTGTAGGGAGAAAAAGTAAATACGTGAGGGAATTTCCATTATGAATCTGAAAGGAGCAGGAGAGATGGAAAACAGCATTAAAGAGCGCAAGCCCATTACCATGAAGGAGGTATTCGCCAAGGCCAACGCTTATGTGCCGCTGATGGAGAAGGCGGCCATCGTGAGCCACTGCGCGGAGAGGTGCATCGACCGGGTTGTGGTGAATACCGGGGAGCGCTTCCGGGGCGATGTGCCGCCCATGTACCGGGAGAACGGACAACGGAAACGGCGCTACCTGATGGGCATACTGTCACGGGCGTATCTGCGGCAGGACTTTGAGGGCTGCGAGGAGGACAAGTGGCTGATGAGCGCCGACGACTACGATCTGGTGGGCGGGGTGCAGCTGGTCAACCAGATAGACCGGATGAAGAAGCAGAGCGACGCCCTGCGGGACAAGGCGTATGACCTGCTGGCGGACTACCGTGACCTGGAGAAAATGCTGAACACGGAGATCAACGCCAACCTGGCGGTGATGAACGACGTGGTGGCGCGGATGGCCATGAGCAGCGCGGCGGCCATGACGCCGGAGAGCATGAAAGAGCTGGTGGAGCTGGCGGAGCAGGTGCAGAAAAGCACCAAGTGATATTCAAAACGCAACGGAAGTAAAAGTTGCAAAAATATTCAAAACGCAACGGAAACGACAATGTTTCATGTGAAACAATTAGAAAAAACGGAAAGCGGGGTGAGGGCGTGAACGTGGATTTTGACAGCCCCTACTATCCATTTGAGCACGTGGAAACAGGATACGGCACCTTCAAGGGCGCGGAGAAGATACCGAAAAAGATCGTGAACTACCTGCTGGACCTGCCGGACAGGAACGGGTACACGCCCGTGGACGACAACGCCCGGCCCAGGGTGCGGCTGATGAAGTACATCTGCTATGACGGGGCAAACCCGCTGGCGCAGCCGCTGCCCACGGCGGAGGAAAAGCTGAGCATCGTATTCGACGGCGAGGCGCCGGTGGTGGACACGGAGGAGCAGAAGGCGAAGCACCCCAAGGGGTACAGGCTATTCCCGCTGGAATACTGGGGACAGGCGCAGAGCATGGCGCAGACGGTGGTAAAGGTGTACATCGGGCGGGTGATACCCAAGACGCCGTTTACGGCAGCAGTGGGGGTATACTTCGACATTCTGTGCAACTACGGGCACGAGACCACCACGCGGACGGATGACTACTCCCGCAGCTATGACATGGAGCAGTGCATCATTGAGGCACTGAACGGTGTGAACATAGGCGGAGCCGGGGTGATGACCTTTGACAGAGGGGCACACGCGGACAACGGATCCCACGCCATATACGACCAGGGCATGAACGTGGGACGGCGCGTACACATGAGCCTTGCTTGGGCGGACAGCGACGAGGGAAGCGTCGTGACTACATTCTGAGAGAACGGAGGGCGGCGCAATGGATGAAGTGACTTTTGACCACCGGCTGACGGAGGTGGAGCAGCGGAGCAAAAGCAACACGCACCGCATAAACGAGCTGGCCGAGTGGCAGAAAGCGATGAACGAACTGGCGACCTCGGTGGCGCTGATGACCCGGGAACAGAAGGATATGCGGGATGACCTGTCGGAGGTCAAGAAGGACGTAAAGAGCCTGACGAACCTGCCGGCGAAGCGGTGGAACGACGTGGTGGAAAAACTGGTATGGCTGGTACTGGGCGGCGCGGTGACGGCACTGCTGGTTCAGGCGGGGATCGGCTTATAAGAAAACTGCATAATCAACAAGGTGTTTCGTGAGGGAGGAAAAGAGTTTATATGGCGATCTCACAGAGCATAGAAAGGGCCTGCCGCAGGTACGAGGAAGTACAGGCGGAGGGGCTGACGCTGTACCCCATTCTTGTGGAGGAGATGGAGACATTCGAGTTGGCGCGGCCTGGCATTGACATCGTGCAGCAGAGCCTCCCTGTGGCGTATGCTGTGATGCCGCTGCTGGCGGCCTACTACAAGATGGAGTACGACGCGATGGAGCGCGGAGAGGAGACAGTGGGGCTGCTGTCAAGGGCGCTTTTGATGCTGGCGCTCTCCCTGCGGCTGGGGAGAGGAAAGCCGTTGGACGAGCGCTTGAAGGTGTTTCGCTGCAAGGTGGACATGAAAGACCCCAGCCGGTTGACGGCGGTGGAGTTCGTGCTGCACGGAGAGGAGCTGTGGCGCATTACACCGGCGCAGTTCCAGTATCTGCGGGAGATCATCGCTGCACAGAACGGAATTGAGCTGACGCCGCCGGAGGCTAACCCGGAGCTGGTGGAAGCGCAGCGGGAGCTGGCGGAGATGAACGGCGGCGCAAAGCTGAGCGGAGAAGCGTGGGAACGGGTGGCGACGGTGGCCGCGCTGGAACACGCGGAGGAGACGGAAATAGAGTCGTGGCCACTGCTGAAGTTGCAGACGAAAGCAAAAACGTGGCAGCGGATATTGGGGTACATGACCTGCACCATCGCGGAGGCGAGAGGAACACAGTGGAAACGGGGCAACCCGTGGCCGAGCCTGTTTTATGACCGGGTGAGCGAGGGCAACACGGCACTGCGGCCCGTGGAGGAATCGACACGGGGCATGGGACAGGCATAGAGAAGGGAATAGGCCCTGCAAGCGGGCAGGGCGGAACGCCAAGTGGGGCGAAGCCAACGGGAGACCGGGGCTTTGCCTCCATTTTTTATATCAAAAAGGAGTGAAAGCAGAATGATTACTTTTACCGATCCGAGACTGTATACCCGCGGCATCTGCGCCGCGCAGTTCGCCGACATGGAAACGGGTCAGGTCCTGCTGAGCAGCAATAAGTTCCAGGAGGGCAGCATCACCGTGACCGTAAACAGTGATCCCCTGCGTGCCGGACTGAACAACGGCATTGCCACCATCATCGAGAGCGACCCGGACATTCAGGTGAACTTCACCCAGGCGAACTTTGACCTGCGGACGAAGATGGCGGGCGTGGGCGGCGCTGTGACCTACAACGCTGTGGCCCCGGTGTGCCAGGTGGTGACGGCGAACAGCACCGTGCTGAAGGTGGATGTGACCGATGGCGCCCCTGTGGCGCAGTACGCGATGGCAAAGCCCTACGCCTATGTGCAGGAGACCAAGAAGGCGTCCGGCATCCAGCAGGGCGGCGTCGCCTATGAGATCGCGGCGGACGGCACCATCAGCGGCTTTACCGCGGTAAGCGGCACCGAGTACAAGGTGTGGTACTTCGTGAACAAACTCAGCGCCATGTGCGGCAAGCTGACCACCGGCATGAACGGCAAGGTGGGGCTTTTCACCGCCCAGCTGGCGGTGTACGGCAACGTGAACGCCAAGACCAACGAGGGCACCCGCCAGGGCTGGCTGTACATCAACGTACCGCTGAAGCTGCAGGCGGACACCGCCACCGTGACCGGCAGCCAGAGCAACTACGACACCACGGCCATCGTGGGCCGCGCACTGAGCACGGACGAGAGCGTGATCTCTGACAAGTGCGAGGACTGCGCCGGCGGCACCCTGGGCTGGTACGTGTACGTGCCGGACAGCGGCGCGGAGGTGGTGACAGGCATTGTGACCGCCATCGGCGGCGTTATCAACGTTCCGGTCAGCGGCACGGCGCAGGTGAAGCCCCAGGCGGTGCTGGAGAACGGCCAGCTGGCGGTGCTGGATCCTGCCAAGTGCGCCTACAGCCTGACCGGCGCACCCAGCGGCACCACCGTGAGCGCAAGCGGACTGATCTCCGCAGGAAGCGTAGCTGGTGACGCAGACCTTAACGTGACCTTCGTGTACGAAGATGTCACGTTTACCGACCAGTGCGCTGTGAGCGTGAAAGAAGCCTGACGACAACAAAAATCCCCTCCCCTGCCGCAAGGCGGGGGAGGGGGCAGACGCGAGTGCGCTGAAGTAAGGCGGCGCATTGGCGTATGCGAGAGAGGGGAGGCGCGGGACATGGCGAAGCTGGTGGGACAGTTCAGCGGGTTCGAGCAGGACATCGCCGCGCTGGAAAAGCAGGTGAAGGATGCCTTTCGCGCATCGCGCCCCGCACTGGCGGAGGAAATGCGGCAGTGCCTGCGGGAGCACGTGGTAGAGGACGTATACGACAAGCTGGTGCCGGAGGAGTATGTGCGCCGGCGCGGCACGAAGGGATTGGCGGACATGAACGCCAGCGCCACGGTGTATTCGGATGAGCGGGACGGCGGCATGAACCTGACGCTGCTGTATCACCCCAGCGGCGCAACGGACGGCAACGGAGAACCCATAAACCCCCATGTGAACGGGGACGACCTGGTGAACCGGATCGAGAAAAACGACCCTGCGTACAACTGGGGCAGACGGCCAAAGAACAGACCCTTTTTCCGCAACTTCGTGGAGGAGATGTTGGACGGCAGGGCGGAAGAAACACTGGTGCGGGCCATGAACGGAGCGGACCCCACGCTGGAGCTGGCGGAAGATACCGGGATGATACGGGAAGAGGACGATTGGAGGTAGCGTATGGCGATTTTCAAAGTAACGGCTGTACCTGATTTTTCGCAGCTCAAGGGAGAGATAGCGAAGCTGCAGAGCAGCCCGGTGACTTTGGGCGTTGATACGCAGCAGGCCAACGTAAATATCAAAACAACGGCCAAAAATGTCGCTACCGCGCAGGAGGCGTTCCAAGACGCCGGAAGGCAAGCGCAGCAGAGCAGCGAAAAGGCGGCGGAGAAGGTCAGGGACGTGGGCAAGGCGGCCAAAGAGACCAGCGGCTTTGCCGGTCTGATGGGCGATAGCTTTGGACGGGTAGCGGCAAAGATGGCGCTGTGGCAGGTGATGGGCAACGCCATTGCCGGGTTAAAGCGCAGTTTCACGGAAGCGCTGGAGACCATGAAGGACGTGGACGACGAGATGGTGACGATACGCAAAGTCACCGGCGCGACCACGGCGGAGCTGAATAAGATCGAGAAGCAGGCATACGACACCGCCAGCGCCTACGGCGTGGCGGCGGACGAGTACCTGAACAGCGTGGCAAACTTCAGCCGCGCAGGCTATGGCGAACAGGCTTCCGCGCTGGCGGAGCTGGCCACCAAGACGCAGATCGTGGGCGACACGGACGCAGAGACCGCACAGCAGTTTTTGCTCTCTATGGACGCGGCGTACAAGTACCAGGGCAGCATCGAGCAGCTGACGAAGGTTCTCGATGGAGCAAATGAAATTGATAACAATTACGCAACGTCAATAGAAAAAATTGCCGAGGGCTTGGGTAAGGTGGCGCCTATTGCGGCGCAGGCCCATGTGGGCGCAGATGAACTGACGGCGGCTATCGGCACGATCACCGCTGTGACGCAGCGGTCCGGCACAGAGGCTGCCACCGCGCTGCGGGCGCTTTTCCTGAATATCATCGGCGATACCAAGACAGAAATCGACGAGGGCGTGACGTGGACCACCGGCGAGATCGCCGGATTGCGGGATGTCATCAAGCTCTATGCCAAGGACGCCTACGACGCGGCGCAGGCATCCGGCGATGTCATTAACCCCATGAAGGCCATCGCCGGGCTGTCCCAGAGCATGAAAGACGGCTTTCTGACCGAGCAGAAACTGATGGAGATGGTCAGCGACATCGGCGGCAAGCTGCGTACCTCGCAGCTGCTGGCGCTGATCCAGAACTGGGATATGTACGAGTCCATGCTGGGCGACTACGCCGACGCGGTGGGCAGCGCGGATAAAGAAGTGGAAAACGCGCTGGACAGCTGGACCCGTAAGACCGAGATACTGCACAACAAGTGGACGGAGTTCATCAGCAACCTGGTGGAGACGGACACCATTAAGGGTGCGCTGGATCAGGTGATCGCGCTGGTGGAGTTTTTGGACAGCGACACCGGACGGCTGGTGATACAGCTGGGACTGCTGGTGGGCGTGCTGACGCTGGCGAACAAGGGCTTTACGGCGCTGATGAACAGCGGCGTGGGAACATTCTTCGGAACGCTGACCTCCGCCATAGGCGGCAACGCTATGGCGATCACGCAGCTCACCGGGCAGATGAAGGGTCTGGTGGCAATGCTGCCGAAGCTGGGCATCGGCGCGGCGATTTTCGCGGCGCTGGCCGTGGCGATCAGCCTGAGCACGGAAAAGGCGCGAGCCTATGAAAAGGCGCTGGAGGGCGTTGAAACGGCGCAGAGTGCGCTGGGCGAGACCGAGGACGAGTACGACACGCTCATAAGCAAGACCGGAGAGCTGACGGAGGCGGAGGAAAAGCGGCTGGAGGTGCTGCGGGCCATCCGCGAGGAGCAGGAAAAGGCGGTACGGGACGCAGAGTCCGCGGCGTGGGACGCATGGAACGAGCTGCACGGCACCGGAGCCGAGGTATACGTTGGCGGCGGCGACAGTGTGGGCAACGGCATGGGCGTGACCCCTGTACAGATGGTGCAGGCGGACGTGGAATCGCTGGCGCAGTACAAGCTATCGCTGAAGCTGGTGCAGGACCAGATGGAGGCGGGCACTAAGACGCAGGAGGAGTATTACTACTCCCTGTCGAAGCTGCAGGAGGGCCGCGAGGAAGAAGTAGAGACGATACGCAAGGCGATCAACTATGGCTTTGCGGTATCGGAGGAACAGCGGCAGCTGGTGGCGGCCTATGACAGGGTGCAGGAGATCCTGGGCGTGACGCAAAAAGCCACGCAGGACTACGTAAACAAACTGATCTCCGAGGCGCAGCAGGCGGGGTATACAGGCAAGGCGCTGTACGACCTGGTGGCGGCGCAGATCACGGCCAGCAAATCAAAACTGGATTTCAGCCAGCAGATCAGTGCGCTGCGAACGCTGGCGGCTACCATCGGGTACACCACGCAAGCTTACGGGAACTTACTGAACGCGGGACGGATCTACCAGCAGTCGATGGTGCTGGTCGCCAACAAAAAGTTCAAGACGCTGGAGGAAGCACAATCCTATCTGACGAACAAGGCGTGGAACAAGCTGACCGGCACAGCGCCAAACGGCGGATGGGGCGGAAGCACAGGCGGGAGCACAGGCGGATACAGCGGCGGCGGCTACGGCGGCGGGACTTCCGGCAGCAGCGCGGCGAAAAAGAAGTATCAGGACGAGATCGACGCGCTGGAAAAGCAGCGGGACGCAGAGCTGGCGGCCATAGACGCGCAGATCGATGCGCTGAAGAAGCAGAACGAGGAGATAGACCGGGCCGAGAAGCTGGAGGAGCTGCGGCTGGAGGTCATGCGGAAGCAGGACGCGCTGCTGAACGCACGGAACGAGCGCACGGTGCGGATGTACAACGCCGAGTCCGGGCAGTGGGAGTGGATCGCGGACCCGGAAAAGGTGAAGAAGGCCGAGGAGGACCTTGCGGACGCGAAGAAGGACCTGCGGGACTATGAACGGGAGATGGAGCTGGACCTCGCCATTGAGGAACTGGAGGCGAGGAAGAAAGCCATCGAGGCGGCGTACCAGCTGAAAATTGACGCGCTGGAGGAATACATCAACGCGCTGGGTGAAACGGTTGCCCAAGAGAAAGTCCTGCTGGATCAGAGCGTGCAGAACAATTGGGAATGGGCCAACCAGGTGCTGGCAGCAAAAGCGGCTGCGGCAGGCGGGACGATCACGGCGGGCGGTACACCGGTAGAGGTCAAACGGAACGCGACCGGCAATGCGTCGGGATACACCGAGGTAAAGGTCGGCAACCTGACAGGCGTGCGGAAATCCACCAAGTCTGAGAAAGCCAGCGTATCCAACAAGCCGACGGGGAAGCTTTCGGATGCCATCGGCATGGGCAAGAACTACACGAGCGTTGTGCCGGGAAGCATTATCGGCGCCGTCAGCGGGGGATGGGGAAAGAAGTACGACAGCGGCGGTGTGCTGCACGGGCTGGGCGGCATAAAGGCCACGGTGGACGACGAGATGGTGCTTCCGCCCGACGTGACGGCGAAGATGCTGAAGCCGTCGGCGGATGCGCGGTTCCGGGCCAGGGTAAATGAGCTGGGCGGATTGTACGGCGAGACGCCGGTGAGTCACAGTGTGGCGGGGAGCAGCGATAACCGCAGCTACAGCGACCACAGCGGGCCAACCTACAACGTGAAGGGCATCACGCTGACGGAGCAGCAGGCGGAGCACCTGACGGTGGCGCAGATGTGCCGGATGGCGCACAACGTGAAGCCCTACGGAGGATAAGAGCATGGACGAGAACGCAAAGACGCTGGCGGAGCTGGCAAAGCGGTTGTGGGACAACTTTTATGTGCGGCGGGTGCGGGAGACGCAGACGGATATGGTACGGCAGTACCGGGCGCAGGTGACGACCGCGGCGGCAGAGGGGAAAATCGGCGTAAAACGCCCCTTTGACGAAACGGAGAGTTTTCTCCCCTATGTGAGCACGATGGCGGCGGCACCGGTGGGGGCGCAGGTGGTGGTGCTGGTATTCGGCGAGGGGAAGAACGCGGGGAACCACATGGTTTTCATGTACGCGGACGGACGGAATATGTGAGAAAGGACGGCTGGACTATGGCGAAAAAGACGCGGCACATCCTGGTGATGAAAAGCGGCAGAGAGATACCGATAACGGGCATCACGGGACGGTACTACATCACCCGCGAGAGCCAGTACCGCAAGGGAAACCCGGACATACGGAAGATCAGAGCGGCCACGGACGAGGAGTGCGACGCGCTGACGGCGGCGGAGGACAGGAAGAAGCGCAAGCGCAGCTGAACGGAGGGTGCGTGCCATGACGGAGCAGGAAAAATATCTGGCGTACCTGAGAGCGCTGAAGGGCCGGTTCCAGAAGCTGTGCAGGCTGCGCTTTCTGAACCCGGACGGGAGCACGGCGTTCTTCGTGGACAATAACCCGCGGAATAAGTACAGCGGCGCCTTTATCGCGGAGGGGTCTCTGACGGTGAATTTGCAGAACGGCGTGAGGCGCACAGCCAGCGTGACGCTGGGGAACGTGGACGGCGCGTTCGACTACAACGTGAACCACCTGTGGTTCGGGCAGGAGATCGCGCTGGACGAGGGGCTGGTGCTGCCAAACGGCGAGGACTACTACATACAGCAGGGCGTTTTTCTGATACAGAGTCCGCAGGAAACGGTGGAGCCGGGACGGCGGCTGATGCAGTACGAGCTGGTGGACAAGTGGGCCAATCTTGACGGTACGCTGTGGGGCAAGCTGGAGGGCACCTATAAGGGACAGCTGAACATGAACATCTTTCAGCAGATCAACGCCCTGCTGCAGGATGACAAGGGAAACGGGCGGAAGGTGGACCCCATCCCCCCGGTGTACACGGAGTATTACAACGGCAAGAAGCAGAAGCTGACGGACGGTACGGAAGTAAACCTGGTGGACGCGCCGTACACGCTGGAGGTGGACCCGGGAAGCGGCACATACGCGGAGGTGATACTGGGCTTTGCGGAGATGCTGAACGCCTGGATCGGCTACGACGCCACGGGGAGGCTGCGGATAGACCCAAGCCAGGACGACCTTTTGGACAGCGAAAAGCCCATCAGCTACGCCTTCTCGATGGGGGAGGCGACGCTGCTGGGCATGACGTACACGGCACAAAACACCGATGTGTACAACGACTACATCGTGCTGGGGGCGGCGCTGGACGACAACAGCCAGCCGGGGGCGAGAGCCACCAACAACGACCCCATGAGCGACACCAACGTGCAGCTGATAGGCCGCAAGACGGTGTGGACGGAGGAGAGCGGCTACGCCACGGAGACCATGTGCCGGGACAGGGCAGAGTGGGAGCTGAAGCGGTCCACGGTGCTGCAGAAGAGCGTGGACATCAGCTGCGGGCAGATCTTCCATTTGGCCGAAAATACCTTGGTTTCGATAGTCAGAAATGACAAGCAGGGGAGCCCCACGGAACGGCACCTGGTGACAGGCTTTTCCCGCCCGCTGACAGGAGAGGGGCAGATGACCATATCCGCCACCAGCGTGGCGGACTTCCCGGTGGCGACGGTGACGGTGTGGCCGCTGAAAACGGAGACAAAGACATAAACGGAAGGAGGGAAGGACGATATGGCACTTTTCATGCCGACGAATATCACGCCCTCCACGCTGGGAGCGCTGGGCAACGGGACGGTGGACGCAAGCCAAAACATGACCGTGACCTGGCAGGTGGACGGACAGAACGCCATGACGGCGTTTGAGATAAAAATTCTGGCCAACACGGCGGAGAGCGCACAGCTGTACGACTCGGGAAAACGGACGGACAACTGCCCCTTTTACGGGCGAAACGCCAAGGGCGATGTGGTGTTTTTCAGCTACACGATCACGGCGGGGGCGCTGGCTGCGGCGGGAATCACCAACGGGAACAGCTACAAGCTGCTCATCACCCAGTGGTGGACAGACGCGGACAGCGTGACGCAGCAGAGCGCATCGGTATTCGTGTGCCGGAGCGCACCGGTGCTGACCATCAACGACTTTACGAAGCCGGTGGCGGCGAAGGAGATGACGTGGACGGCCAGCTATTCGCAGGCGCAGGGAGACCCCATTATCTGGGCGCGGTGGCAGCTTGCGCCGGCAGCGGACACGGAGGACGTGCTGTACGACACGGGCAACGTGGCGACGGCACAGCTGGCGTTTTACTACGACGGCTTATTCACCGGGCAGGAATACGCCGTGCGGTGCCGGGTGGAGACAAGCAACGGCGTGGTGGCGGACACGGGCTGGGTACAGTTCGCGGTGCAGTACAGCGCCAGCAGCTATACCGGCGCGGTGGTGACGTGCGTAAAGCGGAAGCAAAGCGGCGTGCTGGTGTCGTGGCCGGGCGCCTACGACATCCCGGGCACAGCGGAGGGCGAGTATACCATCCGAAACGGGGAACTGAACCTTCCTGCCGGATCCACGGTGACGTGGGACACGGTGACGGGCGAAGCGATGGCGCTGACGACGCCCATAAGCATCGTATGGCAGGGGACGGTAAAGACGCTGCCGGCGACGCTATTCAACCTGACCGGCGCTGACGGAAAGGCGCTGACGGTGACGGTGAGCACAACGGCGGTGCGGGCTATGCAGGGCGGCGCGGAGATAGGCAGGGTGAACGCTGCCTTTGCACCGGAGGACGAGCTGACGGTGGCGCTGACGGGCGGAAAACTGTATGTGCGGCGGCGGTATGAGCGGGGACTATTCCCGGCGGAGAGTTTGGAACCGTCGGTGCGGCTATTCCCCCGGGCCAGCCAATTCTCGGTGCTGAAATACATGGCGGACGCGGTGATGGCGGACATGACCGTGGTAAACGTGAAGCTGGTGGGCGCACAGGTGTGCGACTACCTGTGGATAGAGGAGGGCAGCCTGACAGACACGGTGGTGACAGCGCTGATGAGCACAGCGGGATACACGCCGGAGTTCGGCGACAGGACGCTGCTGCTGGCGGACTTCGCCACAGACCTGCGGGGCGGCAACATCGTGGCGGAGGAACCGCTGACGGGCTGGGCCGTATACCGCAGGGAGGACGGCGCGGCGGCGCTGGTACACGTGGCGGACGTGGGGTACGCGGAGCGCAGCGTGATCGACTGCGCGGCGGCCTCGCAGGGGACGTACACCTACTACGTATTCGGCGTGGGGGAGAGATCCTTTGTGACCACGGCGCTGCCCAGCCAGCCGGTGACGGTGTGCCTGTGGGACTGGACGATACTCTCCTGCGCGGAGGACGGCGAGAACGTATACCGGGTGGAGGAGCTATTCCGGTTCAGCCTGAACGTGGAGAGCGGGACGGTGAGCAACAACAACCGCCCGACGCTGCTGGACAACTTCACGAAATACCCCACGGTGCAGATGGCACCGCAGCTGTACCAAAGCGGCGAGCTGAGCGGTTATATCGGCGAGGTGGGCGCCAACGCGGAGTACAGCGACACGCTGGCGAAGCGGGACGCGCTGTTTGCGCTGGCGCTGACACAGAACACGCTATTCCTGAAAAACCGGAAGGGCGAGGTGCTGCGGGTATTCGTCAACGCGGAGATCACCTGCGAGACGCAGGACAACACGCGGCAGCAGGCGCTGATCTGCGCGGTGCCGTGGGCCGAGACCGGGAGCGCAGAGGGCGCACAGATACTGATACGGCAGGGCGACACCCTGTGGACCGTAGCAAAAAATTGACGGACGAAAGGAGCGAGGGACGATATGGCAGGTTACAAGAACCCCGGATGGAACAACGGTGCGCCGCCTGCACTGAACGCGGAGAACCTGAACGCGCTGTGCAACGAGGTGGAGGAACTGAGCGGCGCTGTGCCGGAAAAGCAGGACATAACGGACAAGCTGACGCTGACGCTGGCGGCGGCAAGCTGGACAGGGAGCGAAAGCCCCTACGCCCAGGGCGTGACCATCACAGGCGGCACGGCCACCAGTCAGGCGGACATTCAGGCAGACGCAACGGCGATACAGCAGATGTTGGATGACGGCACCAACGCCATCTACATCGCCAACAACAACGGGACATTCACCGCCTACGCTGTGGGCGAAAAGCCCACCGCTGACCTGAGCGTTCAGGTGACGGTGTACGACGTAAAGGAGGTAAGTTAACGATGGTAATTATCGGTAGGTCGCAAATAGCGGGGGGGGGTGGTGTAGCACCGGATATTGATTTCGAGTATTCCGGGCAGTACATCCGCCGCGCAGAGGACAACGTTGTGGAGTTTTTGTCTACCGGCGTGCTAACCATCAAGAAGGACGTGTACACGGACCTGTTTCTTGTGGGCGGCGGCGGCGGTGGTGCACAAAACGGCCTATCATCAGCTTTATGTAACGGTGGGGGTGGTGGAGGCTACACAAAGACGGTTTTGAATACCCTACTTCGAAAAGACACTTATAACATAGTTATTGGGGCTGGTGGCACAGGGGGGGCGACATCAACTGGAGCGAGCCCCACAGACGGAGGGACAACATCTATCACTGGATCCGATGGGTTTTTTACAGCATCGGAGGGTGGAAAACACGCATCAACCAGTACCAGGACAGGTGGCAACGGAGGCTCTGGCGGTGGTGGTGGCAGCTATGCGAATAGTGCCAGTCGTGCACCTGGCGGGGGCGGTGGTTCTGATGGTGCTTCCGGTGCCAATGGCGGTGGCGCAGGCGGAACCGGACAGGGCACAACTACAAGGGAGTTTGGCGAGACTACCGGGAAATTGTATTCCGGCGGCGGCGGCGGTGGCGCTACATACGACGACGGATATAATGCAGACTCCGGAGCCGGTGGCGCAGGCGGCGGCGGCAATGGTGCAAAATTCCGTGGTTCTGCTGGGGACGGAACTCCTAATACTGGTGGAGGCGGAGGCGGTGGTTTTAATTACGCCCATTATCCCAGCGACAGTACCTCGGGCGGAAGCGGCGGCTCGGGCATCATCTGTATGCGCGTACACAAAGAATAAACACGGCCTCCGTTTCGGAGGTCGGGAACGGAGGTTTATATGGCAAGTATATGTGGTGCCCCTGTTTGTGCCGGTGGTAAGCCGCAGTTGAAGTTTACCTACACGGGGGATTACGTGGTCAGAAAAGACGGCGTGGTGGAGCTGCTGACCAGTGGGACGATTGTGTTCCTTGAGCCGCGGGTTATTGATGTGTTTATGGTTGGTGGGGGAGGCGCTGGTGGTTCTTGCGACAGCGGTAGTTTGAAAGCTGCTGGTGGTGGCGCTGGTGGCTACACCGCGACGGCTAAAAAACTGAACGTTAGCGGCGAGTACGATATAACAATCGGGGCGGGGGCTACCTATCCAGACCGAAACTTAACAGGAGGCGGGAAAACTTCGTTTGGAACGCTTGTTACTGCAAATGGTGGTGCGAGTGCGGAGCGCCTTGGCGGGAGCTCTAGTGATATCGGCAACGGTGCAGCAGGCGGGTCTGGCGGTGGTGCAGGAGTGCAAGACTCGCCCGCTGGTGGAAAAGGTGGGGAAAATGGTGGTAACGGAGAAGATGGAACTTCGCGGGCTGGTGGAGCAGGTCAAGCTTTCTCTACAAGAGAATTTGGCGAAGCATTTGGGAAATTGTACGCTGGCGGGGGTGGCGGTGGACGTGTCTACGGCGGGAGCGGTGTAGTAAAGCAGTCAGCCGGAGGCGCTGGCGGTGGTGGATACGGCTCATTCATTGACGCTCATAACAACGTCCAAGCAACGCACGGTGAAGCTAACACGGGCGGGGGTGGTGGCGGTGGTTCCGCGCGGTACAACCCCACAGCAAGTGGCGCTTCTGGTGGTTCAGGTATCGTGTGTTTCCGGGAAGCGCAGGAGTTGCCGGAGTTGGCTGGGACGTGGGTGCTGAATGAGAGATTGTATGCGCCGGAAAAGGATTTTGACGAAATAACTGGCTATCGGTTTAAAGTTGGGACAATAGAATGCACCCGGATTAGAACATCCAATCTCACATATCTAAGTGCATACAGAGTTTTTTCCGGTGATACTGTAGACATATATACTTTTAACACCAACACATGGAAAACCACGGCCAGAAATCTAACTTTCCCCGCGGATGCAACCGCTTCCGACGAGTTCCGCGCATGGCTGGCGAGTAACGCGACAAAACAGGCGTAGGAGGTGCTGCATGGCTATTACAGGAAAACCCATCGCAATGGGTATCAGCGGGGGGACGGTGTACTTCCCGGTCAGCTACACGGCCAGGCACAGCATGAGGGACGATGGGAGCGTGGTGCTGCTGGAAAGCGGACAGGCTACTTTTGAGAAACCCACGGCGGCAACAGTGACCACAGCAGACGGCAAGAGTGCCACGGCGGTGCTGGATGGCACCTACGACGTGGCGATAGGCAGCGAGGGCGGCACGACTTCTTTCGGCGACATCGTAAGCGGAGAGGGGCCTGTGACGCTGACAAAAGGAGCGTGATTAAGTGAGATACGCATTGGTTGAAAACGGTGTTGTGACCAACATCATCGAAATGGACAAGCGGAACGAGCAGTTCTTCCCCTCCGCCGTGTACACCGGTGACAGGCCGGTGGGCATGGGCGACACGTACACGGAGGGCAAGTTCTACCGTGACGGCAAAGAGGTGCTGACGGCACTGGAGGAAGCCAACAACGAGATAGACAGCCTGACGCAGCAGCTGGGCGAGGCTGTGGAAACCATCTATCAGGCGGATATGGAGGTTATCGGATGAGCATGATTATCGGTAAAGCGTTAATTGCGGGGGGGGGGGGTACTGTTGACCGGTTAGATTTTACCTATACAGGGCAGTACAACGAGCGCCTTGAGGACGGCGTTGTGGAATTTCTGACCACGGGTGTGCTGAAGTTCAAGAAAGAAGCAGCCATTGATGCGTTTTTGTGCGGAGGGGGTGCAGGAGGTAGTCCTGGAGCCGGTTCGTCAGTAAACGATGGGCCTGGAGGTAAAGGCGGCTCTGGAGGAAAGACCGCGACCTTGCTAAACATAACGCCGAGAGCGCAAACGGAATATCAGATAGTAATCGGCGTGGGAGGAACTTCTGGAAATCAGGGCGGAGATACGTCTGCGTTTGGCTCGACCGCTAATGGAGGAACTTCTACTGCTGGAGGTTCTGGCGGAGGTGGAAACGGCGTAAGAGATTCTGTGGCTTCCTGGAGGAATGCGGGTAACGGCGGAAGTGACGGAGCAAATGGAGGTAAAGGCGGCGGCGGGTCTGTGCCCGGCGGAACTGGACAAGGCACCACGACCCGTGAGTTTGCGGAGGCCACCGGCAAATTGTACGCTGGAGGCGGTGGCGGAGGACGCGGGGCACTTAATGGGACCCAAGGTTATAGCGGGTCAGCGGGGGATGAAACTGCTGGTGATGGAGGAGGCAATGATGCACCCCTTGCAAACAGAGGCGGCGGCGGTGGCGGTGGTAGACCCGGGAGCGCTGGCGGAACCGGCGGTTCTGGCATCGTGTGCATACGGCTGCATAAGAGCGCGTAAGCGCGGAAAGGACAATCATGCTGTTATTCAAGAGAGGAACGAGGACGGAGGAATACATAGCGCAGTACAACAAGGAGCACCCCAACACCGGCGGCATCATAATGGCGCCCATACCGCGCCACCCGGTGGTGGGCTGGGACTTGCTGTGGGAGCAGGGGTTCTCGGACTACCAGTGCGGGCTGCTGTGGCGCATATTCCTGCGGAAGATGGAGCAGAGGAAATGTGAGAGCGCAGGCGGCGGTCTGCGGACGGCAAACTGAAAGGAGAACGACTATGTACAACATTATGACGAAGCTCATCGACAAGCGGTTCTACAAGACCCGTGAGGAGGCACAGCAGAAGTGCGACGTGTTTTTCGCCGTGGGGCGCATCACGGACGACAAGTACACGGACCTGTGTGCGCTGATCGAGAGCGTGTACGGCGAGACCGAAGCAAAGTAAGAGACAACCGCACAAACAAATACTCGCGGCAATGGGGCCGCGGTAGAAGCCGAATGGGGCTGCGCCGGTGGAGAACACCGGCTGCGGCCCCATTTTGTTTTACACAAACAGGACAGGCGCATTGACGCCGGAAAGGAAGAACAGTATGGATTTTGCATCTTTGGGCATTGCAAGTGTGGCGGCGATCACCGTCGTGTGCTACCTCATCGGCATGGCTGTTAAGGCCAGCGGGCTGAACGACAAGTGGATCCCGGTCATCATGGGTGTGTGCGGCCTTGTGCTGGGCGTGGCGGGTATGTTTATCATCCCCGACTATCCCGCGCAGGACTACATCACCAGCGCGGCTGTGGGTATCGTCAGCGGTCTGGCGGCGACCGGCGTTAATCAGGTGTTTAAGCAGATGAAGTCTACCAAGGCGGAAGGTGAGGCAAAATGAGCAGCGCGGGGAAGGTCATCAAGATCGCGGCGGCAGAAATCGGCTATCCGGAAAAAGCCACCAACAGCAATCTTGACAGCCCGACGCAGAACGCCGGGTACAACAACTACACCAAGTATGCGCGAGACATTGACGCCATCCCCCATTTCTACAACGGGCCGAAGCAGGGGTACCCGTGGTGCACGGTTTCCCTTGCCTGGTGGTTTATCAAGGCGTTCGACGTTGACGAGGCGAAACGGCTGCTCCTCCTGCCGGAGGACTCGCTGGGTGCAGGAGTATACTACCTGAAGCGGTACTTCCGTGACGCTGGGCAGCTTGGCACTACACCAAAGGTAGGCGCACTGGTGTTTTTCGGGGACGATCACACCGGCATTGTCACAGCCGTGAATGGCGGGGGATTCAGTACCATTGAAGGGAACACCTCCAAAGCAAAGGGCGTGGTCGCAAACGGCGGCAGCGTGTGCGCAAAGTCGTACAGCTCGGTAAAATCCAGTTGGACGTTTGGCTATCCGGCCTACACGGAAGCGGACGAGGACAAGCCGAAGGTGTATCTTTCCCCCGCTATGCACCGCCAGAACGAGTGCTGCTATCCCCGCGAGGACGGGCAGCAGTGCTACGAGGCACTGGAAAACAACGAGTACATCGACATCCTGGAGCCGATCCTAAACCGCTGCGGCATTGACACCTTGCGTGGGTATCGCCGAACCCCGATGGACGGCGAGGACGGCGAACAGATCATGTACAACAACATCAACGCCGGGAACGCATGGAAACCGGACGTATACTATGTGTCGCACACCAACGCCAGCACCAACGGCAAAACCGGCAGCGGAACGGCCAAAGGCTTTTCCTCTATGTACTATCCCGGAAGCGGCAACGGCCAAAAGCTGGCGAAGTTGATGGTACAGCACAGATCGGAGATCTATCCGTATAGCTGCAAGACCGTGGCAAGGAACGACCTGCACGAGCTGTCGGACACCGACGCCCCCGCTGTGTACCAGGAGCACGTTTTCCACGACAACCCGGAGGACGCCAAGTGGTTCCACGAGCACATGAAGGAGTGCGCAGAGGCCGACGCAAGGGCTTTGTGCGAATATCTCGGTATTGCGTATGTGGACGAGCCAAAAACCGAGCCTGAAAAAAACATCCTGTACCGGGTTCAGGTGGGCGCGTTCCGGGTCAAGGCCAACGCCGAGGCGCAGTTGGAGAAATTGAAGGCGGCGGGCTTTGACGGCTTTATTGTGGAAGTCGAAAAGTGAAGTGACCTCGGAGCGCATAAGGCGATAGGCAAAAACGACCGGAAAAATAAAAATAAGCCCCCTGCGGCGCACAGCGCGTCACAGGGGGCTTTCTACTTTAACAGGAGGGTAGTTTGACGGGTAAAAAAAGAAACGCCGCAGAGGGCGTTTACGGGCGAAACAGAAAGATGCCTCCCGCCGGGAGTGAAGGGGGGGTGACACTCGGCGGCGGGAGGGCTTGAAAAGTGGGAGACGCAACCTGTGTGTAAAGGGAGGGCTGCATCACATTTACTGTAGCACGAACGGGCGGGCGCGTCAATGGCGGGTGACAAATTTTTACACATTTTGCACGCTCCCGGCCAAAATGTTGGCGTTGATGTCCGCCTGACGCTCACGGGCTTCGAGAACGAGGGCGGCGGAACGCTTGCCGGTGCGAGAGAGGAGACGGCCTGAATAGCGCTGGGTGACGTTGGGATTGGTGTGACCCAGCTTAGACTGGAGCTCCTCCTGCTTCATACCGGCGTTGAGGTCGATGCGGGCGCCTACATGGCGCAGGTCGTGGCTGCGGATGTCGGGAACGCCGGTGACGGCCCTGACGTGGGATTCCACAAGGGTGGAGAGCCACTGGCGGGAGCCGCGCTGCCACTCGCGGCTTTCAGCGCCGGTGCGGGGACCGAAGGAACCCTTTGGCGCGGTGTTGCCGAACAGGGGCGCTGTGTCGGGAAGGTCCTTCGGGCGGATGCCGCTGGCCAGATAGATACGGACGGCGGACTGGGCAATGTCGGGAAACTCGATGCGGCGGAACTTGCTGCCCTTGCCGCTCTCGACGGAGAGCTCGCCGTCCTCCCAGTGGAGATCCGCCGGGGTTAGGTCCAGAAGCTCGGCGTTGCGAAGCTCGGTGGTCAGGAGCATAATGACGATGGCGTAATTCCTGGGCCATGTTTTCGCCTTGGCGGTGGCGGGCTTGTCGTTGCGCCAAAGCTTCATCACCTGCTGGTCGGTGAGGAGCACATCATAGGGACGGCGGGCGGTCTTGCGGGTGTCGGGCGTCAGGCGGCGGGAGACAGGGTTGTTGGCGTACCAGCCGCCGCACTCGGGGTCGCTGGCGTAGTCGAAAAAGGTGCGGAGCCGGTTGACGTATAGGGCGACGGTGTAGTTGCTGCAGCCGCTGTCGATCAGGTTGTCGCGCCACAAAAGGATGGTGGCATAGGATGGGTCGGCGTAGTTCTCCTTGGACTCGATGAAGAAGTTGACGAAGTTCTCCAGCGTAGCGGTATACGCCTCGACGGTGCGGGGGGAAGCGCCGGTGGCGGCGCAGTTTTTGATGTAGGAATCTGTTGCGGCGCAAAGCTTCATTTCCGCACGGCTACTTCTGCCCATCTTCCGGGGCCTCCTTTCTTTTTTGACCGGCTGGTGTTAATAAGGCATCTTCGATACTCCAGCCTTTTTTGATTCTGTGATAAAGCGTTTTGCAACCTAATCCCATACGGCGTTCCCACGTTCGCATAGGGAGCGTTTCACCGCGAAATGTGATTAAATGCCGCGTAGTATGGTGACCTTCAACAATTTCGGCGAAAGGTTTTCCCGCGCGTAGACCAGCGTGTATGATGTATTTTGGCACGCTTAAAAGTGCGCTCCACTCGGCGATAGTATGGCGTTCGCCACGGTAGTCGATAAAGTGATTTGTAGTTTTATTATTGGCCTGAATTTTCAAGTTTACCCAGCGGCAGTTTTCGGGGCAGTAATCTCCGTTTACGTCGATACGATCAAGCGTACATTCACCGTAGGGCGCATTTTCGTCATAGCCATTGGCGAGTGCCCAGTCCCGGAACACTTCGTAACTGTTTAGCCACGCCGCGCATACACTGATTCCACGAGCACCATAATTCTTGTAAGACGGCTCATTTACATTATAACAGCGGTTTTTGACGCCGGTCCAGATCCTAAACAGCCGAGTATTGGATTCTCCGTGGGTGCGTACTTTTTCGGAAATCGTTTGAAACCGGGTACAACCACAACTCTGCGTAGCACCACGTTTCAAAGAACTTCCGAGGATAACGGCAGTATTCCCGCAGTCGCACAGGCACTTGTAGTAAACTGTGCCGCTACATCTGTGGTCAACACCTTGAACATAGAGCCGGCCGAACTTCTGACCGGTGAGATTAGAAAAATTATGGGCGGGCTGGTTGCGCTTTATGCAGCCGCAGCTTTTTGTGTGACCACTTATAAGGTTTGATGCGAATACCTCTATGCTGTTGCCGCAATCGCACTGGCAAAGGTATTTGGTGTGGCCTTTTTCGCTGACTTTTTTGATAACGATAAGATGCCCAAACTTCTGGCCAATGATTTGAGGAGTTGGTCTTGGCATAATGGTAGGCCCCCTCGCGTCAATATTTCTCTTCTGGCTTTGGCCGGATGAGCTCCACGGTGTCGGGGAGCAGGAGACGGGCGGCGGACTCACTTTCGGCGGTGATGAGCATGGTCATAATCTCGCCGTCCCGCTTGCGGCGGACGGGGATGGGATATTCGCGCTTGACGACGTTGGTGACGAGCATGGGGTCATTCCTCCTTCTGCATACCGTCCACGCCAAAGGTGAAGCGGACGATATTGTGGATCACATCGCTGTCGGCGACAATGAACGTGTCGCAGAACGTGAACAGGGAAGCGATGGTGGTTTTGGTTTTGTCCAGACCGATGAACGGCGTATGGAGCACGACGGAGACCGTGGCGGCGTTGCTTTCGGGCTTGGGATCGTTGAAGTCCACAGCGAAGTCGGGGCGCAGGGTGAGGGCCGCTTCCTTGAGGGAGATGTACTGCTTGAGCTTTTCAGGTCTGATAGACATGGTGGTGTCCTCCTTACAAAATTTTGTCATAGTATAGTCTACCGGCAAATGCGGATTTTGTGCAAGGGAATTGAAAAAATTTTTTCGGAATTAACCGCGGCGGAGTGCGGGGACAATATCAGCGATGATGCGGGCGGCATGGGCCGCCTCCTGACGGGTGTTGTACCAGTCGAAAGAGAAGCGGATGGTCTCCAGTGCCTGCTGCTCGGTAAGACCGCTGGCTATGAGGTTGGCGGAGGCGGCGTTGTCACCGGAGGAACAGGCGCTCCCGGTGGAGACCATGACGCCACGTTCGCTGAGGGCGGCGGCGAGGGCAGCGCCGTAGACGCCGGGGAAACGGATGGAGAGGATGTGGGGAGCGCAATCCTTGCTGCTTTTGCCGCCGGGCAGATTGATGTCGAAATCCACACGGTGGCAACCAAGGGAAATGATAAGCTCCTGAGCGACGGCGCGGATAGCTTTCTCATTTTCTGCCATGTGGAGGGAGCGCCATGTGAGTGCGGCGGCCATAGAACTGACAAGGGGGACGGAGACCGTGCCGCCGCGCATACCGCGCTCCTGTGCGCCGCCGAAGATCATGGGGGCGATGGGGCACCCCTCCTTGACGATCAACGCGCCTATGCCCTTGAGGGAGCCGAACTTGTGGCCGCCGAAGGCCATGTAGTCCGCACCCAGCGCCTTGAAGTCCACGGGGATGTGGCCTACGGCGGCGGTGGCGTCACAGAAAACAAGGCCGCCCTTTTTACAGAGACTTTTGACATCGTAGAGCTGGCCGGTTTCGTTGTTGACCAGCATTTGTGCGAGGTCCAGTTTGGTGTACTTGGGGACGTTGTATTGCTCTACCGCCTCGGTAACGGCGTGATGCTCAAAGGGACTGGCTACCAGGGAACGTCGGCGTTGGTCCGCCGTGGAGCAGATGCTCTTGACCGCCCAGTTGCAAGCTTCAGTGGCGCCGGAGGTGAAATACACCTCGTCCGGTTTGCAGTTCAGTTTGTCGGCGATGATGGCACGGCAAGATTCCAGTTCGGCCTTAGCCTCGCGCCCAACGGCGTGGGAGCTGGAAGGGTTGCCGAAGATGGCGAGCTGTGTAGGGGTGCCGAAGATGGCGCGCTGTGTAGGGTTGCCGAAGATGGCGCACTGTGTGGCGGCACCAAATGCGCCGGGAACGGGCGGCGTGGTAGCGGCGTTGTCGAAGTAAATCATGTTAGTTTTCTCCTTTTCGTAAGAAGTTTCGCAAAGTGTGTCTTTGGTTATTTGTTTTGTTTTTGCAAAGCGTGTTATGATTTTCGTCGGCTGTGTTTGCATATTTGCCGATATTCAAAACGTAACGGAAATATAGCTTACAAAACAAGCCGGAGGGCGGTGTGCCGTCCGGCTCGCAATGTGGGATATTTTGTATGGCTGCGGATGGCGCGTCAGCTGTTGACGGCATCCTTGAGCTGCTTTGCGGGCTTGAAGATGGCCACGCGCTTAGCGGGGACGGTGATGACCTCGCCGGTAGCGGGGTTCTTGCCGGGGTGCGCGTCGCGGACCTTGCTGGTGAAGATGCCGAAGCCGGAGATATTCACGCTGTCGCCGGAACGCATGACGCCGGTAAGGGTGTTGGCAGCGGCGGCGATCACGCGCTCGACGTCGGACTTCTTCATGTCGGTCGCTGCTGCCAAAGTGGAAATAAACTCGCTCTTGGTCATGGAATGTGCCTCCTTTCTGTTGTAGATTTTAGACTGAAACGTTTTATCTGAATATGCAAGAGATCATGATATTCTCTTGCCTATCCGACGATGCTTAAATTCTTCGTGCTCATAGATTTTGGATTTGTATTTATCATACCATCCGAAGTTTCTGTTACACTGAACACAAAGAAAGCCACGGAACTCCTTAGTATTGTGGTCATGATCAACGCAAAGATTGTTGCTATCAGACTTAGTATTTGGATGAGTATTGCACGTTTCTGTCTTTCCGCAGACATCACAAATTCCTGAATGGGACGCTCTTAATTCTCGCAATTCCTTGTTTGTAATATCCAATAAGTCATCAGAATACCTCGATTGAACCCGCACATTAGCGGAATCGGAGTCTCTTGTGAAATCCTCGTGATGCATCCTGCCTTGATGAGCCAGCACTCCTCTTTGGTTGCCAAACTTCTTGCCACAATACTTACAGGTGAACATAAATTACATCTCCTGCTATTTGGTCCTCCGGGGTGGATTCGAACCACCGTCAAGCGATTATAAGTCGCTCGTTCTGACCTTTGAACTACCGGAGGGTAAATGAATAGACCTTTCCGATCATCCTGACGAGCTAATCCCCCGTATGCGGGCGGTGCGGCTGCCCAGACCGCACCGCCCATCGAAAGGAGATTGGCCTGCCTGTATTCCAACAGGAGCCGGGGAAAATGAACAAAACCCGGTGCTACTTCTTACGGCCGCAGCATTTATAAAGGAGGTCCTATCTGGACCGCGGACGCCTATCGCGTCCGATGGAGCAGGAGGCGGGAGTCGAACCCGCATGGCTTGCCGGCGCACGGAAAATAGAACATGAACATTGGAGGTGTTGATGTGTCCGAACAACAGCAGCAGAAAGGAGATTTCTGTGTGTGCCGCGCAAGCGCCCCAATGGCGCTTCTGCGTAGAGAGTGGGGAGGACGGGCTGGGGGATGCCCGCCTCCCCGATGGGGGTGGGTAGGGCGCAGCCGGAGTCGAACCGGCGTTTCCCTGCGGTCAGACAGGGCATTCTGCCAACTGAACTATGTGCCCGTAGGAGGGCGGAGGGAGGGGACCCTCCGCCCGATGAGGTGGGGCGTTCCACTTTTTCGCCGTCACGCCCAAATCATGCTACCGGCTGGTTCGACCCGGCGACACCGCTGCCAGACGCGGAGGTTTCATTCCTGATGGGGGAAGTCGTCCATCAGGCGGGCATGGAGCAGCGTAGCGGATTCGAACCGCCACTCCCAGCTTGGAAGGCTGGTGTGCTGACCGTTGAACACTAACGCTGCGAATGGGTGCCGCGCCATATCCCGCTTTAGCGGCGCGGCGGAAGCCTCGTTCTCTTATGGCGCTGGGTGACGCCATTTAGCCGGCAGCCCCGACGCTTTTCCCAAATGCCCGATAGTGGGCGGGACTGGGCGGCGGGCCTCTCTGCCATGTTATGGTACTCGCACGAGAACCCCAACGGGCGGCTTGGAGGTATCGGTGGGGATCGGACCCACGACCTGCTCATTACGAATGAGCTGCTCTGCCAGCTGAGCTACGACACCGGATCCCCACCTTGTTTACGTCCTGGTGGGTGAGCTGACGTGCGGCGGAAAGGAACTTGCTCCCCTGATGGCCGCGTTCCTGCCAGAATTGCGCTGGGGACACCGGAAGAATGGATGTAATACCGGTGCAGCCTTTCTTACGGAAGGGCTTATATAATTTGGGGGTGCCGAAGCCGTCGGGGAAGGGGTCTCCCCTTCGGCAATTTTAAGTATGCGCTCCGTGTCAAGGGAACTTCTGAAAGTTTTTGAAAAAATTTTCAGGTGTTGAAGGACTCGCGGATTTTGTAGAAACCGAGGTCAAATTCGGCGGTGTAGTAGCGGCCCTCCGGGTGGATGTAAACGACTGTTCCGGTGGCCTTGCGGTCTGTGGCCTCGATGCGGCGGGTGACGGTATCGCCCAGGTGGATGTTGGAGGGGATCATGCTGCGCCCCCCTTATGCGTTCCAGTTCTTCTTGCAGAACTGCTGCTTGAGGACGAGGTTGACGCCGCCTTCCCAGACGTGGCAGGTTTCGATGAGGAAGTCGCCGTAGGCCATCATCTCGAGGCTGTTTTTGGGGTTGAACGGGACTCCGCAAGAGCCGAAAGTGAGTTCGATATTAGGTTTGATACCGTCGCCAAGCTCCAGCATGGCGCACGCTTCAAGAACTGTCATGATAAATTTCCTCCTATTGAATAAATGGTGCATGGGGTGAATGCGGGTATACAGGGCGTAATCAGGCGGCAACGCGCCGAATTTCGTCAATCTGGTTGCAGCCGTCCGAAATGCGGACGTTTGGGGTCGCTCGACGAAATTCGGCGGACGTTATATCGCTGTCCGAAATTCGGACGGCGTTTTTGCGGCGGTGAATTTCGTCGGCGCAAAAGGGGGTCAAGGCGTGTCTGCATTTCGGACGCGCAGGGGTCAGCGCATACGGAAAGCGGCAAGTTGGGCGGCCTTCTCGCGGACAATAGCCTCGTAGATGTAGCGGAGCTTCGCATCCTGGGAGATGACCACCAGTTTGCTTACGGCTTCCCGCTGGGCGTACTTCGCGCCGCCGAGACGCATACGTTCACGGAGGTTCTTCTGCCGGACGGAGAGATTGACGTGGGCACGGTGCTCCAACTCGGCGTACATCTCACCGATGGTGGTGTGGTAGTTCAGGCCGTACTCTTCGCACATGGCGCGAACGCGGCGGTTCATTTCGTCGCGCCAGCGTTCCTCGTCGGTGGGAGGGGCGGCAAAGGTGTTGAGAGTGTTCATGACCACGCTCTTTGTGGCCTGCTGCTCGGCTTCCAGCTTATTTTGGCGGAGCTCCATGGTGATGAGAGCCTGTGTCTGCGGGGAGAGGCCGGGTATCATGGTGGGAGAGGTGACGGCCTCTCGCATCTTCTCAAAGGCGGTGACGTAAGCGGCGGTGAACAGAACGCCCTTTTCACCGGTCATTTTGTTGGCCACCATGTCGCAGCCTTTCTTGGTGAGAAGGTAGCAGGGGCGTTGCTCTCCCTTGCTGTCGGTGTAGGTGTGGGGGATGAAAAAATCAACGGAGGAAAAATCTCCCGCGTTAAGAGTATCTGCGTAATTGCGGATAGATTTCATAAGATCGCTATGGGGTTTCTCGACCATAGCAGCGACTTCGCGGCTGTCGATCACATCAACGCCGTTCTTGTGGATAATGGATAACTCATTCATGTAATTATCTCCTTTCGGTTTTGATTTGGTAGTCAGCATACTACACGCCGTGTCAAGGGATTCCGAAGGTGGATTTCCAAAAATGAGCGCAAAAATCCCCTGCGGAAAGCTGTTGACTTTCGCAGGGGCGGCGTCTATAATGATTTAGACGAAGCCCGTGCGGCTTTGGTCGAGCAGCGCAACGGGACAGGTCGCCAAACTTAGACCCGTTGTGCTGTTTTCATTTATTCTCTAATTCCGCCTTTACCAATTCGACACCGTGGTTGATGACGTCTGTTTTAGATGCGTTCATCTTTTCTGCGCAGAGAGAAAGAAGATCAGACTGTGCTTGCGTAAGACGAATTTCCAGACGCACGTTTTTGGGGTTTTCGATTGGCGGACGTCCTTTTGACGGGGACATAGCGCACCTCCTTTTATTGCCCGTGCAATTATTATATACCGCCCGTACAATAATGTCAAGGGGCGGGAGAAATATTTTTGAAAATAAAAAACGCACGGCGTGTAATGCCGTGCGTTTTTTTGTGCGTTACGAGGTAAGACTGCCGTCCTTTGCGGTGCAAATCACGATACCGGAGACACGGGCCTCAATAATCACAGAAACTTCGGGATAACCCATATCCTCCAAGCCGCGCTTTGCTGTGCCGGAAGCGGAGGCGATATTAGGCCCAACAATGGTGCTGGCGTTGAGCATGACAAGGGAGTAATCCACGTTGAAATCCTCCACGATGCGCAAAACGTCGTTTTCGTAGGTGGCTTTGCAACCGATGCCACCGGCACGAATCGCCGAGGCAATTTGATCCGCCTTTTTCGTACAGTCCGCCGATTTTCGTGCTTCATATTTCTGCTCCAAAAGAGCGGCGTTGCCGACAAAGCATTTTTGAAGTCCAGACAGTGCTTCGTACTGCTCCTTTGCGGACTGTACTTCCTGCCAGGACGGGATGTCAGATCCTTTCAGCGCGGAAATGGCGGAACTGACTGCCATAGCAGGACGCGCCAAAAGAAAGAGCGCAACCGCAATGATACATACGGCAGCGGCAACTACGATGATAAGTGTGCGCTTCAGCTTCTTATTCTGCACAGGCTTTGGTTCTTGCCGGAGTGTCTGGTTACACTCCGGGCACTTCTCTGCTTTATCACTTACGGGGTGGCCGCAGTTGGGGCAATGGATCAAGGCCATGGGGAAACCTCCTGTTTTTCTCTCAGATTTCGGGGTGATCAATGAAGGGGCGTGTGTTCTGGGTCAATCGTCTATCCACGTCCATTCCCATTCGCCTGTTTCGGAATTGTACTGGCGGACGTATTTCTGCTTTTTGGGCTTTTCCTGGGGGGTGGTGTCGGATGTGTAGGTGTCGTCCTCGTATTTGTCGAGGATGTGAGAGTAATCGGGCACATCAGGGATAACGATGTCGCTGGTGTCGGGGGGTTCTGGTGTCGTTGGTTCTGTAGCGGAGGCAGGGGTATAATCTTGCTGGTATGTGGTGCTGTCGGGAGTAAATAGAGCACCGGCCTCGCCGAGAAGCTCATTGGTGGAATCATCGTAAATCTTGATGGACGCATAGCGATAGCTGTTTGCTGGGAAATCCTCCCAGCCGTACCACCATGTATTATCCGATGCCGCCGGATCGTAGATCGCGGTTCCCGTTTCTTCGTGGTCATCAAGGCCGCTGTATCGAGACTCAACAAATACCTCGTAGCGGAAGGTCAATGTTTTGCCGGGCTCTCCCCCGCCAAACGTCGCATGGAAGTAAATGGGGTCGCCGTCGTGGAATTTTGGCTTGGAATCCCTGTTATCAGGGTCGGCGCAGGTAAGAACAACGGCCCACCATTTGTACAGACGGGAGGATAAGTCATCCGCCCCCGGATAACCGAGTTGCTGAAGTTTCTTTACGTACCGGACGGAAGTGGCATCTTTGCTATTCATGTGGGCGTTCACGTAGCTGTACATCGCTTTCTGCGCCAGTTTTCCGGAATCCCTGTACTCCCCGAGGGAAATAAAGCTTTCCGCAGCGGTTCTGTAGTCCTGCGATTCCAGCGCTCTGCAAGCGGACTGATATTTGATGGCGGGACGCAGAAGGGAAAAATGCAGCGTGGCGAGAAAGACAACGGCAGCGGCAACAATGATAATGGCCGTTTTGCGCTTTTTCTTGCGCTGCTGTTCCTGCTGCTCCAGCTGGAAGTCTGTATAACGGGGGTCCTTGCCGCAAGAGGGGCACTTTATGGCCTGGTCACTTACGTTGTGGCCGCAGTGGGGACAGGTCTTTAGGGCCATTACTGCTGCGCCTCCTTCTTTTTGTTGAGCTGTTCCAGATTTACGCGGGCGGCGTGAACGTCAATAAGCAGTTTCGATGCACCGTAGAGCAGGCCGCCAAAAACCAGGGCGGATACCGCGGCGGCAACCGCCAGGAAAAACAGCGTGGTGCCTGTTTCGCCGGAGGAATAGTAGGAATAACGAAGCTGGCTGGCCGAGATGGCGATGGCGATAACGCTGATACCGCCGCATACCCAGACGATGTACGCGAACACCTCCAGCATATGGGCGGCTCCGGTTTTGTAGCGAATGTCGGAGGTCCTGGGCAGCGCGGCGGCTGCGGCTTCTTCCTTGGCGGCATTTTCGCGGCGTTCCTGCGCGTCCTTTTTTTGCTGGGCGGCGTAGATGGCAGATGAGGGACAGCCGCACTCCGGGCACATCCCCTTGATGCTGAGCTGTTCCTGGGTAACGGTGGCGCCGCACTCCGGGCAGGTGTAGTTTGTAGTCATAGTTTTGTTCCCCTTTCGGTTTTGAATTATCATTATTCCCCGTCGAAAACGGAGAAAATGGTCTGCATGATTTTGTGGATCTCCGGGTCATCGTAGCGGTCCGGGGTGATGACGAGATCGAGAAGGCCAAGTCCGTCCAAGTCGGCGATGTCGTAGGTCTCCTGTTCGCTGTGCTGCGTCACCAGCTCCGCAAGGCGACGGGGGAAGCCCTGGCGCTCCGCCTCGTCGATAAACTGCGCAGCGGTCATTTGCTGTTCCGGGTCGGAAAGCGATTCTATATCCAGCTCGTCCATGACAATGCCGGATAGCTCGGGCGATGCCCCGGAAAGGCGCAGGGCGAGGTCCAACGCCTGTACGTCGTGAGGCGTGTATGCCTGCTTCTCCGGTGATGCGGCAAAGGCACGGTCCAGGGCGGCGTTGGTGTCCTCGAAACTGTAGGGTAGGATGCTGTGGGCGGCAAAAATAAATTCCTCTCGTGTCATAGGTGGTATTGGCCTCCTCGCTGTTCTTGCCGTCAGAATAGCACATTCAGGCGGCAATAGCAAGGGCGTTCTGTGGGAAATACGACAAAACAGGAGCGTTTTTGGCGCTCCTGTTCGTTGTTTTATTCCTGCTGTTCGTGGTCCAGGTCGAAGCCATCATAGGGGGCGTTAAGGAAGTCGTTGCAGCATTTGACGCAATCCTCGTCGAGGCAGAGTTCGGGGTCAATCCCAGAGGTGGGATTCGCAGTAAGCCGCCCACTCGCTGTTCATGGTGTCGATGGCCTGTTCGTAGTTTTCGCCATTGATGATGGTTTCCAGCGCTTTCATGCCGGCTGCGGATTTTGCATCGTTTTCGGACGCCGCGAAATCCTGTGCGTCCAGATACGCCTTGGCGCGGGGATATTGGGCGTACATAGCGTCCATGTCATACTTCGGCTTGGGACGGACGCCCACGCCCCCGCCGTTCTCGCTGTCAAAGCTGGCGTCAAATTCCAGTTTCCAATTTACCAAATCGGCGCGGGCGGCTTCGATCTCCCGCAGTCCGGGAATGGCGTCGATTTTTGCCCGCCGTTCCTGTTCGGCGCGGAGACCGGCTTCGCGCTGCGCCAGCAGGGCGGCAACAATCTCCGGCTTTGCGGCTTTGATGGCAGCAAGAGCCGTTTTGTCAGCGTGGTATACAACCAGATTCCCGGTGGGCTGGCCGTATTCGTCAATTTTCAGGGCGATTCTGTATCGCTGGATCAGCTCCTGCGTGTTCACGCTTGCACACCTCCATTCAAATATTCGGCGTTCTCGCGCTCGGTCTGTTCGTCCTCCGTCAGGGTGTTGCCGATCATGTCCGCGATCTGCTGCGGGGTCTTGTAGCGGGTGGCGATGCCGACCTTGACTACATCACTGTCTTGGTAGACCGTCCATTCCTCGCGATCCCAGTGGTACTTGCACCAGGCATCGCCGGTTGACTTGTCATAAAAGATTTCCACATACTCCCCCGTGCGGGAGCCGAGGCCCTTGGTGGAGTCGGAGGCGTTGGTCAATGTTTCCAAGTTGATTTTTCTGCCGTGGGCGTTGATCTCCATAGTCTGTTCCTCCTTTATGCTTTATGGATTTTACTTTTGCTTAATTTTATCACGGTTTTTCCGGGGGTGCAACGGTGAGTTTTGCGGGGTGTCAGACAACACCGGATTGTTCCGACTTCGCCTTTAGCTCTGCATTTTCTGCACGCAGGAATTCTATGCAGACGGTCTTGCGGTCGATCTTTCGGGCAAGGCCGTCAAAGGCTTGTGCAAATGCACAAGGAGTCTCGCCGTAACAGTTGTCGCGGCAGGTCTTTTTGCAGGGGCAGAATTTGTTTTTCATTCCCGTTCCTCCTGTTCGTCGGTGCTGTTGGCGATGTGCCTGCGGATGGGCATGATGAGGGCGTCGCCGTCCGGGCTGTGGAAATAGACACAGGACAGCTCATCGGGGCGGCAGGCGGCGGTGCAGCCGGGAAGCGCCTCCAGAATGTTCAGCAGATAAAGGGCGTTGACCATTGGCAGGCCGTCGCCCCAGCTGAAGCAGGTGGAGAGCGTGTCCCCTGCGGGGTGGGACTCGGCCTTGTATTTTGCCCGGTCGCTGGCGATCTTGGCGCGTACCTCGGCGGCAGTTGGTAGGTTGAGGGTGACGGTGGCTCCGTCGCTGTTCAGCAGCTCCGGTATGGTGTCGTAGACGTGAAGGTCGTTGGGCGGCGGCGCCCATTGCAGCGCGGTGGAGGGTGTGTTCAGGCGCAGGAGTGTGAAGCCGTCCGTGATGCACTGGCGGCCCTGTTCGTCCAGAAACGCGCCGGCGAAGTGGGAGCGAATCCCGCCCTGTTTGGACACGGAGGAGTTGTACAGGCGCCGCAGGGCGGCGGCGCTGGTGCGGCGCTTGTCGTCCCGCTTGTACTGCTGGGCCATGTCGGTACGGATGGCGCGGACCAGGAGCGCCAGCTGGTGGCCGGCGTTAATCTCGCCGTGGGTGTTCGGGTCGATGGCGGGTTCCAGGGCGCAGAAAAAGCGGCGCTCCTGTTCCGGGAGGGAATAGGCGATGGCGTAGAGATTTTCCAATAGCTTTTCGGGGGTCATGGTGCGGTGCTCCTTTCTCAGGCGGTGAGGGCGTCGCGCTGGGCGATGAGGGCGGCCAGCTCGGCGGTGTGGATGGTGCGGCGGTGCTGTTCAATACAGTTGTTCGCCGCCTGACAGACGCGCTGGCGCTGTTCGGCGTTGAGGTACGGCGCGGCGGTGCGGAGGGCGGCAGCGGCGGAGAGAAGCTGCTGGCGCTCCTGCTCCGTGGACGCGGCGCGGGTCTTGATCCGTGTGGGCATGGGCGGCTCCTTTCTCATGTGCGCCGCTGGGGTGCGGTGCGGTAGGCGGTGCCGTTCTTGGTCGCGCCCTGGTCGATCTTGCCGGTGTTCACAAGAGCGGTGAACATTTCGCGGATCACCTGCTCGGTGATGTCGCCGGTGCAATGGCCGTTCTGGCCGTCCAGGCGCTGGACGTGGAATTTGCTGATGACCACGGGCAGGGCGTTGTAGTCGAATTTATAGAGGTTGCGACGGGGCGTTTTGAACACCTCCAGCAGGGCTGCGTTAATGTCGCCGCGCTTGCTGTTCAGATAGTCCCGGTACTGCTGCGCCGTCCAGTTGTAGGCGGTCTCGTAGATGTCGGTGGCGTAGTGCTCGAAGGCGCAGCCGTGTTCCAGTGCGGCGGAAACGGCGGGGATCAAATCCTCGGTGACGTAGCCGCTGACCGCCTGCGGGTGGATATAAAGGGAGCTGTTCCCGTTGGTGACGGTGGCGCCGCTGCCGTTCCGGTACGGCTCGGTGATGGTCCAGCCCTCGGCGGCGAACAGGCCCAAAATGTCGCTGTAGAACTTCTCGGTTTTGCTCTGGCCCATGCCCTCGCCCCATACATAGCCGGAGTCCAGACGGAAATACACGTGCTTATAGGGGGTGTCGTCGCGCTGTTCGCTGTTTTCCTGGCGGCGCTGTTCGGCGTAGGCTTCCAGCTCGTCCAGGCTGTGGCGGATGGCGGAAAGGGCGTTGGTGGCGGTGTCGCCGGTGGGGTCGCCTGCAATAACAGTTTTCAGCGTGGCGGCATAGTCGGCGATGGCGTCACAGTGGGCGCGGGCGGCGGACGCCTCCGGGATGGGATACTTGATGGTGGACATGGTGATTTCTCCTTTCGTTGTTCAGATGATGGAGGAAACGTCAACGCCTATGAGTCGGCCTAATGCCTGGGCGGCGTTCGTATAGGTGGGAAATTCTGCGTCGGTGTCGTACTCGGGGGCAGACGTCTCGAAAACCGTCTCGGCCAAAATCGCGTTGAAGTCGGGGCTGTTGATGATCTCCGCGTCCCAGTCGTACAGCTCGCACAGCAAGTCGCGCTCGTGCCCGTCTAAGTCGTTGTCGAGATAGACAAAACCGTGGGCGACGCGGAACAGGCCGGCGCCGTATTGGTTTACCTGTGCCAGCTCAAAGACGTTGTGGCCGTGTTCCGGCGCCTGGCGGCGGTATTGGGCACAGTCGGGATCGGTGCAAATCCAGTTTTTGCGTTCGGTGTTCATGCGGTTTCCTCCTTGCTGTAGTGGTTTAGTCGGGCTGTTCGGTCACGGGGTGTTCCCATGTGCTGTCGTGGTGAAAGACGAAATACAGGTGTTCGCCGTAGTTCTCGATGGTGTCCGGGGTGCGGGTCAGGCCGTGGCGGGCGGCGGTGGCGGCGGTGCGGTCGTTCATTTTGTTTCCTTTCTGCCCTCGTGACCTCCGGGGCAGGATTTGGTTTGTTATTCGGTCAGGCCGAGGGCACGGCGGGCGGCGGCTTCGGCGTTGGGGGTAAGCTGGCGCTGCCACGCGCTATAGCGGGGCGACCAGCGGAAACCATTTTGTTTCAGCTCGGCGCGGGTCTCCTCGTCGGGCTTCTCGTCAAAAAGTATCTGGAGGCGGTCGGCTTCGAGGTTGCGGACGATCTCGCCGCCGGAGAATTTTGTGCTTTCGGCGGGCTGCTTGGCCTGCTCCGTGCGCTTGTCCAGCTCGTCAAGACGGGCTTGTGTTCGCTTGATCTTGCCGCGCAGGCTGGTCAATTCGTAGTCGGGGCAAGGATTATCAATCCACGGGCAGCGCTGGCGGGTGTCGGCAAAGTCTGCGGTGAGCTTGGCGGCGGCCTCGGCGGTCAGGCCGGGAAATCCGTCAAAGGTCTTGTGCTTTCTGTAATAGGCGTTCAGGGCCTTGCTTTCGTCGAGCTTGCTTTGGAGCTTCTGGAGCTGTTCGGCCAGCATTTCGCGGGCGTGGGGGTCGGCGAGGTCTACCGCGCCGGTGCCGACGGCCTCGATCTTGTTCAAGATGGCCTTGATCTCGTTGTACTCGTTCCAGAGGGTGCCCTCACGGGACATCTGCTTTTCGTGCTTTTTCATGTTGTAATTGCCCGCGCCGGAAATGAACTGGCTGGGGTAGCTGGCTTGATTGCGGTTGTAGTCGTTCACCCACTGGGCAAGGCGGCGGGCGTAGCGGTCAAGCAGCGCGTCGAGTTTGTCGTGGTAGAAGGGGCTGACGCGGGCCTTTTTGGCCTCCACCAGGGCGGCGGCCTTGTCAACGGCGCGCTGGTATTCCGCCGTGGCGCTACCGGGCTTGTAGTCGCTCATGTGGACGCAGTAGTGAGCGTTGCGAGCGGTGTCCTCGCTGATCTCGTAGTAGGTCGGGACCGTAGCAGGTCGATTTTCCGGGGCGGGCTGTTCTGCCTGTTCTGCCGGTTCCGGGGTGATGGCCTCCGGCTGTTCTGTGAGCGCTTCTGCACCTGCGCCGGTGGCGGGCTGCTGTTCGGCGGCGGAGGGCTGTTCAGCCCGGAGGCCGTCGGAAATGGAGCGGTAAAAGGCTTGTGTTTCTTTCGCATCTTTGACGGTCTGGTTGTCCTCGCCAAAGTCCCATGTATACCGGTTGATCGTCGCGTCAAGGCTGGCCGCCTCATCTGCAAAGTAGGCCGCAATATGGGCGGTGTTGGGAAATAGCTTGATCTCGATTTCTGCGCGTTCCCGGTTCCACTCGTTGGCGGCGGATCGCTTGTCCCGGCTGTTCACGAAGGCGTGAATAGGCCAGAAGCAAAGATTATCCTTTGCGGTGCTGAGTTCGCCGTTGCGCTTGATGCGGCGTAGGCAGTGATCGCGGCCACTCCAATTCGGATCGCCGGGGGAGTGCTCGACGAAGTAAAGTCCGTTGTCATTCTTGAAGTATGCGCCGGTGATTTCCACCACGTCGCCGGTTTTCATGGAACGGTTGTTCTTGTCGTTCATGGTAAAACCTCCTGAAATTGTGTTTGAAATTGATGACATTTTGTGTTCCTCCTGTTTTGTAGTCTGTTCCCCGTGTCAAGGGAACGAATTTACTTTTCTCGATGGGGTGGAGCTGGTGCGCCCAACTCCCCAGAGGCGGCGCGGCGGCTGTTCAGCGTTTGCGGGTCTGGTCGATCCGGTCCAGCAGGCGAACGAAAAGCGCCGCCAGGGTGGCGGCGCCGGTGGCGGTGACGATGTAGGAAAAAACGGTCATAGGGCGGCGGCCTCCTTCCTGTAGATTTTCCAGTTTTCGCAAGTAGTCATTGTGCGGCTGCCCGGTAAAACGGTATCGCAATATAGGCCGGTTTCGACCGTGCGAAACTCGCAGCGGTCCAGATATAAAAGGCTGTTTTCGTTGGCCTGTTCTTCTGTGAGGGCGTAGGGGCGCAGACAGCAGACAACGGCGCCGGAGTGGGCGAAATACTCGCCGGTGGCGGCGTTCTTGGTGTTCAGCTCCGGCAGCACGTCCGCACAGGTCGCGCCGCGCAGGAAATGCGCCTCGATGTATGCGGGGCGCTGGGCCTCCGGGACGGCGGGCAGATTGTGCAGATGGTGACGGACAAGCTGGGCGGCCTGTTCCCTCGTGGCCTCGTGCCAGGGCGTGAAGCGCCCGCAGATTTCAATTTTTCCCATGATTTTCTCCTTTCCGCCCTGGTCAGGGCATGAAAAAAGCGCTCCCGGAAAATCTCCGGGGGCGCTGTTCGTGTTTTACCCCTCATTTTTCCGGGGCTGCTGTTCAGGTGGTGGGGGTAATCTGCTCCGACTGTTCCGCCGGGGCGGGCTGTTCCGCGGTCATCGTCTGGCCGTCCGGCAGGTGGAAGGACACCGAGAAGCCACAGCCCAGGGCGGCGGCGATGGCGGCCAGATCGGACACGCTCCAATTATCGCGAACCATCTTTTGACTAATGTTTGACGGGGTGACACCAAGCCGGGCGGCCAGCTGTGCCGCCGTCAAATCCATTTCGAACAGTACGCGGCGAATGGTTTTAGTAGTTCTCACTTTCTCACCTCCTCGGCTGTCTCGCTTTATAGTCTACCGGCAAAGCCGCTTTTTGTGCATAGAATACAGCATTTTCTAAACTTTGTCAATATGCACATAAAACTTGCGCTACTACATGGTGAAGTTGACAATTTTTAGACCGTCGCAGAATCTGCGGAGAAATTCCCTTGACACGGGCGGCAAGATAATACTACCAAAGATTTTACGGAGGAAAACAATGCAAAATTTAATGACATTTAGCAATCCCGATTTCGGAGAGATCCGCACCATCGAGGAAAACGGCGGCGTTCTTTTCTGTGGTAGCGATGTTGCAAAAGCCCTTGGTTATACCAACCCCAGCAAGGCCATAAATGACCATTGCAAGGGTATAACGAAACGTTACACCCCTACGGCTGGAGGTGAACAAGAACTATCTTTTATCACCGAGGGCGATATTTACCGCCTTGCAGCTCGTTCCAAGCTCCCCGGCGCGGAGAAGTTTGAAAGCTGGATTTTTGATGAAGTTCTCCCCAGCATCCGCAAAAATGGCGGCTATATTTCGGGGCAGTCGGAGCTTTCCCCGGCGGAGCTGCTGGCGCAGGCGCTGAAGGTGGCGGATCGCGTTCTTGCCGAGCGTGACGCCAGACTTGCCGCCCTACAGCCGAAGGCGGACTATTTCGACGCGCTCGTAGAGCGGAACACCCTTACCAACTTCAGGGAGACGGCCAAGGAGCTGGGCGCGTCCCCGAAAAAATTTGTTGCGTTCCTGCTGGATAAAAAATACATCTACCGCGACCAGCGGGGCAAGCTCCTGCCCTACGAGGCGAAAAACGACGGTCTTTTCACCGTCAAGGAGTGCAAGAGCGAGAAAACCCCATGGAGCGGCACGCAAACGCTTATAACGCCCAAGGGTCGGGAGACATTCCGCCTGCTGTATTCAAACACAAAGTGAAAGAGACGCTTTTCGCGTCTCTTTTTTAGTCCTCTGCGGCGCTGGGTAATTCTTCCTTCTGGTATTCCATGATGTCTCCCGGCTGACAATCCAGCGCGGCGCAAATCTTACAGAGAATATCGGTTGTTACGCTTTCGCCCTTGCTCAGTTTTGCCAAAGTCGGAGAAGATACCACGCGCAGCAAGTCCGTTTTTTTCATGCCCCGGCGGGCCAGCAGGTCAAAAAGTCTATAGTATTTCATCATAATAATTCACCTCTCATATTAGCATATCGCAACACCGCCAAAAAGTCAACTAAAAAAATTTTTGTATTTGCTAATATTTCTGTTGACTTCCTTATTAGTATGTGCTAATATAATAACATCAAAAGCGAAAAGAAAATTGCGTAATGCTAATATGGAGGTTGACACGATGACAAAAGTTGAACTTGAAGCCCTGTTAGAGATCGAGAAGATCGACGACGAAGTAGCGCGGACTACGATTAGAAATTGGTTTATCCATGACGCGAATTTCCGCACCGGCTATTTGAATTGTGGCGCGATGATGCGAAACGCCGCCGACTGCGAGAAGGAACGCCAGCGCCGCCAGGAGGCAGAAGCCCAGCGCGACAAGGCAAGATCCGACCTTGACAAGGCGCGAAAGTTGAACAAGGCCAACAGCAAGGGCAGGAGCGCGGCGGAGGCCGTCCGGGACGATTGCCGCCAGCAGCTGGAAGCGGAGAGGGCGAAGCGAAAGGCGCTTGAATCCGAAGTAAACCGGCTGAAAGCGCAGCTTTTCGACCTGATGGAGGCCCGGCATGGCCGGACAGCGTGAGGGGGTGAGGAAATGAAAGTAACTTACATTGAGCGCCGTTTTCTTGACAAATACCGCTGCATTGACACGGAACGGACCTTTAACGCGATTTCTTCTTTCCAGCAGGGCGGCCTTACATATTTCAAAACTGACCGCTTCAACGTCCGCGTAATTGAAACGCATTTCATCAAATCTATACAGGAGGGCTAAACCATGAACGAGAACACCAAGACCGCCCGCGCCGAGTGGGAGAGCATGAGCGGGGAACAGCAGTACAAGGCGCTTGTGGCGATGGCCTGGACCGTGCGCCGGAAGGCAGAAGCACGGAACCAGACCGGCGCCGCGTGGATCGAGACCGAGGACGACGCGCAGACCGTAGCCGCCGACGCCTGGACTCGGATGGGCACCGCGCTGACCCGCAACGAGGCCCAGGACGCGCCCGCGCCGCTGGCGGTGATCCTGTACCGGGCAGCAGCCCAGGCCGCGCACAGCATAAGCAGGGCCGAGCAGAGACACGCCCGCGCCATATCCGCCACCATTGACGACGACGGCGCCGAGCGCTGGCAGATCGACACCGAGGCCGGCGCAGACTGCGACGCAATAGCACCCAGCCCGGAGGCCGCCGCGATCCTGCGCGAGAGCGTGGAGAGCGTCGCCCGGGATCAGGTGGACCGCGTAGCGCTGACCATGACCGCCCGCGGGTACACTACTGCGGAGATAGCCGCCGCGCTGATGGTTGACCGGTCCACCATTTCCCGCCGCCTGTACGCCATGCGGGACCGCTACCACGCGCAGCAGGGAGAGGAGGCGGAAGCATGAGCAGGGCCGAACAGAAGCAGGAGGCGGGGCGCTTTTTGGAGTTCCGCGACCTGGAAGAGCTGGCCGAGTATGCCAGAGCCTGGACGGCGGCATCTGCTGCGAGATCATAGAGGACTAACCACGGACGCGCCCAGCAGGGCGCAGGAAAAAGAACAGACAACCGAAGAAACCTAAACCAGCACCGCCAGGACGGAACCAAAACCGCCCCAGCGGTGCTAATTTTGTGCCCGTGCGGATTTTTGACAATGCCAACGGAAATATAGAAAACGGACAGAAACACCCCGCCACGCTTTCCGGGCGTTGAGGGAATGCCCCGACACCGACCCCCAGAGAAAAACGCCGCCAGCAGCCCCGCAGAGGGCAAAGAAGCAGGAAAGAGCAGAAACAGCCCCCACGCGTGCGCGCGCGTTAATTCCGGGCGCGGTTGAATAAAAAAGAATGTACCCCCGTATACAACCATACCCAGCAGGACAGAAACGAACGCCAAAGCCCCCAGCAGGACGCCCAAAGCAGAAGAACAACGGAGAAGGACGGAGACCACCAGCGGGGAGCGCTAACCGAAAGAAAAGAGCGGCGACGAGGGGAGGGGAGGAGAGTCGCCCGGCGGTCTATGTTCCGGGCCGAACGGCGGACAGACGGCGACCGGCAGCGGCGGTAATCCCCTGGCCCCATGCCGCGACCATCCAGCAGACGGCAGCAGGCGCAGACCGAGGACGGCCAAAACCGGCGGAAATCGTCAAATCAGAGACCGAAAGCGGACAAAATGAAAGAGAACTTGCAAAAATCGGAACATTTGTTTACATATTAGGACAATATGGAAAGGAAAGCACCCCGGCGGCGGGCGTATTTCTTGCAAAATCCGGCGGAAATGGACGGCACCGGCACCCGCTGACCACCACCGGCACCACCTGACCGCCACCAGGACGGCAACCCGGGGGAGGTTTACAAACCGGAAGGGCAAAGCCTTTTCTCC
>ERZ1034701.17-NODE-17-length-81778-cov-8.055798_pt1 | contig 81778 bp, 129 predicted proteins | sample MGYA00520651_ERZ1034701 | MGnify/ENA primary metagenome ERZ1034701 (study PRJEB33766, sample SAMN09781713) | gut metagenome | biome: gut microbiome | host: Homo sapiens | place: Madagascar | study: EMG produced TPA metagenomics assembly of the PRJNA485056 data set...
ATATATATTAAAGGGCATGGGCGCGGATCGTGTCCCCGGTCGACATCTGCATAAAGGCAATAAAAAAGACGGCCATTTCTGACCGTCTCAGGGGCTTTATATTGCATTGTGATGTATGGGGCGGGGTTTACGCTGCGGCTTCGTCCTCAATCCTTTTGAGTGCCTGTAAATGCGCCTCGGTGCGTTTGGCGAACCAGCATTTTTTAACGCTATGCCAACGATACCCCGCGGCCTTGAGCGCGTCGCGCGTTTCCTGAGAGGGCTTAGAAGTAAAATAAACCTCGATCCCGTCATGCTCTGTATTAAACTCAACGCGGAGCGCTGCGAGCTTCGCCGGGGCTATCTGTTCGGGCTTCTCGGCCTTGTCTGCCGGTGCCGGTGCCGGGGCTTCGCTCTCGGCCTTGGCGGGGCGCTTCTCGGCTCTTGGAGCGCGGGGGACGACTTTCACGGCGCCGGGGCTCTGCAGGCATCCGAAGTAATAGAAATTGACGTCGAAATAATCTATCATTGCATCACTATCATCATAGTTAAAACTATTAACATACTCGTCCACAGCCTTAACCGTCGCGCGGGTCTTATCGGTCAGGCATCTATAAAATGCGCCGTACTTGCTCCAGATTCTTTCAAATTCGGCTTTCTCCTCGGCCTTGTCCCAGTTGTTGAGGGTCCACACGCTGTTTCTGGTGGCCTTCCGCCAACACTCGGAAATGTCGCCGTCCGTCATTTCCTCATAGGTCTTGAAGATATCCGCGGGGGCTTCTTTCATGTCAACGTGAAGTTCCTGGCACATGGAAGCGTAGGCCGTGCGGACGCTGAAACGGTAATCCGGGAAAAATTCCTTGATGTAGGCGCGTACAAGCTGCGCTATCTCCTTGAGGCTGCGCCCGGCTTCGTACCGTTCGCCCTTCCAGCCGTTCGCGGTGTAAAACTCGCTGCGGGTGCTCTGGGCGGTTTCGGTGCTCTGCGCGGCTGTCTTGGCCTTGAGCACGGGAAACATCATGTCATACTCATTATTGATCTCTTTCATGGTCTCGACGTCGCCGCCGCGGTCGGGGTGGTGGATCATGGCCAGCCGTCTAAATTCCTTCTTGAGCTCCTCAAGGTTTTTGCACTGTGCGAAGTATTTCATTTTTTTAACCTCCGTTAATATCTGATCTGTCAGATGTGTTTTTCTTGTTTACGTGTGTTATTATATACGGTAACACCGTATATTTCAAGTGGCAAGATTGCACAAAATATACGGTACTACCAAAGCAAAATACACAAAAAGAGAACAGGCCAAAGTTTTTCGGGCCTGCTCTCTTGCTGTTTTGTTTAATCCTCAAGCGATTTTTGAAGATTATCAAGAATTTTGTTCATTTTCTCGGTTCGCTTGTTTTCGTCCGGTTCGCTTATTGCGCATTTGAGCGCATCAATAAGGAATCGCAAAAACGCTTTGAATTGGATATCAGTTTGCCCCATGTTTTATACTTCCATTCAGCAATTTTTCTTCTGCATAATCCTGCATAAATTCGGCAACGGCAGTATTAAAAACGGCGTTCGGGGTTGTTCCGGAATCCTTGCACGCCGCCTTGAAATCTTCCGCGTCACTTTTTCGCATTTTGCAGCTTAAAACAGTAACATTTTCACGATCATATTTGTTTTGCGCTCGGCGCTGCGCGTCTGTTCGCTTCCCAGTCTTGGGTAAAGGCAAATTCACACCTCCTTCCAGTCCAGAACAATATTATCACATCCTGTACGGTAGTACAATATACAAAATCAATAAAATGTACGGTATGACTTTGTGCAAATCGTGAATTGATTTATAAGGTTCTACCGTATATAATACATACAGTCAGACAAGCCCAGACGGGCGCAGGAGGTCAGAACATGAATAATAATATCTTGAAAAACGCTTTCAGCCTCAACCACAAAATAACGGTTTACGTTCCCGGAACCGTTGACGCGAGCACGGCAGGAGATACAAGCGCATACGTGACCGAGGCCGCCGCGCTGCTGTCTGAGTGCTTCGGCGGCGCAACGTCAACGCCCGTCCGCGGGTACTGGATGAGCGAGGCGCACGGGCTTATTGCCGAAGATAACAACGCCGTGTTCGCCTATGCTGCGCAGTCTGCACTTGATGAACACCTGGACGATGTTGTTAATTTTGCCGTCCGCATGCGAGACGAGCTAAAGCAAGAGGCCGTCGCCGTCGAGCTGGACGGGACTATGTATTTTATTTGAGGAGGATTTGACAATGTTACATCAATCAACATTCCATTTTGTCGACACGGAAGAGCAGGCAAAAAATTTCGTTGAACAGCGCCGCAAGCAGCGGCGGAAAGCCTGGTACACCCCATGGAGCAGCGCAGACGGCAAAGAATCAAAATTTATTGTCTGGTACTATCTCTATTAACAGTTTGCCGGGGCTTTTCCCGGCAGTCTGTAAAAGCGTCTTGATTGCAAGGCGTTTTTACAGGCTTTGAGCCTAAAAAATACGGAGGTATTACCACATGAGCACATTAAAAAAGCCCCTTTTTATTAACGGCATGTATAACCGCGAGGGCAAAAACTGCCGCGCGGATTTTGTGCGCGAGGTCAGCAACGGCGCGGAGTCGTACAAGCTTTGGACATGTACAGAGAAAAACCAATACCCCGCCAATGAGCGCGACAGGTATTTTCTTTATGTCGAGATCAACAACTATTTAGTGCCGCTGCGGATGACAGATTATAAATTTACCGATGTTCTGGGCTTTTTCCCGGCTTGCGTGGAACTATACGGCACGCAGGAGGAACGGGCGCGAGTTTGGCGGAGAACCGAAAACACGGACGCGCTGCGAGCGCAGGAAGAACCCGTAATACTTCGGTACGGCTCAGACCCTGCACGGCAAGCGGATTATATCCGGGATCGTCTGCGCGTTCGCGTTCGTAATTACACCGACGCCCGCGACAACGGCGGCACGTTCGCCGACTTCGTCGGCGCGGCTGTACTCGGGGAGCTTGGCAAGTGCGCGGAGCTGTCCGCAAAACTGCGCGCCGATGGAGAAGCGAGAGAAGAAGCCGCCCGCCGTGAACGTGAAGAGCAGGAAGCAAAGGAAAGAGCAGAGCAGGAAGAGCAGCACCGGCAAGAGATAAAGAAGGCCGAGGAGATTTTTACCCGCGGCGGTTTGATAAAAGACGGCGCTTTATTGGTAGAGATAGCCGACGCGCACGGCGTGAAAATTCCCTTGCGCACTCGCGGCTGGATCCTCAATAGCTTTGCACAATGCAGCATTACCATTATCGAGGGTGCGCCGCGGTACTCTGTGCGCTATTACAAGCGCAACAGCGGCACCGGCAGTACTAAAATATATGAGATCATCGAGCAAATACGCGCGGCCATAATCGCCGCGTGAAGCCCGCAAGGCCGACGGCATCCGCCGCCGCTGGTGCAAGTCCAGCCGCCTATATGGCGGGCGCTCATGGGCAAGAAAACAGGATCAAACCCGGCGCGAGATATGAGGACGCGCGCCCATCGCTATAAACGGCGGTCAGCCTGCCGGGGTGCTGATGTAAGGCCGTGGGGAGCTGGTGCAGCTCCCCGAAAAAAACAGATTGCACCCGCCGCCGGACGTGTCCGGCAGGATCACCGAACGGGGCAAAGGCGAGCGACCACGTCCCGGAATGTGAACAGGGCGCGCGGAAGGCTTGGGGGTGCTGAACACGCCCGCGGGATTTTACTGGGAAGTTTCCGCGCCCCTGAACACGGCCAATAGAAAAACTGCGGGGGTTTGTGTGAACACGCGCCCGCAAAATACTTGGGAGGATTTACGAACATGACCGAACTGAAACACGCAAAGCAGAACTATCAGGACTTGCGCCCCATCTTGGAGGCACTTTCTCGACACGACTTTCATATCAGCGTGGAGAATGAACCGTACACACGCCTTGCCGCCGAGTTCCTTTATTTCTCGGACTATAAAGGTCGCCCCGTGTACTACATCGCGCATTACTCCGAGCAGAACGGCGATCTTATGGCTGATCCTGAGATCGAGTTTGCGGTCGATGAAGCCGCGCAGACCATTGAGCCGGTACTTTTCCGCAATGACTATACCGGGAGCTATGACGAGGTTTACAAGGAAGTGGACGGCCAGATGATGTACTCTCAGCGCCTGCGCGTGAACCTTGACGAGTTCCTGCACATTTGGCTCAAGAACCTCAAGCAGCAGGGCTTTATAAAGCTGATAAAGGAGATGTAAGACACAGAGATGAAGATTTATGCCGAATGGCTGTGTGAGGGCGAGCTGCACGAAGGCGAGTTCGATAACTGGCGCGACTTCACCGCTGCCACATTTAATATGGATGTTCAGTTGCTCTATTTCTACACCATATCACCGCCAAAAGCTTGTTAGGGGAACTGCACAGAAACAGGTCACTACGTTCCCAAAACGTCCTCCGGGAGGGCTGTACAACATTAGGTCACTACGTCGGGGGATCTGTACAGAATCACCCCACAAGGTCGAGGAGAGCCACAGAGAATCACCCGACTACGTGGGGAGAACTGCACAAACTTTGCCGCGTAGATGGGCAATGCATTATGAAAGAAATACAAAAAACTGCACATTTGACGTCAAACCCAAGAAAAACACCGATTTTGCGCTTGACAGCTATGCTACCATCCCAACACCTCAGAAGAACTACAAAGAATCAGGAAGGAAGATAGCAAATGTCAAACGAAATTATGAACATCAGCGGTGTGGACTGCTACGAAAAGGACGGCGTGGCATACCTCAACCTCGAAGCGGTTGCACGCGGGCTGGGATTTACCCAGACAAAGAATGGTGTGGAGTACGTTAAATGGGAACGTGTGAGCGCGTATCTTTCCGAGTTGGGATTTTCCCCAGAAGTGGGGAAAGACGGTTACATCCCCGAAAACATCTTCTACCGCCTCGCGATGAAAGCAAAGAACGAAACCGCCGAGAAGTTTCAGGCGCTTGTTGCTGATGAAATCATTCCGACTATAAGACGCACCGGCGGCTACGTGGCTAACGACGAGCTTTTCATCAACACCTACATTCCGGGCGCTGACGAAGCCACAAAGCAGCTCTTCCGGGGCTTGCTGGCGAACAGCCGCAGAGACGCGCCGAAGGTCAGTTACTTCAACGCGCTCATAGACCGAGGGAACGATCTTTCATTCCGAGAGACCGCCAAAGAACTGCACATCGGGGAGCGCGAAATGATACGAAACCTCATCGCCGCGGGCTATCTTTACCGGGATAAGAAACAGCAGCTCAGACCCTACGCCGAGACCAATAAAGGCTACTTCACCCTCAAGGAATACGTTAATGGCGAGAAAACCGGCGCACAGACGCTTGTGACTGTCAAGGGCAGAAAGAAGATCGCGAACATGTTCGGAAAAGAGATATAGAGAACCACACAGAAACAGGGAGGAACACATGAAGGAATATTACAGCACATTGCATTTTCACTTTGAGCAGAGACTTGTAACGTCACCTTATAAGGATTTCATGGAGCGTTACCCCAAAGGTCAACTGCGTTGGGAGGTGTACACAAACTGTGGAAAGATTGGGGAGATAAATCAGCACCGCGATAACTATGGCAGACACAAGCTATATTACACGGTCATATCAGTGGAGGGCGGCTACCGTGGAGATGCGGCCACACTCTTTGAGGCAAAACAGTTAATTGCCGAGAAATATAAAGAAGTCCCCGAAACCGGTACAGACATCGTTTCGTACCTTGCCGATCCGAACGCTGAATTTTTCCCCACACCCAGCGCGCTTGCTGGAAAGATGTTCGGAAATATAAAGGAGCCCGACGAAATCTGTACAGTCTTGGAGCCGTCAGCGGGAAAAGGTGATCTTGCCGAGCTGTACATAAAGTTTCTGAAGCGCAACCGCCGCCACAATGGCGATTTCGATATCGAGTCTGTGGACATGATCGAGCACGACGCAAACCTCATTGCCCTGCTTCGCGGGAAGAACTACAGAGTTATCGGCGACGACTTCCTTACTTTCCACTCTCATAAGCACTATGACCTCATCATAATGAACCCGCCGTTTTCCAACGGCGACGAGCATCTTTTGAAAGCCTTGGAGCTTCAGGCTGACGGGGGTCAAATTGTATGTCTGCTCAACGCCGAGACAATAAGAAATCCGTACACCAACCGTCGTAAAGTCCTCAAGCAGAAACTCGCGGAGTGCGGCGCAAAGATAGAGTTTGTCCGCGACGCATTCAAGCACGCCCAGCGCAGAACTGATGTCGAAGTAGCTATAGTCTATGTGAATATCCCTGTGCAGCGCAAGACCTCGACCATCTTTGAAAACCTCAAGAAAGCGCAGTCGGAAGAGCTGCACAATAACGAGGCAGAACCAAACGCCATGGTATACGGCTCGTGGGCGGAGCAGATGATACAGTCCTTTGACTTTGAGGCTCAGCTTGGCAAGAAACTCATTGAAGAATACAACGCCCTTATGCCCTATATAATGAACGACTTGGACGCATCTAAAAGCTACATAAAGCCGCTCATATCCATCAACATAAACGGCAGTGAGTTCCAGACTGTTGGCACGTCCGGTATAGAGCGGTACATGAAAGCCCTGCGCATGAAGTATTGGCGCGGTCTGCTCGATAAACCGGAGTTTACGTCCCGCATGACCTCGAAGATGCAGAAGGACTACACCGCAATGGTGGACAAGCTTTGCGGCTATGATTTCAACCTCTTTAACCTCCAGCAGGTCTACTATGACCTCAACGCGCAGCTCGTGGACGGTGTGAAGGAGAGTATAGACGCTCTCTTTGAAAAATTCTCCGCGCAGTATTCATGGTTCCCGGAGTGCCAGAAGAATATTCACTACTATAACGGCTGGGCGACGAATAAAGCCCACAAGGTCGGCACGAAAGTCATCCTCCCAATAAACGGATTTTGCAGTTACGGCGGCTGGAAAAACGAGAGGGAATTGAACGAGTATACGGTCTATGGAGAACTGAGTGACCTGGAACGAGCGCTGAATTACCTCGACCGAGGCGAGACTACAGAGAAGCGCAATGTTTCCGCGTGGTTAAAGCACGCTATCGCGGCGGGTGAGACGGTTGTTGACCTCACATGGTTCACGGCGCAGTTCTATAAAAAGGGCACATGTCACATCAAGTTTAAGCCGGAGGCCGCGCCGCTTATCGACAGGCTGAATATCTACGCCGCCAGAGAGCGCAGTTGGCTTCCTCCGAGCTACGGGCGCAAGCACTATGCAGATATGTCCGCCGAGGAAAAGGCCGTCATAGACGAGTTTCAGGGCGCAGAGGAGTACGAAAAAGTGATGGTCAATCCGTCGGAATATATTATTGAGGCCGCACAACTGACCCAGCCGCTTTTGAGCGCTGCGACATGAGGAAGGAGCTGACAACAGTGGGATTCTGTGAACGTGATATAAAGACGATGAAAGCCTTTGGCATAGGGGAGCAGATGGAAAAGCTTCATGCGGAGTTGATGGCATTGCCGGATATCAAAGATGTCGAATATGATCTCACTTCGTTTTGGAGCGATATCCCGTATGTGATTTTCCTGCCAACGTGGAATATACCCGCAGCGGCAAAAGATTACTTCGACCGGAAAACTGCGCTGCTTCAAGCGATACTCACTGTCGCGCACGACAATGGCCTCACGCGAACCGGCGACCGCATAGAGGACTACGGCTCTTGCTGGTATACAGTTACGCGCTGTGATTGGCTGGTTAACAAGGAGGGAGCATCTAAATGATTGACCTATCTGTTGTGCAAAGACTGTTAAGGGCTTTCCCTAATTCCCTGATAAACGTCCAGTTGGAGTTTGTAGCTGACCGCAATCCGCGCGTAAACTCCTACTTCCGGCTTGATAACTGTGCGTCGGAGGAAGCTGTGAAAGCCAAGGTGTTAGAGTGGCTGTCACGAGACGCATACAAGAGCATGCACTATCACACCGAAAAAAGAAACGGAGAGATACACGAATACCACCGGCAGGGGATCAATTCTTTTCTGGGAACGGCGTTCACACCGGAGGATATGGCGATTATCTATCAACGGCTTGGTAACGCTGTTCACCACCAGAAAACACTTGAGTTTATCCGAAGCGGATATGATATGGAGGGTTTGAAAAATGTCTGACTGCATCAAGCGAGAGGATGCAAAGCGCGAGTTGTGTGAGTGGGCAACAAATTTGCATGATCCGCGATTCTTGATAAAGGACGACGCAATGTGCGTGCTGGATAATATTCCCGCTGCCGAGGTCGAGGTGATTCACGAACCTACTGAGAGCGAGTTTAAGCGCATGGCGATTCAGAAGGGATATGTACAAGTGGCACCTGCGCGCTGGCTGGATGGACGGTGTACCCGTTGTGGATGGGAGGAACCGGACGAAGTCGAGTATGATTACGAGACCGAACCGTGGGAAGAAACGCCTTTTTGTCCAATGTGTGGTGCGAGAATGGGCGTAGGTGATGACAATGCCTGATTGTAAAGCGTGCGGAGCGTGGTTCGGGTCTGTCACGCCGCAAGATTTGTGCCCTACCTGCGAAAGAGCGTTAGAGCGGCTGAAAGGCTACGCTGTAACAGTGGTGCGTTGCAAAGACTGTAAGAGGAGCGGACTTACAGAGTTCGGAAAGAGATTCTGCTCGGAGCCGATGGGCGCGTTCTACGGTTGCATCCCTGTGGAGGACGATTTCTTTTGCAGCGGTGGAGTGAGAAAGGAGAACTAAATGAGGCTTACAACTGATACCCCGAAAAACAATACCCAAACGGCACTAAATCTGTTCTACGTCAAAGACAAGGAAACGTGGGTGCGTGGATACGGAGAGAACGGTGCGGACATAACCCTGTTTGATTTGATACGAAAGATTGTGCGTAGACATACGAAATACGCCGCATTTCCAGAAACTATGTCTGATAGCGATATTTCGTTTACTATGGCAGAGTGGCTGGTCGATGGAACCGACAGCATAGAGGGCGTTTTAGCGCTTCTCTATCAGGCGGCATGGGTATGCGCGGAACTGCGCGAACACCTCAAACAGTTCGAGGATGTGGCGCATGGACGATGGATTCCGATACCAGAGTACGAAAACAAAAGGTGTTCCGCTTGCAGAACCGTGTTTTCCGAATTTACGCTTGGACATTACTGCCCCAACTGCGGCGCGAGAATGGACGGAGGTGACAGCAATGCCTGACATATTGAAAACACAGTGGAGAAAAGCCCGGAAGCGTCATACGTGTTCTTATTGTAACGAGTATATAGAGCCGGGAGGAAAGTACAGATATGACGTGCTTAAATGTGAGGGGTGTATTTATGACTGGTTTTCCCATGAAAAGTGCGACTTTCTTGTCAGTGAACTTTGGGAATATGTTGACCCAGATGATGGGATGACGGATGAAGCGTTTCAGGCAGCATGTCACGAGGTCTGTTCTCACTTTGTTTGTCCCGGTTGTGAGAATTGGGATCGGGAGGAGCATGTGTGCAATGCGGACAACTGGTACTGCATTGATGGACTATATGAGATGCTGAAAAAGTACGAACTTTATATGACAAGAGAAAGTTATTTCCTTTGCTGGAAACTCAGACCGAGAAAGGATGTCGAAGCCAATGAACAAACTTAAACCTTGTCCGTTCTGCGGAAAGCCCGTGACGTTGAGCTATGGTTCCTTTGACCACGCCTTCAAAATCCGTCACGCAAAGTCTGAGGACGGCTGGCACTGCTACATAATGGAACCAATACTGCTTGATGCGGTGTCGCTTGCAGACGCCGCAGAGGGCTGGAATAGGAGATTTGACAATGAATGAGTTGAAACCTTGCAAAAAATGCGGCTATACCCGCGGCAGGTTGATACCATACGGCCATTTTCAGGGCGATCAAATTACATATCGCGTTTCTTGCCCAAGGTGTAGTTATTGCACCAAAGAAAAAAGGTCAAGAGCTGATGCAGTTGAAGCATGGAACAGGAGGGCAGATGATGGGTCAGCATAAAACAAACCCAGTTGCGATTGCGGCTAAAGAGGGCAGGCTCCCGCCGAAGGAGAAAAATCGTATCTCCAAACGCCAAGCGGAGCAATTACTCATGTCGGAGATGGAGAGGAGATTGTTTCCCTCACCACTTCGAGAATATTTCCGAATCTACCGGGAAATTTGGGAGAGGGGACTTTGAATGAAACTTTGTGATAGATGCCGTGTGTCTGGCTGCCTGCTGAACTACGGCGGGAAAGCTTGCCAAGACGCAAGAAAGCGGGAGTGCCCAGACGTGGTATTCACTCGCGCGGACAAGATCAGAAATATGTCTGATGAAGAGCTGGCGGAATTCGCCATAATTTGTCCGGTTCTTAAAGGCGAAGCCTGCCTTAAACCGACGTGCGCCGAGTGTCGTCTGGAGTGGCTTAAAGAACCGGTGGAGGTGCTGTAATGTCAATAAGTAAAAAAACCCGCGAGTCCGTATATCACAAATACAACGGGCACTGTGCTTACTGCGGCAGAGCGATTGCCTACAAGGATATGCAGGTCGACCACTTGCGCCCTCGGCGTGCATACAACGCGGAGGGCGAGGGAACCGACGATATATCAAACCTCATGCCGTCCTGCAGGATGTGTAACCACTACAAGCGCGCAAATACCTTAGAGACTTTCAGACGATACATACAGGAGATTCCGAAGAAGCTCCGAGAGAACTACATCTACAAGGTCGGCATTGCCTACAGAAACGTCATAGAGATGGAAAAGCCGATAGTGTTCTATTTTGAGCAGTTGCAACTCCCTCATACAGGATTTCGCTGTGGTACGTGTAAGTACGATTTCGACTTAGACAATGTGGAGCCCTGCATCGACTGCGATAATGGCAGCCGGTGGGAGGAAAAAGGAGGCGGCCATGAGGAATAGACCCGCCCCTGAGACCATCCCGACGCCGGAGGGCGTATCTCTCTGCCCCTGCCCTCGGTGCGGCGCAGAGGCGCATATAACCTCCATGACCTTCCCAACGCGAGGCATCGCAAAGACGCTCTTCGGCGTGATCTGCGGCAGTTTGAAGCACCGAACGCCTGTTGCATTTGTCACTCCGCAATCCGCCGCCACGTTCTGGGCTGACTGTGCAGACCGCGCGAAAAAAGCCGATGAGACGACCATTTTCGTGACCTCACGAAAATGATAAACACTTTAATCCGCTTTGCCGTTTCTTTAATCCGTAATTTTATTTGATTTAATCTAAGGAGTGATGCAGATTTGATCGGTACAAAGGTCAAGGCTTTGCTTGCGCTCACTGGCACGACGCATAGAGAGCTGGCCGAAGCCTTGAGTATTTCCCCACAAGCCTTGAGTAATAAGTTTCAGAAGGACAGTTTCTCCGTGTCCGATCTTATCGGTGCGGCGGACTTCTTCGGATGCAGGCTCAATTTCGAGTTCCCCAATGGCAGCAAGATAACATTCACGACTGAGGATAGGAGGGAATGATGTCAAGAAAGAAATCTCCCCGCAGTATTCCGCGCACTCAGCAGGACGTTGACCGTGCGCTTGCTCTCGGCCACGCAGAGGGCGCGAATTTCATTTCTACCATGATGCTCTTCATCCTCAAGGACAAGCACGGTTTTCCTGATGATGAGATAGAGCGCTTTGCCAAAGAGGTGGATTTCTACTGCGCCCAGCTCAATTCCGGAGACATTTCATTCGCGGACGTCAAGAACGCGCTCAAGCAGGAATACGACGTGACTGTAAAATTCAGATAGGAGGAAGAATACAAGAATGTACCACAAGAAACTATTCGCCGGTCAGCGCGAGTACGGCGGCGATCACTATAAGATAGTGAAAATTTACACGCAGGAGCGGGATCCCGAAAAGGTTCTTGAATACTGTCGTGCAAATATCAATTCCGGCATTTACCCGGACTACGACACATGGTATAATAACATCGCACCCGGCGGTAAATACTTCGGCGATATGAGGTATTTCTACGACGGCTGGTGCAAACTCGAAAAAGTACCGCACGGCTGGAAGTACACGCTGTGTAAACCGTATAGAGACAGAAGAGAAAGGGGAGCAGATAAGTAATGAAAATCGAAAAGATATCCGAACATCACATCCGTTTCAATAACGGTACGGCCATCAAGATAGCGCCGCAGTCTATGCGCATCGACACCACGTCGCTTTCGCTCGTGCCCAATATCAAGGACATGGAATTCAAAGAGCCTGTCGCCTTTACTGAGGGCGCGCATGGCTGCGCTTTCAGCTTCGGCAATATCGGCGGCAGGATGATACCCGTCAGCATCTTCGGCGGCGGTGCAAGCCGCGAGTGCGCCGTCTATTATGAGAATAAACTGAAACTGGTGGTGGAGGTATGCTGAACGATGGACGCATAATGGGCTATCTCACCGGCGACCCTATCCAGAAATACGGCACGGTGGACGGCAAGCCCTATGCGCAGTTCACTCTTGCCTGTGAGCGCGACTTTCGCCCGCACGGCAAATCTACCTATGATTTTCCGTCGTTCGTGGCCTACGGGCGCATGAGCGAGGTCGTCACGCAGTATCTCAAAAAGGGGCAGACTGTCATTGTGGAGTATCAGCTCAAGTCAGTCTCCTACAATTTCGATGGGCGCAAAGTTACCCAAACGCGCCCCACGGTCACGAGAGTGCGCTTTGACCGGCTCCGCGACCCGCTTGTCAAGGTGCCGAAGAAAGGCGAACCGGGCAGCGAAGAATTTTACTACGAAGGCTTTGACGAAGGAGGGCTTATCGAGCATGGAGAACTTGAAAACGCAGACAGTTAAGCGCATGTACCTTGTGAGGACTACCACTGCCTATATCTCCTCACAGTACGGCTCCGCAACGCACCTCGTTGGTATAGTTGCTGAATCAGTTTCCGCCGCACTGCGAGGAGCGGCAGAATACTACGGAGATTTTTCATATCCCGCGGGAACTTTCGATGTCTCGGTGAGCCTTGCGGATACCCCGGATAAAGAACTCTATGCCAACACACTTGTTGCCCACGGACTATACGCATTTCTTCGCAAATGCGCCGTGGACGCGGCGATGCCCAGATGATCAAAAAGCTCCACGGTCATCCGTGGAGCTTTTCTTGTTGAATTATCCTGCATAATATGATATTATCCCTACAAGCTAAGGACGGAGGCGAACTTCTGCAAGTTACATACTACGGAGGTATCGCCATGAGTATAACAGATACAATAGCACTATTTATGCTTGTACTCGCGGCTATTGGTTTGGGTGCAAACCTAAAGAAATAGCCGCCCCCTAACCCCAGCAAGAAGCGGCAATTTCAAGCTATAAACTTGTAGAGTTGGCCGTTTCTTGCTGTGACACCAGCGGGAACCGTCCTTAGTGAGAATATATCATTTTCTGCGGCGAAAGTCAACAACTAAAACAAAGGAAACGCGACAAAGGGAATAGAACAAAGGCGGGGCTATTTGCCCTGCTATTTTCTTACTTAAAGCGCTTGTTGCGTTATGGAACTGCTAAATGCTTCGCGCTTTTCGAGTATTTCAAGATACAACTCTTCGTAGTCTGATTTCATATCTCCGATTACATCGCGTAAACTTGCACGATGTACTATGGTTTGCTTATGAGTCCGGACGTATGAAGTTTTTGTTAAATTAAGTTTCGGATATAGGACAGGGTCAATCTCTATGTCATACACAGGGTCAATATTGGCTCTGATTGAGATAGAGGAAACCGGCAAAATGACATAATCGTCGGCATCGGCTTTTGCTAAAACTAATGCCGGTCGCGCCTTGTATGACATTTGATTTGTCGCCTGATCGTAAAATGGTGTCCGTGCCTTATATATTTTCCCTATCATAAAGCACCAGCATCATCAAACTCATCATAGTACATATCCCACAGATGGTCATACGGACGAACCTTTTTCGCATCTTCCTTAATGTCATTAAGGTCAATAACGCGGTTCCCGTTTTCACTCGGCGCAAGTCCTTTTCGGGCATTGTTCCATGAAATCTCTCTGTGAGATAGCTCGCTTAGTTTCCATGAAGCTAACGAGCCATACTCCATTATTACATTGCTGGCAATGTATTGTACGCTATCGGAAATTGGCTGCGTAGGAACTACGATCTCGCCGTTCATAAAGTTATTTCGTACTTCGCGCGAAACGGGGCCATATTTCCACCCTTCAAATTCACCGTCAAAAGCAGGCTCGCCTAAAATTGCAAATGCCTCCCTTTGCGTGAAATACAGAAGCTTATGGAGTTTCATTTCGTCCAGGAACTCACCCGTCAGCTCACGGTAACGCTTAATGATATAGTCGGCAACACTTGTAATTTTATCCATGGTTCCACCTCCTTACGTTCTGCCGCTTTTATTATACTTATTATCTCCTCGCATGTCAACTGCCATACTACGCGGAAGGGGACGACGCAAACGTACACCCCTGCTATTTTCTTTCACCCTTGAATTGCTCACGCTGCTATGATACACTGTGAATATCCTAACCGAAAATAAATATGGGAGGCAATGAAATGAAGAAAATTATCTCGCTTGTCCTCGCGCTCGTCATGGCATTTTCTTTGTGCGGGTGCAATATGTCCGACTACAAAAAAGCTCAGAACGCGTATGAGAATGGCGATTACGAAAACGCCAGCACAATGTTTGAAACCTTGGGGGACTACAAGGAGTCTCAGGCGTTTTACAACAAGTCCCAAGCGGCTATCTACGACGAGAAAATCAAGGCGTTCGTAAATGATTGGACAGGGAATATCTCCGATGCCGAGGCGCTATATACTGATTACAAGAATCTTTCGGATGAAATAAAGGCAGAAATGTCCTATTGCGAGGACTTCGAGCGAACGTTCCCTGTGTATCTCGTCGATTATGTCTCAACTCTGAAAAATGATAACATAGAAGAAATTAAACGTATAATTCGTGAGTATAGCGAATGTATGGACGAAAATCAGCTTGCTACTTGCATGATTTACTTTGGCCAATGGGATGCTGTCGAGAAAGCAGAAGATTTCCTGAAAGAGAACTTGAAAAATCCTCACTCATATCACAGATATTCAGGAAAAGTTTCAACGCCAGAGGAGCATCGAGATTTCGCATATTGCACTATGTATGTGATGCTCGAGTATGGTGCAACGAATAGTTACGGCGGAGAAGTAGAAAGCACGGAGATAGTTTATATTTGTTTTTCATACGACACGGACAAACGCAATATTACTTACAACTATATTGGAGCAGATGAGGACAGCCGCAACAAATCCGTGCCAGATTATTATTTTTCCCGTTATGGTTACCGTTCAATGTCTGTTTTCACTCAAAACCTCTCAGAGAATTTTAGTAGTCTGAAGGGGAGCAATACTTCGACTGGATATAACATGAAAATGCCCACCGAATCTGACTTTAGTGAAGTCGGAGGACAATGGGTAGCAAAGATTCAAAGCGATTCCCTCAACTGCGATTTTTATGCCATAGCGTCACAATACCGCAACGACGATAATCTATACATCACTTCTATTGAACTGGTATTCCCAACAGATGAGATTAATGACATCAATAAAAAGGCCTGTGCGATTGATTTAATGACAGCAGTAATGTGCACACTTGACCGCAACACATCCACCACTGAGGCTTCTGCGGCCGCCAAGGAGCTTTTTGATATGGATGACAATTCAGATAATCCTACGTCCGAGACACAAAAGATTTCTCTTAGCGAGACTGACTGGCGAATAAACGCTGACGAATATATAGTAACATTTAGAGGAAAAGTTTCCGGCTTTTTCTCACTGTCCTCGAATGATGACGACCAATACGCTTTGGCTGCCGCCATATCAACCTTGAACGCCGCCGACATTTCCAAGGATGATCTTCTTGAGTTGCTCCAGAACGCTGGTTTTTCTGATTCTGAAATTGAGTATGCAGTGGAGAATTGTGGCGGGAAGTGGAACACCGATTCTAACTGAAAGACAAAACGCCCCGTGAAAACGGGGCGTGAAAAATATCGCATAATAGCTATTGACATTTTGGGCTACAAGTAGTAATATACTTGCGGGGCTACAAAAAGGCAGGTGAAAACTATGTCCCCTAAAATGGGTAGACCTCCAGCAGAGAATCCAAAATCTAATCCTATTCATGTTCGCCTCGACGATCACGAGCTCGAAGTCCTTGACAAATATTGTGAAAAACGCAATCTCAAACGAACGGAAGGGATAAGAGATGGTATAAAACTGTTAGAGACTTTTATTGAAAAATAAGCAAGTCGCCCCCACTTCCAATGAAAACGACCTGCTTATTCCACTAACGGAGTTCTCCGCTTGTGAAATTATTCTATCATTTAGCGGAACTCCTGTCAAATAGTATTTTACGCAGGAGGATAGAATAGTGAATGAATTGACCATTATCGACCGCAGCGGCGTAGACGTTGTGGACAGCAGAGAAGTTGCCGAGGTTATCGGTAAGCAGCACGCACATCTGATGCGCGACATCAAGAATTACTGCGATATTCTTGAGAAAACTAACGAATCCAAAATTGGATTGGTTGATTTCTTCATTCCCAGCACCTACACTGACGGCAAGGGCGAAAGCCGTCCGTGCTATCTGCTGACGAAAAAGGGCTGTGACATGGTAGCAAACAAAATGACCGGCGAAAAGGGCGTTATCTTTACTGCAATGTATGTCAGCGCGTTTGAGAAAATGCGCGAGAGAATCACCAAACCCATGACCACAGCAGAGATGTTCCAGCTCCAAGCTCAGATAAACGTTGAGCAGGAGCGCAGACTTGCCGCGATTGAAGCCAATCAGCAGAAAGTCATTGAAGCCTGTTCCGTCCCCGCCGTAGGGCGCGACGAGTGGCAGGAGAATATGAAGAAGTACCTTTCCGGGCTGTGCGAAGAATACAGCATGAGCTATCCCATTATGTACGATGATTTGTATAGTGCATTAGAGCGCAAGGTCGGCTGTGACCTCGACCGGCGGCAGAGCAATATGCGCAAGCGTCTCAAGGCCGCAGGAGCGACGTACAAGGAGCGTCAGAGCGTTTCCAAACTCACGGTCATAGCTAAAGACCCGGCGCTCACGGGCGTGTTTGAGGGCATCGTACAGCGTTATGCGGCGCATCTTGCGTCGCGCAAATGGGACGGGAGGAACTGAACAATGACAAATGCTGTTGCAAAACACATGATAAATACACAGGGGCTGCTCGACGCCATCCGTATGTATATCGAGCCAATAACATTATGCACCGCTACAGAAGCGGAAAAGAAGAAATTCCTGTACTGCGATTGCCACATCGTTGTTCAGTTGCTCAATATTCTCGGCGAGAGGTTCGACGAAGAGAGCAGCATGGCGTGGGAGGTCGAGGACAAATACTCAAGGCTCTCATCCCAGAAAGCGAAGCTGGACAGTCTGGTGAACGTCCTCAACACATTCAAAATTGACCCTGTTGACCTCGACGATGACGATTACTGATTAAACAGGAAAGGAGAACCGCCCCATGTTTGAGAAATACGACGCCGCATGTGCGGCCTATATAGAGAATATGCGCAATAACGAGTTGTCGGCGCAGACAGTCACCGGTTATGCCCGGACGTTCCGACTCTTCCGCGAGAGCATGGCGCGCCACGGTTTTGCGGACGTGACCGCCGCCGCGGTGATGAAGTTCCGTTCGGACATCGCGCATGATGCTATCACCACAGCAAGTCTCTACATGGGGCAGCTCCGTCAGCTCTCCGAGTTCGCGGCCAGATACGGCTATACCGAGGCGTTTGTGTTCGACGATGCCATGCCGCCAAAGGGGAAGGTCACCAGAGCCAAGAAAAAGCCGTATGAGCACGTTTTGAGCGTTGAGCAGATACATTCCCTTATCTCTGCCGAACGCCCCGTATACGGCAAGAAAATGGCTACATGGGCAAGGGAACAGGCGGAGGTCACGCTTATGCTTCTCTCCGGCGCGCGCAACTCTGAGCTTCGTTCCCTCACTCCCGCTGACCTCGATTGGGCGAACGGCTGCATCATGCTCCGTGTCACCAAGGGCGATAAGCCCCGCATGGTGCCGTTCTCCGCCGCGGCTCAAGCGGCTGTGAAGAACTACCTCGCGTCCGGTATACGTCCGGACTCCGCCGATGATAACGCGCCGCTGTTCGGCTGCGTCAGCCGCAAAACAGGGGAGTGGAAGCCGTTGGAGCGTACCCAGCTCTCCGAACTTATAAACGGGTATACCAAGTCCGTGATAGGTGAAGAAAGTGCCTGCCGCTCCCATGCGCTGCGTCACGGCTTTGCATCCGCCGCGCTTGAAGCCGGTGTTGCGGTCGATGATATAAGCGGCGTTCTCGGCCACGCTGACACCAAGGTAACGGCGATATACGCCCAGCGCCTACACCCTGCAAAACTCGCGACCAGCATCGGCAATGTGCTTGAAAACGCCGTGGCAAGCCCTACGGCAGCCGTTTGATTGCGGTGATGGTTTGATATGACGAAGCCCTCAGAACGCCACGTGGACGCTCTGAGGGCTTCTTGTATATGCTTACGCTTTGATTATCTCGTTCCATGTCGCTTTTCCGCAGATCGTGTCAGCGTCTAAGCCGTGGTCGGCCTGAAAAGCTTTGAGTGCGGCTCCGGTCTGAGCGCCGAACTCACCATCAACCCATCTTGGATTGTAGCCCTTGTACTTTAACGCCGCCTGAAGCATAGCAACAGAAACATCTATGTCGCCGCTCTTCAGCTCCGGCAGGGAAACGGTTATGTTCCTGTCGAGCTGAGAGATTACGGGGGAGATATCCGGTACAGTCCCAGAACTGCCCTTGTATCGAAGAACTGTGTTCCACGGATAGTTATAGTACCCTCGCGTGTATATCTCGCGGCCGGTCTGGTCGCCGGTCTGTCCTCCGGTCGTAGTGCCGTACTCGTTAATGCTTGCCTGCACGAGCTGACCGCCGCCGATATACAGGGCGGTGTGGTGAACGTGGTTCAAGAGCACGTCGCCGCGCTCAAGCCCTGCACCGGTCGCGAGGTCGACGCTGCCCGTCACGTCCTCAAAGCCGCAGCGCAGCATGTCCCCGCGCATGTTGCCCGTGTAGGTGCAGCTGAGGGGCACCCCGGCCTTCTTAAACGCGGAGATCACCAGGCTGCTGCAATCGTAGTCAGGCCCCCAGCGGTTGGTCTGGTCGTAGCCGTGGGTATCATCTGCGGCGATCCTCCGTGCCCACGTTACGGCGTTATCAATCACGCTCATTGGGCTCCTCCTCATAAAGGATGGTGAGTCCATAAGCTTCTGCTATGGCGTGTTCAATTCTGCATCCTCTGGCATTCTTCCAGCCTTGGCAGAAATACACCGCATGGCAAAGGCTCATATTCGTCAAGGAACGCGCAAGGAACATCAGCGGGATATTGACGACACCGCGTTCCTTGCATTCTGCGCCGCTGCACCATTCATCCGTGAACAGTGGGTTCACTACCTTGTAGCCCCTGCTTTCGAGCGCGGCTACTGCCCGCTCGCGTGTTGTTACAATTTCTTCCCCGGTCATATTGCCATTCATTGGCTGTGATAACATTGCTTTCATCTGATTGTCCTCCTTATGTTACTGTCGTAAATCTTAAGAGCAACCACCCTGTCGGGTCTACGCTCTCCCGGGCATCTTCCGTCAATAAACCGCTGTCGGTCTTATCGTCGTCAGGCATCACTCGTCACCTCCGTCCATCCATATACGCCGGGTTCCCATACGTTGTTGTCTATCGTGCTTATCCATATCTTTCCGTTGTGCTTGACCTTGTCGCCCTTGGCGTAGGGGTTAGTGCTGCTCGGCTGCTCCCAATCGGGTATCACTCCCGGCGTGGGTATCAGTACCTTTGCCCAAAGCGACGGTGCATCCGTGGGTGTCCATGTGCTCTGCGATGTGTGAGCTTGCAGGCATTTATAAAGTACGCCGCCGTACATTACTCTGTCGCCTGCGGCATAACTTATGCCATCGCCGCGCCACGCAGGAAAGATGATAGGAACAGTCAGCGCCTGTTCGTCCGTCAGCATCGCACCCGCGCCGTTAATAGCCGCGCGGAGCTTCTGTGCGCTGCTAAGATAACTCATGCCGTCTCCTCCTCATTCACCACGCCCAGCAGGTCAAGTGCGGCGCGCATGTCCTCAACCTCAGCAGAGCTGCCGCCCTGCTTGATCTCGGCGATTTTGGCAAGAATAGCCTGTTTTCTTTCTTCGATGGTCATGATGTTACCCCCAGTGCGGCTTCAATTTCGGTAAGCGCCGCTTCATACTGCTTATTCTGCACTGTCACATACGCCGTCTGCGCTGCATATGCATCGGTCAGGTCACGCCACGGCGCTATCATCTCGCCCGTGAAGACCTCGCCATCCTCGCGTGCCCATGTCTCGCCTGCCGGGACGAAGCGGAAGCTCTCTATCCATTCCGTACACTTGCCGTTGAAATCATCTGTCTCTATCGCTCTGCGTCCGTCAGCCTCGGAGGTATAACACTTATAATCACTGTCTATGTAAATTGTCATTATTATACCTCCTCTTTTATTCGAGCCAAACTTTATCGAAACTGATATCAATTGTGTAGCCATATTCGTTGCCCGATCTGGCCCATATCGTAACGAAACTGCTTTTTGCTATGGCTGAAACATCTATGATAGTTGTTTGACCAGCCGTCTTTTCAATGGATACTGTCCCTAAATCTTTACCCGAAAGACTAGAGCCAATCCTGAGTTCGGCGTCACCATTGCTATTGGTACAAGCCTTAGTCCGTATTTTTAGAATACTATAATTCGATAAGTCAATTGCAGACGATATGCCGCGTTCTGCTATAGGGCGCTGAAGCACAATACCATTATCCCAAGACATTGAATGCATTTTTATAACATCAGAAATACTAGAAGATGCATCAGTGTCCTGATTATATACATAATCCCACGCGATTCCGTCCACGAGACCATTATCAAACAGCACCAGTTCAAACATCAGCGCCACAGTCTCAACCTGTCCCTCGGCGGTGATTGATACTGTAGTAGACTTCGTTTTGCCGCTGCCGTCCGTAGCCGTTGCGGTGATGGTGTACGTCCCGCTCGCGTCTACCGTAGTCGTCCATGCCTTAGCGCTCGTTCCTGTGTTGGTGTCACTGGCTACCTGCGTTCCGGAACTGTTTTTGATAACACAAGTGCTCTGTGCTGGGTAAGTAATGGAGATAGTCGCAGAGAAATATGCTATTGTAAGTGTGTAATCAGCTGTGATCTCGACAGTTCGTGTCGCGGTCTGGCCTGCACTGTTCGTCATGGTAACAGTCCATGTACCGGTTGAAAGACCCTTGAAGACTGCAACACCGCTGCTATTGAATGTCCGGGTATAGGTTTTCCCGTCTTTACTGACGGTCACGATGTCGCCTGCAATGCCGGTAACTGTAAGAGTACCACCGGAACCACTGCTGCCTCCTGCGTTTGTTTTTCCTATTGCCATTTAGATACTCACCTCCAACAGATAATTGTAGGTATCGTGACGGCTGCATCAGGCGCAGACGCCGCATATAGATATATACCGCCGTTATAGCACTCTGCTACGGGTGCAAAATTCCCACTCGTGGCATCCGCAAGCGAAAAGATGATTTCCGGTGTCATGCTTGCCAAAACACCAGTGAGGCCCACAGATGCCCTGTAAGGATAATCCTGATATGTACTGTTAGAGACAAAGGATGCCGTGGCGATTGCGGTGTTAAGGAACTGCAATTTAACAGCATCTGATGCAAGCTTCTGATACGTCACACTACCGTCCGCAAGTACTTCATTATTATAGGTAAACGAAGCAGTTGTGTCGTCCGTGAACGTTATCGTAATTTTGGTTTGACCATCTGCGGGGCTGCTGCCGACGATGGTTTTGATGCCTCTTGTTATCATCATCCAGTAGCTCTGCCAGCCTGTGGTGACACCGGGCTGTACATCTTTACTCGCCGCAAGCGCGAGCCATGAGCCGCCGAGGTTCTGTACACTGTCAAGAAATTCATAATTGGTGTTTGCGGCGTATGCGCCGCGCGGCCTGATTGATACTTTACCGAGGTTGTATTGTGCCATCGCTTCGTTCCTCCTAACCTTTTTATGAATCAGTGGTTATGGTCTTATATAGAGCTACTGTTGAGCCGTCGTTAAAACCGTAAGTCATAACGACAACAGCTCCCGTGAATGGATTTACGAATGATCCACCCCAGAGCTCAACCGTGTTCGCGAGCACAGTAGGCATGAGGTAGAATGACATCGTAGTGCTGCTACCATCAGGCAGAACCGGAAATTCACCTTGAATATTGAGCACACACATATACCCTTGCTCGGATGCCGAGGTCGCGTCACCGGCAGAAAAGCTTGGAGTAAATGAGTTGTCGGTTGCTGTCGCATTAAATTTTGAGGTTGTCTTTATTGCGCCAGTGCTTCCGTTGACGCTCTGTACCGGCGCATCACCTCCGGACGGACTGCCTTCTCCGCTTATCAGGCATCCTCCTATTAGCTGCCCGAATATCTGTCGGCCTAAGTCGTTCAGGTGAGTTCCGTCGCTCGAATAAGCACTGTCATTTAACGAATTGATTCCGAGCTTGCCATAGCCGTCTATAGCGGGAAGATTGTAAGATTCGGCAACGGTCTGCATTGCCGCGTTGTATTCCGGCAGTTTCTTCCCCAAGCCGTTTGTGTATGTCTCGGCTCCCACGCTATTCCACATCCTGTATATTGGGAGAGAGACAAAAATCTTTATCTTTGGATAAGCGCCGAGGATTTTCTGAATAGAGTATCGGAGCGCTCCGCACACAGTGCTTGTGCTGGTAGTATTGGAACCGTTGTCAATCTGCACGTTTGCGGCAAAGTCGTTCGTGCCGTAATGGATGACAATTTCATCTACGGTAGAAAAGTCGATAGACTTTAGAAGCGCAAGCTGTTCTGGGAAATAATCTGCTCCGCTGGATGCTTGTGCGTCTTGTGTAGTCCATGTGTTTGTTGCTATCGCGTCGGCCAGCGCCCACATGGAAAATGCTGCGTAGCCTGCTGTCGGGTGGACGCTCATTCTGCAGCCGCCAAACCCTACATTGTATATTGTTGCCCCGGTATATGCAGCGGCATATGCAGGAACGGAAGTCTGATCGCGTGTTGCGCCTATTATGCTGTCACCGAAGATTACGATTTTTTTGTCCGCCAACAAAGCAGCGTTAAAATCAAAGTTAAGGTTATTCTTTCCGACTTTGATATTTGAGTTCAACGTTTTTACGACTTGCGTTGTTTCTGCGATTTCTTCGTTGACTGTCACAATGGAATCTGCTGAATTTGTGGTCACGCGCAAATAGGCGAAGTTGTTCCAAAAATAATAATTTATGTTAGATGTATCCCATGTTAAAACGTTGCCAGAAATACTGACCGCGCCATATGCCGCGCTTCCTTGCATAGTATTAATATACCGACCAATATTGCTCCCAGTTGCCTTGTCAGCTTTGTAGAGAGCAAAGACCAGCCCGGTAGAGAACGATGATGCTGACGGGTCTTTCACACGGATTACGTCACCTTTCGTCACAGGAATAAAACCGCTCACGAAAGAAGTTCCGCTGACTGCAGCACCGGTCATGTCCAATGTCGCGCTTGCCTGATAGCCCACACCATTTAGTACCGCTCCAGATGCGTCTGTGCTCAACGGAATCTGATTGGTATAGGCAGGAAGCACCTCAGAGGTCTCAGTTACTATGTCATTCTCCTGCAGAGGGGTATACCCAAGTGCCGACTCAATGTTCTCAGCCGTCACGCTCGCGTCACTTCCTGCTGGTCCCTGCGGTCCCGTATCGCCTTTCGGGCCTTGTGCCCCTGTGTCGCCGGTAGCACCTTGAGGGCCACGGATATTCCTTGTTTCCGGGTTTTCCAAGCCGCCATTGTTCGTCCAACTGATATTACCGCTGGTGTCCACACTCGGGGTAAACACAGCGCCGGTTGCACCAGTGTCCCCTTTGGGGCCTTGTGCGCCAGTCGCGCCTGGTTCACCTTTTGGCCCCTGCGGCCCTGTAGCCCCCGTATCTCCTTTGTCTCCTTTGACGCCGGGATCTCCCTTGTCGCCTTTCGCGCCGGGATCTCCTTTCTCCCCGCGTGAGGGCTTGCCTGTGTCCTCGGTGCCTATGTACCAGTTGCCGTTCGCCCCGATTGTAGGCGTGATTCCGTCATTGCCAGCCGCGCCGGTCGCACCCGTATCGCCTTTCGGGCCTTGTGCCCCTGTGTCGCCCTTTTCGCCCTTGGCTCCCTGAGGGATTCCGAAACTGAATTTGAAGATTTTTGCAGTATTGGGGCCGGACGCCTCAACAGTGACGGTAGGCGGCTGTGTCGATTCAAGCTGTGTTGCTGACGCTTCCGGTGTGCCGAAACCTGCAGCCTCTCCGCCGGAGCCGCCCATTTGATAGATAGCCTTTGCGCTCGGCACCTGTTCTGCCGTGGAGTTCTCATCTATGTCCTGTGTCACGTTGGTGCTGGGCAGGGCATTGCTATCTTTGAGAATGTAGGTGGTGTCACTGCCTTTGATGACTATTTTTTCAATCGTGTCCATTCGCTCATCTCCTTATGGATTAGTCAGCGTCAGTATTCCGTTCTCCACGCTGCCGGGAATCGTCAGCGTCCCGTTGCTGACAGAAGCGCCTACAGAAGCTGGAATATAGAGTGTGTTGCCAGATACGATGTATTTGTCGCTGGCGATGCCATCGTCAAGAACTGCTGTTGCTATCGGGAAGTCGTTAACTGATACTGCGTTTATCGTCATGGTTCCCGTCTGTCCTATCGGCCTTGTGAAGCCCTGCACGAGGTGTCTCTCGACAGGCGCTCCGGGCTTGTCCTCGCGCCGTATGGTTATGATTTGATTCTCCACAATGTGGAACATCTGTGTTGTGGTCAAGGTTACTGTCTTGCCGAGCACGGCGTAACGCTTAAGCTGCCATTCGGCATACGCCTGACACATTTCATCGGAGTAATAGTCCTTCATCGAGAGCCGTTTGGTTTTCAGCCCTATGCGGCTGATGCAGGTGTCAGAGGAAATGTCGCGGTTCTGCGCTCTGCCTCTCGCGGTAAGGCTTTCATTATTCGTTGCCCCCACTACAATGACATCGTTGTAAACCTCGGCAGGCTTCGGCGCATACCGGATGCCCATTAGCTGCTTGCCCATCGAGAAGTCCCATAGGACAGGTTTTGACGCGTCAAGGATGTCATCCTGTGACGGGTCGACGGTCAGCCGTCCGGTCGGGTTATAGCCGACCCACGCGGCCAGCATCTCTACAAGTCCGAGGATGACCTCACTGATATTTCCTGTCTCTGAACTGAGATAGTCGTAAGGCGCGGTTATCAAACTCACACTTGTGCCGTCGGTAAGCGTCTGCGTTTTGTCGTTGTAATAGCTGGTAAAGAGCGGTGCGACTGCATCTATAGGCGCGCCCGTCGTTCCGGACATATCAAAGCGGTTGAGCCTGAGCAGGGAAGCTATCGCGGCAAAGATGTTGGTTCCTGCATTTATGCCGTAAGCCCCCTCAAGGTTACCGCCAAGTGTTCCGTCGATTGCTGCCCATTTGTCGGTCAGCTGATATGAGGCCTGCCGAAGTCCCGGCTCGAAAGCCTCTTCCGGATTCTCCACAAGGAACACTCCCTGTGGGATATAGAAGTCTGTACCGTCCGGAAGTATCAGCCCCTCGGAGAGTCTGATCTGCTGCCCGAACCATATCTTGTTGAGCGCATAATCATAAGCTCCATCGAGGTTTGCAAGGGAGATGTTTACCTGCCTGCGGCTGCCATTCTGTAAGTTCACAGTAATGTCACCTTCTTGAATAAAGGCTTTGGAACGTTTGTTCGCCACCTGATTATCCAGAGCGAAGGCAACGCTTCCGTTTGGCTGCAGGAACTCAAGCTTTGCCAGTTTTGTGAAGTCGGTCTTTAACGTGGAAAGGTATTGTTGCCAGTTTTGGCTATACATTTTGCGCTCACCCTCCCACATTCAAAGTTGCCTGAAGGTTGTTGCTGTCGATGATTTCAAGTCCAGCGACAGTGAATCCATCAGTCGTCGTCTGAATGAGGTCACCATCATCGGAAAGACTCAAAACAGAACCGAGCTCGTAGTTATCACCTGTTGTCCACACAAGGTATCCTGTCGCAGGGTCAACAGTTATGCTGGTGAATATAATACTGTCACTCGGCCAGAATGTGGCTTCGGGCGAGTTGATTATCTTGAGTCCAGTTGCTTCTCCTACTTCGACCCATCCAATCGTCACCGTCTGCGGCATGACAACGCTCTTGTGGTCTACACTCACTGTGATTGGCTGGTTAGTGTGGATATTGAGAAAATGCCCCTTGGGGTCACGCAGAAACAGCGTGTTTTCAGACGTTGAGAGATTCCTCAGTGCCCGCGCCTGAGCCAAGGTGTCCGAGTATGTTGCATCCTTGCCTATCTTGCCAATATAACCGCCGACGCTGCCGGTAAGGTAATTAGGCGTTTCTGGCTGCCGCGTTGGGTATCGGGTGAAGTTCTTCTGCAGGGTAGGGGAGTTGTTGTTGGAGAACTGTCCCTCAGCCACACCGCCGCTGCCAAAGCGGAAGAAGTAGCTTGCCACAGCGGTATATGTGCCGTCTGCATTGGGAGTGGCTTCTATGATATTCCACATCCAGAACTGCACTTTCACGGCGTTGGTGACGATTGCAGCAGTGAGGTATGCCAATGGGCCTGTGGGGAAAACATAATATGTATATTCCTGTCCGGAACACGCACTCCAATCTCGAATCTCCCCGACTGTCCGCCCGACGGTCACTATCTTTTCAAGATTGCTCTGTCCGGTCGTTCTGCGATAGATGTCGTAACCTTTAGTCGTTTCTATCTGCGCCCAAGTTACCAGTACGCTTCCGTCCGAGGTCTGACAAGCACTTGCACTTCCGCCTGTACCTTCGGACACTTCATATTCAACATGAAAATCCACCCAGTCGCTTGATGCGTCGACGCCGTTTACGGTCTGGACATCGAGAATAATGCTGTAACTGGTGTCATTAAGAAAGCCCGAGTAGTCGACCCTAAGCTCGCCGGTTCCGTATATCTTGCCGGTATCCACAAACGCATCGCCCCGGTTACCTTCACTGTCAACTTCGCATATGCGCCACCGTACCCATGCAAGAGCGTCGTCCTGCGCCTGAGAATATGTTCCAGTGAAAGTGGCGGAATAGCCGGTCAAGGGATCGCTTATTGCAGATATAGCCACTGTCGGGGCACTCCGGCCAAGAAGCAGCGATGCTGTTGACTGGGTTACCGAATCGCTGCCGCTCCACCATTGAGTAATTACGAACTTGTACTCGTTGCCATTTGCAATACCGTTTGCACTCAGTATTGCTTTGGGTATTGTTACAGTATAGAATTGAGTCTCTCCCGCGTAATTCACGCCCCAAAAGGGAGTCGTAAGCAAGACTTTGCCGGTATCGTATTTTTCGGTAGAAGCAGAATTGTTTTCATAGAAGACAATCTGATACGCCAGCATGGGGGAATCCCCGTTGACCTGCCAACTTATGATGAGCGGTTCTGTAAGGTCTACTGTCCCGCTGCTGTTTATTTCATCAGGGCTTATGTTTGATGGCTGGAAAAGCAAAGTTTCTCACCTCCCATCACTTCGGCCCGTCGCCGAAGCACCATGCTTTGCCGGTCGACAGGCTGCCCCACCAAATGACAAGCACTGTGTCTCCGACTGTGGCGGTTGCGACTTCTTCGCAGTACGGGATGGATATCGTGCGCCCGTATGGCTGACGCACAGATATCTTTCCATTACTCGGAGCAGCAACAACATCGAATCTGTCCACGCGCAGGCAGTTCCCGGTCTTCTCGTTTACTGCCTGATCTACCTTGGGTTTCAGTGCGTTCCAAAATTCTATGATTCCTTCGAGCATATTCACACCTCCCGTTTAGGTGAGCTTCAAAGTCTTGAGCTTTTCGGCAAGCTCCTTGACAGTCATGTTTTTTGCCTCTGTTTCGGAGAGCTTCAGGTCGCCGAACTGGTAGTATACGTCATGGCTATCGGTGCTACGGAAGATACTCTCGCCGGTGGTATCGGTGGTGTTCTTTGCGCCGCCCGAAATGGCGTGGAGAATATCGGCAATGCGCTTCTGCTCTTCATCGCTTGCGTTCGATATCAGCTCTCGCAAGGCCGGACTCATAGTCAGGTCACCAATATCACCGATATTGCCGTTCTTGATCGCATCAAGTTCCTGCTCGATTTTGGCATCCTGATAATCTTTCTCTGCCTCTACCAGATTCTCTTGAGCCTTGAGGATGTCATCGGCTTTTGCCACCCATTCCCACTGTCCGGTGACTGGATTGTAGATTCTGACCGTGCGCTGTTTCTTGGTGTTTTCAAGCTCCTGTCGTGCCTTTTCAACCGCCTGTTGCTTCTCTGCAAGCTTATTGGCTGCGTTGGTCGAATCGGTAAGAGCCTCCAATGAGTCGACCAACTCGCCCATAAGGTCATCAGAGTAGCCGTAACCGCGGTTCAGAAGATCAAGAACTTCGTTTGATGTGTTGCTGTATCCCTTGTTGAGGTACTGTTGCACGAAATCTCGAACCATCTTTGCGGCCTGCTCCTGCAAAGCCTGTTCTTTGGCTCGGTCATTCCGGTTCCGGGCAAGCTCAATCTGCTTGTCTATGTTGTCGAGCTTTTCACTGACTTCTTTTTTTAGCGGATCATCTTCTTCGGTGTTGCTGGCTGTGCTGCCGCCGACGCCAGTTCCGCCGCTGTGGTCGCCGCCGTAGACACCACCATTGCCGCCGGGTCTTACAAGCCCTGTGCCGCCTGCGTGCATCGGAATTTCTTCTTTCTCGCCGGTAAGCATATCTTGGGTTTGCTTTGCGGTGTAGACTTTGGCACCGGGGGACAGGTCGACAATGGCCATTTTGCCGCCATTGGCAATATAGGCATCGCCGTTGTCCACGATAAGTTCTGCCGAACTGCCATTAACTGGCGCACCGTCGTTGACCACCGCGCGACCACCGGGAGAATTTTGAGTGCCGCCCGCATTAGTTGGGATGAGGGCACCGCTTGCTGTTTGCTTGTATTTTTTCTCTATTGTGGTGATCGTGACGGTTTTGCTCCGAATCGAGGCAAGGCGTGAATAGATTACATTGAGTACGCCGCTTGCGTTGTCTCTAACGGAAACGTGTATCTGCTTGGAATCGGGGATTTCGTTTGCGGCATCGCCAACGTCACGCAGTTCGTTCGCCGCTTCTGCTGCTCCTGACGCATCCACGCCAGACTCCACATCTCCGCTTGCGTCATCCTTCGCTTGCTTAACATCGCCAAGCTGTTGCTCGGCCTCTGCCGCGCCAGGAACGGTTACCGGCACATCCACTGAACCGGAGGCGGTTTTTTTCTTCTCGTCTAATTGAGCAAGCTTTGCGTTTGCCTCATCAATCTCCGCGTCAACATCAAACGTAACAGGATCCTTAGCTTTGGCTTTGGCGTCGTCTGTCTCTCCGAGAAGCGCCTCGATTGTCGAGATTATTTGACCACGGGCTTCCTCAGCGGAACCTACACCGAGTTTGTCTGCCCAATTGATAGCTCCTGCTCGTTCCAGCCCCTCAAATACGCTGAGAAGTCCCTCGACAGTCGTCTGTCCCGTGATTTGAGAGAGTGCAGACGCATAGTCTGAGAGAGAATGCGAACCCTCACCGAGTTTGTCACCCAACTGTGATACGATATTGGAGGCTTCCTCTCCTGTGTAGAAGACACCGTCCATGTAGACACTGAGTCCCTGAGCGAGAGCCTGCGCCATTCCCTCGGTTATTCCGAGCTGTTCTGCGAGTTCCTTATAGGAGGAGATCGCTGTGATCGCCCCGCTGTCATCGAACGAGACGATTCCGTCGAGTGAGCCACCCTGCGCGGCTTCATTGATGACATCATAAAATGCACCAAACATATCGCCGCTGTTGAATATTTTGCCGAGGTTGCTGTCGCTCATCGCCCATTCCATGGCATCGGCGACGCTATACCCAAACTGCTGTTTTATGTCGTCGGGGATAAACTGGTCGTAGAAAGACTTGACGTATGCCGAGCTGACTTTGCCTGCCTGAAAGTCCTTCATGGCGTTGTTGAAGGCTGTCTGCATCGCATTTGCGTTGGCTTCTTTGTCAGCCAGCCCGTCAAGTTCGGCGTTGTACCTCTGTAAGGCTTCTGTCGCTGCGTCGACCGAGCTCTTTACTTCCTCAAACGAATCCGCTCCCGCGTCCGTTCCGCCAGTGTCGATATCGTTGGCTTGCTTTGCGACAGCTTCATATGTTTTAATGAGATCCTCTGCGTCCTCGCCGAGCTCGCGGCCATCCTTTTTGTATTCGGAAAGCTTGTCATAGAGATCGTCGTAGTTCGACGCGATGTCGAGGATCGCGTTCCTATACTCGGTTAGTGTAGTTTCGCCTTTAGCATATTCGTCATGGGCGGCTGCCAACTCGCTTCTGAACTTGCTTACAGTGTCTGCACCAGCAGTGGACGATTGCCCCGCTTTGCTGCCAAATGTGTCTGAAGAAACTGCCGTCTTTTTACTCCAGTTGGCATCCATCCACTTGTCGTACTCTGCATCACGTGCAAGCTTAAGTTGGCGCTCTGCCTCGTCGTTGCGCATTTTCAGAATGTTATATTCATTCTGCTCGGCAACTGTCAGTTCGCCAACCTTTTTCTTAAGTTCGTCGAAGCGCGTGCCTTCGCCGTATGTAGCCTCATACTCTGATTCAAGGTCAGACAAGATTTGTGCCTGCTCTTCATAGGTAACTGTAAGCGCGTCTACGGCTTTTACTATGCCGTAAATCACCGCCGTGGCACCCGCTACCCAAAACAGTGGGTTTGCGAGCATTGCTGCGGTAAGAGTTTTGAGCGCTGCGGCACTGGCTAAAGTACCTGCCGCTAAAGGCCCTTGAGCCAAGGCAAGTGCAGTTATTCCGGTTTTGAGGGCTACTGCGCCCTTGGCAGAAACCGCAAATGCTGCTGTTATCCCCGCCACAGTAACAACAAAGTGTCCAAAGTCGCTGTCGAGAGCCTTGATAAGTCCAGTAATAACATCGAGAGCGCCTTTTATGAGACTGGTATCAACCATGTTGGAGATAAACTCAGTCCATGTGTTCTTGAGAATATTTGCCTTTGCGTCCCAAGTATCGAGCATGACACTGACTTCCTGATCGGCGCTGCCCGCAGCGACGCCCATATCAGCCAACATGCTTTTGTACATATCAAAGTTTTCAAGGAGCGCAAGGAGCTGGTTCGTGCGGAGTTTTCCACCGAGAGCAGAAACCATCTGCATCAAATCGGCTTCGGAAATCAGCCCGTCCTTTGCTGCCTTTGACAACGCCTCGATGGCTTCCATCGGGTTTATAAGCTTCCCCGTGGCCTCCGCCGCAGCGACAACGTCGGGGGCGTACTTCTGGAGTATGCCGCTAAGGGATTGTACAGATTCCTCGGTTGCCGTCACTCCATCCGAAATTTCGGTAGTCGTATCGCCTAGAATGTTGAGAATAAGCGCTCTGGCCGCAGTTGCCGCCTTTGTGCCGCTCTCCTGCGTAGTGGCGGTGATCGTGCCGAGCATGGCCATGGTTTCTTCCATGGACATTCCAGCCATTGAGGCTACATTGGCAACGATGGGCAAGCCTTCGGCTATTTTCTGAATGGAGGTCGCATAGTTGTTATCTATAGTGTTTGCTTCATCCAGTGCGAGGGAAAGCTTTTCAACATTGCCGTGATATTTCCACGCTGCATCAGCCGAAAGGAGAAACTGCGATGCTGTCTCCTGATCCGTGTCGCCGACGAGCTGCGTCTTTATGGCCAACTCGCCAAGACCCTGTGCGGCTTCTTTGTAACCTGCACGGGCGAAAGTAGAAACGTTCTGGAGGTACTCGTTTGCTGCAACGCCGTACTTAGATGCGGTGGAGTACGCCGATTCGCCAAGAGCATCCATCTCGTCCTTGGTCATGCCGGTGACCTTGCGCACGGTCGCCAGCTCACTGTCGACCTCTTTCATGGTGGAAAGAGCTTCAACAAAAGAGTTCTTCACGGCGGCAATGCCGTTGCCTATCAGCTGCCATGCCGCCTGCTTGGCAACGATACGACCAAGGCTGTCTCCCAGCAGGTCGGTCAGCGCCGAAGTTTTCTGCGCCTCGGTGCCCGCTTTTTGCGTTGCGGATGCGGCTTTGGTCTGCCCAGTGGCCAATCTGTTGGCCGACTGCGCGGTTTTCTCTTGCTGTGCGGCAAGTCTGTTAGAAGTTTGCTTCGTTTTTTCCTGCGCGACCTGAACTTTAGCTTCTGCTGCTGCCTGCTTTGCGCTTGCAGTAGCCTGTTTGGTCTGCTCTTTCGCCAGCTGGATAACCGACTTTGAGACTTTGTCAACAGCCCCGGCGTTGACCTTTATCTCTATTGGTGTACTGCTCAGTCTTTTGCCGATGTTCTCTATGTTGGTCAGCGAGGCTATCGCTTTTGCGTCATTTACATTTACTTGTATCTGTACTATTGTGCTCATTCGGCGTTAACCTCCGCTTGCAACATAACGGCGCATAGTGTATAATCTATATAGAAGGGAGTTGATATCATGAATTGGGATGAATCCCAAAGGGCCTCTCAAGCTTTCGCGCAAGGTCAAGGAGGTATGTCTCTCGGCCAGCAGTGGGCGCTTGCTGCCATGCTGCGAACTGATAAGTCCTCGAAAACCAAGAAAAAGTCCTCTCCAAAGCCTGCAAATCCGCCTAAGAAACCGTAAATCCCATAGCTTTTAGTTCTTTTGCAATGTCGCTGTCGGCCTTTCCATCGTCCACGTATTCGTCTCGCGCTTCATCCATAAAGGGACGAGCAAAGGGCTGATGCCAAGCAGGATCGCCCTCCTCGACGATTGGAGTGAGATCAATGCCGTCGGCGTGCTGCGGCTCTGCTGTGTTTTCCAGTGTCAGTGTCAATCCATCGACGGTGGTCAGCATGGTCGCGTCATCAATGAGACCTCCATTTTCTTCGCGCCGCTTGTACATAGCGGATGGAGACGCAGGGTAGCTGTAAACATTTTCTTTTGCCTTTTTCTGTATTGCTTCTTTTAGCCCATCAGCAACGCTGCCTCTTAGTGCATTTTCAATGGCCGAATCTAGCAATCCGCGAATCTGCAAATAATCTTGTAAAACGCTCATATTGCCCTCCAAAACACAGGAATAATCCCTTGTTGAAAGAATCATTCATCTGTCTTGGATAAGCCCCCGACTTGCGCCGGGGGCTTTATTTTGATTTAGGTGACGGTTACGGGGATTGTGTCGGTGTAGGTCACCTTGGAAATGCTGTTGGTCACGGTGACAGTGGCCGTGGTAGTACCAGCAGCTACACCGGTCAGCACAGGGGAGTGCGGGTCGTTGAACTTCGCAGTCTCTTCTGCGCCAGTGGAGAAAGTGACCTCACTCATGTCGGAGATGTTGGTGAGATTACCGGCAACGTCATACTTGGCGACAAGCTCGGTGGTCTCGCCGTGTACTACGGAAACACCTGCGCCAGCGCCGACAAAGTAGACACCCTCGACGGAACCGGTGGAAGTGCCGGAAACAAACTCATCAACGATGTAGCAGTAGTTCGGCATGGCGTTGCTTGCGCAGACATCGGTGCCGACTTCATCAGCGGTCAGGCAGTTGCCGGACAGGTCAACAGAACCGGGAGTGGTCTGGTTGATGGTGTCAGACAGTGCGCCGGTGAAGAAGTAGTAGGGGATGTAGTAGTGGCGAATCTTGAAGAGAGAAGAGTTCTTCGCATCACCGCCGCCATTCTTGGCGTAGATGTTGACCGCAAAGTGGACGCGGACGACCTTCGGCTGGAACAGCGCGGGAACTGCGAGCTGCAGGGCAGAGCTGTTCTGCACGAAATACTTCACGCAGTAGGTGTTGCCGGAAACAGCGGTGAAGCCCTGAATAGTTCCATCGCTGCCGACCTTGTAAGCCTTGCCGCTGTTTGCTGCCACCGTGTCCTTGTCATTGCCGGTAGAGCCGAGAATGTAGGCCACAGCGCCGTTCTGACCGCCAAGGGGAGCCACAGCACCGGTTATGGTCAGCGCCGCACCGCTTGCTACAACGGGCTTCGAGGTCTCAACGACGCCGTTACCGGTCAGGCTCTGGCCGATAGTCAGCGCCATGTTGTTCAGCGCGGAGTCGGCGGTCTTGGCCGTGAAGGTCAGACGGGAGGTGTCGGGAATGTTGATGATAAGCATGTTGCCGGGGCCGCCTTCAACTGCGCCGTCATTCATGCTGCCTGCGGGAGAAAAGTCGGTTACGTACTTGGAGAAGCCGACAAGATCGTCGGTAGCGACATCGAACGCCTCAAAGTACACGATTCCCTTGGAAAACTCATACTGAGGGTTGAAAGAATACATTATGTATCACTCCTTGTTATTGTGACATCGGCTCAGGGAGTTGCCCCTTTGCCTTGGCTTCGAGCTGTGTCAGTGTCTTGAATCCGGCAGGCAGCTCCGAAATCCTGTCGAATTTCCACGTCGGATAAGGCGCGCCTTTCTCAAACTTCGTGAGCCCGACCGCTTGAGCCAACGTGTAGATTTGGTAACCGAGGGTTCTGTCGATTGCTCTGTCAAATCCTCTGAATTTGCGTATCGGCCAATCCCATAGCTCGTCCGCATCTTTTCCCACATTCGCGGCTACGGAATAGACCCACGCCTCGATCTCAATATCGAGCTTCGGCATATTTTGGCTGTTTAGGTACTGCTCTGCCGCGACCAGTTCCGGGTTCCATTTTTCGTCCGGAAGCTGATAGTCGTTTTGGGCGGCAATTATCTGCCGTACCTCATCCATCATCTGGATGGTCAGAACAGTTTCGTGCTCCCTGATGTAAATGCCCATAAGAGTGCCCTCTTTCCGCAGGGTGGAAAGCTGATACCCGTATGCGCCGTCAGGCAGTTTGATTCTTTCGAGCCTCAACGCTTTTGCTACAACATTGAGAACTGGTTCCAAAAAAGGACTGCCGTTGCCGAGCTTGTCCATTTCGTCAAGGCACTGACACCATGACAGGCGGGCAAACTTAGGCGGCAATGAGGATTGCATAAGTTCAAATGCGGCGGCTGCGCTTCGATACAGGGGAAAGTCGCGCACCGTCAGCGGGTAAAATGTCAGTCCATTGAACTCGATTTCTTTGTTTTCTCGGACTTCATTTGCATATTTATTAACGCCTTGCATATTTTCTCCTCGGCGTGTATGCCTTTAGATGTTGTCATCGCCGTTCCAGTCGATGTACTGATAAATCTTGTAGCCGGTGTTCACGCGCTCGTCATCAAACTTTGTGATTTGGTAGGTGTTCAGTGAGCCGACCCCGCCGAAGTTCACACCCTCAGTGGCTTCAAGAATCGCCTGTACTATGGCGTAAGACCTTGAATTTCCCATCACCTGCATGTTTGCCTCAATGCCGTAGTTGCACATGATGCAGTAGATGATGGTCTGTCGAAAAACGTAGGTGTTTTTCTGCTGGATGCGGTTTGCGGGGCCGAGATAGATTCTCAAAACGCTCTGCGCTGTATCCTGACTCTGCCTGACGAGTTCCTGTGGGAAGATTCTGTACCCGCGTTCTGCATCTGGCGGGTCTGCTGGATGCAGAGGGTCGAATTGAATCGCCTTAATCTGCTGCGGTGTCGGAAGTGGCTGTTCAAGCGGCTTTGCGCCGTCCCAATACAGGAGTTTCTTGAGTCTCGCCCTCGGAAAACTGTTATCCGAGGGCGGCGTATAGCCGCGTGACGGCAAGTCCATTAGGTATTTCATCAACCTGTACGGGAGCTCTTCGGCTCCCTTCATCGTGTTGCCCGCTACAACCTTCGTATAGGGGTAGTAGGGGCTATCAGTGGAGGGCTGCGCGCCTATCCAGTCAGGCATTTTCTTTCTCCTTCTGAAGCTGCTCTGCCATGTCCTTGACATCGTCCAGCTGTGCGAGGATTTCCTTTGTGAGTTCGGGTGTGATTTCGGCGGTCAAGGTTCTCATCACACGCCCCACAGGGTCATTGTTCTGCTCTATCAGCGCATGGATGCTGTCATTTAGCATCATTGAGAACGTCTTGAAATCGTTCATGATTTCATAAGCCTTGTCCGAAAGATCGTTGTCATGGCGGCGCACAAAGCGGTTCATCTGCGAGAAAACATGGCTCTGCGCCCACTCGTCGTAGGCCTCTTCGCTCATGCAGGAATCTAGTTCACCGGAAATCGTTTCTACGCCTTCCCAAATGAAGTTCTGCTTCTTGAAGTTCTGATGCAGATAACTCTTTGCGAAAACGCCCATAAGAAACTGCTGCTTTACGCCGAAACGTTCTCTCAGCAGAGGGGGCAGCGTATCGCCTCCGGGAGTTTTCATTTCTTCTACACAGGCAATGGCAAACGCTTTTGCCATGCCTTCCTTTTGAGACAGGCTCAGATAATCGTCTGCCTTTCTCAGAATCTCTTCGGTTATCGTGATCGCCATCGTCATTTCTCCTTTTCCTTTGGCGTTAAAGCTTATTTGCGGCGCTTCTGTGCGCTTTTCTTTGCTGGGGTATCCGTGCCCACTTTAGCGGCTATCGGCGTTCCTGCGCCTTCCTGCGGCTTATTAGCGGCGTTTTTCATGCAACGCACCCATTCAGGGAGCAGCACTGCGCATCTTTTCTGCCCACAAAAACGCTGATAGGGGCAAAGCGAATGATACAGATTCTGTTTATCCACGGCGGAGGGCATTGGTTCTTGGTCACAGATTATGTAAGGGATGCCGTCTGCCTCGCGAGCGTGGGTACATTCGTACTTCATGGGATTTCACCTCAATCCAAAAGTTCTATGCTCATTTGAGCGGTACTGTCTTCGCGCGTGGCTGTCACTATCAGTGGCTTATCTGAAAGCCCGTAGCAGGTGAGTGTTGCCTTATTGCCGCGCACGTCTGCGCTGTATGCGTCCTCATCAGCTCCCGAAAAACTGAAAGTGACAACATTGTCTGTTGCAGTACCGTTCTCGAACCAAACTGCGCTTATCTCGGCAGTTTCAAGAGAGTGAAGCGCTGTCAGGGGAGTGCTGGTAAAGGCGACGTAGCCTTCGCCAACAGCGGCAACAGTGATGTCCACGGTCTGCGCAACGTCCGGATTTTGAGCAAGCGTAACGGTTACTGTCGCAGAGCCTTCTCCAACAGCCTTTACAAGCCCGTTTTCATCCACTGTGAGCACGTTTGTGTCAGATGATGTAAATACATAGGTAATGGGGTTCTCGGCAGTAGAAACAACGCTCTCGCCGTTCCTGATGCTTTTTACGGCCAATGTTTGTGTTGAACCGGCGTTCATGCTCTTGTCTGCGGTCACGGAGATCTGCCAGTTGAACGCAAGCCCGTCAGCTACTCCGCGTTCAAAGTCGTCCTGCGGCAGCGGCTCTGTCAGCTCTATCGTGAATGTGATGATATGTACGCTGTCGGCTTCGTTCGTAAATTCGCGCGTGAAGTTGTTCACGCCTCGCATTGCGTAGGACATATTGCCCAGCAGGAGCCGTGTGTTCTCAACAAAGCTCTTGGAGTATTTGTTGAGCTGACACACGCAGGAGATATAGTTCTTCGCTGTGATACTGTTCTCCGTTGCATGGCTTGCGTTGCCGAGAGTGCCCATCTTGGCGTAGCTCATGGGGATAGAAATGACGTTGCCGTAGTAGTCGAGGACATTAATGACGGCGTTGCAGCGCCGCACAACAGCCTGACCTATTCCAAGCCCCATGTTGTTGGGCTTGTAGACGATCCACCAGTTGTTGGCATATTGCATGTAAGAGCCGATGGGGATATAAGTCAGTCCTGCGGGTTGGATGATATAGATACGCTGCCAGTCGTCCGGCTGCAATTCGCCCGTGGCGGAGGAAGATGCAAAGGTCGAGCGGATCTGGATGGGCGTGTATTCGTACCAGTCTTTGGATGTATCTACTCCCTGACATGCTGTGTTGAATACATTGTCTGCGAGATCACCAACGTCTACGGCATTAGCCTGCGTCGGATGGGTGAAATACTGCTTTTGCAGCCCCTGCGAGTGCATCCACTCGTTTGTCAGCGGGGCGTAGTCGCATCCGCCGACCATCCCGGCGTTTCGCGCCAGTTTGTTCAGATTCATGCCCCGCCTCCTCTTATCAAAGATTTGTGCTGAGAACAGTTGCTATGTAGTTTCTGTTCTCCTCGTAGTGGCGGAGCATGCCGTAGAACTGCTGCATGACCTCTTTCTGCCGCGCGGTGTTGGCGTTCGTCTGTGAAGCCTCGCTTATCGTCGTGAAAGAGCTGTCGCGTATCTTGGATGTGCGCTCTATGGCGTTGTTGTCGAAGCGGTGCTCCCACGCCGCGTATATCGCATAGGCGAGTATGGTCTGCTCCGTCCGGCTGAGGTCTGCGGCAAACTCGCCGCTTTTATAAAAGTTGATGGACAATGTATCGTCCGGGGATAGGTCGATGTTCACAACAACGTCGCCGGTCTCAGCGGAGTAAACACAGGAAACAGGGGAGTAAGTCACATTTCCAAACTGATCTTTGCCCATAAGTCCGCATGAGCAAATATCGAAGCCAGTGAGTCCTGTTTCTATTGTCACGGGTGCTTCCTGCTTCTCTGTGGGGGTGTAGTCCACATCCTCGAAATCTGGGGCGGTAAGGTTTTGCAGTTTTAACAGCATTTCAGGCGGACGGTTGAAAAGGGGAATAGCCCAATCCATGTACGCTGCCATGCGGTTGTAGAAGACAGCGAGGCGGTTTTTCATGTCCCAATCAAGGGACAAATCGTTTTTTATGTAGGTCATCGCCTGCGTTTCGATTGGTTCCCATGCTGTGCTCATTCAAAACTCACCTCGCTTCCGAAAAATTCATTTACTTAATGACGCCAACCTCTACGCCGTTGCCTTTGAGGGTTCCAATCCAGTCCTCAGCTACGCCGTGTATGTAGGTCTCAAGGTCTATGCTGGCAGCTTCAAGGACTTTAATTGCACTGCCGCTCATCTTCTTAAGGGTCAAATTAACAAGTTCTGCGCCGAGTTTTGCAACCTGATCTTCCGTGAGCTTGCCTCCCTGAGTCTCTTTCCAAGCGGAAACAAAGAGCTGATTCAGTTCACCTACGGTCTGGATGGCGGCATCTTTCAGCTCATCCTTGGCGGCGTTGATGTTCTCAAGGTGCTTGTTCTTTCCTATCTTGGCCGTGAGCCACGCAAATGCGGTGGTCAGGGCTATGATCGCAAGCTGGGTAATGAGATTGGCAGCAATTTCCACTGCTGCATTGGTCATGTTTTCTATCATTTTGGTATCTTCCTTTCTTTTACTCTGATTGGGAGGTCCCCAACTTTTGCCATGACATCGTCGTAAAAGCCGTTCCCTTTGAGGGTGGTGTGGTATACTTCGTGCATGCGCTTCAAGTCTGCGAGGTCATCCATCCAAACGAAGCCCTGCTCGACGTACTTCTCACACAAATGCTTGACCCGGTCGCCCAAGGACTCCTTTTCGCCTGCCATCACGTCCGCGATTTTTTTTTCGAGTTCGCTAATTTTCTCTCCGATGGACTTAATGGCCTCTTTGATTTCTGCGATGTCGCTATCCTGAAGCTTGTCATTGTCCGCCTTGGCTTCGGCTTTATCAGCTTTCTGCGCCTTTCTGTTTGCCGCTAATTCAATAAGCTTGAATGCGCCATTTATAATGGCTGCCCCGGCGCTGCCGCCAAGTATCGCAATGACCACTTCATTCATTTGGGAACATCCTCCTGATTAGACATCTTCTGCATTCAGCGCTTCGAGCATGGGCTTGAAAATGCCCTCGCCGTTGTGCTTTTCCTTAGATATATTGTTGAGCGCTACGACTCTGGCACGGCTTACATACCGCTTGAGGGGGCTGCCATCGTTCAGATAGGCATCCATGAAGCGCGCCGCTACAAGCTCCTGATGCTCCGCGCACAGGCTGCCGAATATCTCTGCGGCTTCGGGGATCTCTTTCTTGAAGAAGAAATCAAAAACACCCTCGCGGCGGATGACTTCATTTTCGGCGTACTCGCAGTCATAAAGGCTTCTCTGCTCGTCGGTCAGGCCGTCCAGCACTATGATTCTTCGGGTTTTGATGAGTTTTGCTATCAGCGGTGTAATGAACGTGCTCTCAAACTCGCTTAGAGGAACAGAGAACACTCGTCCGCTGCCACTTATCTTTCGGCCATTGCCGATGATGATCTCGTTGTTCGGGATAACGCTGTCAATGTAGATGCACTGCACCATCTTCTCGTTGGGAGTGACATATACCGCCTGTACAACAGGCTCTACGGGCTTCTCCGCTTCCTTCGGCTTGGCAGCTTCAGCAGCCTTTTCAGCCGCTTTCTTCTTCCTGCCCTCGGCCATTTTTCTTTTCTGCTCTTCGCTCATTGCCATCTCTCAATTTCTCCTTTCATGGCAGATGACAGAGGAGGGAGGTTGTCCCTCCTCTGCTTGCGGATTATCAGGCGCTGGTGACGCCAGAGATGATGCCTATACGGCTTGCCAGGACGGGGGCAATATCGACGCTGTCGACCTGCAGAAGCTCGATTCTGCCGGTTGCGATGGTGTCCTCGCCCGGAGTGAGGGTGATCTGAGTGTCAGCGCCCTCCTCGAAGCACATGACCATAGGTGCATAGCGCTCGTTTGCGCGGGCAGCGATGATGATCATGTCGGTCGGGAAGATGCTGGTCAGGGTAGTGTTGATGGTCTCCGGCGTGGAGGTGGGCTGAATCTCGTAGAGAAGCACGCCATCCTTGGAGGTTATGTAGCCGTTGCGGAAGTACTGATCGCCGAGCTGGTACATGATCGCGTTGGCAAGCCCGGTGGTATCGGGGATGACATTGCGCAGTGCCATGAAATCACCGTAGGCGATGAGCTGATCGCGGCGGACACGGTTAGCCTTTGCAACATTCTGGCAGACGGTCGCCCAGTTGTTGCTCGTGTAGCTGGTGGCTTTCAGAGCGGAGGGGACATACTTGGTGTTGCCCGCAACCTCAACGAAGGCGGTAGTGAACTTCTGCATGATGTAGGCCGCATAGCCGCCAGCCATTGCGGCGACGGTATCGACGAGGTTGCCCTCGTTGCCAATCATCTGGTAGAAGTTGATAACGCCGCGAGTGGCAAAAGGCTTGGGGTTGAGCGTGATAGTGTTGCCGTAGAGCTGATCCTGCGGCACGCTGCGCAGAGCAGTCCAAGAGGTGTCTCTGTACTGGAACACAGCGTTGGAAGTCACGTTGATGGTCTTGGTCTTGCCCTTGGGAGTGGTCTCCACGGAAACCATTTCACCCACCAGCGGGGAAATGAGGGCAGGAGTTACGGGGTAGTAGGTAGCCCCGATGATGGTTGCCATGACCTTGAGGAAAATGGGGTCGGTGGCGAGAGACATATTGGCAAAAGTGCTGCGATCCTTGCGGTCAGTAGACTTGCCGACAACGGAATTTGCCTTGGAAGCGGCAAAGTAGAGCACGTCATCAGTCCACTCGCGGCACTGCTCCTCAAAAGCCTTCGCGCTGTTGCAGGCAAACGCAAAGTCCTCAGTGGGCTTGCCAGCAGCGGCAAGCGCTCTGTTTTTCTCGCGACCAGCCTTCTCAAGAGCGAGGATCCTACCGCGAGTAACAAGGTCTGTGTACTCGTCACCGGACAGCGGTTTGCTGGTCAGGTTGCCGAGGGCAGAGTTAAACTTCAGCAGTTCATTCATTGTTGTGCGTCCTCCCTTCCTTATGCTTTGCGGCACAGCATGTTAAATCTGCTGCCCGCGTTATAGTTGGACTCAGTCCAGGAGTCGATGCCGAGCCCCTTATCGAGCTCAAAGTAGATGCCAGAACCGGCTGCGGGGGCGGCATTGGTGCCGACGAGCAGTCCGTTTACGATGGTGGCGTAGATGTTGGTCGTAGCGTCTACGGCGGTGGAGAAGTTGCCTTCGCCGAAAGCGTAGGTCTCCCCGGGGATCGCCTTGGAGAAGGTGTCCAGTACACCGGACGGGATGCCAAGGCCGAGAGTGTTGATCCCCTCTGCGTAAAGACCGTTGCCGATCGTGCCGCGCTGTACGTCACCGGGATTGCAGAAGTAAACGTCCTTAGTGCCGTCTGCGGCTGCGGTCATCTGGTAGCCGCCGGTCGCCATGTGTGCGCCCTTATTGCAGATGAAGCCTGCGGAGCAGTCAGCGGGGGTGAAGGTCGTGCCGGAGAGGCTGCCGAACTTACCCGCGATGTTCTGCAGGTCGTCGTTACGGTTATTCCACATTCTCGGAAGAAATGCGGTTTTTTCAGTAAAAGCCATTATTTAGTCACTCCTTTTTCATTATTCGTGAGCGTCGCCCTTGAAAAGCTCGCCGAAAGTGCGCGGACTGCCGCCAGAGTTGCCTTTGATGTTGTTGAAGTTGAAGTAGTGCTTCTCGCTTGCTTTGGCAGCTGCTTCGTCGAGCTTCTTCTGCTCGTCCATGCACAGCGCCTTGACACTCATGCGTACTTCCGCTTCGCCGATCCAGTTGCCGTCAGCGTCCTCACGAGCGGTGAAATCGCCGTTCTCAACCCTCGCCTTGAGGTCTTTGAGGATTTCGCTGTCGAACTTACCCTCCGCGCCGCTGCACTGCTTGAACTCGTCCTCAAGGGCGGTCTTTGCGGCGTTCAGACGGCGCTTGTCCTCCTTGCCATTCATCGCGTCAAGCTGCTCTGAAAGGTGCTTGATAGTCTTTGCGTCGGCCTGCGCCTGCTCAGTTGCGGCGTTGTAGCGGATTTCAGCCTCGCCCATAAAGGCATCGAGACTCGCCTGAACTTCGGATTCGCCTATCTTGTAGGAAACGTAGGCGTTGGCTCTCATTATTCGGTCAGGAATGATGTTGCCCTTGTCGCTCTCCTCGACGGAGTAGGTAAAAGGCTCACCGTTCGCGTTCACAAGAGCCAGAAGTTTCAGATCGCTCGAAGCGCCGACCACGGTATAGCCGTTGAACTTCTCCGACAGCGCCTTGAGTCGTGCTTTGTCAATCATGTTTTCTTTCACTCCTTTGTCGTGTGTGGTTGTTTTGGCTGTAGCTTCCTTTGCGTATGAGGCAGCTTTGAGACACATCTTTTCCATGCTGTTTCTCATCGCAGAGAGGGACTGGATGGTCGCACCCGCTACAGCCGGGGCAACTCCCGCGCCAAGGACGGTGACGCCGAGCACTACGTATTCCTCTTCGACCGCAACGTCGCCTTCCATATGTTCTTTGGTCACCAGCGTTTCTATGGAGATTTCCATGCCGTTCCCCTGCCGAGCGATCATGTCAACCAATTCCGGTGCGTACCATTTCCACAGAAATGCCGAGGCCACTATCCAGCTTGTGTCTTCTTTCCGCTCTAAGCGGATATCCGCATCTTTCGGGATCCAGCCGACTATCCTCTCGGCATCGGCGGCAGTAAAAGAAGCGTAGGTTTCACCCGTTTTCGGGTCTCTCTTGAGGTCGTAGTTGTGCCCATCGCCGATCTTCCCGCTTGGGAGATAGGCCGTCAGAATGGGAATGTCCTTGAACTCAGGCAGGTGCGCCGCGAGGTTGATGTACTTCCAGTTGTTGCGGTTCACCTTGTCGTTCAGCATCCACAGCTCGACCCGGTAGAGCTTTCTATCGCCAGAGGACAGAATTTTTAGCTGCCCTCGCGATGTGCGCGTTATTTCAGCGCCTTTGTATCTGTTCTTGGCCATAAGACATCACTCTTTCTGCGGCACGTTGAGCGTGCGGTTGAGCCAGTTATCAAAACTGGTGCTGCTAATCCCGCCGTTTTCCGCCATTGCCTTGGCCTCGCACAGCCACTGCCTGTCCTGATAGTTCTCCATCTGGACGTTCTCGGCATAGCGTGCCAGCGGCTCGAAATTGGCATTGTCGCAAACCTCGATGACCTCGGACAGCCCGTCGTTAACGCCGTCGATGAGGTTGATACACTTATCCAGCACCTCTTCTACGGAAGAAAAACTGTCCTGCATTTCCGGGATTGTCGGATAAACCAGCGGCAAACCGAGCTTCGCCATGATGTCTTTCAGCTGGTCTATGTACTCCGGCTGCTTGTGTTCAAGCGCGTGAATGGCTCGTGTCAGCGCCGCATAGCCGCTGTACCATGTCTGTTCTTTTATCGCCGCGAAACTCCACATGGCATTTCCCATCGCGCTCATAGCTCTGCGCATCGGTTCATAAAGGAAGGAATATCTGTCCTCCCGATATGCGGCGTAAAAGTCTCTCAAGTCTCATTCCTCCCTTGCGGTGAAATAAAAAAGCAGGGCTACCAACACGAATTTCTTCGTGCTAATAGCCCTGCTTTGGCTTTGTCGAACCTCCTACATGAGGTTCCTTACATCTCTATTTTCTTGTTTTTAATCTCCCAAAGGTGAATCCCGTTGGGTTTCGCAGCAATTTCCAGCCGCTTGCCTTCTTGAAGCAGTCGGTTGATAATTGCTATCATTTCGGCAGATAACTCAGGCGGTTTCTCTTGAGCACGATCTTTCATATCTCTTCCTCATGCGTCTCGCTGTTTATGCTGCCGCGTTCTTCCGGTCGCCCGTCCTCGGAGATTTCCTTTTTTGCCTGCGGCGGAAGTCCGCTGGTATCCTGCTTGGATGAATACGATGTCACAAGCGGTCTGCGCTTATCCATCACGCCGCTTTCGTCCACAAAATCAGATATTGCAATATCGTCAAGTATCGTGTGTCCGGACAGCGCATCATATTTGAGCGTATCGGTGAGACAGCCGTTGGTCATGCCCTTGCGTGCGTTCTCAATTTCGTCATCTATCTTGAAGATGTCGCCGAACATTTTGAAGCGCATCGGGGTCTTGCAGTTCAGGCTCTCTATCATCCAGTTCATAATCCGCTCCATGCTACCATATATGAACTTAGCATAAGAAGCCGCAAGCCAAGCTGAAAGCTGCGCCACGCCGACCTTTGGGTCGTTTGTGGTTGGAATGAGAGAGGGGAGACCCGCTTTAAGAATCTGGTCTGAATATGCCGTCGAGCTTATGTCCGTGTTCGCAACGGTGTCAGAAATCGTCTGAAGCTTCAAGTCTTTCGCAGGCGCAAGGTAAAGCCCTATGCCGCTCGTGTTGTTCTTATTGAGCATCTGATACCACAGATACTCAAAAAGCTTCCTCGTCGTGTCAGAGACTCTTATAGGGTCGTTATCCGTTGCGCTCTTCGGGTCATAAGTTTCAAGCGAGCCAGTCAGCACAGACGTCAACGGATTAAGGATTATTTCGAGCTGTGCCGCCTCGTAATTAGGTATCTGCGTCAGTGACACGAACATGCCGGTGTTCGGCGGGATAACGAGGGGAGTGGTATCATCTACCTCTATGGTGAAAACCCTGTCGGCAGGGAGCGTTACCCAGTAGAAATACTGCCGCCCTACGGCTACCCATTCGGGATTTCCTATTGTCTCATTCGCGTGAATGGCTTTGAATTTGTCTGTGTCGATGGTGTTATAGACGTATTTCCCCGGCGTTTTTACGACAACCTCATCGAAAATCCGCATATACGGCTCGAAAAGGTCACCGAACTGACGCCAGTCATTGCCCGGCCGCATGAAGTAAAACAGGTTAAATGCCACTGTGTATTTGCCGGGGCCGTTGTTGTAACCTACGATTTTGCACCAGTCCATCGGGAGTTCCTGCAAGAAAGCGTAGTTTATTTTGTTGTGGCTTTTGTCGACCGAAATCCGCGGTGTGACAAACACTTTGCCATATTTCATGCACAGGCCGCACAGCTCATGGGCTTTTTCTTTTACACCCACTGTCTGAACGAGCCGCTGTGCCAGCAGCATGTCGCGCAATTTATCCTTTTTGCTTACCTCTGCATCGGTGTACGTGGGATATACGTACCATGAATAGGTAAGCGTATCGGGATAGGTCTTGAGAATCAGATCGTAAGTCTTGGTGCTATACGAAAGCGACGCTGACACCGCTCTCAGGCTCTTTTCACTGCCGTCCGGGTTCTGCACCATTGTGCTTATCTGATCTTTGGTGAACTCGGCAGGGCGCGTGTTTATGCCCTTTACGCGGGTGTTCTGTATCTGCGGCCAGTTATTCAGAAATCCAAGCCCACCGGCAGCGGAGAAAGCGGTGAAATAGTCGCTCATTCCCATGCCGCCGTACATGCTGTTGGCTTTCTGCAATATCTCTCCGAGTGCCTTATAACTCGTTGCTGCCGGAGCTTCCATCGGCCCCATCTGCTGTATTTCCAATGTCCGCTCCACCTTTCTGCATTTTATCGAGCTCTGCGAAGAAGCGCTTCTCAAAGTCCTTCATGTAATCGTCAAGCTCTTTGCGGTATTTTAGTTCTTCCTCGCATCGGACCGCGTTACTTTCACTCCATATCCACAGCCAATCGGACTGTGCCAGGAGGTATTCGAGGTCAGGCGTGACCTCTATCGCGCCCTTTGGCTTATCGGAAGAAATTATCAGTATATGGTCTGCGTCCGAGTAGAAATGGCTGAATGTTTCCTGCAATTTCAGGTTCTTATCAGTCGTGGGAAGCGCCCACAGCTTGTTTTTTGTAATATCCATCAAACTATTGCTCCTCGGCCAAGGCGTCTGACGCTCCGCGTCCTCACCGGCGCGTATGTTATCTCACTGTCGAGATGTTCAGCCGCTTCCTGATAGCTGCTCTTGCGCCGGTTCTGCGACGCTACGAAAGCATCCTCGTCAAGCTTTATCGGCCTCGCGGCGTACATCATTGCCGACCACAAGTCCTTGTTGATGTGCTTGTTTATCTCTTCCTGCGTCCAACCGCTGCCGGTTTTCTTTCGGCGCAGGTTAGCTATTTGGTCGCACAGTTCCTTGGTCTTGATGTACGGATGCTGGATTTTGACATCCTGCGTATCATCCTTGATGTTGTGTGCCATTTTATAAGCCCGTGTACCCTCGTGTACGTTGGTTATGAGCAATCCCACATTGCCATGCTCAAACTCTCGTGTGAGGTAGTCGAGCATGTCGATGTTGGGGTCTGCGCCACTGCGCCCCGGTGTTGCATAAAGTGAATAAATACACGGTTTTGCGTTTTTCTGAACCAAATCGAGGTATCGGTCGTCATTGTTGACCGTACAGAGGGGCGGAAGCCCATCTCCAAGGTCTCTATGGAGCTGCTGCACAACAGCCTCACCGAACTGCCATGAGTCAATAACGATGATTGGTTCAGGCGCTCCCTCAAGACGGTACTGCGCCCAACGGTTCTTTATTCTTCGCGCCTGCCGCTCCGCATCAAGTGGGGGAAGGTCGGTCAAATAAACACAGTCTTTCTTAAAACTGGTACTCCTGCGCTGCTCGTAGGTTTTCAACACTACCTCGGCGCACATCGCGTTGCCATTTCTCTGTCGGTACGAGACGTCGTAGCCTATATAGTACCGCACGTTCGGGTCGCCGCAATGCCTGTCCTCCATAATGGTCAGCGTCTTGGCATCCTGTACATACTGATCTCGAAGAAGGGGATTGTCCACACTGCCGGTGCATTTAGATTCGCACTCGCGCATGAACTCTTCTTTCGTCAGCGTGTCTCGCAGCCCGTCATAGTATTCAAACGGTCTTACATGACACAAAACCGGAACTTGCCAAGGAATAGCACAGGCAAAAGCGCTCTCACCGTCAGCCATTTTCTTGCGCGCCTTGATGTAAACGCTGTAGGCGGGGTTCTCTTTCGAGCTTGCCGACGTGATGTATATCTCGGCAAGGTCTTGGTGAGACGGATCCGGAACGCCGTCAATCAGGTGCTGCAAACGGTTTGTTGCCTTGACCACCTGATTGAAGTCTGACCAATTGAACGGAACCGAACCGTCCTCCTGACCACACTCTTCGCCTATGACACAGTGGGTATTACGTCCTCGGTCTATTGCGACTTCGACTGCGCTGCCCTCTGCCGTGCTTATCTTGAAGGTGTCCGACGAATCATTGTTAACGTTCCAGTGCTTCGCCAAATACGGGTAGTTGTACTGATATTCGTGCCACGCCTCCGACGCGATCTTTGCTGTCTGCTTATTGGAGGGGCCATAGTACGCTGTGACTTCACCGGGGTATAAGATGCCTTTATTGCTTGCCGAACTTATCACGGCGCTGGTTTTGGTTGTTCCGCGCGAACCTATGATGTCCACCATGCGGTAACGTACCATTGCTCGCCGCATTATGCGGCCTATCAGACTGTTGTGATATTTGCAGTTCGGATTCTCTGTGATATCTTCCAGATAATCTGGATAATACCGGAAAAACGATATTAGGAGCGCCCACCATTCGTCGGTGAAGTCATCATAGTTGACACCCTGTCGGGTCTGCTTTTTGATGAAACCGCCGCTTCTGCGGCTGTAAACGTAGTCCTTCCTCATTTCGCATCACCGCGGACAAGGTCGAGCTTGCGGTAAATCTCTTTTTCGACCTCGTCGGGCTCTTGCATGAACTCGCCCAGCTCGTCATCAAGCCGGAGCGAGGGCGGCAGGCTGGCCACCTCTGCGCGTCCCTCGTTCCACGCGCTTGTGTTGTAAATTGCGAGGAGAATCTGCTCCGCCGCGTCTTTTGTCATCTGATACTCAGGATGGAGTTTTGCCAGCAGTTCCGGGAATGGCAGTCCAAGCAGCCCCTTGGCTTCGAGCGCCCTCACTATGCCGTCAAGCTTTTCAAGGTCTTGCGGCAGCTCGTCCTTTTTGCGGAGCTGTTCGTTTTCCATCTCGCTTTTTATCAGGTCGCCCAGCAGTTTTGCTTTCTGCGGGTCGCCGTTGTAAAAGTAATAATCCTGTTCAAGTGTCCAACGGGATATCTTCTCTATCGCCATCTGCGTTTGGGGGCCTATTGCGGGGCGACCATCTGCTATGGCCGAGTAAATGCGGTCAAGCTTGTCGTAATCTTCCTGCGTGTAAGGGTGATCCGTGGGGCCTTTTCCCCATTTCTTTTCCTGCGCAACACGCCCCTCAACGTAATCCTCGGCGCAGAGCATTTCATCGTCGACATACAGCGTCTCTGATTTGCCGTCAAAGGCTTTCTTGATATCAGTCACGCCGTCGACGAACTGCACGAATCTCTCGCCCTTGTGGTAGCCTTTCTGACACAGGATCACCGTGTATGCTGCCCATGGATTTGTTTTGTCATTCTGGAGCTTCTGCGCTGCCTTAAAGAGATCGGGCATATACGGCATGTTGAACTCTGCCGCGCAAAGGAACATTGCAAGCTTGTAGCCTACTGTTGCTGCCCTCTGGTCGTAAACCTTGGGCTGGCACTTGATGCAGTAGGGGGAGTAACGCTTTCCGAAGCGTTCGGGCAGCGTCCATGCGTTTGTATCGTTCAGCTCTTTGTCGCATAAACAGCACCGCTGCACGACTGTATTGTCCGCCATGGCGCGCCCTCCTCTCCTGCAAATCAAAAACAGGCAGAGCCGCCCACGCTATATCTATCTTGAGCACTCTGCCTGAAATTTTCTATGTTCTCTTGTATGGTATGACGGAAAGGGAACTTTGGCAACAGAGTCTAAACTTTTTCTTCTTCACCAATCCTTTTATCCCGTCGTTTCCTGCGTTGAGTTTTGATTTTATCGGAATTTTTGCGCCAATACTCGGCTTGATACTTGCGCATGTACTCTCGGCGCTTAAATGCCGTGTACTCTTCCGGTGTCACAAAATCACCTCCGCCGCTCGATTGTGTCGATGAAGTAGCCCTTGTCTGCCATGAGTTTCCGCTTTATGGCAAAAGTCTTGGTACTGGTACCTTTTCGTCCGCCGCCCTTGGTGTCCACAATACGGGTTGTCCAGTTCCCGTCCTCACGAAGCTCCTCGAAAACGAAGTCCGCAAAGTAGGCTATTCGCGGTATGCGTTCCCCGGTCTCGCCGTCCGTGTATGCCGGTTTCAGCAAATATTCCACCTGCAAGCGGATTTTTCGTACCTGTCCAAGCTTCTCCCGCAGAACCAGTTCGTCGTAATATGTCGCTTCGGTCTTGCTGCCGAACTTGATGCACTCTCCGTTTGACAAAAGTCGCTCGGTCGGCTGATTGTTGTACTTCCGCTTGGGCTTTTTCTTCTGCCAGTTCGCGGTGATATCTTGACTGAGTTGACGAAAAGCGTCTGCGTCTTTTTCGAGAGCTGCCCCAGCACTCTTGCTTGCCTCGGCAACACCTGCCGCAAGCCGCCGCTTAGTTTGTGCCGCTCGCTCTCTCGCAAGCTGACTTTCCACACGCTGCCGCAGTGCGGGAGGCATATCCTCAAGGCTGTCGTATCTCATGCGTTGCCTCCATGTGAGCGTCAAACCACATGTGTGCTTCAAACCACTCGTTGTACTTTGCATATCGCTTCTGCCCGTCAAGAAGCTCATCGCGGGTCAAACTCGCCGCAAAAACAGTCCACCAGCCGCAAGGGTTCATTTCCGGGCAAAAGCCGCGGTATACGCAGTTCGGAACAAGCACGCTTGCTACTTCGGGCTCTTTCTCTCGCAAAGCTTCTTTGAAGTCCTCGGCGTATTCCTGCGTTTCCGACGATGCCTGACGGCACAGGCGCTTTCTCCACGTGTCGATGAGGTTCTGCACGTTTGCATCGCCGATGAAGTCAACGGGCGCGTCCTGCGGGGCTTTTGTGCGGTCATATTCTTTCTGCCGGTCATTGCGCTGTGAATTTACCCGGCTTTCCCAATGGTGCGTTTTCCAGTGCATCGCCACCCAATATGGGATGCCCTTCCACCGGAACTTCACCGTAATGTCGCGGATAGGGGAGTGTTCGGCCATCAGTATGCGCCGTTTGAAGTCGGCGGACGGCTCTTTGCCGAGGGGCGGCTTCTTCACCGTCGCACGACAGTCGTTGACGACCTCCTCCCAATCTCCCTTGATTTTGAGAATTTCAGTCCTGCCCATTTTCTGCCCTCCAAGGTATATCGCACATATCCGGACGCTTGAGTTTCATTTCCAGCGCCCATAGGAGATTCCAAACGGCGGCGGTAAGGTGCGGTTCATCGTCCCAACCGTCAAAGAACTTTGCCAAATGTCTTGCTCCGGAATCACAAAGCGATGAAAGGGGAATACCGCGATCGACGTTGTGCTCGCCGTATTTCAAAGCCCCCTGCTCACAGTGCTTTGAGACTTCCATGATTGCCGCCCAAGGCAGAAGATCCATTTTGCCTTTTCCGGTGTGCATATCGCGCACAGCGCCGGTTCCAAACTCTGTTCTTTCGCCGCTGTCCTTAATCTCCATCGGTTTCGCCGCCTTTCTGCGCAGCTTCTATGCCCGCTACCAGCGCCTTTGTCAGCATCAGCATGACTTCTGCTGGCTTGCCTACATCGTTTTCGATGAAACTCCTGTACATGTTTGCGGTCAGAGTGCCGTACTGTGTAAGAAGGTCAGTTGACCCGCCTTGTATTAGTATTTCAAAGTCATCAGTTACTCTGAGCATTGTTTATCCCTCCTGATTGAAAAACTCAACAGCCTTGCCAAGCTGCTGGAAATAATAGCTTTTGTCTTTCTTCACTACCTCATAGTCCCCAAGGCTCACCTCCGAGTGATGTTCGATCGTCCAGTACAGGGCACGGCCATTCTCTCGGAAAAGAGGGTACTGTGTCCGCACTCCCTCGAACATCCGCATTGAGCACCGAGGCGGGTATTCTGTTTCGGCCATCGCGCTCCTCCCTTTGCGTTAAAGGCCGCTTGTGGCCGCTTTAGCAGCGTTCGGACTTCAGACGTGTAAATTCATTGTCAAGCGTCCAAAACGCTGCTGTACGACTTCCTGTGGCCTCTGGCGACTATCTGCGTCTCTTTGTAGTGCTCGCTCTGCGAATTTTCGTCCCGTCGGGCATAATGAAGAAGTCAGCGTCGACCGGCGCGAGGTGTTCGGGCTTGCGCGGGGTATACTTTCTCTCGTCCAGGGCTTCGACCTTTTCTTTGTCAGCCCAAGCGGACTCTTCAACGAGCTCTTTCATTTTCTCGAAACGTTCCTCAACGATACTGACGTAGATGGACATGATCGCCAGCATCACAAATACGAGAACCGCGGTCGCTATGCAAATATCGTAAACACTCATCGTCCGCTGCTCCCGAAGCCTTTGCTTCCACGCTCGGTGGCCTTGAGCTCATCTACAAGCTCGATTACTGGGTTGATGATTGGCGTGATGACCAACTGCGTGATCTTGTCGCCGTTCTTAACTTCGTAGCCGTGGCTGCCGTGGTTATAGAGCTTCACCTGTATGCTTCCGGTGAATCCGCAGTCCACGACTCCATCGCTGGTGATGTCATGTTTGATGTTGAGCCCGCTCTTACTCTTGAGCATCCCTGCGTAGCCCTCCGGTATCTCAACATGGACGCCGGTGTCTATCACGACGCTTGAATAGGGTGGTATGTATACAAGCTTCGGGGACTTGAGGTCAAGCCCCGCATCGGTGGCATGTGCTCTCACAGGCACATAAGCACCGGGGTCAAGTGTGATCTTCATTCTTCTTCCTCCTCATGCCAGTTATCTGGCCAGCCTTCAATTTTCTCGTCATCATCATCGCCGTAGATGTCATCTTGCGTCCACGGCGGATATCCTGTGCGCTCCATACTCCGCACTGTGGGGTCATCCGGTATCAAGACCATCAGTCGTCATCCTCCCATTTTCCACGGCGACGCGGGGGAGTTGTCTTTGACCAAACCTCCTCGTCGGCTCGCATTTCCACGAACCGCATCTGATCGCCGACGAACCGCATCTGCACGGCTCCGCAACAACCGAAGCGGTTCTTGGCAACTGCCAGCCCCTTGATACTGGGAGAGCCGTTATCGTCTTCTGCGCTGATGTTCCACAAAAAAATGATTCTGCTCGCATTTTGCTCGATTTCTCCGCTGTCTCGAAGACTAAGCAAAGTCGGCCTACCAGTTTCGTCGACGGAACGATTTAGCTGCGCAACTGCGATGATGGGTATGTCAAGTTCAGCAGCAAGAAGTTTTAGGTCGCGGCTTATTGCGCCAATCTCAAGGTTCCTATTTGCGTAACGATTTTCACTTTTCATGAGTGTCAGGTAGTCGATGACTATCAACCCTACGTTCTTGTTTATTCTGGCTTCGGCGCGAATTTTGCTGACGTTTATCCGTGGGTCATCGTTGATGATAAGAGGCAACTCGTAGAGGTCTTGACAAGTTCTCGTTATGCGCTCCCAGAACGGCTCTGTGAGTTTGTGGTTTGTAACGTTGCTCATAGGCACACCGGATTGTCCCGAAACAATGCGCTCGCCAAGTTCTTCGTCACTCATTTCAAGCGAGTAAAGAAGCACTGTTTTCCCCGATCTCGCGACATTTATGGCAGTATTTACGGCCCACACACTTTTGCCGACAGCGGGTCGTGCCGCAATTACCACAAGATCGCCTCCCCTTAGGCCATTCAACATAGCATCAGTTCTCACAAAACCTGTTTTTATTCGTCCGGCAGGGGGCGCATTTAGAGAGTCCATGAACTTATCGAGTATCTGGCCCATCGAATGGCTCCGTCCAAGTTTTCCGCTAAGGTGGTCTTGACAGACCCCAGCAATTCCCGTGACCAGCTCGTCTCCTGTGCATGTAGAAAGAATTTCATCCACTGCTGCCTTGAATATGCGCGTCTTTGCTTGAGCGTGTATGTACTCGGCATGCCCCTCAGCGGCAGTGCCGGACGGACAGATTTTCATGCAGTCAGCAATGAATTGTGTGGGATTGGCTGTATCATGGATAATTTCGTCTCGCGCCATAACTGGATCGAGTATCTTACCGTCACGGTATGCCTTGGCCGCTGCCGCATACAGTTTTGCACAGAGGGGATTCATGAAATCCTCAGATTGCAAAACACATACAAGCTTGTCCATGATGCGAGGATAGAGGAGATATGCGCCAGTTACCGAAAACTCAGTGTCTTGGTTGTACTCTACGGCATACTGAAGAGCTCTTTCATCGTTTGTCATTTTTGCGGTTCTCCTCCGTCATCTCAATCAGCAGCCGGTCGTACTTCTCCCTGAATTTCTTCCCCGATAGAATGTTCTTCCGCCAGAAGGCGTTTTTCTGTGAGAAGCGAAGCACATCGGAAATATCGTCCCAACTGCGCTTATCTATCCTGTTGCACTTGTCGAAGTCCGCTGCCCAACGCTGCAGGTCTGTCTCCTCGGGGGGCTTCAAGTCGGGATAATGCTTTTCTTTCTGGCGGGCAAGAAAGCTTGCGGCTTGGTAAGCATCAGAATCCTTGTCGAAAACTTTCTCTTCCTTTTTGGGGCGCGCGTCAGTGCCGCTTGCGGGGCTGACATCTGGTGGAGCATCGCCATCGTCGGAAGAGGACTTTTTCTTTTGCTTGTTTTCTTTTTGAGAGTTATTATCTATCTCTATATCTTCTTCTCTTTCTTCTTCTGCAGCGTTACTGTCCGTTACTGTAACGTTACTGTAACGCCCCGAAACAGAATCCCACCTAACATGTTTCATCAGTTTGGGATTGCTTCTGACGCGATCATGGTCCACTCCTTCGTAAGAGTAATAGAACGAATCATTAAGGAAATCGACCAAACTCTTGTCCTTTTTGCTGCTATTGCAGCTTTTGCAACACGGAACAATGTTGCTTTCGTCATCACTTCCGTTTTTGCTTCTGGGAATTATGTGGTCTATTGTGTCTGCGGCTTTCCCACAATAGGCACAAGTGCTACCTTCCAGAAGCAACAATTGTTTTTTTCGCGCTCTGTGATCGGCAACACGTTTTTTTGTCTGCTCCCTGATTCTATCCAAGCCCTCAATGTTCTGGTGTTCTTCCCAGCCGGAGATGAAAAGCATGTCTTCGTTTCTGCTTATCATGTTCAGCCGTTCCAGCGCTTCCAAGGCGAGCTGAATAGTACTCAATTCAAAACCAAGCTCATCGGAAAGCATTTTGGGCGTATATGGGATGTTTTCTGTGAGGAAAATCATGCCTCCCGCGTTGCAGCGCCCTGCCATTGTGAGCAGCATGACCCATATCAGCACAATGCTATTGCCATCGGGAAGCTTGCGCAGATGCTTGATCTTCCTGTTGTCAAACATATCTGTGGTTATTTTGACCCACTCAACGTTTTTCGCCATAAAGCCCTCCTCAGTCATCAATACCGACGTGCTGTGCCCAATGGCGGATGAATACGCCGCTTTCGCCAAGACTGGTGATGAAGTCAGCGGAGATCAGCTCTTCCAGATCAAGACTGTCTGCACATACCTTGTTGAGCACTGCTGCCGGATAATGCACAACGCCCTCATCATCTGCGGCAAAGCAGAGATGGAAATACAGCGCCTGTGCGTTGGGTGTGAGGCGGCTGAAAGAATACCGCCCCACGACCTCGTTTGAGATTGTTGTCCTGTCTCTCATGTGTTACCTCGCATTAGAAAGGCAGGTCGTCCCCAACGCCATCCAGTTCCTCAAACGTCTGCTTCGGCGCAGGATTGGAGTTGGAAGAATATGCAGATTTGCCTTTTGATGAGGTCTGCTCTTTCGGCTTGCCCTCGGACTTCTCGGAGCGCTTGTCACCGGCGAAATAGATGTTCTCGACGTTGACATTCGGGGAAGTCCTCTTGTTGCCGTCGCGGTCAGTGTAGCTCTGTATCTGCAAGCTGCCGCAAAGGGTAGCCATGCTGCCTTTGGAGAAATACTTGGAGATGAAATCAGCCGTGCCGTTCCAAGCGGTACAGTTGATGAAGTCGGTTTCTTTCTGCTGCCCCTGCGGCGCAAAATCACGATCTACGGCCAGCGTGAATGACACAACAGATTTGCCGCTCTGCGTTGTGCGAATTTCGGGGTCTCTGACGAAACGCCCCTGAAGCAATACTTTGTTAAGCATAGATTTTTTCCTACCATTCCTTGTGGCGTAATGCCCATTCCCGGCGCTCGGCGCGGAGTTTGGGACATGAATAGTAATGCGGAAGACTCGCATATTTTGCTTTCTTTCCGAACGGAACTTTGAGAGAAACGTGCTCCCAAATCTCGCCCTTTAGGACGACCTTGTACCGCCCCTTTTGGTTCTCCGGAACCCAAAATAAAACCGGTTCCTCGTCGCAAGGGGAGTATGTGCCGTCCCATAAGCGCACCCACCTTATGGATGCCCCACAAAGGGGGCAGAGAAACCAACTGGCGCGGCGCTTATGAACGACCCAGCAACGATCTCTTTCATTCAGGACGGAACTCTGCGGCTGCATCGTCCTCGCGCTCCTCTCGAAATTCGGGCATGAGTGAATAATAAGGTCTGATTCCCCAAAGCTTTTTTGTCGCGCGGCAGTAATCACAGTACCCGCAGCGCTTGGGCTTCGCGCGCCCCTCTTTTATCATCTGGATCATGGGCAAGCGCTTGGCGATTTTCTCAAGCTCATAGTCGTACCGCTGTCGGTGGTTGAGACTGAGCACGTCCTTATCAGGCGGGTCTTGCTTCGAGATAGCTATGATGATGAACTGTGGATCTTCCTTGCTCCCTGCGTACTGCTTCTCAATCTCGCTGTACACGGCGGCGCGCATCATGTAGCCATAGGCATCTATGAACGTCACCTTTTCGTGAAGTTCATCGCTCCATTTAAGCTCTCCGATGTTTGCCACGGTCTTGTAGTCGATAATCATGCGCCCGTCAGGAACGTACTTGTCGAGCCTGATACGCCACGGAACTCCGAAGAGCTTGCCGTGCATTATCATTTCATTTTCACCCGGCAGACTGACAAGAGACTGTATCAACTCGTCATTTTCAGCGGTCTGTATCATCTTGTCGGCCTGCTCATAGGGAGCATATTTGCCGGTAACGACCGTCTGGTCGGGCATGCCGCCCTTGCCTTTGATGGTCTTGGTCTTGAATATCTTGTCGAAATGCTCGTTGCAGAACTGCTCGTGCGCTTCCGGGGATTCAAAGTGCGTGTGAAAGTAATTGCCAACAAGAAAGGCTTCTTTCTCCTCAGGCTGCCAGCGCCCCTGCAGGATAGCCAGTTCCCGCGCCTCGCACTCATTCCATGCCTGATATTGGGAGCACGACATGTACTCCCAATCGACCTCAGGCGTGTAATAATTATCACGCGTCAGTTCCACTGCTCTTCTCCCTGCTCTTCGCAAGCTTCTTATTGAGGACTTCCAGCGCGAATTCCTCGTCCGTAGAGGGAAGAGCCGCATCGGAAGCAGAAGCGATTCCAAAGGCGTCTGTGGCCTTTACAAAGCCGTCCTTGATGGCGGAATACAGATGGCGGAGCTTCACGATGTCGTTGTTGCTGAGTTTGTCGATGTCCTTGTTGAGCTTGGCGCTGATCTGCTCCGGTGTGATACCAAAGCCAGCAAAAGCGTTGACGGTCTTTTCGATGATCTCCTCCAAACTCTCTCCGCTCTTGGAAAGTGAGTCGGAAAGCGTCTTGTCGCACTCTTCAAGCGCCGCATCTACGTACCAGCCGGGCATGACGGCCAGCAGACAGGCTCTCTTGCGCCTTGCGCCCTTGTTGGCGACCATTTCATAGATATCGCGTTCGTCGGTCAGACGGTAGCTGCCTTTCTTGGTAGATCGCTCATGCTTCACGGAGAAGGTCTTTTCATCGGAGGCGTTTGTCTCCAAATCCCATGCGAAGCACTTTATGGTCGTTGTGTCATCCTGTACATCCACTTCGGTTATGCCGGACATGATGTTGCCCCAATGGCGGGCGAGGACTTCCACCAGACGGATAGAGGGGCCTCTCACGACGCTGTCGCCGCGCGGGAACTCGTACTGCGCCGCTTCCGCAAGGTCTTTTCTCTGACACTCGCGGAGAACATTCTGCATGGACATTTCAGGATCGCGGGGAAACTGACGGGCGAGGTACATCTTGCCCTTGATTTCGGAAAGCTCCTTGCTTTCCTGATAGACGCTCATCTGAGTAGCAGGGGAGCGAGACATGAGAGATTCGTTCATAGCGTGATTTTCCTCCTAAATTACTTTTTGACCTGATAGTCGCCGAGAAGCTTCTGGAATTCTTCTTTCTGCGTAGCGGCCAGTTTGTTGTCCGCGTCCAAGATTTTCAGAGCATCGTAAAGCTTCTGCTTCAGCTCGGCGATACGGTCATTTGCGAGACCGAGTTTATGCGACGCAATGGCGTTTTTCTCAACGAGGTCGCGGTACTCTGAAAGGGTGACCTCCACCCTCATCATGGACTGTCCAGCGACCTGCTGATCGGCATCGGCGTGCATACCGGTGTCGTGTTCGATGATTCCACTGTAATATCCCATTTTTATCCTCCTATTTTTTCTTATTGCTTGTCCGCTTGTTTTTGCGGATCAAAGGTTTACGATTGCGCTTGGGTCTTTGCGGGGCAGTTGTGACGGTGTATGTAGGATCGTAAGGAACCTGCTTGTCGCAGTGCGTGATCTTAAAGCTTTGGCTGTTCGTTCCCTTATAACAGGTGGAACACACGCGCCCGATAGGGCACTTCTTGGTGCAGAGATTTTCGCAGTAGAAGCATTTGCATTGATGACACGCACCCATTACTGAGCCTCCTTTCTTGCTTTTGCGCGCTTGCTGCGGGATGCAATGCAGTTCCAGCACTCTGGGCAGGTGCAGTTAAGGCAGCGGTCTATGACCTCTTGCGGCTCCGTCAGGCGCGTCGTGACAGTGGCGATTGCGTCGATGGACTTCCACGGCATTACGGCGCTCGCGGCAATTTTTACGTAGCTGCCTTGGGGGATAGTGGCGACGATCATCATAAGTCCCTTACCTCCACCAGCCTGTGAGCAACGTCAGAGGCCATCCACATGCTTCGGCCATTTATGGAATAGCTTGTCACACCATTAAGGAAACGTCTGGCAGTTCTACAATCCTTAACGCCGAGAAAGCTTTGAACCGTAGCCAGATTCATCATTCCGCCGTAGTTCTTGCGTATCTCTTCGGCGATTACATCTTCAGCGGGATCCCGCATCAACTTTGACCTTGGCATTGCGTAGCCTCCTTTCCTCGCGCTTTCTCATGTCCTTGCAAATCTGCCTCGGCGTGCGGCATCCGCCGTATCGCCTTACACTTTCAGACATCTCGAATTGATATTTAGACAGCAGCCGCTCTTTCTGGCGTGCGGCGCGGTCATGCTCATTAAGGAACTCTTGGTACTCCTTCATGCGCTTGCATGTACCCTGACAGCCGAGTGAACGTTCCGAACATTCATTGCCGTGCGCGTCCTTGCACGGCGGCATACGGAAAGCCATATTCAATGCCCCGCTTCCTGCCATGCACGCTCGCTGTCGTGATGGCGTCTCTCTTCTTCGACGACTATTCGATTGAGGAGGGCAATCACGCCCCATGTAACCAAGACAACGAGAATGAAAACCGATGCGATGCTGTCCATTTGATATTCACTCCTCAGAGTAGATTTTTGATTGTGGTCAGTTACTTTCCCTTTCCGCAGTAACGATTGACGAAGTAGTTCTGACCTTTGCCTGTCACTAACGTCGTGCGCGTCGTGAAACTGCCGTTCGGGGTGACATGCACATTTTCCTTGATGGTGAACAGCCCCATTTCAAGAGCGCGCTGCGTCGGCATGTTTCTGTCGCTGCCGGACTTTATGAGGAAGCCCTCTCTGCGCAGCGTCTCGAAGAACCGCTGCTCACCGGTGTCATAGCCGTTCTGCCTGAGGATTTTTGCCATTACGCCGATCAGAATGGAGTCATCAGCGGCGGTTACGGCATAACCAAGATTGGTGGCAGGTGCATCCTCTTCAATTTTTGCAGCAAGTGCCATGCGCTGTTCACGCTCTTCTTTGAGAGTTGTTGCAAGCTTGATGAGCGTGTCAGGATTGAGCAAAGCCTGCTCTATTGCTTCGGGAGTCATGTAAGCGCCGTGGTGGTTCACCGAGACAAGTACCTCGTCGAATATCCAGCGCTCGAACTCGTCTGCGCCGGGAATCTGCGACTTGGCGGCAAGGCGGTAAATATCGCCTTCCGGGATGAAGTTGGTCTCCTGCTTGCGGCCAAGGCCGTCGATGAGGTGGCGTTTCACCACCCCACGACAATGCTGCTTGATTGCGTTGGTGGTGTCCTTGTAGCCAAGGGCATTGGCGATGTCTTTTGCGCAGAAAAGCGTTCTGCCGTTCTCTGTGATGGTTCGGACTGTGCCGAACTTCTCATTTTTGAATACCTGCAATTCATTCATTTGCTTTCCTCCCAGCCGAGAAGTCGAGACGGAGTAGTTTCCAAAGCGGAGGCTAACGCTTCAATCCGCTCGTACGGGATGTTCTTGACAATCCCTTTTTCATACTTATAGATGGTCTGTGGCCTGATGCCTGCGGCCTTTGCAAGCGCTTCCTGCGTGAGGCCTTTTCCTTTTCTAAGAGCGCACAAATTTTTGTCGAGCATTGATTCTCCTTCCCGATTCATTCCAAAGAAAGAATCTCGCGTATGGCCGCAACTATTTTGGGCGCATTGCGCTTTCCCTTGTAAATACGGTCAAGATAACCACTATCGACGTAAAGTCCAGTTCGAGCGGTGATTTCTCCGCATAGCCATGTCTGCGTTTTGCCCATCTCGATAAGCCGAATTTTTACAGCCTTATCAAAGGGATATTTCATGTTGGTTTCGTCCACCTCCAAAAATTATCTTGACAGTACGCAAACAAGCACTTATAATATCAAGTACCAGAAGATAGAATAAGTTCGCATTTGCGTACCGCATGGTTGTATGATACTACCCTGCGGCGTACTTGTCAACTGATAAAATACGCAGTTGCGAACTTTTGGCATGTTGCATATTTTTTAGGAGTTGTTTTTGGTGAATATGTATGAAAAGCTAAAGTCGCTTTGCGATATGAAAGGCGTAAAACCAGCGGAGGTTTGCAATTCGATTGGTGCAAGTAAATCGCTCTTCACTGATTTGAAAACGGGGCGGAAATCCAGTGTTAGCCTTGAAACAGCGGGGAGATTGGCTGCATATTTTGGCGTTAGCGTTGATGATATTTTGGGAGTTGTTCAGCTCTCGGAAGAAGAGCAAGGGATGCTTTTCAACATTTTTGATACCGCCTGCAATAGCGCCGGAGTCTCACTGGAGTACGTTCATAATGAAGCTAAAATTTCCAATAAAACCAACGTCATTGAGAAACTTGGGTTAGGCCGCATGCCGAGAGTATCGATGGATGATATCTTTGCCATCGCTGACGTTCTCGACTGCCGCGCGGAAGTTGAGGAGTTTCTGGACAAAATAAAAAAGCCCACCGCTATTGAAAGCGATGAGCTTTTGCGCCAGACTGATGAGGTTAAAGAGCTATTGAAAAAGATTGCTCCGGAACAGAGGGAGTCTGTTCTTCAGATGCTGCGCACTTTCGCAGCAGAGAAATAAATTCTTCTCGGCGTTCTGGCTCAATCTTGCGAAACAACATGAGGACTTCTTCCTCAAACTCGTCTTGCCCATAATCAACCAATACCTTACCTCCCGTCATTTTATTTATTGCGTATGAATTTTAATGCTCAAGCAAATAATCAGCAGCACAATCCACAAAATTAAATACAGAGGGACTTTTCTGTTTACTTTCGCATAGGATGTGGTATAATAATCTTGCAAGCGGGTGACTGCTTGCCATGACAAAGAACTTTGTTCCGCGTCTGCGCCATCTGACTGCCGCCTGTCGTCAGGCGACTAACAAATATGCGACCTGCTTATAATTGCCCCCTGCCGATCGGGGACTTATAAATTGTCGGCTTGAAAAGCTGCCCTCTGCTTCATTGCGGAGGGCGGTTTTGCGTTGTGGGAGAAATAGCATGATAAAAACACACGGACTTTACATACTATCGGATGACTATTTTGAAAGATACGGGCAGTCCGAAATGATGAGCAACAAGTACGAAAACCGTCCATATTACTTGGCAATAGAGGGAGCAAACGGAATAATATGGCTCGTGCCATTAAGTTCTAAAGTTGAAAAATATAGGTTGTCTATCGCAGCCGACGAGAAAAAGTACGGGAAAGGGAAATGCATCTTCCATTACATTGCGAGGGTAAAGGGAAAAGATAGTGCATTCCTTATCGGAGACGCGATCCCTGTTATAGAAAAATACTTATTGCGGCCTTTTACGGTGAATGGTTCGCCGTTTGTGGTGGAAGATGAGAAAGACATTAAGGCCATTCAGAGCAAATTATCTCGGTATCTGGCACTTGTGCGCAACGGGAGGTTGAAGCCGTATGCGGATATACTCGATATAGAAAAATCACTTCTTAAAGAACTGACGTTATTTTGAAAAACGCTCCGGCATTGGTTGCCGCCTCCGCCGGAGCTTGCAGCAGATAGAACATTGCACCGGTATCTGCTACGCTTTCGATGGTAGCAGAAGTAATCTTCAAAGTCCATCTCCTAAAAAGAGAATACCTGTTCGATCCGGAGAAGTCAGTCGAAAAGGGTCGAAACAAGAGTTTTTTCTTTTGGAGAAAATTTGTCTGGAGGGGAGAATTGTGACATCGTACCAGCGATTGCAGCAGTTTTTTGATGATTTCACCGCAAAGATCAAAAATGCTCGCGCGGAACAGGGATTGACAAATCAGGCGTTGTCTGATCATTCAGGCGTATCCTATTCGACTGTCTGCAAAATAAGCGCAGACACGCAGGATAACCCGAAGGTATCGGACGCGATAGCGTTGATTGACACGCTTGGGCTGTCCGCGGACGAAGTGTTTGGTTTGCAGCCAGCTTACGAGCGAGAGGTGCTCCTGCAGCGAATCCGCGAACTGACCGCGGAGAACGAGAGACTTGCCAACGGCACCGAGCAACTATCCAATCAGCGCGACCGAGTTCACAAGCTGGAGCTGGAAAATGTTCGGCTTCAAGGCGAGGTAAACCGCCTGAACGCTATTAACGACGGTCTGGTGAGAGAGAAGGGGCGTCTGACCAATGAACTTGCGTCCAGAAAACCGATTATCTATATTTTGCTTTTTCTGGCCGGAATACTCGAAGTCTCGCTGGGGTACTACCTCGTTATGGACCTCCATCTGGGCGACAAGGGGCTTATCCTCTTTGGTCAGCTCAGTATATATGCGGCTGTTCTCTTTCTTGTTTTTATCATCGGGATTGGTGCAATTGCATGGATAGCCTTGCACCAGCTAAGAGCATGGCGTAAAGGTTAATGATTAAAAGGGGAGAGAGGAAATGACGAAATCTCCTGCACGGAAGTCGGCAAGTTTTACATATATGGGGCAGCGCTACTACGTCAAGGGTAGAGATGAGGCGGACTGCAAGGAAAAAATAGCCCTGAAACTTGCAGAACTGGAGAACAAGGAAAAGGCACTCGTTAATCCCACAGTTGCGGACTGGGCACAGACTTGGCTTGACACATACGTTAAACCGAAAGTGCGTAAACCGGGCACGGCCAAACGCCGCAATACTATGACCGAGAAATCGTACAGTATGTATGAGCGGATGATAAATAACATTATCATACCCGCAATAGGCAGAAAAAAGCTTGAGGCGGTAACAGACACGCACCTGCGAAATATACTGAACCGGGAAGCCACAAAATCCTTTTCTCATGTTTCAAAGCTGCGCATAGTCATTAAAGCAATGTTCTCACAGGCCGTAGCCTCGCGCGTGATTATCTTTGACCCGTCTTTGAAACTGGAATTGCCCGCCGCTGAAAAAGGGCGTAGGAGAGCGCTGACAGCCGCAGAGAGAGAAGCGTTTGACGTTGTGGTAGAACGCAACAAGCACGGACTGTGGGCGAAGTTTCTTATCGGAACCGGTGTGCGCCCTAACGAATGTTCCGCTCTGACAGTTGCTGACCTCGATTTAACGAAAAGGTTTCTTACTGTTCGCGACAGTGTTGAGTCGGGAACAAAAGCCCTCGGTGGAGGCCCAAAATCTCATGCAGGACTTCGGCAAATACCCATCCCGCTCGATTTGGCCGATGAGCTGAAAAAGGCCGTTGCAGAGAAATCTTCCACAGATTTTCTGTTTACCCAGCGAGACGGAAAAACGATGGTCACAGAAACCTGTATACGCAGGTGGTGGGAAAATCTTAAACGTGATATGGACATTGCTCTCGGAGCGGAGTATACTGCAAAGGGACATATATATGATCCGTCCGATCTGCTGCCTGACGGCACACCAATGTACCCAGATCCGGACAACCCAACGCAGCCGAGAAATGGACATCGCATAGCCGATGACCTTGTGCTTTACGATCTAAGACATACCTACTGCACCGATTTGAAGAAAGCCGGGGTCAAACTTAGGGATGCCCAACGGTACATGGGACATTCAGATATGGCGCTTACAGCCAACATTTATACCGACGTCGACGAGGAAGATCTTCTCTCAGATTCTGAACTTATTGACGCATTTCGCAAAAACAAAAAAAGTCCGGATGTGGACAAAAACGTGGACAAAATAATTTCCAGTTCAGGAAACCATTGGTGCGAGGCGGTTATAGATTCATAGAACACTGCTTCGTAATCAGCAGGTCGTGTGTTCGAGTCACATTACCAGCTCCAAAGAAAAAGCCTCAAAACCTTGAAAAAACTAAGGTTTTGGGGCTTTTTTCTTAACTTTTGAAAAATGCAATTTCCAGCTCCACTAAGCAAAAAACTGCATTTTACTGCATCAAGTGTGGACATGTCCACACTTTTGAATCGGTAACTTTTTCGAGAAGTTCAAAAATAACAAAAGCACCGCCGGTCAAAGCGGTGCTTTCGTTTGAGAAGGAGGTAACATTATATGGAGTTGAACATCACCCACGTATATGACACTCTTATAATACACAAGGATTATATTTGTGGCAAGACTTCGGGCGAAGCTTTTGTTTAGACTTTGACGCCAAATTCCTCGTTTTCAAATAGTTTGAGCCGAATCATTTTGCTCTCCTTTCGACATCTCCGTAATCCTCTTTGGAAGACTCGGAATATACGCCCACCACTCTATTTTTTCGTCTGAGATTACACCCCATGGGTACTTCCAACGATATACGACTTTACTACGCGCTTTGGCGCGTTCATATATTCTTATGTCTGAGCGAAACATGTTGCCTCGCAATATGGCTACAATAACCGTTGTGGATTCAAAGTCACCAGAAGTTTTGTCCACGTTCGGAAGCTGGTCATCGACATTGTGCCACTCTACGGTTGATGTTGTATCGCAGTCAAATGCGGAAGGGATGAAGACGGGAGCGCTTCGCACGATAGCTTCGCAGTCAGTGAAGCCAGCTGCGTAAGCTTCTTGTTCTCTATCTGTGCCGGAGAGCTTGTCGCAGTCATCGGCGGCATCCATTATGCGATTCAGCAGCCGATCATAGTCTGTAAATCTTGCCATTTTACGCATCCTCTCCTTGTTCAAGCTCTTCAATGATGGCTTGCGTCATATCGACAACGCCGCAAATGTAAGCCTCCAGCCATGCGTTGCTTGAGTCCGGCAATCCAAAAGTGGAGGAAAGGTCCTGTTCTAAGAGGATGCTGTGTTCTAGGGAGAACACCTTTTCTTTCGTGAGTTTCTTCATTTCAAAGCCTCCAATTTCGCATTTACCACGCGCTGCTCGAATGTCAGCGCCGGTATATAGGTTTTCTTGAACGGTCTCGCGGAAGTTGCTAAAGCCATTGCAAAGCGGCTTTGCCATTCGGGTATTGAGTTGAGCACATAGAAATCGCTGGTGTCTATCAAGTCTGAAAACTGCTTGCACATTTTGTGATATAGCTCGGTATCTCCCGGAAATTCTCGCTCCACAGAATCGAGGTAATAATAGCATGCAGCAAGCGCGGCGGGTAGTATCATGAGCTTGTCCAGTGACCTGAATCTGGCTGCGCTTTCAATGTAGAATGTGCAAGCCTCAATGTATGTCTCAGCTTGGAGCCGCAGAGAACCCTCTGCGTGCGACAGCGAGCCGGGGGTATACCTTTGGATATGTATCGGCCATTGCGTCTCAGGGACGCGCTGGGCAAACTCAGCGCAAATCATGTTGAACGCCAAATCCTCGCACATAGGCAGGTCCGGAAAGTGGATGTCGTACTTTGTCAGGAACTCCTTTGAATACACGCGTCCATGGATCCATGTCATCTGTGCGCCACCTACGACCTCAAAATTGCCGTTTTCGGCTTCGCGCATGGTCTTGCCTACCATCATGTCAAAGCCGTGACCGATGGCGTTCAGAATCGTTCCTACGGCGTTTGGCAATAGCAAATCGTCGGCATCGAGGAACATAACGTAAGGTGAATCCGAAGTTATCAGTCCTGTATTCCTCGTCGCGCCAACGCCTCTGTGCGGCATGGAATAGATATTATACGGACGATCGCCGTAATGACGGTTGATGGTCGCGTTCGCCACGGCATCTGCCCCGTCAAATACGAATGTGACGAAAAATTCATCTTTGGTCTGCAACAGCAGACTTTGAAGCGTGGGGATTATGGCTTCCCCGCGATTGTAAATGGGAATGATAATTTCAAGTTCAGCTGTCTGCATCTGATGACCTCCTGTTCCATGCTTCAAGTGCTTCCGGAATCGGATTAAGTTTCCAGTTGCTTTTGAACTTGAAAATTGTCCCGCACTCTCCACATTTAATGTCAAGCGTTATAGTGTGTTTCCCGTAATTGCAAGAACCCCCACGTTCTTCGACTTCACCGCCGCAGAACGGGCACGGTTTTAATTCAATCATCTTTTATCGCCTCCAATGATTTCTCTGCTTCCTCGCGGGTCAGAAAAATCGTTTTTCCTATGGAACTTTCCACGTATGAGCAGAACGGGGTTGTATCAATGTCCCACCGTCCCTGTATTGCGAGGTATCTCATGTTTCCGACTTTGTGCTCTAAAATTTCTCCGGCGAACACTCTGAATAACGTGTCGCCTACCTTGCACGGTAGCACCACCAGCCGGCCGTCCCTGTCGGCCTCGGCCAGCTCGCGCAGTCGGGCAACGCCCTCCTGCTCCGCATCACGCATTACGATGTACCGTCCTTCCGCGTCTGCTCGCGCAAATTCGGCACAGCGCTCCGGCGTCAGTCCCGTGTCCTCGTAGGCTTTCAGCCGCTCCCACACTTGCTTTTGTGTGCAGTTGTTATCATACGGGCACGGTATCGTTCGGCACTGTGCTATATCGCAGAAGTTACCCTCAAATGTCAGTCGTTCCATCAGTTATCTCCTTTGCACATTTCGAGGTTTGTCGAAAAGCCGACGACCTTATTATCCTCTATCAGGGTGAACTCACAAACGAACTTGTCCCATGAGCACAGGCGTTTACGGTAAAACCACCACTCAACGGAATCATCAACACTCGTGGGGTGGATAACGAAATATTTGACACGCCGGGGAATGTTACGGATATCAACCGCAATTTCAAAGAAACGCTGACGGATATGTTCTTCTCGTAGTAGTACGTCGATATTTTGGTTTTCTCTCACGAAAGCATCTATGCAGTCTGCCACGAACTCTTTATCCTTGGAGTTGAAAACGCTGAGACCCGCAAGTTCCCACATTATTCTATCAACCTGATTCTCGGTGTTGTTGATCCTGCTGTTGAGAAGCGCCCAACGCTCGTCACGTTCTTTGTCGGAGCAGCCGGAATGTGTCCACACGATATAGGAAGCAGTACCATTGCGTTCGTTGGTGCCAATATATTTCTGCATGAGAACATCCCAAACAACGGGCGGCATCAGCCATGAGTTGGGATATTTGCAGTGTTCTGCGCCGCTCCAATTCTTGTCTATTACCCAAAGACTTGTATAACTCATTTCTTCACTCCTTAATCAAACGAAGCGGCGGCAAAGCACATTGAGCTTGCATCGAGATGGATAGATTGCACATTGGCAGGGAGGTTCCGAATTTCGTCAGCACTACACAAAAGACGCCGGTGGAGCGTGGGATCCACATCACAATAAAAACTCAGATTGTCATGGGCAAAAGAATCCAAGCAACGCACAATAATGTCCCTGTCGGCGGCACTAAAGGAGTTAATGTGAGAAAGCACCCATATACACTGATCTGCCTGATTCTCAGAGTTATTTATTCTGAAGTTAAGCAGAGCCCATCTTTCCGGACTATAATTTAACCAGTCGTGGTACGTGAGTTGCCGTTCCCGTTCTTGAGGACGTATATACTTTTTGAAAAGAATGTCCTTAAAAATCGATGGCCTCAGCCAAGAATAGGGCGGAGCGCCATCTCTCTCGGGACTGTAGTCAATTAACATCATTACTTTTTTCCTCCATTTCTGCGCGTAGGCTCTCTTTTATGTAGTAGTCAATGCCGAGGCTCTTGCACAAGGCTTCGGCATCTCTGCCGAAAACTGCCCAGTCTATATTGGACGGGAAATAATTGAGTTTCCCTATTTTGACTTTATCGATTATGGTGTGGTACTCTTCAATGAACTTCAAAACGGCATCGGCATCTAAGACCGGTTCACACGATACCCACGTATTGCAGCCGGTCGCTATTCTTGCGGAGGCAAGGTCTGCTATCATGTCTGAAAGAGTATAAAAACCGTGCGGTGCGCCATCGTAAGTAATGCCGTACCAATCTCCTTCATCAAGCAGGTCGAAGTCCCTTGAGCCGTCACCCTTAGTGAGTATCTGCACGTGATTACCGCTTTCTTTCAGAATCTTGATAACCTCACGTGTCGGTGTCGAATCGTAGCCCGTGGGATATGGGTCACAGGTGAAGCATAGATGAATGAGTTGTCCGGTAATGTGCTCACGTTCGATCTGCTTTCGGACTTCCTCGACTATGTTCTCTCGCGGCTTGACATTTGTGTGAAAAGTCTCTCTGTCGCGGCGGAGTACATTCGGGGCAAAGCAGTAAAAGCAACGATGTGGGCATCCTGTGTAAATATTGATTGCATAGTCGCCGTATTCTTTGGCTTTTCCTTTTGGAACATAAATTGGTTTACTCATTTTTCTCCTCCCTCTCCGAGCCATAGTTGCTGGCTCTGATATGCCTCAAAAACTGTCTGACCTTTACTGTTGAGCATATACGGTAAAAAGATTTCATCCATCTGCACCATTTCGCTTTCGAGGATGGCCATTTGAGCTTCTACCCAGTCTTTGATAATGCGCCACGCAACTCGTTCAGACTGCTCAACATCACATTTGACTTTCTGTCTTACGAGCACATGCCTAACAGCCTCTGCATTAGACGGAAGCTTTATGCCCCGCATCCCGTTGGGCGTGTCTATCTGGAAAGATAGAGCCGTTATGCGACCGGCATCGTCATATTCCTGCATGATCTTCTTTGCTCCGTGCTTTACAAGTTGCCCTTGTATAGCGCCTATCGTGGTGTAGACATCCACTTTTGTTGTGTAGTTAAGTAGTGGCATTTGTAATTTTTTCCTCCTTAAAGTGTTTCGTCGGCTTTCTGCCGAATCTTTTGCTTTTCTCTAATTACCACGGTCGGGCATACTCCCAAATCGTGCGCGATTGCACGCCCTGTTCGGCCAGCCATACGGTTGGTTACGATAATTCTCTGCCGCTGTGTCAGAGATGTCCAAAAGGCTTCAAAATCGCACCAGTCAATGTCATCGGTGCTTGACATAACGTCAAGAAACTCCGCGCAGTCCATCGCCGTTCCATTTGAGTCGGGAAGAAGTTCGTTGAGCGAAACTGTGAGGGATTCCATCTTGCGGCTATTTCTTCGTAGCTCCGTCCGCACCTCATTCGCGATGAACTTGTATGCGGCTGTCGAAAAGCGCGCCCTGTCCTCTTGATAGCTCAGACAAGCTTTCCAAAGCCCGATACGCGCGATCTGCTGAATATCCTCGTCAAATGCGAGCGTTGGAAAATATCGATGCAACGTACCGTACACAAGATTTTCATTTTCAAGGTAAAGCTTCTCAGCCGCAGTTTGGGTATTCATGGTGAGCCTCCACGGGAAGAGTTTGTTCCCGATAGGCGGTCTATAATCTCTTGGTTTTTCTTTACAGCCTCCTGCGCGGTGCGGAGATTGTCGTCGATGATACGTTGGATGTCGTCTTTAATTCGATTTGCCGCTTCAATAGTTGCATCGTTGGCGAGCACTTTCTTGTTCACATCCGCGGTTCGCTTCTTCTGCAAGGCTTTTATAACGATGGAGTTCATCTCCTCTTGTTCTCGCCGAGTTCGGCCATATATGAGAATGGAGCTTTCCCTACCATAGGAGTCTTGCCGAATCCATTCTATACCGTAACATTCCTTTTTCTCTAAGCCAGAATAGTCTATGAACGTTGTAGTTATTGGATAAATTTTGTATTGAAGAGTGGTCAACATTATCTCAAGTATTTTCGGGGAACACTGAATGTACTTGTGATTTGCCTTTTTCTCCACATAATCGATCCAGTCACATATTTTGAAAAGAAAGCGTATTGCCTGCACGCAGCACGCAATCGCTAATATCATGATTCCGATTCCTTTCATAATCGCAACAATACTGTCAATGTCCACTGAGCCTCACCTCCGTTTCTTCCATGTCCATCCGCGCGAGATACCGCATCGCCAGTTTGAACGTGGCTGGATCATATGTCGCGTCAAACTCCATGATTTCACCGTCCTCTCCGCTGTGCCGAGTGGTCTCCTCGTTCGTTATCGCCAGATATGTGAGTATGCCGACTGCCGCGGCTTTAAGCTCGGCCTCCTGCATAGGCATCGCCCCTTTCTTTTTCGGTGCAAGGATGATACACGGTATGTCAAGCGCGTTTTTGAGCTTGGGAAGTTTCAAAACATCAAAATTTGTATAAGTGTACGAAAAAAGCAGCCTTTTCATTTTGGAAGGGCTGCTTTTCTGCGCTTATTAAGCTTGAAATTTTGTGACACTTGTACAAACCAACATTGCCTTTCTGCGCTATCAGGTTCATTTGCGCTTGACATGGGTGTTACCATCCCAGCACCAAAGAGCCAGACGCACTCGCACTGGTGTGAAGGAGGAACTGATATCGAAATGAATAGAGCACAAATGTCCATGCTTGACGAAATTATCGTGGACAACTTTGCTGGGGGTGGCGGAGCTTCCACCGGGATAGAGCTTGCGACAGGCCGTCCGGTGACCATAGCAATAAACCATGATCCTGCCGCAATCCTCATGCACAAGACTAATCACCCGTATACCGAACATCTGCAAGCCTCCGTTTGGGATGTAGACCCAGAAAAGGTATGTGCTGGACACCCTGTGGGGCTGGCGTGGTTTTCCCCGGATTGCAAGCACTTTAGCAAGGCGAAGGGCGCGGCGCTCGTTGACCGCAACATCCGCGGACTTGCGTGGATAGTCCTCCGCTGGGCTGGAACCGTTAAGCCGCGCGTTATCATACTCGAAAACGTTGAAGAGTTTCAAACATGGGGGCCGGTAAGGAAAGGCAAGCCGGTGAAGAAAAAAACTGGTCGCACTTTCCAGAAGTGGCTCGGCCAACTGAAAGACCTTGGATATACTGTTGAGTTTCAGATTTTGATTGCCGCGGACTATGGCGCGCCCACGAGCAGAAAAAGGTTCGTGTTGATAGCCCGGTGCGATGGACGGCCTATTGTGTGGCCTGAACGTACACATGCACCCGCAGGCAGTGCAGAAGTGAAGAGCGGCAAGTACAAACCGTGGAGATCGGCGGCGGAGATAATAGACTGGACACTTCCTTGCCCGTCTGTATTCGCGACAAAGGTAGAGATACAAGAACAATATGGTGTAAAAGCTGTTAGGCCTTTGGCGGATAACACCATGCGCAGAGTGATACGTGGAGTCGATAAGTTCACGATCAAAAGCGGTAAGCCATTTATTGTGCCAACAGGCTATGGCGAGCGCAAAGGGCAGGCACCCAGGGTGCATGACATTGAGGCTCCGGTTCCAACTGTAGTAGGAACGGGGAAGGAAAACCTGTGTAGGCCGTTACTGACACCCATAACAGTATCCAATACAACAAACAGCGTTGGCGGCTCTGCCGCGGAGCCAGTACATACAGTAACAACCGCAGGGAATCAGATGCTTGTTTCCCCGTCTCTTATCCAATATCACACCGAACAAAGCGAAAATGTGCGCGCGAACGGCGTAGAGACTCCGCTTCCAACAGTCGACGCATCCAACAGATACGGTCTTACAACAGCGCACCTTGTCGAGTATTTCAGCACTGGTCGTCCTCTTGATGTAAGAATCCCGATGCACACGGTGACGTCACGGGACCGCGAAGCTCTCACAGCGGTACACATCGCAGAGTTTAAGGGGCAAGATAAAGGCCAAAGTGTAGACCGACCTCTCCGCACTATTACAGCTTCTATCGGAGAATTTGCGGAAGTGCAGACAAGGGTAGTGCAATATACACCCGATGCGGATCTGAAATACTGGCCGGAAATTCGCGTGCTTCTCAATAAACATTGTGGGTACAGTCTTTCCGAAGATGAAGTCCTTTTGCTTAATATCCGAGACACATGGTACTTCATTTCCGACATTGGGCTTCGTATGCTGACCCCGCGTGAGTTGTACGCCGCAATGGGTTTCCCTCCGGACTACATAATCGACAAGGATTACGAGGGTAACGACTACCCCAAATCTCAGCAGGTCGCGCGCTGCGGCAACGCCGTGTGTCCGCCGATGGCAACAGCCGTTGTGATGGCGAATCTGCCGGAGTGGAACCGCAAGGCGCTTACGACGATGACCGAGTTGGCGTCTGCCGTAGCAGTGTAAGGAGGTGAACTGATGAAAGCAGTTTTAATCAGCATACGCCCAGAGTGGTGCGTGAAGATCGCGAGCAGAGATAAGTCAATCGAGGTGCGGAAATCGCGCCCAAAGCTGGAAACGCCATTCAAGGTATACATCTACTGCACGAGAGACGCAAAAAAGCAGTTTTGGACAGGGCCGAGATATTCTTATGTGGACGATCACAGCCATAACGCGTTTGATAAATGTGGGAGCGGCAAAGTCATAGGGGAATTTCTTTGCAATCAGATTATTGAAGATCACACGTTCGGCCACAATGAAAAGTTTTACAAAGCGGCTTGCTTGAGCGCGTGTGATGCGGCGGCGTATGCAGTGCAGTCACCGATGTACGGCTGGCGCATTTCCAATCTAAAAATTTATGATTCACCGCGAGAACTGACCTCATTTGTCAAGCCGCTTGTCCTTGAAAAAGTTCAGCCGTATACGTGGTATGTCAATAAGGAGCGCTATTTGACGCGTGCCCCGCAAAGCTGGTGTTACGTGGAGGATGCAGAATGAAACGAATCTCAAAAGATGCCTACTACCTTGAAATAGCTCAAGCCGTATCGCGGAGGAGCACCTGCCTCAAACGCCGGTATGGCGCAGTTATTGTGAAGAACGACGAGATAATCGCCACGGGCTACAACGGTTCTGTGCGCGGCGAGCCTAATTGCTGCGATATAGGCTTATGTAAGCGTCTGGACAAGCCCAGCAACAGCGGGGACTACTCCGATTGCCATAGTGTCCATGCGGAGCAGAACGCTATTATATCGGCTTCCAGAAGCGAAATGCTTGGCTCGACGATGTATCTATACGGAGAATGGGCGCGGATGGCATTGGGGCGCGGCGGAGAGATAACAAACATTATATGGGAACCTCTCGAAGCCCCGGAGCCTTGCCCTATCTGCCGCAGGATGATTGCCAATGCGGGTATTATCCGCGTCGTGACGCTGGACAAGTTTTCCGACGATGAATAGGAAGTGGTGTATGAATATCATTTTCTTAGTGTGTGAGTGTGGGGAAGAAGCCAGTCCTGTGCTGCAGTTTCACAAAAATCGTTACCGATACATTTGCCCGGTTTGTGGAGCTGGAGCGCAGCGACCTTGGTACAAGAGGAAGATAAAAGCAGCTCGGGTATGGAATCGTGACGCTTTGGAAAGGTGGACGGCAAAATATGACACCTAAAGACATGATTATTCAGAACCAGAGACGCGAGATAGAACGGCTGTGCCGAATCATCAAACTGTTGGCGCTCGATGCGAATCCCTGCCGGTTCTGCGCCAACGACTGTGACCAGGGCCGCGGCTGTCAGTTTTTCAAAATCAAGGAGGGCGTATGAGCGACTTTCCAAGCGGCAAATACCGCACAATCTACATAGACCCGCCGTGGCCGGAGCGGGGGGGCGGCAAAATCAAACGAGGAGCGGACAAGCACTACAGTTTGATGTCTGTTGCCGAGATCAAGGCGCTCCCAGTCATGCAGCTCGCAGCCCCTGACGGGTGCCACCTGTACTGCTGGGCTACCAACAATTATCTACCCGCTGCAATTGATTGCATAAGGGCGTGGGGATTCGAGTATGTGACAACGATAACGTGGATGAAGAATCAGCAGGGTTTAGGACAGTATTACAGAGGACTGACTGAACATTGCATATTTGCAACGACGAAGAAGCGCTTGCCTTACAAAGTTTTTCCCGAAGGTAAACGCTGTCAGGGGAAAACGGGATTCTATGCCCCCAAAACTGTGCATAGCTGCAAGCCCGAAGAAATGCGCCGTATGATAGAACTGGTGAGCTATGAGCCGCGCATAGAGATATTTGCGAGAGAACGATTCCCCGGCTGGGACGCATGGGGAGATGAAGTGTAAGGGAGTGATGAAATGAGCGAAAGCATAGTAGTCAACTGCGACTGCATGGAATACATGCGCAGAGTACCTGACAAGGAGTTCGACCTCGCAGTTGTGGATCCGCCGTATTTCTCAGGGCCGGAAAGGCGCGGCTATTACGGCAGCCGAGTCAGCAAAATCGGTGTTCATCGAGATTATCCCATATCCCCACAGTGGGATATACCCGGCGTCGAGTATTTTGCAGAGCTTCAGCGAGTAGCCAAGCATTACATAGTGTGGGGATGCAATTACTTTGATTACCACTTTGCGCCGGGGCGAATCGTGTGGGACAAGTGCAATTCCTCAAGTAGTTTCTCTGACTGCGAGTTGGCGGCGACAGACCTCTTTACCAGCGTCAGGATATTCCGCTTTATGTGGAACGGGATGCTGCAAGGGAAGAGCGTTGAAGAGGGCACGATTCAGCAGGGGAACAAAAAACTGAACGAGAAACGGATTCATCCTACGCAAAAGGCAGTCGCACTCTATCGGTGGATTTTCAAAAACTACGCGAAACCCGGAGACCGGATTCTTGATACGCATCTCGGAAGCGGGAGCAGCCGAATCGCGGCCTATGACGCAGGACTTGATTTCGTGGGCTGCGAAATAGACCCAACGTATTTCAAGCTTCAAGAAGAGCGCTTCAACGAATATACGGCACAGCAAAGTCTTTTCGTGATGGAAGGGAGAATGAACGATGAACAAATTTAAGAGCTGGATCATACGCAAACTGGGCGGGTATACAGAGCAACTGCCGCCGCCTAAAGTTGTTCAGATCAATTTGCGTCCTGAAACGTTCGTAGTTTCAAGGATATATTCACGCGAACAGGTGGAAACCTTCGGGGAAGATATTATAAAGGAGATCACCAAGCGGGACTTTATAGAAAAGCTCGTTACATCCAAGGAGCTTAGCCGTTTCATAGAGTGGAGATTCCGGCAGGACGGTTCTGGTGATTTCCATTACCAAGCAAGGTTGAGCGTTGTAGACATGTCGGAAGTGAGGGACTATCGTGTGGGCTTCTAGCGAACAATTTGAGGCGGTAAAGCGCTTTGTTACGCAGTTTGTTTGCTATCCGCAAGGAACCGTGATTGATGGAGAAGCGCTGAAACACGGCGTAGAATTTCTCGTGAAAGAGGGAATATTTACAGTATCACAGTTCAAATTGGCGTTCCTGATAGAGACAAATATGATATGCCCCGCGGAATTTCTACCGGATGAATAAATATTCGCATTATGCAGAGGGGAGGGAAGCCGAATGGACAAAAGCCAACGGCCATTAACCGAGAAGTGCAAGCGCGTAATTTGCACTTATGCCGAAAACAATATGAACGCCACAGCTACGGCCAGAGCGCTGAACATGAACAACTCCACAGTGGAATTTCATTTGACAGCGGCAAAGGAAAAGACCGGGATAAATCCGAGGTCGTTTTTCGGGCTGATCGCTTTGCTTGAGACAATAGAGGAGACAACATGAAAATCATCGACATATCAGGGCAGACATTCCACGACATAGAAGTCCTGAGTTACAACGAAAAGCGCTCCGGTGGGTCTTTGGGTGCGTATTTCAACTGCCGCTGTCGGATATGCGGGAAAACCTTTGTCCGCCGTGGCTATGATATCCGCACAGGACGAGTCAGAAACTGCGGCTGTACCAAGGTGCGAAAAGGCTCGCGCGAGGGCTTGGGCAGCTCGGAGGGGTATGTAGGTGTTAATCCGGACTCACAGAAGAAGTATGGCTGCGTATATTGCAAAGACCGCAAGGCATGCGGCGGACAGAAGCGGTGTAAGTACGCTGATATTTTGGACAAGTACCCGGATTATAAGGCGTATGACGAGGAAGCCAAGAGACTGTTTGTGAGTCTTGGGCTTGACAAATAAGGAGAGAGAATGAGTCTTTTGTATTTCTTAGTGGCAATTTGGTATTACATGAATGAGGAAAAACTTGAAACCGAATTTTTCATAACATGGGCGCTATTCTCAATCGCGGATGCCTTGTGGCTAAAATTGGGGCGGAGGTGAGTGACGATGGAGAAAGCTTACGCAAGATTCCTTGCGTTGCGTCGGAAAGTTATGGCAGGAATAAAGAAAGCGCTTTGAGGACATAGAAGTGCAGGTCGATGACGTGGTTCGGATAGTGATGTTTAGAAAGGACGGTAAGAATGGGATATAGGCATTATTTTTATCTTGTAGACAAGAGCAAGTGCGAAGCGATCAGAAACATGACTATGAGTGAGATTTGTAACTATGCAAAATCAGAGGGCGTAGAAGGCGGGGACGGCTGGTTCTATTTTAACGACAACAAGTTTCTTGACAAAAAGGAAATCTTTGAATTTGGGAAACTGTATTGGGACGATACGGCAGACCGGATTTATAGCAAAGGCGAACCGCTGTTTACAGACAAAGAAGTTCAGGAGGACGTTTCGGACTATGATCCGTATGTCGTTGGTAAGCCCGGTGTGCTTGAAGCTATCGAGATATACAAGCGCAAGATCATAGAGGGGTATAAAGACTTACTCGTGGATGGCGGAAAGCAATTTCTTCTGGGAGGTTTTTCCATAGAGCGGGATGACATCAGGAGTATAGATAAAATACGCGACTTTATCCACGAAAGACTTAAATGGTGGGAGAGACTCGGCGCTATTGACCTTGATGAAACTCATGAATCTATAAGCGACTCATGGCAGTACGAACACCAGATTTTCGAGTTGGTCAGGCTGTATAAGGCCATAGACTGGGAAACCAAAACCGTACTCTTTTACGGGTGGTAAGGGGGAGCAAAAATGAAAATAACACTTGATATTCCCGACGACGTGATAGCCGCCAGCGTAGCTGTTGTACGTGGAAGGCTTCGGGAAATACTCCTTGACAGTTGCGAAGTTGACAGGAGCAAATTGTACGAAGGTGCGATCATAGCGTTTCCGAGAGAAAGGGATGATACATCTGATGAACGATAGATTTCCGAAAGACTGCTGGGATAAGAAGTGCCAACATTTCCATGTAAGAGACATGAGTATTGACGATTTGCGATGTACGTGCGACCTGCTTTACGGGGGGTGCGATGCTTCCGATGAGGATTTCTCGGTTGCTCGGTGTCCAAGGTCAGACACGGTTGACCAATGCGATTTATGTAGTGAGCCTTGGAATCCGAAGTATTCTCCCGACAGAAAAGAAGTTTCTACCGGTTGCCTCGCGTGTAGCTGCCACGGCTGTGTTCACTTACACGCTTGCAAACTTCAGTGCGGAGGGACAAGAATACATAATGACACTTAAAGATGTTGACGCATTGCGAAAACCAATTTATGCAGAAGATGACAATGCCACTGGCCAAGGTATGTCGTATGCCGAGATGGATGGGTATAACGCTGGTATTGACGAAGTGTGGAACGCTTTACAGAATCTTCCAGTTGCCGACGCAGTTCCAGTGGTTAGATGCAAAGACTGCCAATTTTGGCAAAGACATACACAGGTCAACCGAGACTACGGCAAGTGTGAACGATTCGGAACTGTCACAACAAGGTGTAATGATTTTTGCTCGCTCGGAGCGAAAAAGAGCGAAGAATAGGAGGTAAGAATGTTCGGACTTATCACGAAGAAGAAAATGAAGAAAATTCTCAACTCGCTTGCCAAAGACAATAGTACAACTGAAACTGGATTAAATGGCTTTTATTTTTGCGTCGGCGTTATGTACGCTGCGGATTATATCCGAGACAAACTCGGCCTCGGCTATTTTGGACATGTGGATGACGACTTTGATGAAACATAAGAAGTGCTACGGCAAATGTGACCGCTGCGTATGGAAGAATAACGGCGGATGCTCAGAATGGAGGAGAAGCAATGACTGAGTGCATAGACAAGGAAGATTACTGCAAGAATCGTTGCCATAGCCACAATGAACACTGCGATAAAGAATCCTACCCTATATGTACTGTACCTGCGGCTGATGTCGTGGAAGTGACCCGCTGCAAGGACTGCAAATACAGCAAGAAGCTATTCAGCTATGAAGGTAGCTACAGTTCTTACTGCTTGATATGTAGCAGCAAAGGTTCTGTGGTGTTCCCGAATGATTTTTGCAGCTGCGGAGAAAGGCAAACAAATGGACTTAAATGAATTTCGCAACAAAATGTCCTCGGACGCGACCGAGGAAAATAAAAGGCTCAAAGCGGAGTTGTCCAAGCTGAAAAAGCAGTATCGGGAAAAGGTAAGCTCACTGGAAGAAGAAAACGCCAACCTCAAGGATGACTGCCGCGTGTTGGGTAATCGGTGCTGGGCGCTTACAGGAGGAATTATGTGTTGGAGTTGTTCCCTCAGCGGCAGTTTCGTGTGCGAACACGCCCCAACGCTGGAAGAAATGGTGAAGATGGGAGCGGCGCTGCGGCGAGAAATGGAGGGTAAATAATGGACGCAGTTGAATTTGCAAAAGAGAGAAATCGCATGTGCAAAGCATTTAGAACGACATGTCGTTATTGTCCCCTCGGAGAGAGCCTCAGCGTTGGCACATCGTGTATACAACTTCTCTATAATCGTCCTGAGGAAATGGTTGGAATCGTTGAACGATGGGCTAAACAGAACCCTGTCAAGACCCGACAGAGCGAGTTTTTGAAACAGTGGCCGAAAGCTCTGGTGGACGGCGATGGAGTGTTGAGCCTTTGCCCAAATGAGATTACACCACGCTATCGTGCCGAACACGGAGGTTGCGTGAATACAACTATACTTTGTTCTGATTGCCGCCGTGAGTTCTGGTTGAAAGAGGTTGAATAATGGAGTGCTACGCCAGCAACTGCCCGTTTAGGGTAAATGAATCGAGCGGTCAGCACGTATGTGAATGTGTCGCTTGCCCGAATCGGACGACAGCGACTATCGTGTTCGCATCCACTCACACGTTGTCAGCCGAGGAATTGCGAGAACTTGGGATAAAGCCCAGTAGGAACACTATCTATGTGAAACCGGCAACTGTACCGAAGGAGGAATAAAACAAAATGATTGACATTGAGAATAACAGGAAAGCGTTCGTCCGCATAATCACAGAAAGAATAACTCGCAACAACGGGAATGCGCTGATAGCGTGGCTTGACGGTTCGGACTTCTTTGAAGCCCCAGCGAGTTCGCGTCATCACCTCGCAGTGCCGGGTGGCCTGTGTGAGCACAGCTTGAATGTGTATTGGAGATTAACCAGACTTCTGGGCACCGAATATGGCGATAGCTGCCCATATACCGAAGAAACCATAGCCATTGTCGCGCTTTTCCATGATCTCTGCAAAGCCAATATGTACACCCCGAGTTACCGCAACCAAAAAACATACGACCCTGAAAAGGTTGCGGCTGCGGAGAAGTGGACAGTGAAGCACGACGCGGGTGGAGATTTCATTTGGGAGACAGTGCAGGCTTACGATATTGACGAGAAGTTCATTTTCGGCCACGGAGAAAAGAGCGTTTTTATTCTCCAGCAGTTCATGGTTCTGTCAGTAGACGAAGCGACCGCAATCCGCTATCACATGAGTGCGTGGCAGGAGGGAGAAGCCAGAGCAGCGGGAGATACTTTCCGACGTAATCCGCTGGCGTTTTTCCTGCACGTCGCAGACGAAGCGGCGACCTTTATAGACGAGGTGGAAAAGAAATGACGAACGGGGAGAGAATCAGAAAAGCCGAGACTGACGAGCAGATTGCAGCGTTCATGGACGGGCGGATTCCCAACGCTTGCCCACCCCTCATGATTTGCAGGAATGTGAACAATGATTGCCTTAAATGTTGGTGCGTTTGGTTGGCACAGGAGGAAGAAGAATGACAGTTGAAGAATTTGCCGCGAGACTTGATGGGCGGCAGTATGGCAATGAAATAACAGAGGATGAAGCAATCCTCGCAAGGAATCTGGATTTCGTTGTTGTGTTCGGCGCGTCCGACGACCTCGCAGAGTTGCGAGGCGCGATAGATGGCGAGTGCGACTGCTTCGAGGGCGGCGTGCTCAAGCGCGGAGGAGGACATACACTGCCTATCAAAGCAGTATGGTGTCCTGACGGCAGAGACTGCTCGTGGGCATACGAGACTGATCTGCCACACGCAGAGTTCAAGATCATGGAGGAGGGCGAGGTCTACTGTTACGGCATCGTGTGTACCCTTAACGGGTCGGCGACGATGTATAGGTGTCCGCTCTGTGGGGAGGATAAACTGCACATCGGCGTGCATGATGACGAGGGAAACTATCATGGTGAGCTCGGCTGCGCATACGAATCAGACCCATGGAGCGGTTTGAGCTACGGCATCCACCACGACGGTTGGGGCGAGTGCCTCTTATGCACGGATGGCGCAAACGAGGTGGCGGGGGGCATACTCTTTGATACTCCTCAGGAAGCCTACGACGCAATGGCCGAACTGGTGCGGTTTACGGAGGTTGACCACTCGACGGATTTGCTTGAAGGAACCTTCTTAGGTGAAGAGTCAGGCACAACGACCATGAAGTTCAAGCCAGTATGCGAACGCTGTGGATACACGCTCTCATCATTGTCGCTTCACGGAAACACGTCATCGGGGTACTTACGCGAGTGGCATTTTCAGCCGATTTCCTGCCCACGGTGCGGAAGGCGAATAGTCACCGCCGAGATCCCCCGCATAAAAGCCGGAGAAATTGATTATACCGAATAAAATATCAAGAGGTCATCTCTACGGAGGTGGCCTCTTTTTTATGCTCCAAGCCGGTCGCTATCTCAACCATGTCCGACTGACAGACGAAGCTCTGCTGAGTGTGAACCGGCTATTATCCGAGAGCGGGCTGAAAACCACTCAAAAATCATATGCCTTAAAACGCACGAGAACGGCCTTAAAATCGATTTTGATATTCTGGGATGAAACTACACCATCGAGACGCGTAAAGTGTGCCAGAGAGCACGACAGGCGCGAATAACGCAAAACCAGAGCGAATACTTATCCGCATTTTAACCAAATTATAATTGAATATGGGGATTTGGCCTATAAATAGCAGCTTCTCCCGGAGAACCTTTTGAAATCTTAAATTCGATTTTTAAGTAGGGGGAGGGGATGGAAACTGGGATGGTTGGAAAGAGGAAGTGAACAAGGATGAAATGGGGACTGCCACCGGAAAACCTTGAAAAATCAAGCCCCCGCGCGGTTTTGTAAGTGGGGGTGGGGTGCTATCTCTGGCCATTATTACACAAATGACCAGAGTTAGACGGCCTCGGCTGCGCTGATGGCGGTTTTCGTGGAGCTTTTGAAAACTCGCGAAAACTCGCGAAAGCTCCCTAAATCGTGAACAAGCGCGAGTCGGTGACTCTCCCCCGTCTGAAGAACTGTGTTAACATGGTTCAACAGTCAGCGGCGTGTTGTGTTGGGTGTTGCTGTGTCCTTGCTTCTCTTGGCGGTGTTCTCTCTCTTCTTTGTGGTATTGCTCTGCTCCTTGCTTTGGCTGTGTGTGTATATTCTTTCTGTGTGCGGTTCGCTCTCTTCTTGGCAGCGCTTATGCGCTTATTTTATATATACCTATAGAG
>ERZ1034701.20-NODE-20-length-74843-cov-64.425523_pt1 | contig 74843 bp, 93 predicted proteins | sample MGYA00520651_ERZ1034701 | MGnify/ENA primary metagenome ERZ1034701 (study PRJEB33766, sample SAMN09781713) | gut metagenome | biome: gut microbiome | host: Homo sapiens | place: Madagascar | study: EMG produced TPA metagenomics assembly of the PRJNA485056 data set...
CAATGCGCGGGTGTACGGCGATGCGCGGGTGTCCGGCAATGCGCGGGTGTACGGCAATGCGCGGGTGTACGGCGATGCGCGGGTGTACGACAATGCGCTGGTGTCCGACAATGCGCGGGTGTACGGCGATGCGCGGGTGTCCGGCAATGCGCGGGTGTACGGCAATGCGCGGGTGTACGGCGATGCGCGGGTGTACGACAATGCGCTGGTGTCCGACAATGCGCGGGTGTACGGCGATGCGCGGGTGTCCGGCAATGCGCGGGTGTACGGCAATGCGCGGGTGTACGGCGATGCGCGGGTGTACGACAATGCGCTGGTGTCCGACAATGCGCGGGTGTACGGCGATGCGCGGGTGTCCGGCAATGCGCGGGTGTACGGCGATGCGCGGGTGTACAAAACAGCCCATGTATTGACTGTTGGTCTGATTGGCAGCCGGGATGATACAACCACTTTTTTTCGAGCAAAGTTTTCAGCTGGGTTTGCTATTTCCGTTTGCTGCGGATGCTTCCGTGGCACGGTGGATGAGTTCCGTGCGAAGGTCAAGCAGACCCATGGTGACAGCAAGTACGGCAAGGCATATCAGCTTGCCGCAGACCTTGCAGAGACTCAGATTGAGATTGATAAGGAGGCGCTGTGATGGCAACGTATTATTCCGACGATCCCAACTCCGACTTTGACCGGTACGACCGGGATCAGCAGAAATGGCTGGACAGCCGCCCACAGTGCTACTACTGCGAGGAGCCGATCCAGACGGACGCTTGCTATTGCGTCGCAGGTCATAAGTATTGCCTTGACTGCGCAGAGGCAGCGGCGGAAGCTGCGCTTCCGTCCCTGATGGGGGTGACGATGGAGTGATCGGGCCGAGTTCTGGGGTGTCGAGGTATATCACCGGCACCTACACCGTCAAGGTACATTTCCCGGTTGATCTGCGGGGGAATGTCGATATTAACTGCCGACAGTGCAGGTATTTTTACCACAACTCACGCACCTGCGGCCTTAACGGTGAGGTCTGCGAGTATCCTGAGCGTTACCGTGGATCGTGTTGCCCGTTAAATTTTGATGAGGAGGACAACAATGGGAATCTATGATAAGCTGCTGGCGATTCAGGCGGAGCTTAAAGCCCCAAAGGGGCAGTACAACAGCTTCGGCAAATACAGTTACCGGAGCTGCGAGGACATTCTGGAGGCTGTAAAACCTCTGTGTAAGGCGCACAATGCGCTGGTGATGATCTCCGACGAGCTGGAGTACATCAACGGCAGGTTTTACGTCAAGGCCGTGGCGACGTTTGCGGACGCCGAAACCGGCGAAAACGTGTATGTATCTGCATATGCAAGAGAGCCGGAAAGCAAGAAGGGCATGGATGATTGTCAGATCACCGGCACGGCATCCAGCTATGCCCGGAAATACGCCTTAAACGGTCTGTTTTGCATTGACGACACGAAGGACGCCGACACTGACGCATACGGCAGACAGACCGGCAAGGACAAGTCAGGCAAGCAGTCAGATAAACCGCCGGTCAGCCCCGCCCCTCCTCCTGCCATCGTCAAGTGCAGCAATTGTCAAAAGCCCATCACGGACGTTGAATGGGCGAACGGCAAGAAAACCAGCGCTGAAAAGATGGTCAACCAGACTATTCAGCGGTATGGGGTGGCGCTTTGCGGCGACTGCTACACCGTGAGACGCGCACAGGAGCAGGGCGATGGAAACCAGAGCTGACCGGATCAACTGGTCTATTGACCAAGAAGGAACGTGGCTGCATCTTCTGGTTGCGGACGGGCAAAAGGCAAGAGCTTACGCCGAGGGCACAGACAAACCCCAGCGGGTTAAAATCACCCAGTGGAGAGAGAAGCGCAGCCTGTCGGCGAACGCTTACGCCTGGACGCTTTTGGGCAAGCTGTCTGCGGCGCTCCATCTCCCGCCTGAGGAGATATACCGTCAGCTGATCCCGGATGTTGGCGACAACTACACCACCGTCACCGTTGACCTTGCGGGGCTGAGTAAGCTACGCGAGACATGGGGCAGTAACGGCAAAGGCTGGCTGGTTGACGTGATCGGGGCCGGGGCTAAAACCGGCACGCTGGACGTGGCGCTCTACTATGGCAGCAGCGTCTACGACACCGCCCAGATGGCCCGGCTCATTGACCTGATTATTGCTGAGTGCCGGGAAAATGAGATTGAATATTTGCCACCGGATCAGCTGGCGGCAATTCTGGAGGATTGGCATGGGGAGCGTTAAAAGAGCCACCTCCATCCCGGCTGAGGTAAAAGAGGCAGTGCGGGAGCGGGACAACGGGCGTTGCATTATTTGCGGCGCACCGGGGAACCCCTGGTGCCACTACATCCCTCGCTCTGCTCTGGGGCTGGGCGTGGAGCAGAATATTGTGACGCTGTGTGACAGGTGCCACCGGCAGTATGACCAGAGCACATTACGACCCGCATACAAGCGGATCATTGAGGACTATTTGAGAGCCAGATATCCGGGGTGGAATCCGGACAGGCTGGTATACCAAAAAGGAGGACACAATGCTTAATCACATCACACTAGCTGGACGGCTTACAGCTGATCCGGAACTGAGACGGACGCAGAGCGGAATTGCAGTAGCATCCTTTAATCTGGCCGTGGATCAGGACTACAAGGCACAGAATGGCGAGAGAGGCGTGGATTTTATCCCCATCGTGGCATGGAGAGGCACGGCAGAATTTGCCGAGAAATACTTTGAGAAGGGGCAGATGGCTATTGTTTCTGGACGGCTTACAAGCCGTCGCTACGAGGACAAAAACGGCAACAAGCGGACGGCCTATGAGGTTGTAGCCAGTAACATCTATTTTGCTGGGAGCAAGGCAAAAAACGAAACCGATTCTGCACCGCAGAGGTTTGAAGATCTTGCGGACGATGACAGCGATCTCCCGTTTTAAGCCATGACCTATAACAAGTATCATGCCCGTAGAATTCGGGCAGACGGACAGACGTTTGACAGCCGAAAAGAATTCAAGCGATACCGAGAGCTGCAAATCTTGGAAGCTGCCGGACGCATTACAGACCTGCGGAGACAGGTTGTATTTGAGCTAATCCCAGCGCAGAGAGAACCGGATATCAAGGGGTCAAGAGGCGGTAAACGCCCGGGCAAGGTGATTGAACGTCCTTGCAGGTACATAGCTGATTTCGTCTATCGGCAGGACGGTAAGACTGTGGTTGAGGACTGTAAGGGCATGCGCACTCCGGAGTATACCATCAAACGGAAGCTGATGCTCTGGAGATATCAAATCAGAATTTTGGAGACATAGGAGGATGCCGTGAAAAAAATCACCGACATCCCGAACGAATACCTCGAAGAAATGGACTGCTTGAGTGACGCAGAGTTCGGGAGACTCATCAGGGGGCTGCTACAATACAGCATTACTGGTGTGGAGCCCGATCTTAAAGGAACGGAACGGCTATTTTGGAAGACGGTGCGCAATCGGGAGGATAGGTTTGCGGAGGCGTATGCACAGAGATGCGCCACGCAAAAAGAAAACGGTAAGAAAGGTGGCAGGCCGAAAAACCCACGGGTTATTTCAGAAAACCCAAAAAACCCACGGGTTTTTCCAGAAACCCAAAAAACCCAACAGAACAGAACTGAACAGAACAGAACTGAACAGAACAGAACTGAACTGAACAGAACTGAACAGAACAGAACTGAACTGGGGGATAAAGGGGCGCATAACGCGCCCACCCGTCACCGCTATGGCGAGTATGAAAATGTCCTCCTGACGGATGATGAGCTTGGAAAGCTAAAAAACGAGTTCCCTGATGACTGGCAGGAGCGGATCGAACGGCTCAGTGGGTACATTGCATCGAGTGGGAAAAAATACAAGAGCCACCTAGCTACCATCCGCAACTGGGCGAGGAAGGAAAAACCAACAGCAAACAATGGGAGCTTCATCATGGGTATTAACCCGGACGAATTGGAGGGGATATTTTGACAAATTCCGAAGCTGTGAAGTTTGTCGGGCTGTATCGGCAATTTTACCCAGTCAAAGACACGGAGATACGCAACAAGGCGGCTGCCTTCGCCCTTGCGTTTGAGGCTCAGAGCTACGAGGACACCAAAGCGGCGCTCCAGACGTTTGTGCAGACGGACACCAAAGGCTATGCGCCTACCGTTGGGCAGCTCATGGAGCGGATGCCACAGCGGAAAGAAGAACCCATGTGGGGCCGTGTGAGCAAATGGGACGTGGAACACAGCAGAGAGCAGATGGCGGAGTTGTTACGAGACTGGGGGAATGCAAAATATGGGTAATGCAGAGGCCATCCAGAGAGGAAAACGGTGGTATGTCACCCGCAATGGAGAATTTGTAGGGCGGTATCCCACGGAGACCGAAGCGATAAAGGTGGCGGAAATCGCTACAAACTCGGACGTGTGGCCCCCGCACTCTGGATGCGATAGAATCCGATGGCACAGCGGGAAATGGGAATTCCGGACGTGTGGCGTATGTTGCCGAGACGTTGACCTTACGGCAGTGATAAAATACCGCGATAAACACACGAACGTTGCCAAGCGGAAAAACGAAAAACCGAAAATTGGCGGCAGTAGCGGATGTGCAAAATGTGTCTGGCGGCTTGCATTAAGCGGCAGCGAAAATGGCCAAAACCGGTATCACTGCGGGTATTCCCTTTGCCTCGGGCATCACTCACGGATATATCTTCACTACCAACGTACTGGGAAGCAGAGCCTAGAAGGGTTTACCTCCGGTGCTGGATGCACGGAATTTATGGCTGGTGATCCAAGGGCAAAGCTGTCCCTGTTGCAGGACAACCCCAGATCAGTCAAGGCAGAGGCGTGGGCGCTGCTGGCACGGGAAAACGGCAAGGAGCCTGCGGAAATGCCCAAACGCGGAACCAGAAAGACTGCGCTGCTGAATCGGGACGCCCTGCGTCTGCTCCGTGCCGTGTACACGTGGGCAGAGCTGGCGGAAATGGGTGAGACGAGGATCGGCACCCTGTCTACAGCGGTAAAAAACGGGAGGATCAACCGGGAGACCGCACGGAAAATCCGGGAGAAAACCGGAGTGAATATTGCGATTGGAGAGAATGACAATGGCGGATTACATTGACCGGCAGGCCGCAATTGCGGCACTGAGGGAATTTGCAGAGGAATGCAAGGGCAGCGCTGAGGCAGCAACTGCGGCGGCTATGGCGATTTCGGTGATTTCGAGGCTACCGGGGCCATGGGTGAGTGTGAAGGAACAGAAGCCAGCAGAAGAAGACAATGTTGTTATACTGGTTAGGAGCATCGAACACTACGGCAAACACAAGGAGCTCAGGGCTATCTACAGAGATGTGTACGCCGGATATCTGATTGACGATGATTGGTATACGTATTACTGTCATGGCTACAAAAATGTGCAGGAGGAAGCAGAAACGTTTGCGGACGAAGAGTATGCAGTTACTCACTGGATGCCCCTGCCGGATGCGCCGGAGGTGGGAAAATGAGCTACAATGAGGCATTGCGCATTGTGACCGATTACTCTGTTGCAATGAGCATGGGCTATGCGCTGGATAAAGACTGCTGCCTTGAGTACGCTGAAGCCTTGCGGATCGTGCTCCAGTGGGCGGAACAGGAGACGATATGAGCGAATGGTATGACGAGAGCCTTGACCGGCTCAAAACGGCGGCGCGACTGTCAGAACAGTATTACAAAAAGCCGATGGTTGTGACCACTTCCGGCGGCAAGGACAGCTCCGTATGCGTGGATCTGGCTATTAAGGCCGGGATCAATTTTGAGGTGATCCACAACCACACCACGGCTGACGCCCCGGAGACAGTCCGATTTGTCAGGGACGAGTTCCGACGGCTGGAGCTGATGGGGATTAAATGCACAATCAACTATCCCATGTACAAGGGGCAGCGCACATCCATGTGGGATTTGATCTCACAAAAGCTTATGCCACCTACACGACTGGCACGGTACTGCTGTGAGGTGCTCAAGGAGCACGGCGGTGCGGGACGATTTATCACAACCGGCGTGCGGTGGGCCGAATCTACCGTCCGGAAGAACAACCGGGGCGCATTTGAACGGCTCCACCGTAACAAGGAAAAGAAAATCATCATCAACGACAACGACCCGGATCGCCTCCTGTTTGAAAACTGCTCCATCAAAGCGAAACGTGTTTGCAATCCGATCATCGACTGGGAGGACGAAGACGTTTGGCACTACATTGAGGAAAACCATGTGCCGGTAAATCCTCTGTATGCAGAGGGGTTTTGCCGGGTTGGCTGCATTGGATGCCCAATGGCAGGAAAAAAAAGTCGAGAGATTGAGTTTTCCCTGTGGCCTAAGTACAAAGCGGCCTATATCTCGGCGTTTGATCGACTGGTTAAAGAGCGGAAACGGCGGGAGCTGAAAACCGACTGGGAAACTGGGGCCGATGTGTTTAACTGGTGGATGGAGTACGATGTGCTTCCGGGGCAAATGACAATGGAGGATGTGCTATGCGAGTCCTGATAGCCTGTGAAGAATCTCAGACCGAGTGCATGGCGTTCCGGGCACTGGGACATGAGGCGTACAGCTGCGATATACAGGAACCAAGCGGCGGACACCCTGAGTGGCACATCTTGGGGGATGCGCTGGAAGCCATGAGGGGGGGCAGATAACCACCATGGACGGACAGACACATGATATCCCCGGATGGGATTTGATGATAGCGCATCCACCGTGTACATATCTCAGCAATGCTGGAGCTCGGCACCTGTGGAAAGGACACCAGCTACAAGCTGAACGGGTGATACAGGGGATCAAAGCGCGCGATTTCTTCATGGCATTTTACAACTCTAATATTCCCAAGGTGGCGATTGAAAATCCAGTCCCCAGCAAGGTGTTTGCAATGCCAGCATATACGCAAACCGTCCAGCCGTGGGAATTCGGACACCCGTATACCAAAAGGACATGCCTATGGCTTAAAGCCTTGCCTACGTTGGAGCCAACGGAAATTGTAGAGCCAAAAGCCACATGGTGCCCAAGCGGGAGCTACAGCCATAAACACGGAGCAGAGCACAGGGGGATGTTCACGACAGATCGCGCGAAAAATAGAAGCAAATCATTTCCCGGAATCGCCCGGGCAATGGCGGAGCAGTGGGGAGCGAGGTATGCAGATAATCCAACGCTTGCGGAGGAGTAAAATGGAGAAATACTACAGACTTGAGGATATCGCAAAAACGGTCTGTGAGGAAATGGATTTGAGAACGGAGGAATGGGATGAGGTGGCGGAAGCAATTGAGAGGGTGCCGGCGGCGGATGTAGAGCCGGTACGGCATGAGATGTGGGAAGGATATTCGACTAGCCGATTTTATGGTTTTGATAAATCCAGCGATCCGATATATAGGGATGGAGATGTGTATTATTGTTCCAATCCAAGATGCAGGAGAAAAACGATTATAAAAGAAAAATACTGCCCCAATTGTGGGGCAAAGATGGACGGATGGAGGAGATTGTATTAAGCGACATAGTGACAGCACGCTCATGCACATGACAAAAGCGGAGTTGATTGAGTATGTCCGGATAGCAGAGCATAACCAAGATGCCGCAGAGACCGCCCTGCGCCAGCAGAATGAAATGGTGCATGTTCTGCGGAGCGAAGATGGACGGAGGGGGTTAAAATGGCAAGATGGTTCGTATATGAGTGCGATACGCCACAGTGCAGCCATTGCGGAATGTGGATGCCGTTTGCAAGATATAGGCGTGGTCAAGGGACAAATGCGAGAGCTATTACGGACTATTGCCCATCCTGCGGAGAGAAAATGACCGCAATGCCTATGTGCGGCGAGTGCAGTTATGGGAACGGAGAATGGAAAGACAACGGAACCTGCTATGCCTGCCGCGAACAGGTGTGGATACCGGGAAGGCCGCACAGAAAGGCCGGAGAGGAAGATTGAGAAAATGAAGCGTAAAACATTTGTGAAGCAACTCCTGGCATTGGGGGCATCAAGAAATCTTGCAAACGCCGCTTGCAGACAATTGCCGGAAATTAGAGATGAGGTTCGGGCGACAGGATGGAGAGATGCTTCTGTGTCGTGGGAATATAACCTCGCATTAATATATGAACGGACAAGACTTCCGGCAAGCTGTGGTAGTAGTTTGACTGCTGGACAAGCTGCAAAACTGTATACCACGTGGGAAAGAAAAAGGAGCAAGCCTAATCCGGTAGAAAGTTGGCGGAGAATCCACCCGGATGATATTTAGGAGGATAGGATATGGACGCTGTTGATTATCTGAAAACGAAGAGGCGGTTATGCAAAGCGCACACTGAGTGTAGAAGATGCCCACTCAACATTTGCGACGATCTGGAACGTGAGAACGTGGAGGAGCTGGTGAGGCGCGTAGAGAAATGGGCAAAGGAGCATCCGGCGAAGACAAGGCAGAGTGTGTTTCTGAAGAAGTATCCAAATGCACGCCTAGATGACGATAACGTTTTAGTTATTTGCCCCAGGTCTATCGAGCAGAGCGGATGTGACAAGTTTGATGACCACATCTTGATGTGCAGTGACTGTAGACGGAAGTATTGGTCGGAAGAGGTGTAGGATGACGATTGACGAGGCTATCAGCATTCTGCTCCCAGCGACCTCCCGCTTTGCGCTTAACAACTATCAGGAGGGCGAGGAACGCTTAGAGGCTTGCAACCAGGCTTGTGTCTACGGAGCTATGGCCCTCAAAGTCCTGCGGAGCTGTGAAGATGACAAGGAGCTAGCCGGGCGGCTGCGGAGGAACGCTGAAGAGCTGACAAAGGAGATTGCGGGACATGCGGACGAGTGCTAAGAGTTACAAAGATTACGGATTCCAGCACAACGAGGAAAAATACATCAAATATTTAGCCAGACAGCCCAGCTATGAGCAACGGCTACTGCTCTATGATGCGGCGTATGCGGCTGAACCTACACTAGCTGATGATATTGTATATTCCATCGTCAGCGGCGTGAGCTATGACGAGATTCTAAAAATCCACTACATCCCGGTCAAACGGACAGTTTTCTACGGCTATTGCCGTTCTACGTTAGCGCTATTCCGAGATCGTATGCGAGAGTACGGAGCGCTTTAAATGGGGGTACGACGTACACGCTTTTTATTGATATAATATAGGTGCTGGGGCGATTGCGAGGCGGTTTTTCCCCATGCCCCGCCAGAAGGTGGTGCAACTCCATCTCCCAGCACAATACGCCGGAGGCTGGTGCCGGGATCATGCAATTCCTCCTAAGATTGCATTCCAAAACGTCCATGGTGATTTCCTTCCTTTCAAATCTTGGGCGGTTCGATTCCGCCCTCCGGCTCCAGATAGAGCGCGGCACACCTCTCGACGATGTGCAACAGGCCGCGACATATGCAAGGGCAGGCGCGGAACGGTGACTGTATAATCCGTCAGGCCGGTTCGATTCCGGCCTCTTGCGACATGCTCAGCTGGTAGAGCAATTAGAGCTGCCCGGAACCAACGCCGGGAAATGGCGCAGTTGGGTCACTGCGCAAAGCGTAAGCCTGTGACGCATCAGGGTGCTGCCAGCTCCCGGCAGGGTACAAATAGGGAGCACAAAATGGAGGTATTATGGACGACATAACCAAGAAACCATATGCCGCGTGGATGGAAGAGTCTCTTAAAACTATCATGGAGACAGGCGCTGGAAAAATATGCGTTGCCGCGATTCTCCCAGATGGTGATGTGTTTACCGGCTATTACAATGCGGATGCAACAGATAAGGCGCTATTTGCTCATAATATCCAGTCTGACGTGACAATGGATATCATAAAAGCAAATATCGACACGATAAAAATGGCGATGGAGGATAATGATGGAGATACAGTATAGACGGCTGGATGAGATCACACCGTATGATAAAAACGCAAAGACCCACGACCAGACGCAGATCAACAACGTTGCGGAGAGCATCAAGCGGTACGGATTTGTGCAGCCGATCGTGGTTGACCGAGACGGCGTTATTGTGATCGGGCACTGTAGGGCATTGGCGGCAAAGAAGCTTGGCATGAAATCCGTGCCGTGCGTCTGCGTTGACGATCTGACACCGGAGCAGGTGAACGCCCTGCGGCTGGTGGACAATAAGTCCAATGAGAGCCCATGGGATTTTGACCTTTTGGCTGATGAACTGGAAGGGCTGGATTTGACTGGGTTCGATTTTGACTGGGGCTTGCCGGAGGAAGAAACCAAAGAAATAGAAGAAGATGAAGCGCCAGAGGTTGACGAAACTCAGCCACCTGTGACAAAAACCGGTGACGTATGGAAGCTCGGACGACACCGCCTTATGTGCGGGGACAGCACGTCCACAGAGTGCGTACAAAAGCTCATGGGGGGGTTACAAGCAGACCTTCTGCTTACAGACCCACCGTATGGTGTTGATTATACGGGTAAAACCAAAGATGCGCTCAAAATCGAGAACGATGCAAAAAGCGATGATGATTTTATTGCATTTCTTAGGTCGGCGTTTGAGGCGGCTGATTCCGCGATGAAGCCTGGTGCTGTGTTTTACATCTGGCACGCCGACTCGAAAGCGTACGTTTTCAGAATGGCGTGCCAGATGGTCGGATGGGAGGTTCGGCAGGTTCTCATTTGGGTTAAAAACGCTATGGTTATGGGACGGCAAGACTACCAGTGGAAACACGAGCCTTGCCTTTATGGGTGGAAATCCGGTGCTGGGCATTTATGGGCATCTGACAGAAAGCAGACAACGGTGCTTGAGTTTGACCGACCGACGAAGAACAAAGAGCACCCGACAATGAAGCCTGTTGCGCTTTTTGATTATCAGATCAAAAACAACACAAAGGGCGGAGACATCGTTCTTGACCTGTTCGCTGGCTCTGGTACAACCGTAATAGCCTGTGAGCAGAACGGAAGGACCGCATACGTGATGGAGTACGACCCGAAATACTGCGATGTGATCGTAAAACGGTGGGAGAACCTTACCGGGGAGAAAGCGGTGCTGGTAAATGACGATTGAGGAAGCAAAGGAAATCATCAAAACGACAACTAGCCCATATCTCAAACGGGATATGGAGAAATTTATTAGGCGGCAGAAGAAAAACGCCCCCCGGACGAACCGGGGAGCGAAAAGATGATTATGCAACTATTCTTGATTATCTCCTGTATAAAAATCATCAAGGGAGCAGCCCAAAGCCTTGCATAGCGTATATGCGGTGGAAATGCGGCAATCGCCTCGCGCTTCAATGTCTTCTATTGTCCGCTTCGGGACGCCGGATAGCTCTGACAAAGCTCGGATAGATAGACCGGAATCGGCACGGAGATTCTTAAGATTAAGCATCCGGCATACCGTCCTTCTGCTCCTGCGCTACGCATACGAGGCACAGGATTATAGAGAGGATGCACAAGATAACGGCAAGCCAATGAATCCAGTCGAGAGTGTTGAAGCGGATGGCTATAGTCAGGTTTAGCAGACAACACAGGTAAATGCATAGGTTGTTGCGCAAGCGGATAAAAAATCTTTTAAGCATTGAATGTTCTCCTTTCATCGGTTATAATGGATGCAGGAACCGCCGGGGAGGTTTCCCTCCCCTTTGGTTTTGGGTTAGCCCTTGAGCATACTGTAGATTGTACCGATGATTGTTGTTACACCTGCTAAGATTGCAACAATCTTTTCGGCAGTCTCTAGTTTGCTTGAGGGCTTTTTCTTTTTCCTGCTCAACGTGTTCACCTCCTTCCTATGGTGCTATTATACCACGTATTTACGTGTGTGTCAAGATAAAAAAGATAATAATATTTAAAAATGTATTATTTTTGCATAGATAAAACAGAAGAAAGGAGGGAGAGCAGTTGGCGAGAACAGGCAGACCAAAGAAGGAAATCAATCAAAAGACGTTTGAAGGACTGTGTGCCATCCAATGTACAGAATCAGAAATTTGCTCTGTTCTTGGGGTGTGCGAGGATACGCTTAATTCTTGGTGCAAAAGGACGTACAGAATGACTTTTTCGGATACATATAAAAGTAAGTCTGAATTAGGGCGGTCAAGTCTCCGAAGAAGTCAGTTTAAGCTGGCAGAGAGAAGCGCTGCAATGTCCATTTGGCTAGGGAAGCAATATCTCATGCAACGAGAAGAACCGGCAGAACAGGTTGCGAATAAATATGACCATTTCAGCATCCCTGTCCGGTCTATTGGCAGGGCGTTTGTAGATATTGACCGACAAATCGTTCCAAATAAGTCATACATATTCGAGGGTGGACGCGGTGGATTAAAGTCCTCCTACGTGTCTTTGAAAGTGGTCGAAATCCTGATGAACAATCCGGATATGCACGCTTGCATAGTACGGAAGGTTGCCGGAACGCTCCGAGATTCTGTGTATGCGCAGGTCAAATGGGCTATCAATGAGCTTGGGCTAAACGATGAATTTACCTGCAAGGTATCCCCGCTAGAGATCAAGCGGAAAGCTACCGGACAGATCATCTATTTCCGTGGCTGCGATGACCCAATCAAACTAAAATCCATCAAGCCGCCGTTTGGTTATATCGGAATTCTGTGGAAAGAGGAAAAGGACCAGCTTTCCGGTCCCGCCGAGGAACGTAACGTTAATCAGTCTGTTCTACGCGGCGGCATGGAATCCTATGATTTTTCCAGTTATAACCCGCCGAAGAGCAAGAGCAACTGGGTAAACCAAGAAAAGCTGGTGCCGGACGAAAACCGGGTTATCCACCATAGCACCTATCTAGATGCACCGGTGGAATGGTTGGGTCAGAAGTTTATTGACGATGCGGAACACCTGAAAGAGGTCAACCCAGAAGCCTATGAACATGAATACATGGGCATTCCAAACGGTTCCGGCGGAAATGTGTTTGAGTTTCTGGAAATCCGGGACATTACGGACGAAGAAATTAGCCATATGGATAGAATCTATCAGGGTGCCGACTTTGGATGGTATCCTGACCAATACGCTTTCCTGCGGACGTACTACAACCCGGAACAGGAAAAGATATATCTGCTGGATGAACTCTATGTGAATAAGTGGAGCAACACCCAGACAGGACAGTGGATCATAGAACACGGGTATGACGATTACACCATCACCTGTGACAGCGCAGAGCCAAAGAGCGTGAACGACTACAGGGACATGAACCTTCCGGCGCGTGGTGCTATTAAGGGACCCGGCTCCATCGAGTACGGCTTTAAGTGGCTCCAGACCCGGACACTGGTGATTGACCCGAAGCGAACACCGAACGCTTACCAAGAGATCATCAACTATGAGTATGACCGTGACAAGGACGGTAATGTAATAAGCGGCTACCCTGATGGGAATGACCATGCTATATCGGCGCTGCGATACGCTTACGAGCCGCAGTTCATCCGCAGAGGCAGCAGCGCATAAGGGGGGCGCCTATGGGCATTGTTGCAAGAATAAAGGGGTGGCTGTCTATGCTGTTTAAGACCAAAGCCCGGGAAGATTTCGGCGTTGAGGAAATCACATCCGGCGAAATGAAACGGATCATTAAAATCTGTGGGCAGATATACCGGGGGAATCCGTACTGGGTAGACCCGGACACTCATATCAAAACAATCGGATTTGCAAAGGCTGTGTGTTCCGAGGTGGCACGGCTGACAACCCTAGCTGTTGGAATCAACGTTGAGGGAAGCGCCCGTGCTACTTGGCTCCAGCAGCAGATAGACCGTGTATATTTCCAGCTCCGGGGATGGGTAGAGTATGGCTGCGCGTTCGGCACGGTGATCCTAAAACCCAATGGCGAGGATATCGACTTATATCTACCTGACCAGTTTATTGTGACGGAGCAGAGCCACGGACAGATTACCGGCTGCGTGTTTGTCAGTAAAGAGACGGATGCAGCCGGGAAGAAATACTACACCAGGCTGGAATATCACCGATTTTTGGAGGATGGCACATACGCCATCACCAATCGGTGCTATGTGGGCAACTCCGAGAATGACATGAGCAAGACCGTGGACATTGAGGACAGCCCATGGGCCGGACTGCTGGACGAGGTGACGATAGAGAATGTCGAAACGCCCCTGTTTGGCGTGCTGAAAACCCCTCACGCAAACAATATTGATATTGCCTCTCCACTGTCATTGCCTGTCTATTCGGACGCTGTGGAGGAACTGAAAGACCTGGACATTGCGTATAGTCGCAACGCCAAGGAGATTCTGGACAGCAAACGCATGGTGCTTCTGGATTCTGACCGCCTCATGCCGTATGTGGGACGCAAGGTAAGCCAGACAGGGGCGGCAATGAGCGCCAGCAGGGAGAACATGGGGCTGCCTGATTACGTCAAGAACGTTTATGGAGACGGGCAGAATGCGTTTTATCAGGAGGTCAACCCTCAGCTCAACACCTCTGAGCGCTTGAATGGTATCAACGCCCTGCTGTCTCAGATCGGATACAAGGTTGGTTTTGCAAACGGCTACTTTGTATTTAACGAGCATACAGGCATACAGACCGCAACAGGCGTGGAGGCAGAACAGCAGCGGACGATCCAGTTTATCAAGGATTGCCGGGACAAACTGGAAAGCTGCCTTGACGATGTAATAGCGGCACTGAATACCTTTGCTGACCTGTATGATTATGCCCCGGTAGGAACGTATGATGTGACTTACTCCTTCAGCGACATCCTCTACAACTACGAAGAGGACAAGGCACGTTGGTATGGCTATGTCACGCAGTGGAAGGTGCCATTTTGGTACTATCTGACCAAATTTGAAAATATGACCGAAGAGGACGCAAAAGCACTTGAAGCTGCGGCGCAGACCGCAGAACCGGAAATGTATGGGGAGGAAGAATAATGGGTGGTAGAGGAAGCAGCGGGAGCAGCAAATTGTCCAATAACGTTTTTGGACGAGAATCCCCCTTAAAGGTCGAAACGCGGTATATCGAAGGGCGCGGCTGGACGCGAGGCCGGTATGTCGACACTGTTTTGCAAGCTGTTGATAAGGGAAATGGAAACGTCGAACTGGTATATGCAACAGCCGACAGCAGAACCAAGCTTGCTAAAACAAATAAGACCAATTATGTGACGTATACCCTTGACCACGGATTTGTAAATGACGAACCCCACAATATCAATTTTGATAATATCAAATCATTTACCGGAAAAACCTATGACGTAAAGTCGGAATTGAAGCGCAGGGGTTACAAATACCGAAATGGTGCATGGGTTAAAGCCTAGTGCGGTATCGGATACGGAAATGATGAATTTTGAAAACACCGATAAATTCGTGTTCCCCGGTGCTGGACGTTACGGAATCCCACAGATTGACCCGGTAACGGAGTACCCACAAGGGGAATTTATCCCCATCAACTACGCCATGACTGCGAAGCACCCAGAAGATAAAATCGTGCATACATTTGTGGATGATTACCAATTCGTGCGGTTTTGGAATCAGCCGGACAGGTATATAGACCGGCTATCCAAATTTAAGGCAGTCTGCTCCCCTGATTTCTCCACATACACGGATATGCCGCTTGCTATGCAGATATACAACCACTACCGCAAACATTGGGTAGCGTCTTACTGGCAACTCCACGGCATTACAGTATACCCAACTATCAGTTGGAGCGACGAGGACAGTTATTCATGGTGCTTTGACGGTGAGCCGACGCATGGAGTTGTAGCAGTTTCTAGCGTCGGAACCCAACAGAATAAAGAGAGCAAGCGCCTGTTCCTGCGGGGCTACGACGAAATGATGAAACGCCTTGAACCGTCGTGGGTTATCTTTTATGGGCGAGTGCCGGAAGAATGCGACTGGAACATCATCCGGGTACCACCGCATTATGACGAGATCGTGAAACGGAGGAAGAATGCTAACACCGGAATACCTCCTGCGGATCAGTGAAGGGGCAGAGGATATAGCGGAGCAGCTCCACAATGACATCATCCGCCGAATCGTAAAGCGGATCATGATACGGCTGGGCCGTGGCAATAACTACATACTGACGGCAACTGATAAATGGCAACTAGAGGTATTGCAGGACGCTGGTTATCTGCTGACCGACATACAGGCGGAGGTAGCCAAGTATACGGCATTGCAGCAGATTGAGATACTGAAAGCCATGGAGGCGGCAGGGGTCGAAAATCTCATATATGATGATGCTATCTATACGGCGGCTGGGCTGTCTCCTCCCCCTCTAAAAAAGTCCCCTGCATTGCTCCGTATCGCTCAGCGGAATTATAAATCCACACTGGGCGAATGGAGGAACTACACAAGGACTACCGCAAAAGCCGCCCAGCAGCTCTTTATCCAGCAGTGCGACAAAGCGCATACGCTGGTAACGTCCGGCGCTATCTCATACACACAGGCTGTCAAGGAGGCTGTGGACGTGATTTCCACGCAGGGTGTTGAGGTGGTATATCCGACTGAGCACAAGGACACCATCGAGACCGCCACGCTCCGCGCTGTCCGCACTGGCGTTAGCCAGATGGCAGCAGAAATAACAGACGCCAGAATGGACGAAATGAGCTGGGATATCATCCTTGTTTCTGCCCATCTGGGGGCACGTGTTACGGATAAGGAGGATTACACCAATCACTATTGGTGGCAAGGTAAATTCTACTCCAAGAGCGGCAAAGACCCACGCTTCCCGCCTTTTTCCGTCTGTAACATGGGGGACGTGCAAGGCATCCATGGGGCGAACTGCCGACATTCTCACGGTCCTGGTGATGGGGTGCATAACCCATTTGAGCACTACGACAGTGAGAAAAACAAAGAGGCATACGACCTGCAACAGCGTCAGAGGACACTAGAGCGGCGTATCAGGAAGGCCAAGCGCCGGGTTATGGGGCTGAAAGAATCTGTGGACAGCGCCCCGGACGAGCCAACAAGGCAGACACAGCAGGAAGCATATGAAAAAGCAGCGGCACTGCTCCAGAAGCAAAATCAGGCTTACAATCAGTTTTGTGAGGACAACAACGTGAAACGCCTTGCTGACCGGATCAGCATTGCAAAATGGGACCGGAAGCAAGCGGCACAGGCTACGGCAGCAGCCAGACGGCACAACAGTAAGAAGTAAATGTGGGCACGACGTACCCATTTTTACGGTATAAAATATACTTGAGGCATTGCAAGGAGGGCTGAAAATGGAACCGACATGGGTATATTGCCCACGGTGCGGAGGGAAAACCCGCATCAAGGCAACACCTGAAACGGTCATTGTAAAGCTACCGTTTTTCTGCCCAAAGTGCAGATTGCAAATGACGGTGGACATTAAAGACCTAAAGGTCAAAAAATCTACCTAACTACCCCGCCTGTGGTCTATCAGGCTTAATCCTATTACCAGCGGCGGCTGGTCTATCAACACGACCAAGGAGGATATATGCAGAAACTCATTGAAACACTGGCATCTTTCGGCGTGACCATCCCGGACGATAAGAAAGCAGAAATCAAGTCGGCGCTGTCGGAGCATTACAAGAACGTCTCTGAGGTCAACAAGACGCTGGCGAAGATTGAGGCCGACCGGGACAAATGGAAAACGCAGGCGGAGGAAGCCACAAAGACCCTTGAAACCTTTGAAGGTATCGACCCCAAGGAGATCAAGGGCGAGCTGGAAGAATGGAAGAAAAAAGCAGCAGAAGCCGAGACGAACGCCCAAAAGCAGATTTACGAACGTGATTTTGCTGACGCACTGAAAACCGAAATGGAGGCGTACAAGTTCACCTCTGAGGCGGCGAAGCGTGACGTTATGGGCCAGATCAAGGCGGCAGAACTGAAGCTGAAAGACGGAAAGATTCTTGGCCTATCCGATTTGGTGAACCAGATTAAGGAGTCGGACGCTTCCGCTTTTGTCGACGAGGGCCAGCAGAAGCTGGAGAACGGGAAAGCCCGTTTTACCACTCAGCACAAGACAGGCAACGGAACCGGCAAGAAACTAACCGAAATGACGCTGGACGAGCGCATGAAACTGAAAGCTGAAAGCCCTGACCTGTATGAGGCTCTGCGCAACGGCTAAAGCTGCACACGAGAAAGGATTTTAACTTATGGCAAGAACCGGAACTTTTGGCGGATTCGCCTTTGACCCGGAGGTTTTCTCCGAGTACATGACCGAGCAGCCGACATGGAATGACGCTATTCTTGCGTCTGGAATTTTGGTGCAGGACAACAACATCATGAACCTAATCGGCGAGAAGGGCAACGTGGCGACACTGCCTTTCTACACCCCTATCGACGAGGCTGATTCTCAGGCCCTTAACAACGACGGTGAGACCGATAACACCCCCGTCGATGTGTCTGGCAGCAAGCAGTCCTGCATGCTGATCCAGCGCATGAAGGCGTGGAAAGCGAAGGACTTTACACGTGAGCTGACCGGCGCTGACCCCATGACTCACGTTGGAAATTCCGTCGCTGGATACTATCGTCAGGTCCGAACACGCGACCTTATGTCTGTCTTGAATGGTGTCCTGGGCGTGACCGGGCTGAAAAGCCATATCACCGACCTGTCCGAGGCTACCGGAACCGGAACCGTGTCCGACGCAAACAAAATTTCAGACACTACGCTGATTTACGCTGCGCAGGCGGCTTTGGGCGATGCTGCAAGCGGCCTTGGCCTTCTGGTTATGCACTCCATGATCTTTGCACGTTACAAGGCTATGGGCCTTGTGGACTACAACAAGCACACGGTGGCTAATGCTATTGAGCGTGACGTGACCCTGCCCACCATCGGCGGCTTTATCCCCATCGTCACCGACCGCTTTACCGTGGACACATCCAAGACCAACGCAGTGTACAATACTTACATGATCGGCGAGGGCGCAATCCTGACCTGCGATAAGGTCAACTACGAGAACCCCTACTATACCGATTACGACCCGGAGACTTCCGCAGGCATCGAAAAGCTTTACACCAAGCAGGGTTATGTCCTGCATCCCAACGGCATGAGCTTTGACACCTCCAAGCCCGCCAAGGAATCCCCCACTACTACGGAGCTTAGTGCAAAGGCCAACTGGAGCCTTGCATTCAAGGAGAAGAACGTTCGCATCGGCCTTATCAAGTCCAACGGCTAAATTAAAATGGATGGGGCGCTTTCGCGCCCCGCCTAACGCCGAGAAGGAGGCATAGCATGTATGTAGATTACGAATACTATAGCGGCCTTTACGGCGACGAAGCAGTCACTGAATCAGTCTTTAACCGCATAGGTTGGGATGCCTGCCGGAAGCTGGACATTGCCACCACCGGGCATGACGGTGTGCAAAAGCTCCGCCAGACATTCCCATCTGACGAGTACGCCGTGGAGTGTATCAAGCGGTGTGCCTGTGAGCTAATCCAGAACGCTTACAATTTGGAGCAGGCCGAAGCGAACGCCAGAATGGCGCAGGGGTACACACAGCGAGAGGATGGAAGTTTGCAAGGCCGGGTGATTTCCTCCGTTTCGGCGGGAAATGAATCTATCAGCTATTCCACGTCCTCCAATTCTGCGGCCACCACACTGACGGATAAAGCCCTTGCGAGTCAGACCGTCAGGGAACAGGTGGAACGAGACATTATCACCACACATCTTTCTGGTGTGGCTGATGCAAACGGGGTTCCGCTCCTGTACATGGGGCCGTATCCCGATGTGAGGTAGGACGATGTATACCGACACCATAACCCTGTTTTGCCGTCATGAGGACAAAAAGAAGGACGTGATGTGGTATCCTTATGTGCTCCATGGGGTCAACCTCAACATGGATGCAGCTGCAATTGTGGCGAAATACGGGGCGGAATCACAAGACAGTGTTGCCCTGAACATCCGGTATACGGCTGAAAACGGCCTGAAAATGATTGGCGGTAAGCAATGGCTACCGCCAAAGGAATGGCACAGGCAGACCGAAAACCTTGCGGAGACGTTGACATTCACCAGCGGTCAAGAATTTGATTTCTTTTACGACGGAGAATGGCCGGATGAATCCCCCGTGAGTGATTCGGAGTATGGCATTGATGGGTTCTACGACTACATGAACGCCAAGCACGACTATGTTTATGCCATTACGTCCGTGGCTCAGTATTCCGTTATCCCTCATTTTGAGATCATGGCAAAGTAGGTGACGCTATGGCGAATATCCCGGATATTGATGTGAAGGCTGATGGCGTACACGTCCACATTGACACCTCTATCTATGATGGGCGTATTAAGGACGCGCAATACTGGCTGGATAGCCAGATTATGACCGACATGGTGCCACTTATGCCACACCAAACTGGCACGTTTATCAACGTCACCCGCGCCCAATCTGCGGCACTTGCTGGGACTGGGAAGGTTGTGGCAGCAGCCCCACCGATGGGCCGTTTTCTGTATGAGGGCAAGGTAATGGTTGATCCTGAGACTGGATCGCCATGGGCAAGACCCGGAGCAAAGAAGGTTGTCACGGATCGCCCTTTGAAGTACAGCAACCCCAGCGCCGTGCCACATTGGTTTGACGCGGCGAAAGAAAAACACCTGCAAGAGTGGATAGACGGTGTAAAGGAGAAGATTGGCGATGGCTGAAAAAGATAAGGTCGTGAAATACGACATTGACGGCTTTGAGGCCATCACCCCAGCTATTCGGTCACTGCTGAATGAGTACCCATGCCTTTCGGACGGGGACGAAATTGCATTTGCAACGCTGGCAAACGATAAGGGGAAAGCAATGTTCCCGGTTTCCGGTGCCAGCATCGAGACGGAGAAAACGTCTGTGACCGGCAGAGTGGTACAGATATGTCTTTACCCGTTTTTTGTTATTTATCGCGGCTCCGGCCTCTCTGAGAGCCGAAAGGCGGCGGTAAAAGAATGGCTGGATGATCTGGGGAAATGGCTTGAAAAACAGCCGATCACCGTCAAAGGTGAAACGCATACCATTACCGATTACCCGGAGCTGACCGGGAACCGGACTATATTGGAGATCAAGCGCACGTCTCCTGCATATCTGGAAAGCGTTGAGGCCAACAAGGCTGAGAACTGGGCAATTTCCATTTCTGTGCGCTATCGTAACGTATATCAAAAGTAAATCAATATCGAGCCGGAGCCGTGAGCCAGAGCCTACATTTAAGGAGGCTTTTTTATGGCAAAACTTAACCGTGAGGCAATGGCTACCTATCTCGATACCGTGTTCAATACCAAGGTTGCAGACGTTTCAAAGGCGGTTTTTGAGATCATCGGTGATGATATCGAGGAAATGAGCGTTGAGCTGAACCCCGATACCGAGCAGAACAAAAACATTCTTGGCCAGACGAAGACCAAGGATAACGGCTATGAGCCCTCTATGGACGCTGACCCCTTCTACGCTGACCCTGATAAAAAGCTTTATCCCAAAATCCGCGATATTGCACTGGGCCGCCTGAAAGGCGACGCGTGCAAGACCCTGATGTTGGAGGTGTTTGTCGAGGACACCGAGGCGACCACACATACCGCATACGTGCGGGAAGTGCTAGTGAAGCCACAGTCCTACGGTGGTGATACCGGCGGCCTGAACTTCCCGTTTAACGTCTCCGAAGATGGAGCAAGCGTGAAGGGCACTGTAACTGCGGCCTCTCTCGCTTCTGGTTCTCCTACCTTTACGGCGGCCGGTTCAGTATAATTTAAGGAGGAATTCCAATGGCAAAAGCACGCAAACCCATTATTCTTGATGTAGATACCGGCTATGAGACGGTACAGATCAGAGATCACGGCGAAATCATCGGCGAGTTTAAGTTCAATCCGGCTGATTCCAACATTGCGACCCGATATAAAGATGTCGCAGAGCATTTTGCGAAAATGCAAATCAATGAAGATGCCGGAGACGCGGAGCAGACCGAGGAAATCACCAAGATTTGCAACGAAATTAAGGAACAGTTTGACTACCTGTTCAGTCGGAAGGTGTCTGACGGGATCTTTATGGCCTGCGGCCCTCTGAGTGTCACCAGTGACGGAGAGTTGTATTTCACATACATCCTTGAAAAGATCGGTGACATTATCAATGTCGTGCTGGACAAGAGAAACGCTGAAAAGATGAAGCGCGTGCAGAAAGCTGTTGGAGAGTATGCAGACGCACCTACCTTGACCCCGCTGGCATGATTGCATGGGAATTGCCCACGTCCCTTGAAATAGGTGGCGTGGGCTATCCTATTAGAACGGATTTTCGCGATATCCTCAAAATCATGAAGTGCCTCAACGATCCGCAATACGAAGATGATGAGAAGAAAATGATATTTTTTATCATCTTTTTCCCGACCTATCAGGAAATCCCCAAGGACAGATATCAAGAAGCCTTCGACAAGGCGACTGACTTTATAGACATGGGGATGAGAGACGAAAGCAAGCAAAAGAAACCCTCTACAATGGACTGGGCGAAGGATTCCACAATCATCATTCCAGCTGTGAATCGTGTCATGGGGCAGGAAGTCAGAGCTTTGAAGTATCTCCATTGGTGGACGTTTCTGGGCGCATACATGGAAATAGGGGAAAGCCTCTTTTCCTCCGTCCTGAATATACGTCAGAAACAGGTGAAGGGAAAGAAGCTTGAGGATTATGAAAAAGAGTTCTACCGGGAGAACCGGAACTTAATTGACCTGAATAAAACATCCAAACGCAGTCAGGAGGAGACTGACGAACTCCGCAGACTGTTTGGGTTGACGAAATGAGCGCCGGAGCCGTGAGCCAGAGCCATTCTGTGAGGTGATAGCATGGCGGCAGACGGTCAGATTATTATTGATACCCAAATAGATACCAGCGGACTTGTAAAAGGCACAGACGATCTGGAAGCGGCTTGTAAGCGCGCCGCCGCAAGTGTAAGCGATATCGGTGACAAGGCGCGGAACTCCGTGCAGAAGTCCGTAAACGCCCTGACAAAGCAGAACCAGGCATACCGAGCTCAAGAGAAGAAAGTTGAAGACATAAAAAAGCAGCTTTCAGAATCCACAGGCCAAACCGTTGTGACGGACGATTATAAATCTCTTAATGACGAACTTACCGGCCTGAACAATAAGCTAGCCCAGCTGGACGAAAAGAAGCGGAAATTCGTTTCCACTGGCGGAGACGAGGGCAGCAAGACGTTCCGCAACATGGAATACGACGCTGATCGTCTCATTGAGCAGATTGATCGCATAAAGGCCAAAATGGACGGGCTCAAAGCATCCGGCGGTGCTTACACCGCTGCGGATACCTCTGGATTGCAGTCCAGCCTCGCCAAGGAGCAGCAGAAACTAGCCGAAATGGGTGACAGGCTTAGCACGTCTTACAGCGATTTTGCGCAAAAAGTGAACAAGTACGGAGCGTCTGCGTCCTCCGCGGCTGGGCACACGTCCAAACTGTCCATGGCGGTTAACACGCTCAAAAGGGCTTTAACAGCGGTTTTGAGTGGATTAAAAAAAGTTATTTCCGTAATTGGCTCTGCGCTAAAAAAAGTGCTGTCTGCTGCGGTAAGCTTGGCGCGAAAAGCCGGGGCTGCGCTGCATGGACTTGGAAACAGTTCTAACAGAGCTGGGAATAGTTTGAAGAACGGTATCAAAACCATGCTCAAGTACGGACTCGGCATCCGGTCTCTGTATGTCCTAGTAAATAAGCTCCGCAGTGCATTAGTGACTGGCATGGGGAATTTGGCACAGTATTCCAGAAGTGCGAACAGTGCTATCTCCTCCATGCAGGGGGCTATCGCACGGTTGCAGAACAGCATTGCGGCGGCATTCTCCCCAATCCTCGCAACGGTGGCTCCTGTGGTCACTCAGTTAATCAACCTGTTAGCTGACGCAATCTCCTATATTGGTGCGTTTTTTGCGGCGTTAAGCGGCAAAAGCACATACACGAAAGCACTTGCAGTACAGAAGAACTATGCGGCATCGCTTGGGAATACGGCGGGTGCGGCTTCTGACGCTGCTGCGGCTATGAAGGACTACCTTTCTGGGTTAGACGAAGTCCGGAAGTTTGAAGATAGCTCCAGCGGCGGCGGTGGCGGCGGCGGTGGAAGCGGCGGCGGTGGCTCATCTGGCGTTGCCTTTGAAGAAGCGTCCATCCCCGGGATTGTTGCGGATTGGGCAGAAAAATTCAAGGAGGCATGGAAGAATGCCGACTTCACGGAGATCGGCACCACCGTAGGAACGAAGTTGAAGAATGCCCTAGAAAACATACCGTGGGGCGATATCCAAACCACCTGCAACAAGATTGCACAGTCCGTCGCGACGTTCATTAACGGGTTCGTGGCTACTCCCGGCCTGTGGAAAACAGTAGGTAAGACCATCGGGAACGGCATCAATACCGCCGTCGGCATGTACAACACGTTTATGGACACTGTCAATTTTGTTAAAATTGGCAACGCCATAGCGACAACGTTGAACAATGCCATAACCACGACAGACTGGATTGGTGTGGGCAGAGCACTCACTCAGAAATTGAAAGCCGCAATCGAGACGCTATTTGGGTTTGTCACCACATTGAACTGGGCTGATCTTGGAACGGCTATAGGTAACATGATAAACGGGGCGATCAACAACATCCCTGCAGCTACTTTTGGCAATGCTATTGCGAACCTAGTAAACGGGATTGCAAGCCTTATTGTAAATTTAATCGCAAGCCTGAGAACTGGAAATCTCACAAATAAACTAGAAACGTTTTTCCGTACAGCGTTTGGAGGGATAGACGGAAACAAGGTAGGGACTGCGATATCAAGTGTCATAAATCTGTTAATTGACCTTATTTATGATTTCATCACCGCTGATTCATGGAAAGACGTGCGTGATGCTCTGACCACTACATTTATGACGGCGTTCGACAGTATCGAATGGGATAAAATGCTCGTGTGCGTAGATGCACTTGCCGGGAAACTCACGGAACTTCTCAGGGAAGCAATTGCTAATATAGATATCTTATGGGTGCTAGCTACATTATTAGACGTATTCAATGCGATCATAGCAGGGCTACTTTCTCATATTCCAGTAATTGGTGATACATTGGCAAAAGCGTTTGAGTTTGACTACTCAGCTGGATACCTAGAAAGCAAAGGGTATAACCTCGGAGCCTCCACATCTGACAGCATCGTGGATGGGCTGAATAATGGAACAGGTGGCGGGGATTTGTCAACGAAGCTTGGAACTGTAGTGGCAAATTCCACGCATCAGTTTGATATCATGCCACCAACGATCTCCAGCAAATCCCAAGAGGCACACGATGGCGCACTTGCTGCGTGGCAGACAACATCCTCAGATTACCAAGCAATCAGTGACGAGGCGACGTCAGCGTTCGATAGCTTTAGAACTGGCGTTCCAAATGCATCTAGAGAGGCTTACAGTAACGCCAAGAGCGAATGGGACGGCACGAAAAGTGACTACACCGGGGTATCTAAAGATGTTTCCTCTGGATTCAACGGGCTGGGAAAGAACTTGCAGAAATGCTTTAAAAACGCATATTCTGATTCAAAATCCACGTGGAAAAATTCTCAATCGGACTTTTTAAAAACGTCCACAAAAGTTTCAAATGCGTTCAGCAAATTCCCGGCTAGTACGCAAAACTACTTTTCTAAAGCATACGCATCCGCAAAAAACGCATGGAGTGGGGCAAGCACGGCGTTCCGGACGATTGCCAACAGCTGTGCCAGCGCATTCAACGCCATGCCGAACGATATTTCTAATGCGTTTACAAAGGCTTTGACGGCGGCAAAAAATGCATGGAGTGGTGCAAGCGGCGCTTTCCATTCCATCAGCGCAAACGTAATCAGCGGCTTTTCTGGGCTGGAGGCCGGAGTGAAAATCAAATTTACCTCAGCGTACACAGCAGCTAAAGCCGCATGGGGGAGCGCAAAGAGCGATTTTTCCGGGATTGCTTCCGGAATCGTAAACGCCTTCAGCAGCGTTTCCAATAAGCTTGTGTCAAATTTTACGGCTGCTATTTCCGGGATTAAAAATCTAGGTTGGTACTCCGCTGGCTCCAGCGCTGCGCAGTCGGTCGTGAACGGAATGTACAGCGTCAGCCCGTCTAAATGGTGCTCGTGGTTTATCGGGAAAATAAATCTGCATGGCGGTGACACAGGATATTACCTGACAGTCGGAATTATAAATGGAATGTATACCACAGCTGGGCTCGGGAAGTGGGCAAACTGGTTTATTTCCAAAGTAAAGCAGTCGCTTGGCATCCATTCCCCGTCTAAATTGTTCCGTGACGAGGTAGGCTATTATCTCGGCGCTGGCATCAGCGTTGGGCTTGAGGATTCCACAGGCACGATCCTAAAAACCGTTTCCGGTATAGCCGATAAGATTGCCGATAGGTTTCAGGACAGCCTTTCCGATGTATCACTCCCAGCTATCGCTACATCCAACATTTTCCCGGACGTGACGCTAAGAACGCCTGTGATGGCTACAGGCACGGTAATTCCGCCAAAGGCCACATACAGCAGCGCCGGAAGCGGACGCGTATCTGACGTTCTGGAGCAGCTCAAGGGGCTGCTTGACAAGCTGGATAGACCAAACGGCGGAACGGTAGCAGCAGGCGGTGTGATCCATAATGTTGTGCAAATCAACCGCCGGACAATCTACGAAGAGATGAAGAAGGAAGAAGACTTGGTGAGAAGCCAGTCGGGGAGGTAGGAAATGGCACAGCAGAGAATTGATATCAATAGTGCTGGAATCTATCAGCCTGATTCTGGCCTCACGTACAGTTTTGAATCTACGTACACTTCCGATTCTACCCGGACGCAGGATGGCGTGGGGCATTTTACGCCGATGTTTACAGTTGAGCAGTTGGGCTATACCGCTACCGGGATCCCGGTAGCGGAAGCCACTAAAATTCTGCGGCAGATCATAAAAGGGAAATCATTCACTTTGCATTATTACAGTCTCTATTATGGCGCGTGGCGGGATGACACGTTTTATGTAGGGAAGGGCGAATGTGAGATCGGAACGTTGGAGGATGGCGGGGAGACGCTTTCCTCCCTAAAATTCAACATGACGGGAGTTAACCCGATATGATTAACGTATCCACAGAATTTAAGCAGCAAATGCAGAAACGCACCGATTTTAAGGAGTATGCGCAAATTACATTTACTGACGGCACAGTTCTCACGCTGGATGAATCACAGTTTACGGTTACTAACAACAGCATTACGGACGGAGCGGGGCTTTCCGCTGTCCCTGTTGGCGTTGCTGTCCAAAAAATCGCACAGTTGGAAATCCTGAACGATCAGGAACAATGGGACGGCTATGATTTCTTCGGCGCAAAAATCCGGATGTATATGACGTTTGAGCTATCCTCCGCCACGGAAAAGGTCGAACGTGGGCTATATACCGTTGTCACACCGGAAACATGGGGAGAGACTGTCATCATCACCGCCTATGACGATATGTACAAGGCCGATGTCAAATATGCTCCAACAATAAACTTCCCGGCAACAATCCAGAATATGCTGATTGATGTCTGCAATGTTTGTGGAATCTTCCTGTTGTCTACGACAATCCCGAATGGCAGCTATGTTGTGCAAGACCAGCCGGATTCCCAGTATACCGCGCGGCAGATCATTGGCTATATTGCCATGATCGCCGGTGGAAACGCCAGAATTAACAATGCCGGTCAGCTCTGCATTATTCCGTACTCTCAAATTCGAGGCAATGAATACTACAGAGAAGTGCTTACGTCTAGTGTTCTTACTGATGTGCCGGAAATCGTACTTAATTCGTGGAGAAGCGTCAGTGTTGAGAAAAACGACATAACTATCACCGGCGTTGCGCTGAAACAGAAAACGGATTCAGGAGAAAAAACAACGTTAAACGGAGAGTCTGGGTATGTTATTACCGTTGAAAATCCGCTGATTACCGGAACCGACACGGAAATATCCACTGGACTTTTTCAAATTGCGAAGGCACTGACCGGTTTTACGTTCCGGAAATTTAACGGTATCAGCGTATCGAATCCGCTGATTGAGTTTATGGATTTTGTGGTAGTGGTAGACAGGCGCGGGCGGATGTACAAGAGCTTTATCACAGACCTGACGTTTACGTTTGTTGGAAGCACAATCGTAAAGAATGCTTCTGCGTCTCCTGTGTGCAACGAGGCGGTCTATTATTCCGCATCCGTGTCTTCTGATATCCGAGCACGGCAGCTTGTCGCAGAAGAACGTAAAGCCCGTGAGATAGCCGTAGAAAATCTATCAAACGCGCTGGCAAACAGTAGCGGCCTTTATGAGACAGCGAAAGTTCAGCCGGACGGCAGCACGATCTACTATCTCCATGATAAGCCCACACTGAGCGAATCGAAAACTGTAATCAAATTGACTGCTGATGCCATCGGCGTATCAACAGACGGCGGGGAGACATACCCGTATGGGTTTACGGTTACCGGAGAAATGATTACCCGGATTTTAAACACCGAGGGTGTCAATGCCGATTGGATCAGAAGCGGCGCACTCACGATCTATGACAACGACGGGAACGAGGTTTTTTCCGCCGATCTGGATACCAAAACCGTGAATATGTCGTCTGCAAATGTTACGATTGATGGTACATCTATAAATTCCGTGTTTTCTGAGCAGGTAACGAAATTGAAAATTGGGACCATCAATTTCGTTCGTAACAGTACGGCAATGCAGTTTCAGGATTATTTTTTGGTTCCCAATAATACGAAAGTCGCTTTTGTAGGAAGCGCGATTGTCGGGACAAGCGAGGTGGAGTAATGAGTGCTACAGCAAAAAAAATCACAGCAACAACGCCGGACGGTGGAACCAATGAGGTGCTGGAGTTAAAAAACTGCGCTCACGCATCCTACCGGCTCGCCAATCTGACCGTGGAAGTGGACGAATCGTACACTTTTTCTATCCGGCTGAAAGCGTCCTCCGCAATGCAAGTTGAATTTAACGTTCTGGGGCATGTTTATGTAACCGACGTGAACGATAGTTGGGAAAACATGCATTTTACGGTTGAAAAACCGCTCCAAAACTACATTTTAATTTCTCCAAAATCCAACGATCAACTGCTTCTGTGGCAGGCCATGTTGCAAACAGGAACGGTTGCTACTGGATGGGTTCCGGCGATTGAGGACACGAATGAAAAGCTTGAATTTGTGACGAGCCAAACAACACTGCTGCATCAGGACGTTGAGCAAATCCGGCTGGAGGCTCAATATGCATCAGAAGATGCAGAAAAAAAGTACGCCACAAAATCACAGCTGGCGCTATTTGCTGATTCTATTACGCTAAGGGTTTCATCTTCCGATGGAACGTCGGCTGACATTAAAATTTCCGCCGATGGAACAATAGCACTTGATGGAACCACGCTGGCGCAGTACATAGACGTAAGAAAGCTCATGGCGCGTGACATGACAGTTACCGGACTGTTTAATGTTGATAACGGAGAGTACGTTTTAACATCAGACGGAGATACGATCAACATTGGTCGCCCTAGGCCAGATGGCGAAGACCCAGAGTATTATCCGTCTCAAATCTCATTTTCGGATGGAGAGATCAGAATTGGCGGTGCCGGGAGCAGAAATTTAGTGGACGTAAACATTTCCGGAGATATTAGTATGAACGGGAACCTGTCACTCCGCTCTGTTGGCGCATATGATCCGACGTTTTATATAAAAAACAATATGGATTCGACGGTTGGGTGGATGGGCTATAAATCTGGTTCGACCGGTAGCTCACAGACGGACGGAATTGGAGTCGGAACAACTGATGGCGGATACTTTCTGGCAACGGATTCCGGCGTTCGGGCTCAAATTGGTGATTATTCGTTTTACATCACGAAAACAGGCCTAGTGTCGCTTACCGGAGCTAACGGGACTGTTCAAATCAACGATGGCGGCGTTTACATTACCGGACCGTTGTATCACCGGAATTCAAAAACCGATAGTTGGAAGCAACTGTAAGGAGGAACGCATGTATATTAGGCAGAACTGGCAATCTGGTGACGTTATCACGGCCACTAAAATGAACAATTTAGAGGAAGGAATTGCAGAAGCCGGGGTTCATCCGCTCGATGCAATAGAGACAGGAACCGGAGCCACTGTAGATAACTATACAGCGGCTGGGCTTTATTGGCTTGACCCTACAACAGTAACTGACATCCCCAGCGGAGCATCCGGTCTTTTGTCCGTAAGTACGAATCGAGACGAAAGCATCATCTTCCAGACTTTTTACGGGTACGGCACCAACGGGCATCTCGCAATGCGATTTTATGTCGAAAAGCAATGGAGGGAATGGGTTCAACGGCCAACGGTGACACCGATAAATGCTGGCGGAACCGGCGCAACAACGGCGGCCGCCGCACTAACGGCTCTTGGGGGGGCTCCAATTATCTCGCGTGGAGCATATTATGGAAGCCTGAGCAATGTGGGGAACACGCCCGGGACGCTATATGACAATAGTGTCGTGTGGTTTGCAACATCAAACGGAACGACAGATGCCCCCAAATCAGGTTTTGGAATATGCACAACATGGAGTCAAGGGGGTGGATACCTGCAGGAGGTCAAATACATAGACGGAAGCTACTATTGGCGGATGTATTTTAACGACGGGAACGGTGACGCTTGGCATGGCTGGTTTAATGTCGCAACTAGCAGCGTTTAAAAAAGGGGGAACTAATGGACACGACGATTATCATCGCACTCATATCTGGTGGATGTACGCTTGTAGGGACGTTTGCAGGAGTGGTCACCAGTTCTCGGCTTACCACCTACAGGCTGGAGCAGCTGGAGAAAAAGGTACAGGCGCACAACAATCTCATTGAGCGCACCTATGCGTTGGAGGAGCAGACGGCCTTACAGGAGGAGAAAATCAAGGTCATCAACCACAGGATTAAGGATTTAGAAACGACAGAAAAACACGACTAGGGAGGAATTTTTATGGACTTTGGAATTGCCGGAGTGGCAGCCATTACGGTGATTGCCTATCTGATCGGGCAGGGCGTGAAAGCGTCCGGCGCGGCGAATAAGTGGATTCCCATTATTTGCGGTGCGGCTGGGCTTGTGCTTGGCATCGTTGCTATGTACATCATGCCGGATTTCCCGGCAAATGATCCCATCACCGCCGCCGCTGTTGGCGCGGTATCCGGCTTTGCCGCGACTGGCATTCATCAGGCCGCAAAGCAGCAGAAGGAGGAGTGAGTATGGGCGCAGAAACAGTGCTGAAAATTGCGCTGGCGGAGGTCGGCTATCTGGAGAAGGCCAGCAACTCCAATCTGGATAGCCCCACCGGAAATGCCGGATACAACAACTACACCAAATACGCCCGTGATCTGGCGAGTGCCGGATATTACAACGGCAACAAAAACGGCTATGCTTGGTGCGATGTGTTCGTGGACTGGTGCTTTTACAAGGCATACGGCAAGGTGAAGGGGCAGGAGATCGAATGCCAGACCGGACCGTATGGAGCAGGCTGCACCATGTCGGCACAGTACTACAAGGCACAGGGGCGTTTCGACAAGGCCCCGCAGGTAGGAGATCAGATTTTCTTCTACGATTCGGCGGGCGTGATCGGGCATACCGGCCTTGTGTATGCCGTAAACAGCACCACCGTGTACACCGTGGAGGGCAACACTTCCGGCGCTTCCGGGGTGGTGGCAAACGGCGGGGGTGTGTGCAAAAAATCCTACAGCCGGGGCTATGGACGGATTGCCGGGTACGGGCATCCGAAATATCCGAGTGAATCCAAGGGATATACCATCGGATGGAACAAAGATGACAAGGGCTGGTGGTACGCAGACAGCGAAAACAGTTTCTATGCGAATCGCTGGGCGAAGATCAACGGGGAATGGTACAGCTTCGACAAGGAGGGCTATATGATGGAGAACGCATGGCAGACAGAGAGAAACGACACCTATTATCTGGGCGCAGACGGAGCGATGGTAACAAACATGCTGGTGGGCGTGGGGGCTGACGGACGGCTTCAGCCAATGGAGCAGTATTATCATCTGCTGAAAGAGCTGCCGACCTATTACCGGCAGGAGATGGACAAGCTAATTGATAAAGGAAAGGTAAATGGCAAGAGCGGAAGCGGCGATGAGCTGGTGCTGGATCTTCCGGAGAGCGCAGTGCGAACGATCATCATCTGCAACCGGGAATGAGCAGAGGAGGTGACGGGGATGCAGATCAAGGACTACACGACCCCGGAGCTGGAGCATTTCCGTGCAACCTGCAATTTTACCGGACCAGAGCGCAGTTTTTTTGACTTGCGTGCCGCCGGGGAAACGCTGGAATCCTGCGGAGAGATCATGGACTACTCGCCGGGTGGAATCCGTCATTTGTCTGGAAAAGTCCGGAGAAAAATGAATCGGGTATGAAAAAATCCCCCACCTTTAAGAGCGTTGACATAGGAAAACAAGTAGAAAACCAGTAAAATCAACGCTTTTAAGGGCAGAGGGCAAACAGGTTAGCTCAAAAATTGAATAACCAAGCGTCAAAAGGGATGTTACCGCAAGGCAGCATCCCTTTTCGCATACGCCCACGCCGTAGATTTTGAGAAAAGTCTACGGCGTTTTTTTCTGCTCAAATCTGAAAGGAGGTGCAGCCACAATGTACTTTACGAACGGCAGTAGCCGTGCGTTTGAAATGCTTATGCGGGGAAAGCCCGGCTTTGACCGCTACGAAAACGGCGGCTGTGCCGACTGTGAAGATTGCAATACCTGTCACTTTTACCGTCCGCATTGGAAGTACCAGTTCTGTGTGTACGCGGAATGTCCGTATGAGCCGGGCAAGCTGACCGCCCTCCGGCGCGGCACGGCGAAGTGAGCGAAAGGAGCTGATAACCTATGGCAGTATTTCGGGTGGAGCGCAACAGCGGGTACACCGTCATGTCAAACCACCATCTGCGAAACAAGGAGCTGACCTTGAAAGCCAAGGGGCTGTTATCGCAAATGCTGTCCTTGCCGGAGGATTGGGACTATACCCTTGCGGGGCTGTCCCATATCAACCGTGAGAGCATCGACGCGATCCGCACCGCTGTATGGGAGCTTGAAAAAGCCGGATATATCCTGCGGCGGCAGGGACGCGATGAAAAAGGCAAAATGACTGCTATCGAATACACCATCTATGAGCAGCCGCAGCCGATGTTGGAAAATCCAATACCGGGTAAACCGATGTTGGAAAATCCGACAACGGATAATCCGACGTCGGAAAATCCAACGCAATTAAATAAAGATAGATCAAGAACTAACTTATCAAAAAAAGAAAAATCAATTACAGATCTATCAAGTACCGATTCCTTTCCTATCCTTTCCCCTGACCCCTCACCTTGCAGGACTGCGCCGGAACGGAAAGGAACGGAAGCGTTCAAACAGAGTGCCGTAGATATTTACCGAGAAATCATCATGGAGAATATCGAGTATGACACGCTCACGCAGGACCCGAAAATGGACAAGGAGCGTTTGGACGAGATCGTAGACCTCATGCTGGAAACTGTCTGCTCTGCGCGAAAGACGCTCCGCATCGCTGGCGATGATTACCCCGCCGAGCTGGTAAAGAGTAAATTCTTGAAGCTGAACAGCAGCCACATCGAGTTTGTCATGGACTGTATGCGGGAGAACACCACGAAGATCCGCAACATCAAGCAATATCTGCGGGCGGTGCTGTTCAACGCTCCGTCCACCATCGACAACTACTATACCGCCCTCGTCGCTCACGACATGGCAAGTCCTGATTGGGGCAAGCCGAAATCGGGCATCCCGGACTATTCCTGTTCGCCGGACGAGAGCCTATGAGAATGTGGCTGATCTGGCGGGTGCGCCCGCCCTGACTGCGGCAGAAAATCGAAAGGAGTGATAACCGTTGCAGGAAGAAGTAACCCGAAAGACGATTGCGCTTGCAATCAAGACGGCAAAGCTGGACGGAAAGGTGCTGCAAGCCGCGCTGCGGAAGCTCTTGCAGCTCTACCGCAAGGCAAGGGACACGCCCCATCGCGGCAAGCAAACGCTGAAACAGCTTATGCGGCACGGCACTGGCGTTTCCAATATCGAAATCACCGATGCGAATATCAAAGCCTTTGAAAGCACGGCGAAGAAATACGGCATTGATTTTGCGCTGAAAAAGGCAGATGACCGATACCTTGTGTTTTTCAAGGGACGGGACGCGGATGTGCTGACGGCAGCGTTTCGGGAGTTTTCCAAGAAAAAGCTGGATAAGGAGCGCAAGCCCTCCGTGCGGCGCGACCTTGCCGAGAAGAAAGCCGAAGCCGCGCAGACCGCCAAGCGGGACAAGGTGAAAAATATGGACAGGGGGATCGACCGATGAAGCCGGAAATCAAAAAGCAAATCATACTCCATCTTCCGTATCTCGCCTTTATCTATCTGTTTGGAAAGGTCGGACAGGCGTTCCGGCTGGCGCAGGGTGCGGATCTGTCTGCAAAGCTGCTGCATATCGGGCAGGGCTTCTCCGCTGCCTTTGCCAGCGCCGCTCCCAGCTTCCATCCCACCGATCTGCTGATTGGGCTTGCCGCAGCCGTGATTATCCGGCTGGTGGTCTACTCCAAGCAGAAAAACGCCAAGAAATACCGCAAGGGCATGGAGTACGGCACGGCGCGTTGGGGTACAGCGGCAGACATCAAGCCGTTCATTGATCCCGTCTTTGACAAAAATGTGCTGCTGACGCAGACGGAACGGCTGATGATGTCCAACCGCCCCAAAGATCCGAAGAACGCGAGAAATAAGAATATTCTTGTCATCGGCGGCTCTGGCAGCGGCAAAACACGGTTTTTCTGCAAGCCCAATATCATGCAGCTTCACAGCTCGTATGTCATTACCGACCCAAAAGGCAGTTTGATTTGCGAGGTAGGACAGCTTTTGCAGCGGGCAAAATACCGCATTGCCGTTCTCAACACCATCAACTTTTCCAAGAGTATGCACTATAACCCCTTTGCGTATTTGCGCACGGAGAAAGACATTTTGAAGTTGGTCAACACCATCATTGTCAATACCAAGGGCGAGGGCGCACAAAGCACCGAAGATTTTTGGGTGAAAGCGGAGCGCCTTTATTACACGGCGCTGATCGGCTATATCCACTACGAAGCGCCGGAGGAAGAAAAGAACTTCATCACCCTGCTTGACATGATAAATGCCAGCGACACCCGCGAGGACGACGAGGATTATAAAAATCCCGTGGATCTTCTGTTTGACCGATTGGAGGAACGCGAGCCGGAGCATTTTGCCGTGAAGCAGTACCGCAAATATAAATTGGCTGCGGGAAAAACCGCCAAAAGCATCTTGATTTCCTGCGGTGCAAGGCTTGCCCCCTTTGACATCAAGGAGCTGCGCGACCTGATGGCGTATGACGAAATGGAGCTTGATACCATTGGAGATAAGAAAACGGCGCTGTTCCTCATTATGAGCGACACCGATTCGACCTTTAACTTTGTCATTGCCATTCTGCAATCCCAGCTCACAAATCTGCTGTGCGATAAGGCCGACGACGTGTACGGCGGGCGGCTGCCTGTTCATGTGCGGTTTATTCTCGACGAATTTGCCAACATTGGACAGATCCCACAGTTTGACAAGTTAATTGCCACCATCCGAAGCCGTGAAATATCGGCTTCTATTATTTTGCAGTCGCAAAGCCAGCTCAAAGCAATCTATCGGGATAATGCCGATACGATTGTCGGCAACTGCGACACCATGCTGTTTTTAGGCGGTAAGGAGAAAACCACCCTGAAAGAAATCTCGGAGATATTGGGCAAGGAAACCATCGACAGTTTCAATACCTCAGAGAATCGGGGCAAGGAAATCTCCCACGGCTTAAATTATCAAAAATTAGGAAAGGAGCTGATGACGCAGGACGAAATCGCAACGATGGACGGCGGAATGTGTATCTTGCAGCTACGCGGTGTGCGCCCGTTCTTCTCCAAGAAGTACGACATCACCAAGCACCCGCGCTATAAGTACCTGTCCGACGCCGACAAGAAAAACGCCTTTGATGTAGAACGCTACATTCGGGTACAGCGAAAAAAGAAGAAACATCCCTCGGCGGTGATTGCGCCGGAGGAACCGTTTGACCTCTATGAGATTGAGTTGTCCGACGAGGACGCTGATTTTACCGCCGCAGAATAACGCGGCAAAAGGAGCTGTTTATGGAACTCTCGAATTATCAGGCATTTATGGAATGTATGCGCAAATGGGAAAAGATTGGCTGCAACATTCTCTGTGGTCTTGCCCTTTGGGAGCAGATGCAGGATTGTGACAGGCGCGGTGTTCCCTATACGGACATCGACATTGAAGCGGTTTCGCAGGATGTAGCCTACCGCCTTATGATGTCGCATGACAGGCTGTATGCACTCGCCCTGTACGAATGGACAGAGCAGCACTTCGCCCAGAACAGCGATACTTCCGATGCCGCAGCCGGATAAAACGGCTGCAATTTTTCTACACACAACAATTCAACATGATTTTATGGAGGTACGAATATGGCATTTTTCAATAGCGCAGTTGGTGTTTTGCAGACCCTCGTGATCGCGCTCGGCGCAGGCCTTGGCATTTGGGGCGTGATTAACCTCTTGGAGGGCTATGGCTCGGACAACCCCGGCGCTAAAAGCCAGGGCATGAAACAGTTGATGGCGGGCGGCGGCGTTGCCCTGATTGGCGGCGTTCTTGTCCCGCTGCTCTCCGGCCTGTTCAGCTAACCGATTCTGAAATACACCGCCGCGCCGTCCCCCTGACCGGGGGCGGCGCGGGAAAGGAGGTGCTGCCTTTTGATTATTGATTGGCTGGAGGAATGGTTTAAGGGCGTTCTGATCGACGGAATCATCGGCAACCTGTCGGGGCTGTTCGATACGGTGAATACAAAGGTGGGCGAAATTGCCGCAGATGTCGGAGCGACGCCGCAGGGCTGGAACTCCGGCATTTTCAATATGATCCGCAACCTGTCCGAATCCGTCATCATCCCGATTGCGGGTGCAATTCTCGCATTTGTAATGACCTACGAGCTGATTCAGATGGTGACAGAGAAGAACAATCTGCACGACATTGACACCTTTATGTTCTTCAGATGGGTGTTCAAAACCTATGCGGCTGTTCTGATCGTCACGAACACTTGGAATATCGTCATGGGCGTTTTTGACGCGGCGCAGCAGGTCGTCAATCAGAGCGCAGGCGTGATAATCGGCAATACCAGCATTGACATAGATTCCCTTGTGGGCGATCTGCAAACGTCGCTGGAAACTATGAGCCTTGGCGGACTGATTGGACTGTGGTTTCAATCCCTGTTTGTCGGGCTGACCATGAACATTCTTTCCATCTGCATTATGCTGGTGGTCTACGGGAGAATGATTGAAATATATCTTGTGACCTCGCTGGGCCCCATTCCGCTTGCTACCATGACAAACGGAGAATGGCGCAATGTCGGACAAAACTACCTGAAATCTCTGCTGGCGCTGGGCTTTCAGGCGTTCTTGATTATGGTGGTCGTGGGCATCTACTCGGTCTTGATCCAGAGCATTTCCGCGACGGGCGACGTGTCCGGCGCAATCTGGCTGGCAATGGGCTATACGGTGCTGCTGTGCTTCTGCCTATTCAAAACGGGCAGTATGGCAAAGGCCGTGTTCAGCGCTCATTGACGGAGGGCTTGCCTATCGGAACGTACAACATCATTTACGCAGACCCGCCGTGGCGCTATGAGCAGAGAAAGGTGCAGGGCGCAGCAGAAAATCACTATCCCACCATGAGCATTGACGAGCTTTGCGCCCTGCCCGTGCCGGAGCTGGCGGCGAAAGACTGCGCCCTGTTCCTTTGGGCAACCTTTCCGCAGCTTCCCGAAGCCCTGCGGCTGATCCGCGCATGGGGCTTTCGGTATAAAACCGTGGCGTTCGTCTGGCTCAAACGCAACCGCAAAAGTCCGTCATGGTTTTACGGCATGGGCTACTGGACACGCAGCAATGCGGAAATCTGTCTGCTGGCGACCAAGGGCAAACCCAAACGGCAGTCGGCAGGCGTACATCAGTTTATCATCAGTCCCATTGAGCAGCACAGTAAAAAGCCGGATGAAGCGCGGGACAAGATTCTTGCGCTCATGGGCGATCTGCCCCGCGTGGAGCTGTTCGCCCGGCAGAAAACGCCGGGCTGGGACGCATGGGGCAATGAAATTGCAAGCGATATTACACTTGCGGAAAGGAGTTAGCGCATGGCCTATGTGAACGTGCCAAAGGATTTGACGAAAATCAAATCCAAGGTGCTTTTCAATTTGACAAAGCGGCAGCTTATTTGTTTTGGGCTGGCGGCGCTCATGGGAGTGCCGCTTTTCTTTTTGCTCAAAGGCGGCATCGGGACGACGGCTGCGGCAATGGTGATGATCGTTGTCATGCTCCCCGGTTTTCTGTTTGGGGTGTATGAGAAGAACGGACAGCCCCTTGAAGTGGTAGGGCGGCAAATCATAGAAAGCTGCTTTCTGCGCCCCAAGGAGCGCCCCTATCAGACCGTCAACGCATACGACGCCCTTGTGCGTCAATATCAAATGGAACAGGAGGTAAAGGCGATTGTCGAAAAGAGCAGACAGCGCGGAAGCAAAAAGCATGGCGGACAAGCCCAAGCTCACCCGCGCCGAAAGAAAACAGATCGAAGCCGTCATTCGTAAATATCGCGGTGACGGCAAGCCCCATACCGCGCAGGACACGATACCCTATCAGATCATGTACCCGGACGGCATCTGCTATCTCGGAAACAGGCACTATTCGCAGAGCATTGAGTTTTTTGACATCAACTATTTGCTCGCGCAGCCTGACGATCAGACGGCTATTTTTGAATATCTCTGCGATCTGTATAACTATTTGGATTCTTCCATCCATGTGCAGTTCACCTATCCCAATCGCAAGTCCGATCGGGAGCAGCTTGCTCGGAGCTTTGAAATGCCGCCCTGCAATGACGGTTTAGACCCGATCCGGCAGGAGCAGACGGACATTCTCAAGCGGCAGCTTGCCCGCGGCAACAACGGCAGCGTGAAAACCAAATACATTACCTATACCATTGAAGCCGATAACCTCAAGGCGGCACGGACAAGGCTGTCGCGTATCTCGCTGGATATTCAGGGCTACTTCAAAATCATGGGTGCGGTGTCCCGTGTGCTGGACGGCAAGGAGCGTTTAGAGGTGCTGCACGGCATCATGCACCCGGATGGAGAACGCTTCAACTTTGACTGGAAGTGGCTTGCCGCTGGCGGGCTTTCCACCAAGGACTTTATCGCGCCGTCCTCCTTTGCGTTCAAGAACAGCCGTATGTTCCAGATGGGCGGCAAGCTCTGCGCTGCAAGTTTTTTGCAGATCATTACGCCGGAGCTGACCGACCGCATACTGACCGATTTCCTTGATACGGACAGTAGCCTTGTCGTCAATGTCCATATTCAGGCATTGGAGCAGACAGAAGCCGTAAAAATGGTGAAGCGGAAAATCACAGATCTTGACGCTATGAAAATTCAGGAGCAGAAAAAGGCTGTTCGGGACGGCTACGACATGGATATTCTGCCGTCCGACCTTGCCACCTACGGTGGTGCGGCGAAAAAGCTGCTGCAAGATCTCCAAAGCCGCAACGAGCGGTATTTTCTGCTGACGTTTCTTGTTCTGAACTACGGAGATACCAAACGCAAGCTGGAAAACGATGTGTTCCGTACAGCAGGCGTAGCGCAAAAACACAACTGCACCCTGACGCGGCTGGACTTCCAGCAGGAGCGCGGGCTTGTGTCCTCGCTGCCGCTTGGGGAAAACCAAATCCATATCACGCGGGGCATGACGACCTCGGCCGTGGCGATCATCGTTCCCTTTGTGACGCAGGAGCTATTTCAAGGCGGCGATTCCCTCTACTACGGGCTGAACGCCAAGTCCGGCAACATGATTATGCTTGACCGCAAAAATGCGCGTTCGCCCAACGGTCTTGTATTCGGCACACCGGGCGGCGGCAAATCATTCTCCTGCAAACGGGAAATGATCGGTGTGCTGCTGAAAACCCACGATCATGTGCTGGTATGTGACCCGGAGGGCGAGTATGCGCCGCTGGTAAAGCTGCTGCATGGGCAGATCATCAAGCTCTCGCCAACCAGCCGCGACTACCTGAATCCGCTGGACATCAACCTAAATTATTCCGAGGACGAAAACCCGCTGGCGCTCAAATCCGATTTTGTGCTGTCCCTCTGCGAGCTGATTATGGGCGGAAAGACTGGGCTGGAAGCCATTGAGCGCACCGTGATTGACCGCGCTGTGCAGCGTATCTATCAGCCCTACTTTGCAGACCCACGCCCGGAGAATATGCCGATCCTCTCCGACCTCCACGCCGCGCTGACGGCGCAGCATTTGCCGGAAGCCGACCGTGTGGCACAGGCGCTTGACCTGTATGTGTCGGGATCGCTCAATTTCTTCAACAACCGAACGACGGTTGACATTGACAACCGCTTTGTCTGCTTTGACATCAAGGAGCTGCCGAAGAACCTGAAAAAGCCGGGGATGTTGGTAATTCAGGATCAGGTTTGGAATCGTGTCACCCGCAACCGCAACACAGGCGTATCGACATGGTACTACGCGGACGAATTTCATTTGTTACTGAAAGAGCCGCAGACCGCAGCATACAGCGCGGAGATCTGGAAGCGATTCAGAAAATGGGGCGGTGTGCCGACGGGTGCGACGCAGAACGTCAAGGATCTGCTGTCCAGCCCGGAAATCGAAAACATTCTGGAAAACTCAGACTTTATCTGTATGCTCAACCAAGCGGCGGGCGACCGCAAAATTCTTGCTGAACGTCTGAATATCTCGCCGGAGCAGCTAAAGTTCGTCACCAACTCTCCACCCGGCGAAGGACTGCTGTTCTTTGAAAATGTGATCCTGCCCTTTGCAGATAAGTTCCCACGGGACACCGAGCTTTACCGCATCATGTCCACCAAGCCGAGCGAGGTGAACGGCGTATGACGATGGAGCTTGATACCATTCTCTGCGGCGACAGTCTGAATATGCTGAAAGCCCTGCCGGAGAGCAGCGTTCATTGCTGTGTGACCTCGCCGCCCTACTACGGACTGCGGGATTACGGCATGGACGCGCAGATAGGGCGGGAAGCCACGCCGGAGGAATACATTTCGCGGCTGACAGCGGTATTCCGCGAGGTGCGCCGGGTGCTGCGCCCGGATGGAACTTTGTGGGTAAATATCGCGGACAGCTATTGCGGCACAGGCAGCAAAGGCGACACCCGCGACCCAAAATATCCGCAGGGGCGCAACGGGCAGAACATTTCTCTCTGCCAAGCGGTGCGGGGCTGCAAGCAAAAGGACATGATCGGGATTCCGTGGATGCTGGCCTTTGCGCTCCGCGCCGACGGCTGGTATCTGCGCAATGACGTGATCTGGGCAAAGGGAAACCCCATGCCGGAGAGTACCAAAGATCGCTGCACCCGCAGCCATGAGCATATTTTCATGCTCACCAAGAGCAGACGCTATTTCTATGACTGGCTTGCCATTGCCGAACCCATTGCCCCCACGACCGCCCTGCGCAAAAAGGCAGGGCGCGGCGTGGGCAAGTATTCCGCGCCCGTGCCGGGACAGCCGCAGACGCAGAATATCAATAAGCCAAGGAAAAAAGGCAGCATTACCGACGACATGATCTCGCCCGTCCGGGCAAAGCGCGATGTGTGGTTTATCAACACCGTGCCTTACAAGGGCGGGCATTTTGCCGCCTATCCACCCCTGCTGGCTGAAACCTGTATTCTGGCGGGCTGTCCCAAGGGCGGCATTGTCCTTGACCCGTTCATGGGCAGCGGCACAACGGGGCTTGCGGCAAAGCGGCACGGCAGGCATTACATCGGCATTGAACTGAACACAGAGTTTTGTTCCCTTGCACGGGAACGGATCGGAGGTGATACCCATTGAAAGAATTTAGGCCCCGCGATAAGCTCACCCAGCGCATGACCCGCGACGGTGCGGTGCTGGACAATCAGACCACGGGTGAAGAAATCCATATTTCCGAGCGCGACGCCGAAAAACAGCTTTCCCCGGATGGGCAGCCCGTCCAGATGGGAAAACGCGACGCACCTATGAACCCAGCAGAGGACGCCCCCAAGCACGGGCGGCAGTTTCGCCCGCAGGAGCAAAAAGAGCCGGAAAAGGAGCAGCCAAAGCCGCAGCAGCCAAGCGCCGAGCCGTTTCAGCCGCAGGGTGGCAGCCCCGTTTCCCATATCCCGCAGGACATTCCAACGTCCGCTGCGCCGGGCGGTACAGCGGAAAAGCTCTTTGACCGTGCGGCCGCAGAGCATGATGCGCACAAGGCGCGGCAGGCAGCGCGGATGTCCCGCGACGCGGCGCAGGAGCGGTATTCTGCATCCCGTTTGCAGTTTTCCGAGGAAGAACGTGCTGCGCCGGAGCTGCACAAGCATATCCACCGTGCGGAAAAGGCCGCCGACAAGCTGGATGCGGCACAGGCAGCAATCCCCAAGAAACGGGTGCTGCGCAAGGAGCGTGTCTTTGATGAAGCCAGCGGCACAGCCAAGACCAAGCTGCGCTTTGATACCGTGGATAAGTCCCCGCCCAAGCTGAAACCGAATCCATTAGGCCGTCCGCTGCGGGAGGTCGCAGTACAGGCGCACGGAAAAATCCATGAGGTCGAGCATGAAAACGTCGGCGTGGAAAGTGGGCATAAAGCCGAAGAACTTGCCGAGCATGGCGCGGGCGGTGCAATTCGCTGGGAGCGCCGTCACCGCAAGCTGAAACCCTACCGCGCTGCGGAAAAGGCCGAGCGAAAAGCGGTAAATGCCAATGCAGAATACCTCTATCAAAAGGTGCTGCATGATAACCCTGAAATGCTCTCCGGCAATCCGCTCAACCGCTTTTTCCAGAAACAGCGTCTAAAGCGTGAATACGCCAAGGCTGCACGAACGGCAAAGGCTGCGGGCAGCACCGCGCAGGCAACCGCCAAAAGCGCCGAAAAAACCGCAGAAGCCACCGCGACGGCAGCGAAAAAAGCGGCAGAAAAGGCAAAGGAAGCAGCGGAGTTCGTTGCCCGCCATTGGAAAGGTGTGCTGGTCGTTCTGGCTGGTTTCCTGCTGATTGTCATGCTGATCGGCGGTCTGCAATCCTGCTCCGCGCTGGTGGGCGCGGCTGGCGGCGGTGTGGCAGCATCCAGCTATCAGTCGGAGGACGCGGACATTCTTGCCGCCGAAGCCGCCTACTGTGCGCTGGAAGCCGAGCTGCAAGAATATCTCGACACCTATGAACGCACCCATGATTACGACGAGTACCATTATGACCTTGACGAGATCAAGCACGATCCCTATGTCCTGGCATCGATCCTCTCCGCGCTGCATGACGGCGCATGGACGGCAAGCGAGGTGCAGGGGACGCTGCAAATGCTCTTTGAAAAGCAATATATTCTCACAGAAACCGTCGTGACCGAGGTGCGCTACCGCACCGTTACCCGGACAGACAGCGCGGGCAACAAGTACGAGGTAGAAGTTCCGTATAACTACTACATCTGCACCGTCGAGCTGGAAAACTTCAATCTCTCGCATATCCCCGTTTATATCATGGACGAAGAAACGCTGTCCAAATATGCGCTGTATATGTCGGTGTTGGGCAACAAGCCGGAGCTGTTCGGGGATAGCGAGTATATCCCCAAGTACATCACAAACCGCCCAGAGGGATATGAGATCCCGCCCTCTGCAATGGAGGACGAAACCTTTGCCGCCGTTATCACAGAAGCCGAAAAATATTTAGGGTACCCCTATGTGTGGGGCGGCAGCAGCCCGTCCACCTCCTTTGACTGCTCCGGCTTCGTGAGCTGGGTGCTGACAAACAGCGGCGTGTGCAATACGGGCAGGCTGGGCGCACAGGGACTTTACAACATTTCTACCCCCGTTTCCAATCCGCAGCCGGGCGACCTCGTGTTTTTCGTCGGGACATACGATACTCCGGGCGTTAGCCATGTGGGAATCTACGTCGGCAATTCCATGATGATCCATTGCGGAGATCCAATCTCCTATTCCAACCTGAACAGCAGCTATTGGCAGGCGCATTTCTACGCCTATGCCAGACCGCCGTACAACTAAGGAGGGCGGCTATGCTGACGCTGATCCCTGTTTCTCTTGCGCAGGCAAACGAGTTTGTGCGGCAGCATCACCGCCACCACAAGCCCGTCGCCGGACACAAGTTTTCCATTGGCTGTGCTGAAAATGGGCGGCTTTGTGCCGTTGCTATTGTGGGACGACCTGTGAGCCGCTATTTGGACGACGGCTTTACGCTGGAAGTCAACCGCCTGTGCAGCGATGGCACGAAGAACGCTTGCAGCATCCTATATGCGGCAGCGGCACGGGCTGCGCGGGCAATGGGCTACCGCAAAATTATCACCTACACCTTAGACACCGAAAGCGGCGCGAGCTTACGCGCCGCAGGCTGGACAAACGCCGGACTTGCGGGCGGCAAGGCATGGACAGGCAGCCGCCGTCCTGTCCAGCCGCTCTATCCGGCACAAATGAAATACCGCTATGAAAAGCGGCTGAATGAAAGGAGCTGCTAACCTATGGCTATGAGCAAAATTGACCGCATTGACCGCGAAATCGAAAAGACCCGCGGCAAAATCACCGAGTACCAAAACAGGCTGAAAGAGCTGGAAACCCAGCGCACCGAGCAGGAAAACTTTGAAATCGTCAATCTTGTCCGCTCTATGTGCATGAGCCGCGACGAGCTGATGAACTTTCTGCGCGGCGGCGGCAACGACGCGCCGCCCGTGGAAACCGCCTATCACGAACAGGAGGACATGACCGATGACGAGGAATAAGCATTTTCGCTCTGTATTCGCCGCGCTGCTCTGTGCGGTGCTGTGCATGACGGCCTTTGCCACCGTCGCTTATGCAGACGGCGGCGACTACTACGATGACGAGCTGCCGCCTGAAACGCGGCAGGAGGAAACGCAGCCGGAGGACACCACGATTGTCCCCGGCACTCCGTTCACCGAGGATGGCATCGCCGCGACCCGCGATCTTCTCTATGATAAACACACCAACAAGCAGTTTATCACCGTGGAAACTCGAAATGGGCATACGCTGTATATCGTCATTGACTACGATAAGCTGCTGGACGAGGAAGAAGAACGCTATCAGACATATTTCTTGAATCCCATAGACGAAGCCGACCTGATGGCGCTGCTGGAGGACGACAGCCAGAATACGCCCGTTGTCTGCTCCTGCACCGAAAAATGCACCGCTGGCAAGGTCAATACGAACTGCGCCCTCTGCAAAACGGATATGACGAATTGTGCCGGAAAGGAAGCGACGCCGGAGGAAACAGAGCAGCCTGACGAGCCGACGCCGGAGAAGAAAAACAATATGGGCGGCATCCTGATCCTTGTGCTGATCCTTGCTGCGGGTGGCGGCGGTGCGCTGTGGTACTTCAAGCTGCGCAAGCCGAAATCCAGCGTCAAGGGCGGCGACGAGCTGGACGAGTTCGATTTTGACGAGGATGATGAAGCCGAAGAATACGGGGATGATGAGGACGCAGACAGCGCCAGCGATCCCGATGAACAGGAGAATGAAGAATGAGTGTTTTGATTATTTGTGAAAAGCCCTCTGTGGCAAAGACCGTTGCCCTTGCGCTGGGCGCTGCGGAGCAAAAAGACGGGTATCTTTCCGGCGACGGGCTGCTGGTGTCGTGGTGCATCGGACATCTTATCAGCATGGCAGACGCGGGCAGCTATGACGAGCGATACAAAAAGTGGCGCTATGAGGATCTTCCCATTCTGCCGCAGATGTGGAAATATGCCCCTACTCCCGGCAAGGAAAAGCAGCTTGCCGTTCTGAAAGAGCTGCTGCACCGCAGCGACGTTTCCGAGGTGGTGAATGGCTGCGACGCCGGGCGCGAGGGTGAGCTGATTTTCCGCTTTGTCTATGAGCAGGCCGGATGCACGAAGCCCTTTTCCCGTCTTTGGATTTCCTCAATGGAGGACAGCGCCATCCGCGAGGGCTTTTCCAGACGCCGAGCCGGAACGGAATACGATGCGCTGTATCAATCGGCGCTGTGCCGTGCGCGGGCAGACTGGCTTGTGGGTATCAATGCGACGCGGCTTTTCTCCGTACTGTACCATAAGACCCTGAATGTGGGACGGGTGCTGTCGCCTACGCTGAATCTGCTGGTGGAGCGCGACGGAAAAATTACGATGTTCCACAAGGAGAAATACCGCATCGTACATATCGACTGCGGCGGCGTGGACGCGGAAAGCGAACGCATTTCCGACGCTGCCGCTGCGGATGCGCTAAGAACGGCTTGCAAATCGTCGCAGGCCGTTTGTGTTTTTCTCAAAAAGGAGAAGAAAACTGCGCTGCCGCCGAAGCTCTTTGACCTTACCTCGTTGCAGCGGGAAGCCAACCGCGTTTATGGCTTTACCGCCAAGCAGACCCTTGACTACGCGCAAAGCCTGTATGAAAAGCGCTTCCTGACCTATCCCCGCACCGACAGCAATTATCTCACCGAAGATATGGCGCAGACGGCAACTGACCTTGCTGCGGCGCTGCTGCCTGTGCTTCCCTTTATGCAGGGCGCAGAGCTTACGCCGGAGATCGGGCGCGTCATCAACAGCGCCAAGGTTTCCGACCACCACGCGATTATCCCCACGGCGGCCTTTGCTGGCAGCGGCTTTAACGGACTGCCGGAGAGCGAAAAGAAGCTGATGTCCCTTGTCTGCTGCAAGCTGCTGTGCGCCGTTGCCGCGCCGCAGGAGTATGAAACCGTTACGGCGGTCTTTGACTGCGGCGGCAAGCCGTTTACCGCCAAGGGCAAAACGCTCCTGATTGCAGGCTGGAAAGACATTGACGCCCGCTTCCGCGCTGCGCTCAAAGCAAAGCCGGACAAGGACGACGCAGAGAATGCGGCGCTGCCGGAGCTTTCCGAGGGACAGATTTTTGAAACGGTCACGGCTTCTGTTTCAGAGCATTACACCACGCCACCCAAGCCCTACACCGAGGATTCGCTTCTGTCCGCAATGGAGAACGCGGGCACGGAGGATATGCCGGAGGATGCAGAGCGGCAAGGGCTGGGAACTCCGGCAACACGGGCGGCAATGATCGAAAAGCTGCTCTCTGCCGGATTTGTCGAGCGCAAGGGCAAAAGCCTTGTGCCGACCAAGGACGGCATCAATCTCGCCGTTATCCTGCCGGATTTGCTGAAATCGCCGCTGCTCACCGCTGAATGGGAAACCCGCCTGACGGAGATCGCCAAGGGCAGCGACGACCCGCAGAGCTTCATGCAGGGAATCGAGGATATGACGCGGGAGCTGGTGAAGCGATATTCCCACATCACCGAGGACGGCAAAAAGCTGTTCGCGCCGGAAAAAGAAGCAGTCGGCATCTGCCCCCGCTGCAAAAGCCCTGTCTATGAGGGCAAGAAGAATTTCTATTGCTCTGACCGCTCCTGCCGCTTTGTCATGTGGAAGAATGACAAATTCTTTGAAAGCCGGAGAACCGTCTTTTCCAAGAAGATCGCCGCTGCGCTCCTAAAGGACGGCAAGGCGAAAGTCAAGGGGCTGTACTCTGAGCGCACGGGCAAGACCTATGACGGGACGGTGCTGCTGTGTGATACGGGAGAAAAGTATGTGAATTACCGTATCGAGCAGAGAAAATGATCCGGCTGAATGACGCGCAGCATCGCAGAGTGAAAAAGCTGACCCGCTGTCACTGCGCCAACAATGTGCGCGGGTGCTGTCTGCTGCTGGACGACGGCGAGCCGTGCGTCTGTGTGCAGGCGATCAGCTATTCGCTGCTCTGCCGATACTTCCGGGAAGCGGTGCTGCCCGCAGACCGGGAGCTGTGCGCGGATCTTGCAGCTACGGCGGACACCCGCAAGAAATGCGAGCTGTGCGGCAAGCCCTTTCCCGCCCGCAGCAACCGTGCAAAATACTGTGACCGCTGTGCGCCCTATGCTGCCCGGCGCAATGCAGCCGAGCGCAAGCGCCGCCAGCGGGCAAAGGCGCGGTGTGTCACGGTTTAGGGGCTTCAAAAGCCTTGCGGCAAGCGGTTTTCCAGACACGCTTTTGGAGTGTGCGGGGTATTCCTATGGAAACTGCGAAAAACGGCTTTGAAAGCGTGACAGAACGCATTTTACGGAGATAAAAGAACGATTCAGTAACGCAGCAAGCATAGGGAGTGTGGCTACAACTCCCGAAAATCGCCGTCTGGCACAGACCGGGCGGCGATTGCTTGTTGGGATAGTCCCAAACCCTTATGTCAGAAAGGAGCGCAGACGTGGACGAACACCTTTTGGAAGTATATCTTATCAACACCGCACGGCATACCGAGGAAACGCCTGTTGCGGAATGGGTATCGCTGCCCACCGACGCCGAAACGATGAAAGCCGTTTTTGAACGGCTGGGCGTAGACGGGAGCGACACGGAACAGTATCAGGTATCTGCCTTTAATTCCTCTCTGGACGGGTGGAGCGAAGCCTTGAAGCCCGGCGAAAGTCTGGACGATTTGAACTATCTTGCCGCGCTGCTCACCCAGCGCAGCGACGAGGAACGCGACAAGTTTGCCGCTGCCGCGCAGTACGGCGACCATGCGGCAAGCGCGGCGGACTTAATCAACCTGACGCACAATCTGGACTGCTACTGGCTTTATCCAACCGTACACAATTCCGACGATTACGGGCATTATCTCATAGACGATCTGGACGAGCTGGAATTGCCGGACGCCGCCAAGAGATTCTTTGATTACAAGAGCTATGGGCGTGAAGCGGTCAAAGAGGATCGCGGCATTTTCACCGACTATGGCTATGTCTATAATAACGGCAACGATTATGCAGAATGGTACAAAGCCAACCAAGTACCGCAGGAATATCGCCTGACTGCGCAGCCCAGCCCCCAGCGGGATATGGATGAGCTGCCGCAGGGTGCGGCGCTGTCCGCAGAGCCGATCCCCGTGCGTCCGTTGGTGCTGAACGCCACCGACACACAGGGCAGAATCAAGGAGATCACCGAGCATTTGGAACAGGGCGTACAGGAGGTTTTTGAAAGTGAACGGTATCGAGATTATCTGAAAGCCATGTCCCGCTTCCACAATTACAGCCTGAACAATACGCTGCTGATCGTCATGCAGAAGCCGGACGCATCCCTTGTTGCAGGCTATGGAAAGTGGCGCGACGAATTTGAACGCCATGTCAAATCCGGCGAAAAGGGCATCAAAATCCTTGCGCCCGCGCCCTATAAAATCAAAAAGGATGTGGCGAAAACTGACCCAGACACCGGGCAGCCCATCATCGGTGCAGACGGCAAGCCTGTCACGGAGCAGCAGGAGGTGTCGATTCCGGCGTTCAAAGTGGTGTCGGTATTCGATGTGAGCCAGACCGAGGGCAAAGAGCTTCCCGACATTGCCGTGGACGCGCTCACGGGCAATGTGGAACAGTATGAAGATTTTTGGAGAGCCTTGAAGCTGACCTCTCCCGTTCCCGTGACGCTTGAAAAAATCGACGGCAGCGCACACGGCTATTATGACCTTGCAGAAAAGCGCATTGCCATTGACGACGGCATGAGCGAGCTGCAAACCATCAAGACGGCGATCCATGAGATTGCTCATGCCAAGCTGCACGATATTGACCTGAACGCGCCGGAGCAGGCGGAGCGACCCGACCGCAGCACCCGCGAGGTGCAGGCGGAAAGCGTCGCCTATACGGTGTGCCAGCATTTCGGACTGGACACGTCGGACTACTCCTTTGGCTACGTCGCCGGGTGGAGCAGCGGCCGCGATATTAAGGAGCTGAAAGCATCCCTTGAAACCATCCGCACCGCCGCCAGCGAGCTAATTTCTGAAATCGAGGGGCATTTTGCAGAGCTTCAGGCGCAGCACACCGCAGAGCAGGAACAGACTGCTGCGCAGGATGTGCCAGAGAACACCTTTTCTATCTATCAGCTCAAAGACGGCGACGCAACGCGGGATCTTCGATTTGAGCCGCTGGAACAGGTAAAGGCTGCCGGGCTGCGGGTTGACCGTGACAATTATGAGCTGGTCTATACCGCACCGCTGTCCGACACGGACACGCTGGAGGGCATTTTCGTTCGCTTCAATATGGACAGGCCGCAGGATTTTACCGGGCATAGCCTTTCCATGTCTGATGTCGTTGTGCTGCATCGCGGAGAACAGGAAACGGCGCACTATCTGGATCGCGGTGGCTATACCGAAGTGCCGGAGTTTTTACAGCCGGAGCAGATCGCAGAGCAGGAAACACAGGCTGACGCCCCGCCAGCGGAACGACCGCTGACAGAGTTACAGAAGCAGGCTGTTGAAATTGCCAAGCGGTATGAAACGCTTTCCATGCAGGAGAAAATCGGCATAATTGCGCAGGCGTTCGGCTGCACGTCCGGCACGATTGAAACCTCGCCCTGCACGGGAAAATGGCGCGGCACAAGTGATATTTCCATTCGCTTTGATAATGGCAGCTCTCTGTTTTTGGGCAACCATATAACGCGGCAAGCCAGAACAAAAAAGGTACAGCAGGAGCTTGTCGATAGCGCATTGGTACGGTATAACCCTGAAATCATCCGCGTTGCAAAGGAAACTGCTTATACCGTCCTCAAAGAACGTGAGCTTCAGGACAATGCCATTGCCGCAGAAAAGGGCTTGAAGCCCTACGCGCTGCTGAATGTAGAGTTCAATGACGGAGCAGACCAGCAAAGCAGCGGTTACATAGGCTGGTACTATGCGACGCTGGCGGTGGACGGAAAAATCTGCACGCATTTGGAAACGGGCTTGAATCACGACATTGCATCCGGCAGCGTAAGCCCGACACCCACGCGGGAAAATTACTATGCAGCCGGAGCGCTGAAAGAAAGTGATGTGGACTATGTTTTCAACAACGTCGGCTTTTCCTCTGCTTCCGGCCTTTACTCTCTGCATCTGAGCGACGCCGCACGGGGACGCGCCGAATTGGAGCTTGCGAAAAAGCTGATCGACGATTACTGCCGCGAAGAATTTCATTCCGGCGCAGATTTCAGCGACCTGTCCGCCGTTGGTATTGGACACACGACCGTTACGGATGACGAAATCCCCATTCAGGCATACGCAAACCTGACGGACTTCCGCATTGAAAAATATTTGGGTGATGTGCTAATTGAAAGCCGACAGTATGAATCGCTGGCTGCGCTGATCCAAGGTGAGCTGAACGATTTGGAGTTTGACGACTTGACTTATGCCAGCGACGAGCAGATTGCTATGTTCCACGACCAAGAGGAAGTGTCCGGCAAGGAAACGCCCTCCCTTGATCCTGCGGTACAGCCCGTCGTGACGATTCTTTGGAGTGAGAGCGATAAGCTGCAAGAGGGTGAACAGCTCCCGCTTGCCCGCGCCGACGCACTTTTTAAGGCACTGGATGATGAAAAGCGTTCCGAGCGTGAGAAGCCGGGCTACACAGGCGGCTGGTACGATAAAACCAAATTCCGCATTGACTGCACATTTCACGGGGAACGTGACAGCTACGAGGGGCGGCAGGACTTTGGCGACGGGGACGGCGCTCTGATCGACCATATCCAAGCCTATCACGAATACTATGCCAAGGACGAAAACTGGAAAAACTTTGTGCTGCACAACGAGGGCGCGGAAGCGTGGGAAAAGGACAAAGCCGAGCGTGAAATGCTCCTCACCGAGTTCGTGCCGTATATGCGTCTGCATTGCAATCTCTCCGAGCAGGAGCGTACCGCTGCGGATATGCTGGAAAACGGAGAAGCCCTGACGCCGGAGCAGACGGCATATTTTCATGCGGTTCTTGCTCATGTGGACGCTTGCCGGGAAAAGCTGAACGCGGGCGATTATCACTTGCCCGACCCGCCGCAGCTTTCGGATTTTGATAAAGAGCTTCAGGACTACAAAGCCCATGTAGAAAGTGAGATCGCACAGGAAGCCGAAGCCGCAGGCATGACCGTGGAGGAATATGCCGCCAACGGCTACGAGCCGCAGGAGCAACCCGCCGACGTACAGGAGCAGCCGGAGGAAGCGACGCCCGCAGATACCGCGCCGGAGCAAACCGCCGTCAGATATTACACCATCAATGAGGGCGCTGCCCGACGTGCCAACGATGCAAACAGCTACCGCGACTACGCCGCAGGCAGCGCCACCGCCGAATATCGGCAGATGGTGGATCAGGCAGCGGCGATTGCGCAGCGGCAGAAAGAGCGCGTCGATCCCATGTACCACGAAAAAATTGACGCGCTGCTGGACACCTACGCCCGCAAGCTGGCGGAAAACCTGAACGACCACTATGCCATTGAAGCCCGTGTCCCCTCTATCCTCGTTGCAGGCGGCAGCAATTTCCCTGTTCGCAAGAAAGAGAAGCAAAACGCCGCCCGTGACCGCAATATGCAGGAATGGCAGGCTGTTCAGGGAATTTTGGACAAGATCCGCAGCACAGGCATGGGCGGTATCAGCATGGACGACCCGCAGGCGGCGGCAAAGCTGGAAGCCAAGCTCGTCAAACTGGAATCGGCACAGGAAACCATGAAAGCCGTCAACGCCTATTTCCGTAAGAATAAGACTTTGGAGGGCTGCCCCAGTCTGACGCCGGAGCAGATCACCAAATTGCAGCAGGAAATGTCGCAGTCCTGGCATCTGGATAAGAGCCGGCCGTACCCCGCCTATATGCTCTCCAACAACAACGCTGAGATCCGCCGCATCCGCGGGCGCATTGAACAGGTGCGACAGCATGAGGACACCCATTTCGCCGGATGGGAATTTGACGGCGGGCGCGTGGAAGCCAACAAAGCGGATAACCGTCTGCAAGTGTTCTTTGACGGCAAGCCGGATGAAGCGGCACGGGACGAGCTGAAAGCAAACGGCTTCCGCTGGGCACCCAGCGTCGGCGCATGGCAGCGCCAGCTTAACAAAAACGCATACTACGCCGCAGGGTACATTTCCTGTATTCAGCCTATCTCCGGGGAAAAGCCCATTGACGTGCAACGCAGCGCCCAGCAGCAGGAATCCGCTGTCCCTGACGGCCACCTGACCGGGGAGCGCGTTTCAACACCGCGCGGCAGCTTCCACATTGCCAATATGACCCGTGAGCAGATGGAAGCCGCAGGCTATGGGTATCACCACAGCACCGATGACGGCAAGTATCTTATCATGGGCAACGGCACACAGGCCTTTGCCATTGCCGCCGAGCAGCGGGAGCAGGAAAACTATATGCGCACGGCGGAGCTGTCCACCGAACAGAACTACAATATGATTGACGGACAGATCAACAACACCCCGTCCGTGGACGAGCTGGAAGAAAAGGCAAAGCGCGGCGAGGTGATTTCGCTCTCCGCGCTTGCCGCAGCGGTCAAGGCTGAGGATGGCAGAACGCCCCAGCGCGACCTGGACGGCAAAAAACCGTCTATCCGCGCACAGCTCAAAGCGGATCGTGCGCAGTCCTGCAAGCCGCAGCAGCGAGAAAAGGAACAGGAAGCCAAACGGAGCATCCGGCAGGCTTTGGAAATGGAGTGACTTATGAACAAGTTTGAAAATGTGGATGTGCTGGCATCCCTGCAACAGATTATGCAGCAGAACACAGCCGCCTTTCAGAGCGATTTTGACATCGACAAGAAAATTCTGACACAGGCGGCAAAGAGTAAAAACGCCGAGGATAAGGTCTATCTATGGTTTTCCCGTCCCAACGGAACGCATTGCCTGCGGGAACGGGATGTGTTTCTGCGCGGAACGCGGGAGCATAATACGTTCCGCTTTTACCATGAGCAGACCAGAGAGCGTGTGCTTGCCTATGCCGTGGTGCTGTCCGGCATGGAGAGCGGCAAGGTAAAAGGCAGCATTTACGAGTTGGACTATGCAGCAAAAGCCGAGCTTGCAATCCAGACCGCCTTGCGGACAGACAATAACTGTCTGATCTATGAAAATGGTTCACGGGAGCTTCCCAAGGAATACCGCTTTGAAGCAACGCCGGATCGGGAGTATGGGAAATTCGTGCGCTATGAAGCCGTTCCGCATGACCCGGATGCGCTGCGGGATCTGCTGCGCGACGAAAGCCGGAAGCGTGAGCGGCTGAAACCCGGTAATTTCAAAGAGCATATCGGACGGCTCTCCGATGAAAAGGTGCTTGCCGAAGCGCAGCGCCTTTCGGCGGCGTTTCAATCCCTGCAAGCGCCCAACAGCCCCAACGGAACGCATTTTGTAGTGGAAGTGTCGCCGTGGTTTGAGCGTATCGCATCCAGCAAGGAGCATGAGCGGCTATTTGCGCTGCTTCCGTATAAGACGCTGTATCTTTCCTCGGTCAAGGACAGACACGGCGTTTTCGCTTTTATCAGCAAGGACGAGCGGCGTGATCTTCCGCTGCGCAAGCAACGTCCCTCTGTCCGGGCACAGCTCAAAGAGGGACAGTCAAAAAAGGCCGCTGCACCCAAAAAGGCAGCGGCAAAGGCGAAAGATAATGATTTGGAGGTATGAGCATGGACAATGTTTCGTTCACCATTGAGGAAGAAAACTTGATTTGCATTTACCACAAGCACGACCGCCGCAGAACGATTGCGGCGATTTCCGACGCGCTGCCGGATATGGACGCAGATATGCGCCCGCTGGCGGAGCAGACGATCCATAAGCTGCACAACATGACCGACGCAGCATTTGAGGAAGCGCAGTTCACCATGACGCTTTCCGACGCAGAGTAAAAGACAACGCGGGGCGCGGCAGCCATCATCGGCTGCTGCGCCACGCGTTGTCATATTTCAGCGAGTACTAATTCTCGATATTCAGATTTAAGAGAATAGAATTATCCAGTTCTCCATGCAATGCCCATAGCAATAATCAGCTTTTACCATAGTCAATAATAATTTTTTTGCATTCGGCACACCTATATGCTTCTACGGCACTCCCTGAGAACGCTCCCTCGCCCGATGACAATATGATGGACGAACTACTTAGCGGAGGAATTGCAGCAATTAGACGCATCTTCTCCGACCAAGAAACTCCATCGCGGCATTGTATATAGCCTAATATCATCTCAGAATTGCAATATGGGCATTTCATACTCATAGGTCATCTCCCTAATCTATAATTTTAGTAACTGTTATTAAGATATATGGAATGTCAGTTGTTCCAATCTTCTGTTACTCTGTGATACGATACTCTATAAATAATTTCTCCCCCATGATTTGAGTAAGCATTAGCGGTGTGGAGAATTTCATCCTTTGTTAAATCATTTGCTTTTACAGAACCGTTATATACGTCGCTAATCTCAATGTAATCAGAACTAAATGCTGTTCCAACAGGGCAGAAATATAACTTTACTCTCAATGAACTTGTTTGGTCTTGATAACACGGATCAAATTTACCAGTACTTTTCTCTTTGAAAATTGTTCGTGTTACGGTATTTGTGAACTGCTCTACATACTGATTATATGATCCGTAATGTACAGCGGAAGTGCCGGAAACACCCGTAACCGTTCTAATGATAGTATATGGAATACTCCATTTTTTTGTAGCAAAGCACATCCCTAAATCCATCGCACCCAGAATCCAATTATTCCATTTCGATTCATTCGATGCTCCTTTTTCCGCACCGTTGGTCTCACGTCGCATATCAGATACGGAAGTGTATTCATAATAGTAATCAGAATTAAGATACGTTCCGTAATAAGACTTTGCCCGCGCCTTTGGAACGAGAACCGTATAGCTTTCTAAGACTACATCATCGTCTTTATAGCTGTCAAGCTCCTCTAAACAAGCTTCTTCAATATACGAGTAACCCATATCCTTTAGATTAAGTGATTTTACATACGAAATTGCGGTGTCAATCGTGTTTTCTGTCATAGAACGGGTATGAAGCGTTTCATCAAAAAGTTTGATTGTGTATTGATTGTAATCATCTACACAAAATGATTTATCAATCATTTCACTTGCAAATGCAGTAGTGCTTGCGGAGAGAAGCATGATAAGAGATAGCAGAATACATAGTGCTTTTTTCATAAATGAACTCCTTTCGTTTGGTATCAACGCTCATTTGGAACATGAAATCAGTAGATAACGGCCATTGAAAGCGCACAGCCTAATCATCGTCTGTATAGACTATGCGCCTGTCCCGCTGATTTTAAGTCGGAGCCTCCATAGCGGACAGGTGAAATAAACAGACCCGTGCAAATGCCCACATAAGGTATTTACTGTTGCCATCGCTTATTTCACCTCCTGTCATATCCTTTTACCCATATAACGGTCAAGGTCAGAAAAAGGGACAGATTTTTTTGAGAAATTTTCTTCAATCTATAAACTATGCAATGCGGATGATATGCCTTTGAGGAAGCGCAGTTCACCATGACGCTTTCCGACGCAGAGTAAAAGACGACGCGGGGCGCGGCAGCCGATGATGGCTGCTGCGTCCCGCGTTTTTCGTAATTAGGCAGAATGTTATTGCGTATAAAGACAGAGTGTTGCAACAATGAACGCTAAGAATAGTGAAATGGCAACTATCGGAATTGTGTACGGTTTCTTATCCACAATTTTCTGCACTACCATTGCGGAAAGTATGGGAATAAAAAAGGCCAGCACTATCGAAATCGCTATATATACTGTCATTGCAGCTACCTCCTTTCCGCAAGTTTCAATATGATTGGCTTATTTAATTGTTGCACGCCCACCATAAACAGCACCAGTACTCGGCGTGAATGTGTCGATACCAGAACTAAATGAAAGAGACAAGCCACCAAGACTTACCGAGGGTGAAGTAGAAAGAGTAGCGTGCCCGTATTTGAAGATGAACTCAGCATTATTGTCATGCCCGACAATGGAGAGCTCAATTCTTCCAGAACCGGATTTGACCCAATAAAAAGACTGAACGTAGTATGCGCCTTGGTTCATTGCAAAAGTTGCTTTTCCTGCGTTGATGTCAGAGGAAGTCATATAGGCATATACCGTCTTATCTGCAATAGCTGGACCATTACCGACACAAGTGAGTGAAAGCCGATTATTGGTGGATGAAATATGTTTCGTCAGCTCATAGTTGCCGTCCCAACCGGCTCCTGCAATATCTGTCCAATGGACGGCGGGTTCCTTATCCCAACTCCAGCTCACGTCAATAAGGAAATATGTGCGATCAGCAGAGCTTTTATAGTAATATGAGTTTTTTGTGTTTTTAACTGTTACGGATGCTAAAAGACCTCGTACACTATAAAGGCTCTCATTCCCAGTAAGTGAGCGAAGTTCTGCAATTTCGTTGGCGGTATAACCTTTACGAGCGAGGATTTCATCGCTCAAAGTAGAACGCTCCATGAGTTCATTCAGAATGGTGCGTTCGAGTTCCCCTGATTTAGCACGTTCAATATCGGAAATGCTGTACCCTTCTGCGAGTAATGTGTTAGTATCCTTTTCTTTTAATTCCTGTACCATCGAATATTCAGAAGTTGCGACGGTCGTTTTATTTGCGGTGTTCTCCGCAGCAAAGGCAGTGGATGACATTACAAATAAAAGAGAAAAGGACAGAAAGAATGATAATACTTTTTTCATAAGAGAACTCCTTTCATTTGGTATCAATGCTCATTGGGAGCATGAAAATCAGTAGAAAACGGCCATTGAAAGCGCACAGCCTAATCATCGTCTGTATAGACTATGCGCCTGTCCCGCTGGTTTTAAGTCGCAGCCTCCATAGTGGGCAGGAGAAATAAGCAGCCCCGCACATAATCCTATGCAGAGTAGTAACCTGTGTCATCGCTTATTTCACCTCCTGTTGTGTCCTTTTATCCATATAACGGTCAAGGTCAGAAAAAGGGACAGATTTTTTGAAAAAAATCTCGATTCATACCTTGTTAATGGGTTGCCACTTTTCTGCGCAACATTCTTGTGGTATAATTTGAAATAAGCAGTCGATTGTTACTGCAACGAACACCCATAATGCGCAAGAATAAGTTTACTTGCTCACTTAGAATGGGCGGCTGCGGAGCTGTCCATGAGGAAAATTATATGATGATACTCCTATTTAGTGTTTTGAATGATGAACAACGTGCGCTGGTCGAGCGGATATTCCATGAGCATCATATCCACTTCCAGCGCATTTCGTTTAATATTGTTAAATCAGAGGAAGCCGCAGAGGATGTCGTGTCCACCGCATTTATAAAAATCATGGACAACATCGAGAAAATTTCTGATTTACCCTGTCCCCAAATGACCGCTTTCTGCGTTACCATAGTGAAAAACGCTTCTATTGACGTGTTGCGTCAATTACAACAGAGTGTTCACATTGATTACTGGGACAATATTTCGGACGAGGACACGGATGATATTGCAGATGAATGTATTCACAATGCGGACGTACATAGGTTGACTGAGGTAATCAATCAGCTTGATCCTGATGATCGGCATTTTATCTATCTCCGCTATACGCTGGAAATGGGATATAGAGAGATTAGTGAACTGCTGAACATTTCGGAAGATGCCGCAAAAAAGCGCGGGCAGCGGCTTATCAAGAAGCTCCGAAAACTGTATGAGGAAAGGTAACGATATGGATATGAATTGGCAGGCTATGTTGCATGAAGCGGCAAAAGCCAGCTTTGAAAAGGATATAGAAGTTCGCGCTGTCGCTGATAATGACGCCTACTCCTGTGTAGATTTGCCAAAAGCGAAGATCCAAGAATTGAGCGAAAAGATTCTGCGCTTGCCGCATCAGGGGATTGCTCTGCTATTTAGTAGATATTGCTTCCGGCTTTCTCCCCAAGAAACGGAAAAGTTCTTCCAAATGAAAAATGCAAAGGGACGATTCCGCTTTTACCGCGACCTGCTTTCTTCAAGCATGGGGCTTGATTCAGAGCAAGTTATTTCGGATGCTTCGCTCAATCACGCCTGTAAAATTGCCATGAAAGACTATTTGCGCACGGAGCTAAAAGAAGATTCTGCTGCAAGTAGTGCAGGAAAGAGCCGAACGCATATTGTGTTCAGGCGGTTCGGCAAAGCTGTTGCAGTCGCAGCAATTACCATAACTCTGCTATTCTCAACGGCTATGGTGGCTAATGCACAGTTCCGTGAAAAGGTGATCACATGGGTAGTCGAGACATTTGAAAAGTACAGTATCTTTGAACTGCAAAGCGACGGAAACACGCAGCCTGATTTGCAGAGCTATAAGCCTACTTATCTTCCCGACGGGGCGGAATTGCAGAATACGGTTGAATTGCCGGAATTTTATGGGTATGAGTATGCAATCGACGATACAGCTTACTTTAGCATTTGGCTCAGTCAATCGGATATACGGATTTATATTGACGCCGAAAATGCAGACGTAGAACCGTTTGATAAGGACGGAATAACAGGCTATTTCTTCAAAAAAGAGGATTTGAATTATGTGTGCTTTGAACGTGATGGTTGTTCTTTCTCGGTCTATGGATTGCTTGACATGGACGAACTGATAAAAATTGCCGCAGGTATCGCAAAAGAATAATTCAAAATATGTGTCCCTTTTTTCCTCCTTGCGCGTTATATGGGTGATTTCCCAATACTGCACAAGGAGGATTTTATTTATGAAGAAAAAAGAAATTGTTACATTGGCATTAACCGCCGCTCTTTTAATGACTGCTCATGCAGTACCCGTAGCAGCAGCGGAAAGTGCTGCACTTAATGCCACGTCACCAACAATGCCAGCGCAAGCTATTACTCTCCGATGGGAAAGTACAAATATGGTTGTTCCAGCTATTTCGATTTCTGGTAAACAGATTTCTGTGTCAGCAGTAATTGCGCCTAAAAAACAAACAACCAAATCCAAGGGAACGCTTTATCTTGAAAAGAAAAGTGGAAACAGTTGGTCACCCGTTACTTCTTGGCCGATTGATGGAACTGGAACTGTCAGTCTTACCAAAACCTACACCGGCACGACGGGCGTTACCTACCGTACCAGAGTAGTTGTTACAACAGGTGCAGACGAGATCGACGCGACTTCTACCGAGCGTACAGTCTAAAAAAAGCGGGACACATAGTTAGTAAAAACTTGCGTCCCGCTTTTTCGTTGTCACGGTTTTCACTTGAAATTTTAATATAGCAAGGAAAACATACGATCCTTGTGTTTCCCGCGCTGCAAAGCCGCTTCCAGCAAGGCATACAGGCACTCTAAGCCGTGACCTTGTACTTGCTTTCAGTTATCCCGTGCGCGTAGGTGCAGCGCACCGACCACCAGGAATACCAGCCCGAAAATCACCCAGCCCCAAATGGAATCATGCTCCGAAATGAAGTAGGCCAGCAGCCCGAACACCGCTGCATAGATCAGCGTGAGCAGTCCGCCCACGAGCCAGAAGCCGATGCTGGTATTTTGCAGCCACAACAGTAGCAGGAATGTCACAATGCCAATCACAAGGCACAGCGCCGGATGAATTGCGGTAAACTGATTGCAGCACACTCCGGCGGCAATGCCAAGAGCGATGCTGTCAAAGAGAATGATATGCCCAAAGAATAGTCCGATCACCGAGCAGACAAGCCCAATGAAAAGCCCAATCGCCATAATCGCGCCCTGCGCTGCCAGCCAACCCATAAAGAAGCCTCCTTTCGTTTACGCCATGATTGCGTCCATAATCGTCTGAATGGTATTACAGGTATCGTCAAAGGAAATATCCTTTGCGTACTCATACTCGCGGCTGTATTTCTCCCACAGTCTACGGAGCGTATCGCTTTCGCGGATCTCTTTCATAATCTCCGGGTAGTCTGTCAGGATCATGCCGCTGCCGCGTTTCTGCGTTGTTTGTTCCAGCGCCCGGCGCAGCGTCGCTTTGTCGCAATCCGCGCCGCGCAGCGCATACAGGATATGTACGTCGTAATAATCTCTCGGACGGGTATTCGCAATGTTGCGGGACAGCACAGTTTCCAGCTTTTCCGCCAGCACCGTTTCAAGGTTGTAGGCAAGAATACTGATTGTGCGGTCATCGAACAGCAGCGAGAATGTGTATTCCACCTCACGGGGCGTTATCATGTCGCCCGTGGTGACATCCACCGTCAACGGTACGCTGATCGGCGGATAGTTCGCTTTCAACGCGACCCGGATGCCGGGGTAATCATCGGTTTCCCGAATGTCAGAGATACCGACAACCTCAAACTGCACGTCGTCGGCAATCTGGACAGCGCAAATCTCTGTAAAGATTTTGCGGATTGCTTCATGCGTCAGGGTGAAGCCCTTGATCGTTGTGTCCAGATCCATTGTTGCCCGCGTGTCCAATCCCACAATGGCGGAAATCAGGAATCCGCCTTTGAGAATGAAATTGTTCTTATAGGGCGAGAGCGAAATTCGCTCCAGCAGCCGTTCGAGCATATAGTTCTGCATGACGAGCTGCGCCGAGATATGCTTCTCTGCCGCTTTGTTCTTGATAAAGGCTTTTAGCTGCATCGGATTTTTTGTAATCATAGCAAAACCTCCATGTAGCGCAGCACCTTGGGCTTCACACGAAGCTGGTCTGCGTACTGCATCAGTTTGTGAATATTCTTGTCCTTGGACGCTGCATAGCGTTTCATAGCTTCTCCGACAATCTGAACATCGCTGCCGCTGCCGCGCAGGATGTCACACAGCGTCCGTTCCAAATCGTAAACACGAATTGGATTGCCGGAGGGGGATTCAATTTCAATTCTGCCGAACTCGTAGTTCTCCGGCACAACGCGCTTGACAATTAAATTTTCCTGCTTCAAGGACGGGGCATTGTAGCCCTTGGGAAAGGTCATCGTATATTTTGCCGGGGTACGGTCTGAATAGCCCAGCAGATACAGAGCGGTATCGTGCGAGTAAATCCCGCGCCCATACTTGCGCTGCAAGAGGTAGAAATCGTCCTCCCATGCGCTGCTCCGCACATACAGGCCGCGCCCGAAGCGGTACATCTCGCCGCTCTTGACAAACTCCTGTAAAACGCTGCGGTGCAGTCCAGCTTCCGTCACCTGCGCTGCGGTAATTGTGCCGTCCTCTGACGCTTCCAGCAGTTCTTCGATTTTCTCCTTGGCGTTCATGCTTCTCACCTCGCTTTGACAATCACACATTATATTATACGGAAATAATGTGCAGTTGTCAACCGCGAAACGACGAACACACATTAAATTATTTGAAAATAATGTGCGAATGTCAGAGAAACTACAAGGCTTTGTCCTGTTCCTGCCCACGATTGTGGGACAGGATGCTGTCGATGTTCTGCTTGACGGCATCGTATTCCCGCATACGCTTTTTCAGGCTTCCGTACTCAGCGTACAGCCGATCCTTTTCTTCGGACAGTCTGGAATATTCCTCGCGTAGCTTGGCAAGGTCGGGGAGTTTATCACCGACGCCCGCCGCTTTCAGCGCCCGCGCCGACGCTTCAAAGAGAATGATTTCACGCTCACGTCCGCGCAGATACTTTTCCTTATCACGGGATTTTTTGTATTCGCTATACAGCGGTTTTAGCTCTTTGTAGGTGGCGGTATGCTTTATCAGCAGCGCCAGATCAGACAGGCGGCGTTCCGCTGTTTTCAGCGCAGCGGCAGCTTGCTCATTGCTGTCCTGAAGCTCTGTGATCTTCTGTTCCAAATCGGTATAGCGGGAAATGCCGTGCTGGTCGAGAAATACCATTGTGCGGGCGGCGCGTTTCAGGTTTTCAATTTTTGCCCAGCGTTCATATCCAGCGGATTGCTGCGCCTTGATGCAGTTTTCAATGTCAATCAGCAGCGACACGCCGCTGCGCTCCGGCTTCGGCGTTTTCAGAATGACCTTGCCCTTGATGCGTTCGGCTATGGCTTCCTCGGTGTAGGCTTCACCCAACGTCTTTGCACGGGTAAATCGCTCCTGACCGGGAGCGCGGAATGAGATATACTTTCCACGCTTGATTTCATACCCCTCGGCTTCCAGCCGACGCAGGAGGTTGTCAAGGTCTTTGGAAATGGGAATGAGCCTGTCGATGGCGATTTTCAACTTTTGCTTATAGCTTGTCCCTTTCCGCTGCGCGTCCCATTCGGCGTATTGCTTGCCGCGCTCCGCACCGGGCGTAACAACGGACAGCCCGTTTTCCCGGCATAGCCTGTCGCTGACGCGGCGGATCTGCGCATAGCTTTTGCGGTTGGAAATGTACTTCTTATGCTCTGCAAAATCCACAGAACAGAAAATGATATGGTTATGGCAATGCTCCTTATTGATGTGGGTAGCAATGACATACTCATACTTGCCACCGAGGATTTCATCGGCAAGCTGCCGTCCGATCTCGTGGGCTTGCGCATAGCTGACCTCGCCCGGCTCAAAGGCCTGTATCAGGTGGTGGGCGAGATTGTTGCCTTTCTGCATGGCAAGCAGCCGTGTTTTCTCAAACTCAAGGTCTGCGGTTTCCACGGCGCAGCCGAACGAGGACACCAGCAGCTTATCGTCGGTCTTTGCAGGATCAATGATATAGTCAATGGCTTTTTTCAAGGTGCTTTTGATAGGATGGATCTTTGTAATTGCCATATCTCCGCCATCGCCCCCTTGATGTCCTCAATGTCCTGCGCATAGAGCGTTCCCGTAGCGTTCACGCGCTTTGCAATCTGATTGATGTTTGTGCCGATTTTTTGCAGCTCGGCGGTCATTGCTTTCACATCGCTGTAATCCAGCCGGATCACATAGCCGTCTATGAGCATTTTCCGCGCATAAACAGAGAAGCAGCCCGTTCCCATCTGCTGCATTTTACGCTCGATCATTGCCCGTTCCTCGGCAGTCACAGGAACGCGCAGCACGATATTCCGCGTTCGGTTTGCCATTTGTTCACCGTCCTTTCCGCTCCGAATAAGGGTTTGGGATTATCCCAACAAGCAAAGCACAGACAGGTGCTTTTTCGGGAGTGTGGCTACACTCCCTATGCTTGCTACGGTATCTCCCTCACTACTACAACGGCGGCACAGCCGCAATTTGGCAAACCATAGGCAAACTTTTTCAAAAGAAAAACGCCATGAACTACCCGTTCATAGCGTTCCTTATACCGTATTCAATTTTCTCCCTCGCTGTCCGTTCTTGTGTCCAGCAGCGCTTGCGCCGTCGCCGTGAGGATTTTGATTTCAGCGTCCGTCAGCTCGTCCAACAGCGTTTCAAACTGCATACGCTCCGTTGACTTGCCCTCCATAGTTTCACCATGAAGAATCTGATCCACAGAGATATGATAGCGGGACATCAACTCTAAGAATACCTGTACGCTGGGATGCTGTCCCTTATTCTCGATGTTGGCAAGATAACGCGGCGAAATAAACAGCGCGTCGGCTGCCTTGTTTCGGGATTCTTTCTGCTTTGTGCGCCCGGCTTTGATTGCTGCACCATACGGCTTGAAGTCGATTTTTGCAACAGGACGCTTTTCTTTTTTAGCTCTTTTAGGCATCTTCAATCACCCTATTACATTCTACTGTTCCCCTTTCTCGCGGAATATGCTTTATAGATTCACGCAATTAGCTTAAATAATTCATATTTCATTTCTTGCAATCATTCGGCTGACCGTATATAATAAAAGCTGAATTGATTTGCAGGAGGAATTGCAATGCTTGAATATATCTCTGCCCCAGAAGCGGCAAAAAAGTGGGGCATTTCCGAGCGGCGGGTTCAAAAGCTGTGCGAAGAAAAACGCATACCGGGTGTGGCAAAATTCAGCCGTATGTGGTTGATACCAAAGGGCGCTGAAAAGCCTGTGGATGGACGGCTAAAAAGAACATAAGGAAAATCTTAATAATTTCTCATGCAATCCATTGTGAATATAGTGGTTATATTTGTTATACTTAATCGGGTATGAGAAAAAGGAGTTAAAAATATGTCTGAAAAGATACTGATTATAGATGATGAACAGGATATTGCAGACTTGTTGGAAGTCTACTTAAAAAACGAAAATTATATCGTTTATAAGTTTTACTGCGCAACTGATGCCATGTCGTGTATTGAAAGCGGCGACATTGATCTTGCCATTCTGGATATTATGCTCCCGGATATGAACGGCTTTTCACTTTGCCAGCTTATCCGAAAGAAATACACTTATCCAATCATAATGCTAACGGCTAAAATTGAGGAAACGGATAAAATAACGGGGCTGACATTGGGCGCGGACGATTATGTGACAAAACCTTTTCGCCCACTTGAAGTAGTTGCCAGAGTGAAAGCGCAGTTAAGACGTTACAAGAAATATTCACCCGGTATCATCACAGAGAAAATTCCATCTGAACTTTCCTATAACAAATTGTGCTTGAATGTGCAGACCCATGAATGTCTGTTAGACGGTGAACCGGTTTCTCTGACACCGACAGAGTTTTCTATTCTCCACGTCCTTTTGTCAAATGCTGGGAATGTTGTAAGTATTGAAGAACTGTTTCATGCAGTTTGGAAAGATGAATACTACTCTAAAAACAGCAGCACAATTACTGTGCATATCCGGCATCTGCGTGAGAAACTGAAAGACACTTCCGATACTCCGCAGTATATTAAAACGATTTGGGGTGTTGGCTACAAAATCTAAGCGAAAGGAGTACGCTATGAAAAGAAAATCAAATTGCTTCGTAACCATTTTATTCTTAATTTATCTGGCACTCTTGGTTTGGATCATACTTTTCAAACTACAATTTTCAATCAGTGATCTGGATAAAGTAAGGAGTATAAACCTTATTCCTTTTCACTATGACAAAGAGGTTGGCGCAGCATTTCACTTAACAGAGGTGCTCGATAATTTCTTGATTTTTGTGCCTATGGGTATTTATCTTCAAATGCTTCTGCCAAGAACAAAATTATATGTGAAATTCATACTGATTGCTGGAACAAGTTTTTTATTGGAAACTATGCAGTATATCTTAGCAGTCGGACGGTCTGATATTACCGATGTACTCACAAATACGGCAGGCGGTCTTTTGGGACTTGCTGTATATTCGATAGCAGCCCGGTTAATCGGAAATAGAATAAAAGCAAACAGACTGTTTTCCATTCTGGCAGGCATAGTAAGTGTTGTCGTGATTGGCCTGCTTGGCTTTCTTCTGTTTGCTAATCGGTAGGAGGTGTATTCATGTCGAATAAAGAAATGGCAACAGAAAAGCGCCTTAAAGTGCGCCTATACCTATCATTGCTGGTTTATGCCGTTGTTGGATATGGTTTGACCCTTATCTTGGACTACATCTTTTCAAAATTTGACAACGGTATTTTTGCATGGCTCTACTGGCGGCTTGATCTGCTTTTTATTTTGTATCTGATGATCGGCTTTGTATGTATCTTCAATTACTATTGGAAAAAGCCGTGGGGCTATCTGGATGAAGTAATTGACGCAACCCAAACGGTCTATGAGCAGAACAATCATACCGTATCATTGTCTGACCCACTGAAAGAATTGGAGGCACAACTCAATCAAATCAAAATGTCTGTTCTGTTGAGCAAACAGGCTGCAAAGCAGGCAGAAGAAAAGAAAAATGAAATTGTTATGTATCTGGCACATGATATACGCACCCCTCTCACAACAGTAATCGGCTATTTGAGCCTACTCCATGAAGCCCCTGACATGCCTGAACAGCAAAAGGAAAAGTATGTAAAAGTTGCGTTGAATAAGGCAGAGCGCCTTGAAAAGCTCATCAATGAACTTTTTGAAATTACCAAGTACAATGCACATACGGTTATTATCAAAAAAGAAACTGTGGATTTACATTGTCTGATTGCGCAGGTAATAGATGAAATATATCCGACACTCTCCGCAAATGGCAATACAGCGGTATTTACTGCGGAGGATAACTTATCCGTGAACGCTGACCCTGAAAAACTGGCAAGAGTTTTCAGTAACCTTTTGCGGAACGCCGCGTCATACAGCTACCCACAGACAGAGATTACTATATCGGCCAAACGGTTAGAACATGATATTCAGATCACTTTTGAAAATCGTGGGGAAACAATCCCGGAGGAACAGCTTAACAGTATATTTGAGAAATTCAATCGGTTGGATGAAGCCCGGCTTTCCAATACAGGCGGCGCGGGACTTGGTCTTTCTATTTCGGAAGAAATTATACATTTACATGGTGGAACGATTACTGCATCCAGTCAAAACGAAACCATAGATTTTGTGATTACATTACCCATCTCTGCTTAGGAAAATAAGAGTGCGGTCTTAGGAATACCTTAGGAATTTAAGCGTTTGATTTTTGAGATTGAAAAGCCCTTGTTCGGTACAATGATTATCGAACAAGGGCTTTTCATTGTTCAGCCGAAGCAAAAGAAAGGAGTGTAGGCATGGAACTGAAAATAGAACATTTAAGCAAGCAGTTCAAAGACAAAACCGCAGTAAATGATGTCAATCTGACATTGACGCCCGGCGTTTGGGGACTTTTGGGGGCGAATGGAGCAGGAAAAACCACGCTCATGCGCATGATTGCTGATATTATGACACCAACCAACGGAGCGGTTTACTATGACGGAAAAGACATTCGAGAGTTAGGTGAAGTCTACCGAAGCAAGTTTGGCTTTCTGCCGCAGGATTTTGGGTATCACCGGGATTTTACGGTCAAAGATTATTTGGAGTATGTGGCTGCGCTGAAAGATATTCCTACAAGGGCAACTACCAAAAAGATCAATTATTTGTTGGACATTCTTTCACTCTCCGATGTGAAAAAGAAAAAAATCTCCAATCTGTCAGGCGGCATGAAGCGTCGTGTTGGTATTGCGCAGGCTATGTTGAACGACCCGGAGATACTTGTCATGGACGAACCGACAGCAGGACTTGATCCCGGAGAGCGCGTGCGTCTGCGGAATTTCATTTCCGAGTTTTCGCATGATCGAATCGTGTTGATTTCCACCCATATCGTATCTGACATAGAATATATTTCTACGCGCAACGCAATTATGAAAGCCGGAGAAATTGTTGATGTCGGAACTACCGCAGAACTTGTCAAGCGGATTGAGGGCAAGGTTTGGAATTGCATAATTCCGACCTCAAAGCTGCCGGAATGTGAAATGCGGCTGCGCATTATCAATCAGCGAGGCGAAGATCACAATCAGGTTTCTATTCGTTATCTGTCCGAACATTCGGAAATTGATGGGTCTGTTACAACGGAGCCACGATTGGAAGATCTGTATCTGTGGTTGTTCCCGCAGACAGACTTGGAAAAGGAGGACAGATAATATGCGGCTCTTTAGACTTGAACTAAAACGTATTTTGAAGTCACGGCGCACCCTGATTTTACTTGCAATCGCACTTTTGCTTTCCGTAGCCATGGCATACCTGCCTATTTCATTTGAGGGTATTAACCGTCCAAACGAAGATGGCACGGTTACAGAATTAGACGGCTTGGCAGCAATCAAGTACAAACAAGATTTATATAAAACATCCGCTGGTGAAGTGACCCCGGATAGGATCAAATCGGCTTTGGAAACTTATCAAAGCTGCGTTCGAGAATATGGGCCAGTCGAGGAAGAGGGCTTTCCTCTGGCTGTATATATTGAAAAAATCGTCCCGTTCCGTCACTTGCTGATGGGTCTGTCCGAAGCGTTTGCTGATCCATTAACAGGCATTGGTGCTGATTTAATGGATATTGACCCGAATGACATTGACGGAGCCTATTATGAAAAGTGTGCAGAACATTTACAGGATGTCATGCGGAATGAACAAAGAGAAAACGAAACCGCACAACAGAAAGCTCTTGAAAAATATTCAAAACTTGATACGCCATTTTATCTTCATTCTGGAATTTCTAAAGATGCATTTGATTATATTGAGCTTTATATTTTGTTCCTTGCTATTTTGTGCGTGGCAATCGCAGCTCCTACTTTTGCCGGAGAATATCAAACGGGCGGTGACAGCATCCTGCGAACCACCAAATACGGGCGTAAACAATTAGCAATTACCAAAATTCTGGCGGCATTTACACTTTTCGTTGTTACTTTCCTTGTCGGGATCACGGTACACATTCTGATTCTAGATGCAGCGTTCGGGACGGATTGCTTAAAAACATCGTTTCAGATGCGATACTCTATCATTAACCTGCCAAACATCAATCTGGGGCAGTTGCAGATAATTCTCGCAGCAGCGGGCTTGCTTTCTGTATTAGCAACGGTTAGCTGTACGTTGTTCCTGTCTGCAAAATGTAAAGACACATTGACAGTTTTGCTGATCTCTATTGTAGTTCTTCTCATGCCGCTTTTTGCTTATGTGGCGATGGGAGCAACATGGCTCTCTACCATACTTCCATCTGCCGGAATTGGTATACAGAACAATTTCCTTTATCAGCTTGCAGATTTCAATTATCTGAATATCGGTGGAATGAGTTTCTGGACACCGCATGTTATTTTGATTTCGGCAGGAATTGAATTATTTGTGTTTACATTCTTGGCGATTCATTCCTATTGCAGACATCAGGTAGCATAAAAGAAGTTCAAAATAGAATGAATTGGTTATCTGCCGCGCGACGGCAAAAGAAAAAAAGCCGCCGCAGAGCAGACACATTTTCACGCGCCTATGAAACGGCGGCTTTGATTTTCAGAGCCGCCGTTTCTTTGCGTTTACACAAACCTATGACGACTTGCAGGGACACGGTAGCCGATTGGAGGTTAATTTACCGTGTCTACTTTACTATTTTATTTCTTCTGTGATTTGCGCCAGTCAAAAAAAGCTCATGCTCTGCAATGGAGTATTCCGGGCATGAGCATGAACACAGAAATCATGTAAATATATTTTATAATTCTTCTGCGCCTGCCTGCGTTTTGCAGACAGGCGCTTTTTGTCGTTTTCTTGGGTTCTGTGTCGGCTGTCGATCCCCTCCTGCTTCTATCCCTCACAGAGCAACGATGAAACAGGAGGTGCAGCGCATGGATTCTTCCTAAAGATTTTTTTCAAAATTTTTTCTGCGCGTTTGCCAAAACGCATGGTGCAGACCGTAGTAGTGGCGAAAGGGGAAGAAAACCGTATCACCCGCCTTTGCGGACGCGAAGGGAGGTGAATACATGAAGCCTCATTCGCACGAAGAACATATCCAGCACTCCTTTGATGCTTTCTGCAAAAAGGTACTGCGGAACGAAGCGCGGGACTATCAGGACGCGCTGGCACGGAAAAGAAACCGAGAGGTCTATTTTTCTGAGCTGCCCGTCGAAGTGCTGGAACAGTTCGCTGTCCGTGATACCTATTTCACGGATAGCCGCACATTTGAAGTCATCGGCCATTCGGTTTATATCGACGATGAAATGCTGGCAGAAGCAATCTCTGCTTTGCCTGTTGACCGCAGAGATATTATCCTGCTGTCTTACTTCCTCGATATGTCCGATGCTGAAATTGCAAATGTGCTGAACATGGTGCGCCGTTCCGTTGCCTATCGCAGGACAAGCACCCTAAAGCTGCTGAAAAACCTGATGGGAGGAGAAAACAGATGACAAGTCAATCGAAGAATAACCGTCTGTTGCCGCTGACCGTCATTGAAGCGGCTGCTGGCGGTGACGTGGAAGCGATCAACGCCGTTCTGAAACACTATGCAGGATACATAGCCCGTCTGTCGATGCGTGAGCTTTACGACGAGTACGGCAATCCCCATCTCTGCGTGGATGAAGAACTGCGGCGCAGGCTGGAAACGAAACTCATTACCAAGCTGCTCACATTCCGCGTGAGATAACCGACGTCTGACAGAAACGTGTTCCCCCTTTCCTCGTTTCTGTCCTATGCTCCTTGACAAATATGCCCGCAAGAGAACGGCGGCGCATCATAGGCAAAGCGGGTACGTTCCTTTTGCGCCGAGCTGGGCGGTTGGTACGCCATGACGCATATCCGGGAGGATATGCCGAGCGACAAATACCGAGCCGTAACGCAAGTGTGGCAGCTTGCAGGCGACGACGCGCAAAACACATAATGATACGACCTTACAGCCACAGTCCGAGCGTTCAAAGCGTCGCAGGCGATGGGTAGGGCTGCACGAGAACCGTGCGGGGGTGAAACTCCCTTGGAGCTGCGCCAGCAGCCGTCCGTTTTGTCATTCCCTTTTGTAGTTATTTCGTTTCCCATGAAAGGGGGATTTGTTTCTATGGAAACAACCATGAAGAAAACAACGTCCCCGATTGTACGCGAGTACAAGATCGGGGATATAACGTATATCGTCAAGGCCGTCGTCAAAGACGGCGCGAAAGAGGACGCCGTGACAAAGGTGCGCCGCCTGATTCAGAATGATTTGCGGGGTAAAAAAGTTACAAATAATTTTGAACCCGCCTAATGACGGCGAGCGAGATCCCTGGTATAATATAAATAACCTGTTTGTCCGGCTGCCGGAATAGGAGGCAACATGAAAAAGCAGCCCGACAAAATCACCGCATATTACTACCGTGCGGCGAACAAACAAACAGATCTGAACCTTGACAATCAAATGCACCGATTTTTGAGCCATGCGCAGGAAAACGGATCGGACACCTATATGTTCTTCGTAGACAATGGGTACAGCGGCCTGACCGCAGAGCGTCCGGCGTTTCAAAATCTGCTTGCAGCAATCCATGAGAACCGTGTGCAGAAAATCGTTGTCGTATCGCTTGACCGACTTTACCGCAGCTATCTTGCAGCGGTGCAGTTCCTTGATGATATGGAGCAGCGCGGTATTTCGATTTGCTCTATTACAGACGGCGATCTGCCCCTTTGCCGAGAACTGTATCACGGCATTGTCAATGCCTACTGCAATTCTTCCGAGAAAGGCGGTGAGTGCAGATGACGGGATTTACCTTTCAGAGCTTGAAGCCGCAGGACAGTTTAAGCAATGAGCTTCGCAGCGTGATCCGCGATAATGTTTTGCAGTTCTACGCCAAGGGGCTATCTGCGGAAGCAGAGGAAGAAGGTCTGACCGCTCTGTATGAGCGTCTTTCGCAGGAAGATAAGCTGGATGGTGAAAGTAACTCCATAGCGAACCAGAAGAAGATTCTGGAACGCTACTGCAAGGATCATGGGATTACCGCCTACCGCCATTACGACGAGGACGACGGTTATTCCGGCACAAACTTCAACCGTCCGGGTTTCCAGCGTATGCTTGCCGACATCAAGGCAGGACGGATCAAGCGCGTCATCGTAAAGGACATGAGCCGCTTCGGGCGCGATTATCTCCAAGTGGGAATGTATACCGATGTTGTTTTCCCGGAGTTTGGCGTTCATTTTATTGCCGTCAATGACGGCGTGGACAGCACACGCGGCGAAAGTGAGTTTACCGCGATCCGTAATGTGTTCAACGAAATGTATGCCCGCGATACCTCTAAAAAGATTCGCGCTACATGGCAGAGCAAAGGCAAGTCCGGCGAGCATTTGACGACCATTCCGCCCTATGGGTATATGAAAAGCCCGGAGGACAAAAAGAAATGGATTGTCGATGAAGAAGCCGCAGCCGTCGTACAGAAGATATTCTCCCTATGCGCATCCGGCAAGGGACCCACGCAGATTGCTAAATGGCTCAAACAGCAGCAAATCTTGAACCCAACCGCCTATTGCCATGCGAAAGGTCTGCCGACCAGCAACAAGCCGACAGCAGACCCGTACAAATGGACAAATGAAACGGTTTCCCGCATTTTGGAGCGCGTGGACTATCTGGGGCATACCGTAAACTTCAAGACTACAAAGCAGTCCTATAAGAGCAAGAAGAAAATCTGGAATGACCCTGAGAATTGGGTGATCTTCGAGAACACCCAGCCGCCGATCATCGAGGAAAGTGTGTTCCTGATTGTTCAGAACATTCGCAAGGCGCGTCGCCGTCCTACCAAGATGGGTGAAATGGGTATGTTCTCCGGGCTTCTGTATTGCGCAGAGTGCGGCGGTAAAATGTATCAATGCCGCGCTACCAACTTCGCAGAGAACCAGAAATACTTCATCTGCTCTACCTACCGCAAGGGCAAGGATCTCTGCACGACCCATTCTATCAAGAATGTTGTGCTGCATGAAATCGTTCTGCGAAATCTGCGGGAAGCAATCTCCTATGTTTCAGAACATGAAGCGGAGTTCATTCAGGACGCAGCCGAGAGCGATATGCGGGACAGAGATGCAGAGTTTGTTCGGAAGCGCGAAACGCTGGCAAAAGCGGACACGCGGATTGCCGAGCTTGACCGCATTATCTCCCGACTGTATGAGGACAATGTGATTGGCAAGCTGTCAGACGAACGGTTTATCAAAATGTCCCATGACTACGAGCTGGAACAAAGCAACCTGAAATCAATGGCAGAAGTCCTGCGCAAAGACCTGAAGCAGCAGGAGCAGCAGAAAACCAATGTTAAGGCGTTTATCGCTGCCGTGAAAAAGTACACGGATTTGCAGGAGCTTGACGCGGCTGTTCTCCGTGCTTTCATTGATAGAATCGAAGTTTCCCATGTTGACAAGAAATCCAGAACGCGGGAAATCACCATCGTCTATAACTTCATCGGTGCATTTGACTTCACACGGGCAATCGAAAATGCCCGCAACACAAGTAAAAAAGAGCAAAGAACGGCATAGCCGTTAAGCTACGCCGTTCCTTGCTTCAATGTTTTCCTAAGTCACCGCCGCATTCGGTGGGGGATTTTTTTGCCGTTTCCGGCCTTTTCATTTCGATCCACGAGGCTTGCACCACGAACTATATACATGCTATCACTCCGCGGAGAAATTGTCAATGCTGTTTTTCACGCCAACGCCTAATTTTGATCGCGTTTGGCGTTGGGTACTCAGCGTCGTACATGCCTCTGAGGTATGGCAATCTGGTGACAACCGCCTTGCGAGATTTGCCGAGCTGCTGCATGATCTGCTCCACCGTGCAGCCTTGATTGTATAACGCAGATTCTTCTGTTCCAACCGCCCCGGACGTAATCAGGACCCGGGTTACCTTTTGTTTCGACACGTCCAAACGATTAGCAATCTGATTCCGGCTAAGGCCTTGATCCCATAATCGGAGGATTGAGGTGTATGTGGCATCCATCACGTCATCCCTCCGCCGCTGCGGCCATGCCCTTGCAATACCCAAGCGAAAACGTGCCCTGCTGTGAGAGCGTGAGGCCAGTGCCGGACTGCTCCACCTCAATATCCTCCGGGTCCACGTCGGACAGCACGGCAGCACAGTAATTATTGAGTTCTGGGGTCATGACATGCAACTGGCGTGCCAGTTTGATGGCCTTTGTAATCTCCGTCAGTGGCCAATGTAGCGCGTTTTGGTACTCTGCATCATTCGCGCCGCGTGGGCGGATTGCGTCAGTCAGGGCACGGTAGAGCTGGCCGAGTTGATAGATCGTGTGTGTTGTCATTGTAACCATCCTTATAGTCCGTCATGCTCTGGAAATGCTAAAATCACTGGTAATGTTGGCAACCTTGTAACCGCAGAGGCCGCCCAAGATTTCCTCATCCACGCTGTGGGCGTAAATCGACATGGTTACCATATCGGCCCAGTACACTTTACCGCGATAGGTGATTTTCTTGCCGCTGAAAAGTTCATGCTTGTGATTGTTCAGGTACTTCATTTTTTGTCCTCCTTGTATTGGGTATCTCCCTTAACTGTCTCTATTATACTACACACGTGTGTATATGTCAAGAGGAAAATGCGAAAATAATTACTTTTTTTCGTCGCCGTCCAGCGTCAGCACAGCCAGCCGGAGCAATGGAATCACATAGGCCGGTGGGGTCCTGTCTCCAGTCTCCCACGATAGGATTGTTCGCGCCGGAACCCCTGTTTTTTCTGCAAATTTTTTCTGGGACAAGCCAGTGCTGGCACGTATCGTCTTAACCTGTTCCGCTGGGGTCATTGTTTGGCCTCCTCTGTATCGTATCCTGCACCGATTGCTGGCCATCCGGTTGTGCTCAGGTAATAAAGCTTCATCTTAATTCTCCTTTTACGGCAGGTCGCATTCTGTCACCGGTGTATATCTGATAGGCTCCTCGCTGGGGTGCGTATTATTCCAGTGGTACACCATGTCGCGGATACTGATCGTAACGCCGTCCCGGTGCTGCTCTCTCATGGACTGTAATAATTCTGCTGCTGTCATGGTCATTGTCCTCCTTGTATTGGGTATCTCCCTTAACTGTCTCTATTATACTACACACGTGTGTATATGTCAAGAGCAAAATGATACTTTTTTGATAAAAATTTGATAAAAAAAGGAGACTTTTGCAGCGTGGCGAATAATCACCGGCTGCGGTATGCTTAATCCAGGAGGTGAGGCAA
>ERZ1034701.23-NODE-23-length-71432-cov-44.118526_pt1 | contig 71432 bp, 90 predicted proteins | sample MGYA00520651_ERZ1034701 | MGnify/ENA primary metagenome ERZ1034701 (study PRJEB33766, sample SAMN09781713) | gut metagenome | biome: gut microbiome | host: Homo sapiens | place: Madagascar | study: EMG produced TPA metagenomics assembly of the PRJNA485056 data set...
ATGGCTCTGGCTCTGGCTATGGCTCTGGCGATGGCTATGGCTCTGGCGATGGCTATGGCGATGGCTCTGGCTCTGGCGATGGCGATGGCTATGGCTATGGCGATGGCTATGGCGAAAACGTAAAAGAAATAAATGGCAATACTGTATATATAGTAGATAATGTGCCTACAATAATCAAATCTGTTCGTGATAACATAGTGCAAGGTTTTGTCCTGCTAAGTGATTTGACGCTAAAACCTTGCTACATTGTCAAGGAGCAAAACAAGTTCGCACATGGTAATACCTTACACGATGCTTTCGCCGCTCTGCAAGAGAAGCTATATGACGACAGTACGGAGGAGGAACGCATAGAAGCTTTCCGTAAAAAATTCCCCGAGTATGATACACCTTACTATAATCGCGACCTCTTTACTTATCATTATGTGCTTACAGGTTCATGCCAAATGGGGCGAGAAAGTTTCTGCAAGGATAAAGGCATTGACCTCGATGGCAGCACAACAGTCCGTGAGTTTGTCGAATTAACAAAGGGTAGTTACGGAGGTGATGTAATCCGCAAGCTACCCGAAGTCTACGGAATAACAGAGCATTAAAAATACAAGCTTATGAAAGCAACAGAAGCAAAAAGAAAGTTGTGTGAGATTAGAAGCAATCTTACAGATGATGAACAGAAGCAAGCAATTTGGATAGCAATTAGAGCTATTGATACTTGTACTGAGAATGGATTTATTGTGGAAGAATAACCATCCTCTCCCTGGTGACAGCAGGGAGAGTATAAAAAGAGAATATGGCAGAAATTATTTATTTTGGAACAAATGGGTGTTCTGGGCATTATCCTATTGGCATTGACAAAACTCTGACACATGCAGAATATAAAATATGGTGTGAATGTGATAATGAAGCTTGGATAGATTACATTCAAGAAAATCCTGGTCGCCACCTCATCAAGCATAATGGAGAGGTTTATACAAATTATGGTGTTCCGTTTTCTGTAGATGAAGACAGAGTTGGTGACCATACCGAATTGTTTTGGAAGGGCATTCATACAGAAGAGGAAATTGTCAATTTGATAAAGAATAATTCATTTTTATCAAAGCAGTTTAATTTAAAGTAGAATAATTATGACAAAAATGAATGTAACAGAAAAGGACTTTGAAGCTTTCTTTCAAGCAACAGAATCCCTTATGGCTATGTCTGGTACTTTAGATGAAGGCTTTGATGAAGAGGCTTATGCTATAAACAGACAGTTCAAAAGTTTTAAGCGAAGATACTTAAAGGCAAAGAAGGATAATCAATGAACAAAGAAAAAATAAAATCAGCTATTGAAAAGACTATTCGTTATATGAATGGTAACTATTATTCAAAATTTGAAGAAAAAATGATTGTTGGTTACCTGGAAGGAGCACTTAAAGAATTGGAGGAAGAACAATGACACAACGACAAATTTGGAAGGATGAAATAAGAATTTTAATTACTGATGAACAAAATTATGGTTCTGTCCAAGTATCTATTCCATGCTATAATAGTAAAATTTCTGGTAAAGCAGATGCACTTATATATGCACTCTATGTAGATACTGCATGTAGAAAACAAGGTGTTGCTACTAAGTTATTACAATCTGCTGAACACCAAGCTAAGTTAAATGGAGTTCAAGTAATTTGTTTAGAATTTGACAAAGAAGAATCTGAAAGCTTTGTTTTAAACTGGTATCTAAAGAATGGTTATAAACCATTTTCTAAAAGAAGTAAGTTACTAATTAAACAATTGGAGGACTAACAATGAGTAAGAAATTATTACAAGCAACACTGGGTCTGGCAATGGTTAGTTTAGCTGCATACAAAGACATGTTCGATGAGGATTTACATATGCGGCAGTCAGACACAAACCCTCGCCCTATCCCCAAATCTCAACCCAAGAAAGAACATTATTTCGTTATCAAGGGCAAACAGATAATGGCTACGTCTCGCAAGGACGCAATCAAGAAGTATAACCATAAATACAAACAGCAATGACACGAGAAGAATTATTTGATAAACACGAAGAAGAAATTTGTGAATATTGCAAAGACAATATACTTTGTGAGTGTCAACTACATTTTGGTGAACCTTGTGAGGGAAGTTTTTGCGAACAAGCACAAGACGAATTTGCTGAAGAACATAACATAGAATTGGAGGACTAACAATGAACAGAGAGCAAGCAAAAGAACTTCTGCCTATCATACAGGCGTTTGTAAAAGGCAAGACAATAGAGTTCAGAGAACGTGGTTGCACCCTTTGGACAGAATCCATCTCGCCAATATTCAATTTTGCCATTTTTGAATATCGTATCAAGCCAGAGCCAAAGTACCGCCCATTCAAAGATGCTGACGAGTGTTGGCAGGAAATGCAGAAGCATCAACCGTTTGGATGGGTGAAGAAAACCTGTGGAAATTGTAATTTTCTACACATAATGGAATTATACTCCACAGGCATTGTAATTAATAATGTTGATAATTTTGGTTGTTTCAAAAACTTGATTAAAACGTACAACGTTGCTTTTGTTGAAACAACTTTCGCCGACGGTACACCCTTCGGCATAAAGGAGGAATAATCATGGCATGGGTAGCAAAAGATTATATTGGTGAATGGATATTCAACTGTAAGCCTGATATGTGGGCTGGTGATTGTGTCGAGCACAACTATTGGTTGCCACAAGATGATAGAAACGTAGCCTATGGTTTCCGACTTCCTAATGGCAGCATAAAGAAGCTTATCGGACGAGAGCTTAGCTGGACTGATGAACCTGTAAAACTTAAGGAGGAATAATTATGATATACAAAGCAAAAGAAGGAAGCAAGGCTTACGAGTACATCAAGAGCATTTGTGAAGCCGAAGACAAAGAGTGTAAGGCTTATGTCAAGAGAGTAGAAGAAGCTGTCGGATTTAAGCTTAACCAATTTTGTGGCTATATGCCAGATTCTACACTAACACGTATTTGTAAAATTAAGTCTATTTTAGTAGACAAAGAAACATGGGAACGGCTTGATAAAAAGTTGTGGAAAAAGGAAGAGGTTACCCATGATGATTATGTAAGAATAGTTCTTGTCAGAAGAACCAAGCAAGGCAAGGCTATTGATGCTGTTTTATCTTCATATAATGCAGTTACTAATTACAGGGAAATCCTCGAACAACTGAGGTTAAAGGAAGGAAGTGGTAATCGCATGCTACTTCCTCAGCCTTATTACTCTAAAAATAGCCTTTGCTTTATCCGTTTAGATGACAAAATACGAGCTGATAAAGAAAATCCAGACCTTGTAGAAATTACAAGGTCGGAGTTCAAACGATTAATTGAAAAGGATTAAAAACTATGAGAACAATTAAATTCAAGGCAAAACGTATTGACAATGGTGAGTGGTTGGAAGGCTACTATAGGGGTAGTAGCTATGAAGACAAAGCTTTTATCTATAGAATTAAAAGACCTCCTTTGGCTTTTGAAGTTGACCCTTCAACTGTTGGACAATATACTGGCTTTAAAGATAAGAACAACAAGGAAGTGTATGAGGGTGATGTGCTGCGGTCGGATGAATATCCGTTCAGTCGCGTCGAATGCAATGAGTTAGACAACTACTACGGCACAATAGACTGGAATAAGAAAGAAGCCTCGTTCAATATCATGGCTATAAAGAACCCCGAGTCTTCCGAGCTTAATATTTTCGATGGTATACGCGCCCCTATAACGCAAAAGGTAATGTATGACTTTGAGGTTGTCGGCAATATCCATGACCCCGAATGGCAGCAGAAGTTGAAATTAACAAGGAATATCGTATGAAAGCAAGATTGGCAAAGAAGATAATTAAGGCGAGTGCTACTTATTGTTTCTATTGTAGGAATTGCGACACTCACAGTAGATTTAAGTATCATCCGTATTGGACAAGCCGTTGGAACCACTATGCTTCTCAGATGGGCGACGTTCCCTCAGCAACTTGGAAGTTAGACCAACGTTTTAATGCAGCTTTGCGACGACTGCCTCAATATACACAGAAACTGTCGAGTGCTGTTGAGGCAAAGCTGATGGAGATAAGAAGAAACAGACTACACAAGATGTTGGAATGTGTAAAAGCCCGACAAAGCGGTAAGGAAGAGGACAGTAATTGGAAGGCAGATTTTTCAATATCCGGTGAGATGGAGAGTCTATTATAACGGCAATCTGTTAGACCGGGAAGCAACAATAACAGTAAATAATAAAGTACAACATTAAAAAAATAATATGAAGATTAACATTTTAGATTTTTTCATGGCAACATTGCAGCTTGCCTTTATCGTGTTGAAAATCTGCGGAGTGATTAACTGGTCGTGGTGGGTAGTGCTCATGCCGATTCTCTTTATTGTAGTTATCTATATCGCTGCCCGTTTGTTTGTGTGGTGGGCGGATAAATATATAAAGCGACGCAGAATCAAAACACCGTGGGATTAAGTTGTAGCATTAAACAAACACACTATGGAAAAAAGAATTATCTACTTTACAGAGGTTTCTGTTAGCAACATGATGTTGGAAGCAGAAAAAGGAATGGAGATTTGCAGCGAGGAGGTAAAGGAGGTTTTTCTGGCGGGATATATATCCCATTACTCGCGAAGAAAGCTGTTCGACATAATCCCATTGCCAGACAAATACGTGTACAATGTCTATCCTCACCTATTTGTGCGTAATAAATACACTGATGAGGTATACTCACGAGCACCAAGTTTCTTGAGCTTCGAAAGCAAGAAGCGACTCATGGAGGAGACACAGAACTTGAAGTCATGGCTGCGCAACAAGTGCAAGCAGTACAAGCAAAGCAAACAGGAGGAATAACAAAAAGCGGATGGTGTAGGGGTTTTGCTTCCCTCTCCATCCGCTTTTTCGTTTATCATCAAGAGTTCACATACCACCAAATTTTATCAGATGGGTGGTCGGTATCCTCGTCAAGGAGAAAGCTGCGTGCGAGTTCGCAAGACTTCTGTAGCAGTCGGCTGCGGTCGTGAAACCATGAGCGGAGAGTGTCGATGTGGTTTGAGTACATGAGGTTGACGGTTACACAAAAGTCCCATAAGTTGTAATCGTCGGGCAAGGAAAGATACATCTTGTCGTAAGCTGCACGTATATCCTCATAGGGGAAGAACGGAGCATAGCATTTGTGCGTGTCGTCAACAAAGTAGTACATACGTGCGATGGTTGCACGTGCATTGTCCTCGTTGAAATGGTGGTCGGAGTCGAGGAGGTAGAGCATTTTGTGAAGAGCAGACTCCATTTCCTGGTCTGTCATTCCGCAAGAGTTGTCGCGGATGCGTGAAGCTGCGCTATCGAAAGCGTCAGCAAGTAAGTTGCGTACATTCATAGTTATTTGGTTTTAGTGTTAGACGTTCTGTTGTGTCGGAAGATGCGGCATGTCACCTGTACGAAGGCACAGACATACAGAGCCAAGGTCATGATTATGAGGATAAAGTCGGCATCGTACATTTCGTTGCTTATGAGCCAAGAGCGGTAGTATATGCGAATAGCATTGGTGCCGATGATGTAAATAAAAGGTATCCGCCATATCCAACATAGCTTGAAGAAGTGGCTTGCAGGGAGCATGAAGACAACGGGGAATACGTAAACCATGAAATATAGGTAGGCGATACATTCCTCGTTCTCACGAATGTCTATGAGTATCTCGCGTGGATTGTCGTGAAAGCTGTATACTCCATACCAATGGCATAGCATGAGGAAGACAGGCACGTATCTTAGAGACTTCTCGTAAAAGAAGAAGATTGAGCGGTTGAGAACTACGCTCACCTCTGTTGTTGTTTGTTTGGAAAACTCTTTCATAAGCCTTATTGTTTCAGAAAAACGTAAATATAGCGAAAATAATAACAAGATGAAAGAGTTTATAAAGAGTTTGTAAACAAATGTACGTTTTCTTGACATATATCTATTAAAAAGTAAAAAAGGATGGGGAGATTATTTCTCCTCATCCTTTATCACTTTGCCGACGATCCACTTGTTGCCGTATTTCTTAATCCACACATCAAGCCATTCAAGAGCCGAGAGAAGGTCTTTGTTCTCGGTAGATGGTGCGCCTTGTTGAGCGGTGTACTCGCCATAGGACACTCGCCAAAGATTTTCGGGGGTCTTGGTGATGGTGAGCGGTGAGCGGTAGGTGACACGTGCATCGTATGTGCGTATGCTTTGAGGCAAGTTCTTGAACATTCGGTGGTATCTTCGGTCGGGGTGACCTTCTGCCTTGGGTAAAGGGTCGGGAGGCAAAGGGTCTCCTTCACGTTCAAGCTTTTCTTCTACAGCCTTGCGCACGAAGGAAGCCCTGTGACCTCTCACGTTGTCAAGACGCTCGTAGACTGCATCGTTCATCCAAAAGGTCATACGTTTTGGAAACTTGGGGTCGGGTGTAATGGTGGCTCTTGGTCGGGTAGGTCGTTTGGGGACGTATCGTTCTATCTCGTAGACATTGCCTTTGCTGTCACGTCTGTAAGCATAAACGAGAGATTGGGTAATCTTGTTGTAGACCTCGGCTTTCTCGCTTTCGGGATAGTCAGCCATGAGCGACTTGACGATTGATTTGAGCTGCGTTTCGCCTTGGTAGGCTACTTCCGTGCGGTCGAGTTCGAGGAGGTCGTCGTATATTACTATTATTGATTTCATAAGACTTTATTGTTAATGATGAAACAAAAACAGGCGAGTCAACACGTATGGCTCGCCTTTTATTGTTGTTATGCCCTAACAGGCAAGTATCAAAGCTAAGATAAATACTATTACTATGCACCATTCTTTAGCGTTCATAATGGATACCTCCTTTCTGTTTTGCAAAGTTAATAAAAATTTACGGTTAGGTGTTGGCTTCAAGGGAAATATTCCACGAACTTCCGACTGCAATCTTTCTGATTTCGTTCATAATCTAAACTGCTAATTGTTTATTGTTCATACATTGTTTAATCATATTCATGTTGTTGTTGACGAGGTTGACAATGCGGTCGTGATAGAGCGTGAACTTGTCGCAAGCACCGTAGCACTGAACTACCTTCATCTGCTTAAGGTCTACCTCTACTGTCTCAATACGCTTGTCGTTGATGCGAGCGGAAAGGATGAGTGAGTTGGGTTTGTCGTAATACTTGTTGGCATATACGCAATGGTGCATGGCTGTGCCTTCCTCGTAGAACTCGTCCACGGACTGAAGGACGTGGCAAGTGATTAGATTGTCGCTGATGGTCATGTCAAAGAAGCAGCTACGAGCCTTGATGTACTTCTCGTTCTTATCCATAGCGCACTTGATGCGCTGTATCTCCTTTTCGTGCTCGGCTTTAGATTTGCGCTTGGCTTCAAGAGCTTGGCGAGCGTGCAATGCCCAGTCGTGCGTGTGCATGAGATTGTCGGGACACACGAAATGAGGGTTAGAGAGGTCGCAACCTATATACTTCATGTTTTGTAGCATGTCGAAGTAGAGATTGTATGCCGTGTGCCCTTCGTTCATTGGCACATAGTTGTGGCGGAACATAATGCGTATGGCTTTCATGTATTCCTTGTCAAGTATGTTGTTGGCAAGCATATACTCGGCAAGGTCGTGACGCTGCTTGAGGATTGTCTCGGCAAACTTGTCTACGGACAGGAAACGATACCACAGCTTGCGCTCGTTGGTGGGTATGAGGCTGTCGCAATACTTGTATGTGCTGTCGATGGACTTGTCGTACATATAGGAAAAGCCTACATCGGTGAAGTGCAGCCACGATGCGCAGTATTTGGGGTTTTGCCGTATCTCCAATGGAGAGGAAAGGAGGAAAGCGTCTACGTAATAATGGAACGCTCTCTGACGTGCTATAAGTATCTGCTTTTCGCCTACCTTGTTCCACAACTGGAAGACTTCCCACGTGCAGTATGATATATCACGCTTGCCGTGACGGTCGATACGGAAGTAGCGAAGTACTTGCCAACCTTTGTAAGACTGGTTGATAACGGCATAGCAACGGTTATACATATCCTCGTACTTGCAAGAGCCGTATGTGTTGCGGATTAGGCGAGCGTTGTCACGTTTGCCTATCTCGCCTAACTTGTGTGAGAGGTTAACGACCTCTTGTTCTATCTTGTTGCGTGGTTTCATATTAAAATTCTCCAAATAAATCAAGTTGTAATGAATTGTCTACTTTCTTTGCTTTTTTTGTTTTCTTGGGCTGTGGCTTGGGGATAAGGACAGGCTGTGGCTTGTCTTCATTGGGTGCTTCGTCCGTCTTGGGTATTGCCACTATCTTAGCCTTTGGGGTGTCCTTAGTTGGATTGACGTCCTTCTCTTGGTAATAGTGGACTGCCATCTGTAGCACGTCTTCGTCGGATATGGCAGCACAACCCTTTATCGCTTGTTTGCGTGCCTGTTGAGTGACATAGCAGAGGCAATTGGTCATAGATTTCTTCTTGTCCTCATAACGCTCACGGAAGTTTGGGTCTTGGTTTGCCATTTCACCCAACTTGGTTTCAAGATATTCCTGTAATGTCATAGTGCTTCTATTTTTCGTTAATTTTACAAGTTTCACAACAATGGATTGAGAAGCTATCAAAATCATCAGCCGTAAGGATTAGCTCTCCTTTGCTGCGTATATCGTTAGCGATAGCCTTTGCCTCTTTTGCGCTATTAGCCTCGATAACAACCTCTTTTCTTAAGGTTTCAACAACCAATACTTTGTACTTTGCCATAATCGTATGATTTAAATTGTTATTAATATTGGTGGCTGCTCCGACCTTGCATCGAAGTGGAGTGGCTTGAACCACATTCAGCCTGTGGGGTTACTTCTCGTTGATGAAATATTCGAAGTATACATCGCAAGACTTCGCAAAGACTTTAAAGCGTACATTTAACCGCACATCTTCGTCTATCAGATTTTCGTTGTAGCTGTCTTCTATCTCACGTGCCCACTCTTCGATTTGCTTTGTCTCTCTATCGTGTATTGTGCTTTCGAATGACATGTGAACGAAGTTGTTGTCATACTCAACCTTTGCGACTTGGTCGCAGATAAAACCGACATATCTGTTTCCTTTCTCTACGTACTGACTATTATCAAATAGACCGTCAAATAGGGTGTCGCTGCATAAGTCTTTCTCGTTGATAGGACATGGAATAATGCTTGTCTTCATAATTGTAATGTTTAAAGTTTATATTGCTCCGTTGTCGGTGTCGCTCCGAAATGGTTTCTTTTCCCCAACGGATGGTTGCTAACGTGCGTAACAGACAGCTCTGCCGTGTAGCTTGGATATCATCGCAAGCACCTCACGCTTGACTATCTTGTTCTGTATCTTGCGGACGTGGGCAACAAGGTCTTGCTTCGTCCAAAATAGTCGGATTCTCGCATTGCAGCGGAAGTACCACATTATGCCTGCCACATCGTCGTCTGTCAAGCCCACATCGTACGTGACGTTATTTATCTTTATCATTGCGCTTGATGTTGTGCGACCACTCGTACAGACGCTCGAAATGGTCTGAGCCTGTGTAGGTGTCGATATCTCCGTACTCGTCGATGTCGTTCATAAGTAAACGTACATCTTCTTTTATCTGCTCTCTGTCGTACTGCGCTTCTGCGAGTTGGTGTGCCTGTACTACTGCAAGTGCTGCGCTTGCTATAAGTAGGATTAAAAATACTTTGTTCATTGCTTGAATATTTTAATTTTGAGTTCTGTAATGTTGTCTATTCTCTCTTGGATGAATTGACGTGTTATGGGGGCGAGGTTCTTGTGTTTAAGGAGTTTTTGTTTGTTCTCTATATACTCGTTGAATACCTCACGCAACAATAAAGCGTCTATTGGTGTCAATGTGGCGATACGTGTCTTTGCCATAATTTTTAAGTTAGGCGAAGCGTTGGGGGCGGTAGCCCCCTTGTCTTCTTGTTACTCTTGTGTAAACTCTCTCCAATGTCTACCTACATATATACCGGCTACATAGGAGACTGCCATAACTACAATTATAAGTTCTATCATATCTGTATGTTTTTTAGTGTCGTATTCTCTCATCTTCCTTGCGGTCGTATAGAGTAAACTCCATAAATTTGCAGTCTCCCGCATATCTTGGTACAGGTGCGAGGTATACACCATAATGTAAGGTTATCTTCAGACAACCGACCTTGTTGTACTTGTCTACTATTCTCTTGGCTTCAGCGAACATACCCTTAAGGGTCTTGCTTTTGAGCTTCCTTGTTGTGCTACAATTATCATAACTAAAGCCTAAATATGCGCTCTGTTTCATATCTGTAATGTTTAAAAGTTAGTTCCGTGTGTGGACTCGAACCACAAGTGAAAGCCTGTCTTTGCACGGATGGTTGTTAGCGTTCCTTTGCCAATATATCTATATAATATTTTATGTTCACGTCAACTTGCACAACTTCGTAATAAGTTTTACACTTCACGTATTGTGATTCTGTCTTGTTGATGAACTGCTTTGCCATTGTTTCGCAATAGCTACCACCAAATGAACCTCCTAACGTGTTTTCGTTTCCGTACTCAAGAATAAAGGTGTGCATTTCTTCATCCTTATAGCCTTTTCGTGTTGCCACAGCGAGTATACCGAAGTATGAGTTGTGGAAGATGTATTGCTTACCTGTAAATATTACATTTACCTCGCATTCGTTTCTCTTAATTTTGTAAATCTCCATAATTGTATGTGTTTTAATTGTTATATGTTACTTAGTCAATTTCTTAAAGAGGGCACGAAGAACCTCTCTTTTTTCAACTAATAGCGGTGCGCTCTTTTCGCCTAAAACTTTTATGCGAGAATCAAGAAGATTTATCTCATCAAATATCAAGAATGTAATATTGGTGACATCATCGCTTGTTAGTGTTACTGTTTTCTCTTCCATAGTGTATGAGTTTAAATTGTTAAAACTGTTTCTTTCTTGTTTCTGATGCAAATGTAGTTATAAAACACTACACAAGCAAGAAATAACAAGAAAAAGTGTAATATTTTAACCTACGTTTACAAATAATGCATTGATTTAATAAAACATTACATTTAAAAACAAAATGTAGGGGTATAACACTAATTATATGGTAAAATTTGGCGATGTGGGGATAAATTAGTATTTTTGCGGTGTAATGATATATACTACTATTATATGGATATAAAAAAGACAATAAAAGATAAAGGCTACACAATATCTTTAGTAGCAGAAAAAATGGGTATTAATCGTGTAACCTTAACCAATATGATTTCGGGTAACCCTACGTATAATACTATGAGTAGGGTTGCAGAGGCTATTGGTTGTTCTGTCGTGGATTTCTTCTCAGATGAAAGAACGGATAATAAGACCGACTTCGCTGCCTTCGTCCGTTATAATAACATACACTACACGGCAGACACATTGGAGGAATTTAATATTATTGTAGAAGAGATAAGAAGTATATCGAAATAAAAAGAAAGTAATTGAATTTTTGGTGCGTGTTTTTGTGTTTATCGTTTCCGCTGCCTCCTTCATTGTTATGTACATGGTCGGAAAATGGGTTGTTAATGCATTGTGGCAATAGAAGCGTGCCATATCTCATGTCGTTAGCCTCCGCAAGGGGAAGGGCGTAAGCCCTTGGGGGCGGCACGCCCCCCTTATCTTCCCCTTGTTCTCCAATACACCCATACAACACTCTACATAAAGAGAAAACACCATCATTACTCTACCATTAGCTATAGAAGAGATAAGAGAGTAGAATAACCAGAGAATCCTCCAAATTGAACTGGCTGTAAGCGTGATTTGTGCGTTTGCAGCCTTTTTTTGTGCTTGTCGATTGGCTTGTTTGGTGTTTTGAGGTTGTTTTTGCGTGTTTTTCCGCTTGATTTAGCGTTTTTACGATATTTGGCGAGTTTTCTTTTGTTATATCCTTCTATTTAGAGTGAAATTTTGAGCAAATATTGGCTTTCTCGTGCGTACATCTCTATGTTTTCGATTGTTCTATCTTTCGCTTTACTACTACCCTTGGTCTCAAAAATTACGGGGGTTAGACCGTTTTGGTTGTTCTAAATGTCGGATTTTTTAGGTAAAAGCCCCGACAAAGAGGTTGGCGTGAAAAATGCAAATATTGTCACGGAACGAAACACGGCAAAACGTGTTGCTTTTCTCCTTAAATTTGACGTTACTAAGGACTTCTATGGCTTTTTTGTGGCTTTTGGCTTGTTGTAATGGCTTTATGGTTCTTGGATGCGCTCTTTGGCTTTCTGTCCTTGCCTTTTTCGACTTCCAAATGTTGTGTTACTTGACATGACCCTTGTGGGGTCATAACCCACAAGGGTAAATGACTGATATATAATGGGTTATGTGATTATAATGTGGCTTTGGTAGGCGCATGGTAGAGAAAACAAGGAAAAGATGATTGCTCTTGATGATGTGGAGGGGTGGCGATATTGCCATGAGTGGTATGTGGCATGGTGGCTGATATGGGAGGATAGGTTAGAGTGCTGACGTGTTGGAGAGGTTAGAGCATGATGGCGAGGATAAGGAAGCGATGAGGCATAGGTGGATGATGAACGACCCAAAGGGGGTGGGGGCTTAGGTACTGGCTGCGAATTATAGTAGATAAAAGCATAGGTATAAAAAGGTACTGTTCTCAAAGGAGGTCATCATCATTTTCCCCAGGAAAGGTACTACCAGAAAAGGAGGTCAATGTTATATTCCCCCAAGGAAAAGGTACTGGAGAGAAAGGATGTTAGTTATGATTATTAAAAAAATACAGTAGATATGGAAAATAAAATAGCAAAGATAGTTGACAAGGTTGGCACAGACAAGGTGACGCCATTGGAGCTGTGTTTGGAACAGTGGTGACGGGATTGGGAGTGTAGTATTTTGAATTAAAAAGATATAGATATGACAGACATTAGCAGATATTTTAGGTTGCCATTAGGCTTTAGTGAGTTGTCGGGTGCGAACAATCCGATGATAGGTTTGCTTGGTGCAGCCAGTTTAGGTTTGAGTGTAGGTAGTTCGTTGTTTGGTGCTCGTAAGGCGAAGAAGGCAGCGAGAAAGGCTCTGAGGGAGCAGAAGTATCGTGCCAATGCTGAGAAGGCTTGGTATGATAAGGAGTACAATACGGACTACCTGGATACAAAGGCGGGTCAGAATTTGCTTCGTAGGGCTCAGGAGGTTCAGGACGATTACATTCGCAAGGCAAATGGGGCTGCAGCTGTTGGTGGTGGTACTGCCGCGAGTGCCGCTATGGCTAAGGAGGCTGCCAATAGGACGATGGGTAACACTATTGCGAACATTGGCGCTAATGACACGGCGAGAAAGGCGAGTGTTTCGGATCAGCACATGAGGAACGAGCAGAATCTTTCTAAGCAGAGAGAGGATATTTATAACCAACAGGCTGCGAACACTACTGCTGCAACCCAGAATATGAGTAATGCGATGATGAGTGCAGCTCCGATGTTGGACGGCTTGGGTAAGGGCAAGGCTGCTGCCAAGATAGACGTGTCAAGTCCGCAAGCTCAAGCAGCAAAACAAGGTTCGCTTGTGCCTAATGTGAACGAGAATAAGGTTCTCTATGGTATGTATGACAACATACTTCAGAAGGCTACTGGAGTTAAGTAAGGGTAAAAGAGTAAAAAAAGAAGATTATGTCGAAAAGAAAGAATAAGAGAGTTGTTTGTCCTAAGCCGAGTAAGGCAGATATAAATAGAGTGATGGAGGCTGCGGGTTTGTTGAAGGACTCTGTTGTTGACGAGCAAGCTGCTGAGATTGAGCGTTTGAAGTCTGCGCTTGATGGTGTGGCAAAGGAGCGTGATTGGTTTGAGCGTTGCTTGAAGTCGGCCGAGAATGCTTTGGCGTATAAAGACAAGGTGATAGAGAGGATAAAGAAGAAGAACGCTAAGCGCATGTCAGAGAAGTGCGATGTGATTGCTGTACTGAACAAGGAGATAGAATTTCAGTACAAGCGTAGGGAAAAGGCAGAGAAGTTTGTCAATACCCTTGGTCAGGCGTTTGACTTGTTGAAGAAAAACGTGGAGGATTATGAACACAGTATTGGACGATAAGGAGAAGAGGGAGGGTGTTGTAACACAGCCTGGTGTTGTGGCTCCTGGTGTTTTGGCACAGCCTCAGCAACCGGCTAATGTGTTTAGCGGTAAACGACCTACTACGTTTGAGAATATGCCAGTTACTGTAGGATGGACACCTTACGGTAAGCCAGTGAATGAGGGCAGCAATGCTCAACAATCGTGGCAGACGTCAAATACCCAAAACACGGAAGGAAGAATGCCAGCCGCTTACGCTCTTAACTCTAAGCCTTTGGGTGGTGAAGCTCCTTCGGCTCCTGTGTTTGAGAAGGACGATAGTCAAAGGGATGGTGGTTTCTTTAAGTGGCTTGGCGGATTGTCGAAGAAGCGACCAGGAAGGCGTGAGGGCGAGAGTGATGATGATTATGACGAGCGCATGACGAGGAACAAGATGCGCATGGCTGTTCTTGCTGACGCTATACGACACATGGGCAATATCTACTATACCTCCAAGGGTGCTCCGGCGCAGAAGTTCAACAATCCGGTGGCGGAGTTGCAAGCTGGTCTTGACAAGAGAAAGGCCGAGCGTGCGAGAAAGGCTGCTGCCGAGGCGGACAGCGCTTACAAGAACGCGAACTTGCAGATAAAGATGGATGCGGCTGCTGCCGACAGAGCTTACAAGGGACAGATGCTTGATATGAAGAGACAAGCCGGTGAGCGTGCTGCTCAAAACGCTAAGGACTTGAAAGAGTACCGCGACGGAATACTTGGCGTGCAGCAAGGAAACTTGAAGTTGGCTGGCGACAGATTGGGTGAGACCAAACGACACAACCAAGCATCTGAAAGACTCAGTGCGAGCAGACTTGCCTTGGCGCAAGCGAAGGCTGCAAGAAGCGGCGCTAAGGGTTCTGGAGGAGCTAATGGAGGTTATGGCTACGCTACACCTTACGGACGACTGACAAGCAAGAAGCAGCTTACTCCACAGCAGGAGGCGCAGGCTTGGAACGAGATGCGTAATCTTGGAATGATAACCCCTCAGAAGCAGAGGGAGCTTGACCTTGCGATGAACGGATATACGGCAAGCGACGGAACTGTAGTGAAGCCGAACTCGGCACAGGCCCGAAAGATTATTCAGGGCGCTATCGGCTATGGCTTGCTTGACGCTTCAAGCCGTGGCGAGTCGCTTAGGAAGACGTTTAGGGACGGCTTTGGCTATGCAGACGTGCGGACGAGCGACAAGGCCAAGCGTGGCGTGAACACTTCGGGCAGAAAGGTTGGATATGTGACGAAGACGGTATCGAAGAGCCAGGCAAAACAGATTAGGGAACGGATTAGGGAACTGCGCAAGGGCGCCAATCCTATAAGATGGCAAGGCTCTGGCAGTAAGCCGAAGGCTCCGTCCACCAAAGGTACAGCCAAGGGCAAGGGTACGGACTGGAGCAAATATGTGAAGTAGACTATATAAAGAGTATAAAAAAAGACTATAAAACACGATAAGAATATGCCGGATAACAGATATTATATTTTCAAGGACGCTAAGGGCGGTAAGCATACTGTGGACAAGGCGGCTTACGACAGTGACCCGGAAGGATTTGCAAAGGCTTTTCCCGGAGCCCGTATGGAGGTGATAGACCGCAAGACGGGACGCCGAGGCGACGTGGCCGTAAAGGACGCGGGTAGGATTGGTGACTTTGGCGCCAACCTTTTCACGGGAAGAAGAGTGAAGAAACAACCTCAGCAGCAACCAAAGACTGCATTGGGAAAAGCCCAGCAGAGCGTGGCGCAAGAGAAGTGGGGCGATAAGCCTTCCTATGCCTCTTTAGGCCTCTCTAAGCCTTTGGGTGATGGGGGAGCCAAGGCTGTTGATTATACAAAGCCCGGGTCGTTCGGTGACTTGATGAAGCAAGAGGATGCGCAGATGGACGTGTATAACGGGGAGACGCAAAAAGCCATTAAGGAGATGGCTGCCCGGACTCGTGCGGAAAGGAAACGCATGGACGCTCCTGTTGTTGATACGGGCAATGCGAATGTGAACAAGTATGTTGTGAACACACAGGGACAGATGGAGCGGCAGATGATGGACAGCGGCAGAGAGCTTGCCGACAAACATCTTGGCGGCTATGTGTCTAAAAGCATTGAGGACGTTTTTAAGGATGCTACAGCGAGAGGTGTTGCCGCTGAAGATGCTTTGAGCAAGGCTTCTCCATTCGCGTCTATGTGGGCTGGTGAGGCTTACAACGAAGCTCTTGACCCCGACAAGCTGATAGCGCAGCTAAGCAAGAAAGCCGAGAAGGATATGGCAGGGTTGTTTGCCAACCCGAAGACAAGGGAGGATATCAAGCTGAAGGCGGCTGCTTATGGTGTGGCTCCGGAGGAATACGTAAGAAAAATACTCGCTCCTGGCTTGCAGGCGAAGATAGCCGAGGAGTTTGACAAGAGCGAGCTGAGCCGTAGTATGCCTAAGAGCACGGCAGAATACATCATCCGTGGTGTCAACGACTCGATGATAGGCACTATCTTGTCGATGGGCATGATGTCAAAGAAGCAGAGACAGTATGCTCAGCAAGGAATGGCTATGACCGATAACGGGGAAAATCCTTATGTTAAGCCGGGTATGGGTGCGAGAGTGGCACGCGGAACATTGAGCTTTGTTGCTGACGCTCCTGCGTTTGGTGCAGCAGGAAAGGCTGGTGCAGCCGTGGCAGGCAAGGCTTTCGGCAATGGTGTGGCACAGGCAGCAAGGATTGCTAACACGAGTCTTGCAGGGCGCATAGGTCGTATGGTTGGTACTGGAGCCGTAAGTCAAGGTGTAACGGGTGTGCTTTATGGTTCGACGAATGCTGCAGTGCAGAATTACTCAACGGGTGATGATACCTCTATTGGCAATACCGTGAAGCTTATGACTATGGGCGGTCTTTCTGAGGGCGCAAGCTGGGCTACTATGGGTGGCATTGGCGGTGCTGTAGGTGCAGGAATCTATAATGTAAGTGGCGTGAAGCGCATCCCTGCCAAGGTGTTCCAAATAGCGATGGAAGGTTGGGGTATGCACGTCGGTGGCAATGTCGCCAAGATGATAGAGGGACATGATACCGACTTCTGGAGCGTTGAAGGCACACTTGAGGCTTGTGCCAATGTTGTAGCCTTGAAGCTGACACACGCAAGACTGCCTAAGCGTCAGGTGAATGATGGCAAAAAGGAAGGCTACCTTGATATGGTGGCGAGAAACATTAAAAACCTTATGACATCTGACGGACAGAGAGCAGCCTTTGGTGGATATGTTTTTACCAATGAGGAGAAAGAACAGCTGTTCGGAAGCGACAAGGCACCAAAGCGCGAAGAGGTGCTCTACGGATATGACGTACACGGCAATCCGCTGACGAGAAAAGAGAGTCTGACATCTTGGGCGATGCGAGCAAAGAAGACCGCAGCCAAAGGGAAAGGCGAGGAGTCGTATAAGGACACAGACACTGAGTTTGTGAAGACTGCCTATGACGAGATAATGGCAGATGAAACTATCCCTTGGGACACAAAGGCTAAATTCTCGGCTTTGGTTATGGGAACTGTTCCTTCGGCCCGTCCGATGATGGACCATATAGCGATAGAGCGTGACGAGAGAGGAGCGTATGTGGGTGAATATAGCCTTTATGGAGAGTTGCTCTCAAAGAACCGCTATAAGACAGCCGACGAATACGTTTCAATCAAATACAATCTTGGGGCGAAGAAAGAAAACCAACGTTTGAGTAATGCCTATGGCGCAGCTCAGATAAAGGACGAGAAGGCGGCACAAGAAACATTGGAGACTGTAGCTGAGACGTTTGGCTTTACTGCTGAACAGTTGAAGGCAGCTATGGACAAAGACCCGTTGAAGCGCAGCGAGGAAGAACAGAACGCTTGCGTGGCTCTGAGAAAGGCTTATGAGGGAGAGCAGTTCCCGGAAGGAACGTTGCATCCCGACCAGTCGCAGACAGAGGGCAAGGACGTGGTTGAGGAGAATAACCTTGGCACGGAGAATCCTAACAACGAGGCTGTGGCTGAGGTGCTGAACAACATGAATAATGCCGAGAAGGCGTTTAATGCAGCCTTGGAAAGCAACGATGTGTTGAAGCAGGAGTATGAGAGACTGACTAAGGAGGGCCTTTCGGAACCTCAGATATACATGGAGCTGTTTAATTCGGGACTGACGCAGGAACAGCTTGCGCCTTTTGCCGACTACATCAACGCCAAGGCTAAGGCTGTGGGCATGTATCGCGGAACTGAACAGAAGATTGCTGAGACCGTGCAGAAGCATGTGGAGCAATGGAGCTACAAGGGCGAGCTGAACGGCGAGAAGCAGGATGGCGGTCAGATGGTGTTCGTGAAGGACAACAAGGGCAGACTGCTGATTGTTGGAGCTGGCGATGTTGCCTTTGATAGTGAAGGTAGAGCAAGAGAAAGCGTAGGCGACATGCTTAGCGTGCTTGACCCGAATACAAAGGAAATGGACTTCGTGAGCAAGAAGGACGTGCAGCTTGACCATGTGGAAAAGACGGAGGACTATGCCAAGAACTATCAAACGATGTTGGAGGAATTGAACTCTACCGCTTACGCGGAAAGTGAAAAGGTAAAAGAGAAAAGTGAAAAATCTGATACTAAGCCTTCTGAAGCCTCTCTAAGCCTTCCTAAGCCAGGGGAACAGCCGAAGGTGGAAGATACGCCGGTACCTGTGGATGAAGATGTAAAGCCTATAGGGGAAGGAGAAAAAAAGAATCCATCCGATAATGGCAATGGAAGTAACGAGACTTTAACATTTGCGGACGGTACACCTGTGCCGATGATGAAGGACTCGAAGGGTCGTGAGACTGCTGACTACTCGCAGATGACGGCGGAGCAGGGAGCGGAGTGGATGTCTTCGCAGTTTGGTGAAAATGCGGAGGCGGCTGTTGACGGACAGATAAAGAGAGCCGAGAAGATGCTGAAGGACGCCGAGAAGATAAAGGTGGACTACACGGGCGACTTGAACGACGCCAAGGAAGCTGAGGCTCAGAAGAAGATGGCTATTGAGGCTGCCAAGAAGGAACTTGAGCTATATACCAACATCAAAAAGGCAATGACTGAGAAAAAGGTCAAGGCTGGAATGGAGAAGGTAGGTGAAGTAGGTAGTGTAGGTTCGGTAGGTGAAGTAGGTAATGTAGGTGTTGCTCGAGAGAAGTTTGAGAGCGGTAAGCGCGTTGTGGGCAACAAGCGCACACGCACATTGTCTGACGGCACGAAGATAAAGGGACACTATGAGCTTGTTGAGGCAGACTGCCTTACTCCTTCGCATAACGCTAATGACGGCTACAAGAAGAGTGAGGGTTTCCCCGTGAACGAGGAAGGACGCACTATCAACGACCGCGACTACGAGAACGACAAGGACGCTCAGAGGGTGACGGACATGATAGCAAGGCACTATGACGGACAGGCGGTAGACCAGGTTCCGGTTGTGACGACTGACGGCATTGTTGTTGATGGTAACGGCAGAACGATGGCGGGACAGAAGGCAGCAAAGGACGGAACAGACGGAACTTATCTTGAAGCGTTGAAGGAAAATGCGGAGAACTACGGCTTCACTGCAGAACAGATTGAGCAGAGCGGAATGAAGCATCCAAGACTGGTGCTTGTAAGTGACGAGCCTATGAAATATGACACGGCTACATTCGCGAAGTTCAACATGAACGAGAAGAAGTCGCAGGGCAACACGCAGCAGGCTGTTGCAAACTCGAAGAAGCTTAGTACTGACGAGATAAGTGTCATTGTGTCGGAAATAGAGGGCAGTGGCAGTCTTGATGCATTCTTTAACAATTCTACCGCAATAAACTCGTTGCTAAAACGTTTAGTTGATAAGGGCGTTATAGGTCTTAACGAGATAGCGGGATTGCGTGAGGGCGAGGATAGATTGTCGGCTTCGGGCAAGGACTTTGTGAAGAACCTTCTGTTGGGCAGTGTTTTCTCAGAGAACACTATCAGAATGATGGGTGCTGACGCGGGTTTGAAGTCGAAGGCTCTGAATGGTATACGTGCCGTTATTGACAACATGAAGCTTGGTGACTATGCTCTTATGAATGAGATAGACCATGCAATGCAGTTGATGTACGAGGCTCATCAGGATGGCAGTGGTGTAGACGCATACTTGCGCACTCCTGCTATGTTTGGAGAGAACGCTGCGGACAGATACGACCCTATATCTCAGGCTATAGCTCTTGCTCTTGAGGGCAAGGTTGAGGACTTCCGTGAACTGATGATGGCATATAACCGTAATGCAGCTCATTATGCGGATGCCAACCAGACGGAAATGTTCGGCGAGAAACCTACGAATGAAGAGTTTATAAAGGAATTTTTGAAACTTAGAAACTGGGAAGACTATGAAACAAGACATTCAAGCAAAGAAGGAAATGGCGATGCTGGCAGCTCTGAGGGAACTGAACCAGAAACGGCAGGAGGAAACGGCATCACAAGCGAAGCAGACTACAACAAAGCCGTAGAGCAGCTTAAGGAAGCCAAGGGTGAAGAACGTGAGCGTATACTCGACCAAATGGGAGAGTATGTGAAAGAGTTTGCCAAGAGTAATGGGTATGACGAGCCTGTTGTGTTGAGGACGAAGCAGGACTTGGCGGATGCGGCGAAAACAGAAAATGATAAGACCATTATCGAAAATATGCCAGAGGGTGCTCATTATCCAGGATATTACGAAGATGGTAAGATTCATATATACCTTGAAGGCAGTACTGGCTCTGAAGAATTGCGTGAGACATTTGAGCATGAGTCGGTTCATGCGGACAATGAAGTAGACCCTTCAAGGGTCGAGGCTCTTGTATATTCGATAACAGATATGAATACTCTTACACGAGAGGAACTTGAACGAGTTGTTGAAGTTCTGTCAAATATGAAAGAGTATACAGAACGAGCTTCGGAAATGGATGATACAGATGCGCTTTATATGCTTGCCGACGAAGCTTTAGCACATCTTGTAACATACGCACAAGAACACGGCAAGGATGCAATGTCTGAAATTACAGATAATCCTACTCTATTAAACATAGCAGAAAAATCATTAAAAGAACGAGAAAATGACAGAAGAAGAAAAGAAGGACTTGCAAAGAGTGGAAATAAGACACTCGAGCGGAAGAATATCGATGATGTATCTACCGAAGAAAACGGTGGCCCATTGGAGGGAGATAAGGAAGGCAAACCCGGGAATGACAATGGAGGAAGCCCTGATAGAGACGTTCAAGCAACAGAAGGACAGCGAGAAGTAGACAAGGCTGTCAAGCGGATTGCCACGGAGATAACAAAGAAGACTGGTATTGAGGTGGTGACAGACTGGGCAAAGGGAGAAAATCCGCTTGCCATTCTTCCTAAGAAAGAAGAGAAAGCGTTTGATCCGATTGGTAAGGCTGCGGAGAACTACAAGAAAGACCATCCTTTGACTGAGGGTGAGATTAGGGGTAGCGATGTGGACGACATTGCCAAGGATATGGCGGTGGATTATCTGAATGGTGAGGTGACGGATGATTTGCATCGTGCCGTTTATGAGAGCATCTATGAAAAGGTGAAGGATGCGAAGATGAAAAACGCCACTAAGCAAGCGGATAATAAAACAGAAACTACCGAAACTCCTAAGGTGGAAGCCTCAGCAAGCCCTATTGAGGGAATGAAGAACGCTGCCGAGAAGTTTGCTAAAGAGAAAGAGGCTGCTGCAGAAGCTATGGGCGAAGTGAAGAAGCCTCAGCAAAAGGCAGACGATGCAGCTGTGGAAGCGTCGAACAAGAAGGTTAACGACCTTTGGAACGACTTGCTGAAAGCAGGCAGAGAGGATTTGTCGGCATCGTTCATCGGACTTAACGCAAGACAGCTTGAAGTGCTGCCTAAGCTTGTGAGCGCAATGGCAGAGAACGCTTACCTAAGAATAAAGAGAGGTATGCACAATCTTGAAGACGTGGTGAAAGAAATGCGCAAGGAGTTTGCTCCAGCAGCCCAGGTGTTCAAGAAGGAAGACGTGGATGCCATCTACGAGCAGATGATGAACATTCGCTATCGCGACGGTGAGCAGCGCATGAGCTTGAAGGAATGGGCAGACTACTACGAGAAGACTTCGCCTAAGCATCAGGAGAATCTGGTGGGCGACTCAAAGGAAGCAGAGGATAGAAAGGTAAGCGAGAACAAATTTATAGATGCCGTGAAACTTCAACTGGCTTTCGGTCGCAAGATCAAGAGCATAATAGAACTGAGAAAGATTGCAGAGAGACATGGCTTGAAGGACATTAAGGATACAGACCTTCAGGAACTTGCAGAAGCTGCCATTGTGATGAAAGCAAGAGGCATCGCTTCTTCTGAATCAACCAACGAAGCCGTGAAGTTTGAACGCATCAAGAAACTCTACGAGAATCAGCCGAGCCTTAATCAGCGTGACTCAGAGAGAGTGATGAAGCAGCAGTATTCTACACCTGCTCCTTACGCTTTCCTTGCAGACATGTATGTGAAGGCAGGAATTGAAGTAAAGAGCGCATTGGAGCCAAGCGCCGGAAACGGAATGCTGACAATAGGCTTGCCTAAGGATGCGGTACATGTGAACGACATCGACGCACAGCGACTTGTCAACTTGCAGAGACAAGGCTTCAAGAACATAACAAGCCAAGACGGAACACAGCCGTTTGCGGACAAGGACGTGGACGTGGTTGTGACAAACCCACCATTTGGAAGTGCCACACCAAGGGATTATGACGGTTATACTATCTCTTCATTGGAGGGACAGATGGCTATCAACGCCTTGGAGAGCATGAAAGACAACGGTCGTGCAGCCATCATCATCGGCGGCAAGACGGAATACGCCAAGAACGGAAGTCTGAATCCAAAGGATAAGGCTCTGCTTGGTTATCTCTACAGCCACTATAATGTGGAGGACGTGATAAACGTGGATGGAAGCCTGTACGCAAAGCAGGGTACAACATTCCCGACACGCATTATATTGATTAACGGACGACGCTTTGACGAGAACGCCTATCCGCCAGTGAAGGACAAGGCAAGAGCGGAAGCCGTGAAGAGTTATGACGAACTTTATAAAAGAATAAACGATGATATACTACAAAGTGGAAGGATGGATTCTCCCGTCGGAGAAGGAGGAGAAGATGCTAACGCAAAGCCTAATAAGCCGAGCGTTGCTAACACTAATGAAGAGGGATTACGAGCAGGAGGAAACGGAGGAGGCGAACAAAAGCCTTCAGTTCGTACTGGAGGAGTACATGACAAGACTGCCGAACCAGTTTCCGACAATGTATTGGGAACAGAAGGAGGAACCAAGCCAGGAGAAAATGGAGGACTTCCTGATGGGGCTGCTGGAGCAAACGGAGCAGGGACAGAGCCTGCTTCAAGCAAGGAACCAACCACTGGAACCAACAAGCAGCGAGGAAATGAACCAGGAGGAAATGGACGACCTAACACTCAGTCAAATGCTGATGAGACTACCGATGCCGGGAACGGAGGGGGATCACGGGGACAACTGGAGCGGTTGGACCGACCCGTACGTGAACTAAGTTCCGAGAAGGTCGCTTATACGCCAAGAAGTGAAAACCCGTTCACTCTTAAAGCCGTTATGCCAGCCGACCAACAAGAGTCCGTGAACAAGAACTTGGAAAAGTTGGGCGACGCAGACCAATTCTTGGTTGACGAACTGGGCTACAACGATAAAGCAGACCTATACGCACATCTTGCAGCAGAGCAAGTAGACTCAGTAGCTCTCGCTTTGCAACAGGCAAAGAAAGGCAATGCCTTTATCATCGGTGATATGACAGGTATCGGCAAGGGTAGACAGGCTGCTTCGCTTATCAGATACGCCAAGAAACAAGGACAAGTGCCAGTATACTTCACAAAGACAGCAGGTTTGCTGAGTGATGTATATCGTGACTTGGTAGACATAGGTAGCAAAGAATTGAGACCGTTTGTATTTGGAAGCGCAAAAGAAGCTGCCATTACAGACGCTGACGGAAACATAGTATTTGCCTTGCCTTCAAAGAGCGAAGTAAAGAGAGTGCTTGACTATATAGAAAAGAACGGAGAGCTGCCAAAGGAGTATGATTACGTTCTGACGACATACAGCCAAGTAAGCAACGGCGTATATGAGTTTGACGAGAATGGCAATCGTAAGGAAAGGAAATTAGCCAAAGGCAAAAAGTTTGGTGCAGCAGCAATCAGCGGACAAGCCCGACGTGACGCTATAGAAAAGCTCATGAAGAACGGCTATCTGATATTGGACGAGAGCCATACAGCAGGAGGTGACAGCGGTCAAGGCAACTACTTCCAGCACATCATTCAGAAGGCAAAGAACGTGACCTTCTTCTCTGCAACCTTCGCAAAGCGTCCCGACAACATGCCAATCTATGCTCTAAGAACGGCAATGAACCAGGGAGGACTGAAAGCATCTGACTTGATAGACGCCGTGAAGCGTGGAGGAGCCACACTACAGGAAATCATGAGTCAGGCGCTGACACAATGCGGACAGATGATACGTCGCGAGCGAGACATGACAGGCGTGACTATTGACTGGAAAGCCATTGATGATCCCGAAGTTGTTGCCGAACAGCGCGAGCAGTATGACAGCATCATCGGTCTGTTCAACGACATCATCAACTTCCAAAGAACCTATGTAAGCGCATACGTAGACAGACGTAATGAAGAACTTGCAGAGGTGCAGTCGTCGATGGGCATAAAGCGTGGCACAGAAGCCTTGGGAATAAAGAACCAACCGTTTGCAAGCAAGGCATTTAATACTGTGCAGCAAGTGCTTCTCTCGCTTAAAGCAAAGTCGGCAGCAGAAAGAGCTATAGACTACTTGAAGCAAGGCATGAAGCCTGTGATAGCATTGAACAATACCAACGAGTCGCAGACGGGCAACCTTGCGCTTGGCGAAGAAATGGACGCTCCCGACTTGGGCACATCACTAAAGAAAGGACTTGAAGGTACGCTTCGCTATACAAGCAAGAACGCTAAAGACGAAAGCGAAAGCGGATATATAAACCTATCAGACTTAGGCGCAGATGCCGTTGAAGCATACCATGCGCTTGAAGAAAAGATAAGAAAGACAAGTACCGGACTGTCGCTCTCGCCTATCGACGTTATCAAGAACGAACTGACGAAGGCAGGATATAAGGTAGGCGAGTTGACTGGTAGACAGACAGAGTTTGCGTATAACGAGAACGGCACGGTAACGAAGGTGAAGCGTGCGGACACAGACAAGAAGAAACTTGCGAGAGAGTTTAACGACGGGCAGATAGACGCGTTAATCCTGAACAAGAGTGCGGCAACTGGTATATCACTCCATGCTTCAAGCAAATATGCCGACCAGAGAAAACGAGTGATGATTGTTGCCCAGCAGCAGCTTGACGTGAACGATGAGGTGCAGATGCGTGGACGTATAGACAGAACGGGACAGGTGGCAAGAGGCGCATACGAATACGTTGTGTCGCTTATCCCGGCAGAGCAGCGACTATTGATGATGTTCAAGGCAAAGCTGAAATCATTGGACGCAAATACCACTTCTTCCCAGAAGAGCAAGTTCAACGAAATGGAAGTAGCCGACATTACCAACAAGTACGGCGACAAGGTAGTGAAGGAATACATGGCAGAACACCTTGACTTGTATGCACGTATGGCAGACCCATTCGGATGGGAGAAGTCTTATGGAGCAGACTTGTCGGCAGTAGACCCACAAAAGTTGGTTTCTTCTTCTGACGGCATGAATAGTGAGGCAGGAGGCAACGCGAGCAAGTTGCTTGGCCGTATGGCTTTGCTGAAAGTGAAAGAGCAAGAGAAGATGTTGCAAGAGATAGGCGACCTTTACGCAGCCGAGATACAGCGTCTGAACGAAATGGGCGAAAACGACTTGGAGATAACCGAGTTGCCACTGAAAGCAAAGACCATAAACAAGGGCGTTTGGAAGGAAGGCTCAGAGCCAGGAGGTGACAATGCTTTTGCCGACAATACTTATGTAGAGAAGGTGAATATGGCTGTGCTGAAAAAGCCGATGAAAGCCGAGGAGGTAAAGAAAGCTCAGGACGGACTCACTGGCGGCAAGTCGTGGGACGAATACCGCAAGGAGAAGCTAACTGCAGCGAAAGAATACTTTGACAAGAAGATAGCCGAAGCTACTCAGAAATACGAGGAGCGTGCCGTGAAGGCTGCAACAAAGGCAAAGGAGAAGTATATCAAAGACGCAAAGAAGGGCCAGAAAGAAAACGGCATGAGCGACGAGCAGATTGAAAAGATGGCTGGCTATCAGTACGAAAGCATCTATAGCGACGAGAGGACAAAGCTTGACGAAGTGGTGAAGAACCTCAAATCGAAGTATGGCGTGTTTGAGCGTGCGCTTGAAACCTTCAATACGGAAGACGCATTTGTGCTGCCAACAGACATGAACAATCCTGCTGAGTTGAGCGGATTCGGCAATAGCTATGGCAGACTGATAGACATAAAGATAACCGACAACTTCTCGCCAAACGCCTCAACAATATCGTTCGCCACCTTGGACGGACGAAGAAAGATAACATTCCCCATAAATGGAAAGGCAGGATTAGGAAGCGACAAGGCAGATGTTATAGGTATCATTGACAGACTGACAAGACAGGCATCCGCGATGGGTGACAATCATCTGCGCGTGCTGAGTATGGATGCCTCCAACTGGGACAAGCTGACAAGCAACGAGAGTCGTAAGGACGGATATATCATTACAGGAAACTTGCTGCAAGCTTTGATTGACACTAAGGAGCAAGGCTTGGGCGGTCAGTTGGTGAAGTACACAACAGACACAGGCGAGGTGAAGACAGGCATTTTGATGCCTGAGAAATTTGAGCCGAATGGTCTTGCCAACGAGAAGCCTATAAATAGCGTAGCAGAAAAATTTGAATTGCCATCTAACAAGGGTGGCATAACAGAGGTGACTTCTTCGGACGGAGAGGTGAAGATAGAGCAAGGCTTCGACTATATGAAAATGGCACGAAACTATACTATTCGTGTACCGAAGAGCAACAAGAAGGGAGGCAAGTATTTCCTTGATAAAGAGCTGCTGAAAATGGTAGATGGCGGTAACTTTGAGACAAGAGGAAACACGATGTTTGCCGAGGTAAAGGCAGACAAACTAAAGGATGTGCTTGACAGACTTTCGGAACTTGGCGTAAAGGTAAGGGAAGAAAGCGGAGTGCATTATCGCATGGAGCCGAGCGATGCCTCCTTAGGTCTTTCTAAGCCATTGGAAGGCAGGATTGCTGAGACTGTGGAGAAAGTATCGAAGCAGACTGGTGGTAAGGTGAAGATGGTGAACTCGGTTGAGGAGATTGAGAACCCGAAGGTGAGAAAGGATATTGAGAGCGGCAAGCAGGTGACCGGCTGGTATGACGAGAAGACAGGCGAGGTGCATCTGTATATGCCGAACATCCATGACACGTATACCGCGGAGAAAACCGTATGGCACGAGACTGTAGGACACAAGGGCATGAGAGGATTGTTGGGAGATAAATTCAATGACTACATGCGTGGTCTTTGGATGGACTTGGATAATCCTATCAATGCCGAGCTGAGAGCTTATGTGAAGGAAAGAATGAACTCTGACCACTTCGGTTTCTATGACGCAATAGAGGAGTTTATCGCCAAGAGCGCAGAGGACGGAAAGGGTGAGCCGGGATTCTGGAACTACATCAAGAACAAGGTGACAGATGCCCTGCATGAAATAGGCTACAGAGTTTCGCCTAACGTGAAGGACGTGAAGTATATGCTTTGGCTTGCGAAGAATGTGCAGAAGCATGGAGACAGTCCGCTGTGGAAGATGAGAGCTGAGGCTGTGAGGTGGAAGATAGAGCATGAGAAGACGGAGTACACGAAGATTGAGGGCGGCGAGTTGTATGACAACGACGGCAAGAGCCATGACTTCGAGGGTATGAGCCGCGAGGAATGGTTGGAGGCAACGGACGGAGAGATACACTACCGCACGGCTCCAAGTGCTGCTACCGCTTTGGATAGATACCATCATGCCCTGGACCGTCATAGCTATATGGCTACTGAGGCTTTCATGGATAATATGCTCTCGTTGAAGAAACTGATGGAGGCTATTGATCCGTCTATCAGGAAGATAGAAGATGTGAATAGTTCGATGAACCCATATCTGATGCAGAATATCACAGAGGGCATGATGAGCGACAAATCCAAGCTCTTCGAAATACGCTATATGGACCCGCTTAGCAAGGCTATGTCAAGCGTGTTGGATAGCTTCGATGGCAAGAAGGTGGAGGACAGAATAAGGAACTTCAATCTGTATATGATTAGAAAGCATGGATTGGAGAGAAACCGTGTGCTGTTCGTGAGAGACTGGATAAGGGAAGAACGAAAAGTGAAGAGTGAAGAATCCAATAGTATTGATGCTTTGGAGACTGCTTGGAAGGACGAGAGAAGCGACCTTAGAAAGAAGCTTGACTCGGGACAGATAGACTTGAAGGAGTACTACCGCCAGATGGACGAGTGGATAGTACAGAACTTGGATAAGGACTTTAAGGCAGAAGAGCATGACTATTCGGGTATGCACGGATTGCAGGGCATTGACGATATGAAATCGCCTTATGATGATGCCGGAGCTATTGACGATGTGATGAGTCAGGAGGCGAGCATGGAAGGAATGAAGCAAGGCTCAGTTGCCGACTTCTGGAAGAAGGTGAAGGCAGCTACAGACTATTCGGTAAATTCGGACTACGAGAGTGGACTGATAAGTCAAATTACACACGACGGAGTATTGGGCATGTTCGACTGGTATGTGCCTTTGAGAAAGTTTGACGAGGCTACCGCTGAAGACGTATACGGATATGTGACAGAAATGGGCGACCCAAGCAACTATATCGGCACGACGCTGATGAACGCCAAGGGACGAAAGAGTCTGAGCAATGTGGAGATATTGGCACAGATAGGCTTGATGGGCAACCGTGCGATAAGAAACGGAGGTCAGAACATGATAAAGCAAGCCTTTGCGCGATTCGTGAGAAACAGCGGAGAGCAGAACCTTGTGAAGGAGACAAAGGTTTGGGTTGAGAAAACTGGCACGGACTTGAACGGCAACGACATTTGGGAGGAGGCTTATCCGCAGATTCCCGAAGGAGCAAGCGCAGATGATGTTGCGAGCATTGTGGATGCCTTTGAAACGGACATGAGGACCAAGCAAGCTAAGGGTGAGGCAAAGAGTCTGAGCAATGGAACGGACATAGGCTTCAAGTTCCAAAGAGCGAAGGACAAGAGTCAACACTTTGTGGACGTGAAGATAGCTGGAAGAACACACAGATTTGTAGTGCTTGGCAATCCGAGAGCGGCACAGGCTTTGAACGGAATGCTGGAGAACGGCAAGGCAAGCGTCAGGTCGTTGCAGGCTGTGACACGATGGATGGCTATGGCCTCAACATCGTGGAGCCCAGAGTTTGTGATGAGAAACATCGTGAGAGACATGGAATTTGCATCTTCGCATGTTGCTGCAAAGGAAGGTGGAAGATATCTTGCAAAGTGGTCACGCTATTATGGTGAGCTTAATCCGCTGAATATGTTCTACAATGAGGGCGCAGGAGCTATGAAGAGCATGAAGTGGAAAGACTTCAAGAATGGTGTAGGCTATGGACTATACGCCCGATACAGAGAAGGTACGCTTGGTAACTCGAAGATGGAGCGATACTTCAAGGAGTTCATGGAGAACGGTGGCGAGACAGGCTTTGTTCAGTTGTTCTCGATGCACGACATGGAGAAGAGCTACAAGAGTATCGTGGAGAAGGAATCTGCAAAGGGCGCGAATAAGGTTATGGTTAATGCTGTGGAAGTGCTTAAGAAATTAGGCAAGAACGTGGAGAATCTGAACGAGGTGGCTGAGAACATGGCACGATTTGCCACATATTGCACATCAAGAGACTTGGGACGTTCGGCAGCAAGAAGCGCGTACGACGCAAAGGAGGTATCGACAAACTTCAACCGTCATGGTTCGGGTGATGCTATAAAGAGTTTCAAGAACGGAGAAATGGGCGATTGGCAGAAGGCAAGGCGAAACACATACGGCTTTGTGGCAGGCTACCTAAGAAACTACTCGATGTTCTTTAATGCTGGCATTCAGAGTACGAACCTGTTGTTCAAGAATATCAAGCGTGCGCCTGTGGGGACTACTGTTGCTATGACATCTGCACCGTTTGCCTTAGCGTTGATTATGGCTGCTGTCAACAATGCTATTATACAGAATGAGGACGATAAGGACAGAGGCAATGTGAAAGACCCGTATGGCGAGTTGCCTGACTATATCAGACGAAACAATCTGTGTATATATGTGGGCAAGAACAGATTTGTGACTGTGCCGTTGGCCATTGAGCTGAGAGCATTCTATAGTCTTGGCGACTTGGCGGCAGGACAGACGTTTGCCAAAAACGTGAAGAGTCAGAGAAACATGGCGATGGATGCCGTTGGCTGTATGTCGCAGCTATTCCCGGTAATGGACTTCTTGAATAATCCGAACTACGAAAAGAGTTTGGGAAACGGAGTAGGTATGACTACAGAAGGTATAGCTCCTACTGCTATAGTTCCGTTCATTGAATGGTGGCTTAACAACGACTGGAAGGGTGCGCCGATAAGACGAACGGGCGATAAGACTGATCTTAACCCGGCATGGCAGAACGCCTATAATAATGTTCCGGCAAAACTTGTGGACTTGAACAAGTGGGTGAACGCCAAGACCAACAATATAGCTCCTGGTAATCCGGAAATGAAGGGCAACGAGGCTCTTGACTGGATAACTGACCCGTCGATGCTCAATCATTTCTTCGGTTCGTGGAGTGGCGGTATGGGCACATTTACTCAACGTACTGCTGGCTTGGGAGCTAAGGTAGCGACTGGCAAGACAGACGAGATAGAAGTGGGCGATGTACCATTCTTGCGCTCACTCTTCTATACTCCAAGAGAACAGTCGAGCATGGCGAGAACCAAAGCCAAATGGTATAACTACAAGGAGGAAATGGAACAGACTATCGCCAATAGCGATAAGCTGAAATCGAAGAACGTGCCGACGATGAAGAGGATTGAAAATGCTGCTGCATTGGATAAGTTCGAAGGTTCGGCAGAACAAAGAAAGGTGGATATCATCAAGAACGCGGAAAAGCGAATGCGCCATTGGAACACGATGAGAAAGAAGTGGGCTGACGATAAGAAGCAGGTGGACTTTGCGAATAAGAATATTGAGATGATAATGCAGGAGGCAGTAGAGGATTTGGATAGGATAGAGTAAAGAAAAGAAAAAGTGGCGAACCGTTAAAGTTCGCCACTTTTTAGTTACTTATTATTGCTTTTATGCAAACAGAGCATCTATTTCTTCATTGGTCATTACCTGAAGGTCGTCCCTCTTGGCGATTGGCGACAGACCGTTCTTGCTGTCGCCTATGTAGAGCACTGGAGGTTGAGTCTTTCCACCCTGTATGGTAACATAATAATGCTTCATGTACAGCTTGTTGGGGGAGGGTGTTGCGTCTGCGCCAAAAGTCGAATCTCTGCTGCCCCAGTCTGTATAGAACAGACCTTGACTCATTGCATAAAAACGTTTCTTGCTGCTCACATAGGTGATTTCCATGTCAGGATCCAAAGGGCATTTGGCGTCTTGTATCAAACTATCCGAAATACTATCCTTCTCGACATGGAATTTGCATACATCAACAAAGTCGCCCCCGTCTCTCTTGCTCACATAGCTCGCAACCGCCTTCTTCTCCTCCGCCGTCATCAAGCCATGCTTCTCATTCGTCGCATCCCACAGCTGCGCATCCGTCACCTTACCGTTCGCATCCAGTGTAGCCACACCATTAGCCACACCCTTCTGGCTCAACGGAATCTGCGCCTCATTCGTTACATTACCAAGACCCACCTGCTCCTTTGTCACACCATGTGGATTCTGCTTGTTCGCAACGTGCTGCGAGTAAGGCGACAGGTCTACAGTTGGAGTATACTCGCCAAGCTTCTCCCATTTCGACGCATTATAAGCTGCAGAAGTATCACCAGTATAGATGTACTCGGCATATATATTCTTGCCTTCTGTGTCTTTGTTTGTCGAAGCTACAATATATATACGGTTCTTGTTGATACCACTTGTAGGCAGAGCCGATACAATCTGAAACAGCGTGGTGTCAATGTTGTTAGGGTCTATCACCTTTGTCCAACCACCAGCAGCCTTACGGCTACCCCAGTTTGTCAGTCGATAGAAACCATCGCCCTTAACGTACCACTGTTGACCCAAAGCCATTGCAGTGTCTGTCTCGTCTGGGTTAAGCAGCTGCCAGTCCTGCAACGCATACAGAGCCGCCAAACTTGCCACCACTCTATGACCACCAATATGTCTTGCGTCCGCCAAGGCGAATCCACTTGCCGACACGTTACTCGGTGCCAGCGTATTTGCTTGTTTTAATGCCATATCCTTATCTTATTTTTTTCTTGAAGATTAAACATTCTCTTTACCTCTCTCCTACGCGATGTCCAAGAACGAGCTGTCCTTCAGTGCACCAGGCTTCTCTGTCTTGTACACGTTATACTTCACGGTCTTGCCGGCTGCGTTCACCACGTCCACCTGGGTCTTCACAAAGCCGCCGTTCAGCAACGGAGTCGCGCCGTTCTGCACAATCTTCGTCAAGTCGCCCAATGCGGCTGGATAGGCAAGCACCCAGTACTGTGTGTCCGATGCCGAGATATTTCTGAAGTTGCCGCCCTTCGAGTTGTTCAGCTCTGTAGAGGGCAATGCCTTGATAGCGTCCGCTGTTATTGTCTGCGCTGTTGTCAGTCCGTAGTAGCGTCTGTGCGAGAACGATGCGCTGAACGAGCTTGTCGAAGCACTCTGCGAGCCTGCGCTCACCTTCTCCAAGTAGCCGTTGGCAAGCGACCATTTCACGCCTCGCGGCACCGAAATCGACTGGCTGATGCTGATGTTGCTTCCCACCTTTGCGTCCGGTGTAGGATAAGCCACCTCCACACCGCTTGCCGGCAACGAGCTGCCGAATGAGCCGCTTGTCGATGTCGGGTCTTTCTTGCCGTCCACGTGGGTCCACTTCCACGAACCGCTCCACGATACCTGGTAGCCATACTCCAACGACAGATTCTGCTTGCCTGCGCCCATTGAGGGCTGCTCCACACCTGCCGCATTATAAACCTTCCAGGCACCATTGATCACAGGCGACACTATTACCTGGGTGTCCCCCTTCTCCTGCAAACTCGCAATAAAGTCCGCGTTCGCCTTGCCCTTCGCGCCGTCATAAGCCGTACCCGACGACTCGCCAAGCTTCAAGGCATTCTTCTCCACCAGAGTCTTCACCTCTGATACCTTGCCGTCCACGTGGGCCTTCATTTTCTTGGTGTACTCCACCAGACCCTCTTTGTCTAAATACTTTGTCATGTCTTTTTGTTTTAAAGTTATTATCAAAAATTTACGCTCCCATTATTTCGTTGATTTCATCAAGGCTGATTGTCTGCTGAGCTGCCTCCACACCCTTTTCAAGGTCAGCGATAACCTCCTGCACGCTCTTTGTATCTGTGCCTATCGCCTGTCCTTTGTAGCCGCCTACGCCAATCATATATTTATAACCATTCTTGTTATCATCTGTACATACAATAGCCTCGGCAGATAATCTTGTAATAGTAGGAGTGCCACCTTCCTCCGTACTATCAACAACAGAACCTATGCCTATATCATGTATCACAGACAAATCGTTGGTGTGATAATTAGCCATTCCCTGCGCGTGACCACCAGTACTCAAAATACAAGTATCTTGTCCCTCAGTATGTGACCTATAACCACGTGCTATAGTACGCAAACCTTCTGCATGGCTTGCAAATCCCAAAGCCTGTGTTTCAGAACCTTCTGCATGTGATCTCAGTGCTACAGCTTTTGTCTTATAGCCCTCTGCATGTTGTGCGCCACCCGTAGTGTTAGTGTCACTTTCAGAGCCAGTCTCTGTCATATAACCCTCTGCGTGGGAGAATACACTGTATGCTTTAGTTTGTCTTCCTTCTGCATGAGAAGCAAGTCCATTAGCTTTAGTGTTATCACCCTCCGCATGAGAGTGATCTCCACTTGCTGTTGTCATAACACCTTCAGCATGAGATCTATAACCACTTGCTGTTGTGCGACCACCCTCCGCATGAGAGTGATCACCACTTGCGGTTGCTTCATAACCTTCGGCGTGAGAAGCAAGTCCATTTGCCGTTGTATAACTACCTTCTGCATGAGATGTATTATGATCTGCTGTTGTAGCATAACCCTCAGCATGAGAATTACGGCCGTTTGCTTTAGTCTGAAAACCTTCTGCATGAGATTTATCACCACTTGCGGTTGTCTCATTACCTTCAGCATAAGAATATATGCCAGTTGCTTTTGTTTTCGTTCCTCCTACTACAACAGAACCATAACCTTCTCCCTTCCTCACTGGCAGCCAAGTTCCATTGCTAACTGCTTCAGCAATCTTCGTGACAAATCTTTTTAGTCCTAAACTGTCTACAAATTTTGTCATAATTACTTGTTTGTTAATTTATTGCTAATGTTTGTTAAACTTTATCTTTTGTCTTTATTTTATTACTCAAACTCTTGCAAAACTGAATATTATATAGTATATTTGCAATGGGTGGTAAGTTTAATGGTTGATGAAGTACATGCCGTGTGGTGTAGTATCCTCTTTGTTAAACGCCACCCTTTTTTATGTCCTTTTAAAAATAAGCTTTTCTTCTTTAGTTTTCCTTACATATACTTTTACATCATTCATATATGTCTTACTTCTTCTATCATAGAAACGTACAAGCCATAGACCACCACCTAATCCAGAAGTTTTTCTCGTAAATCTTGTATATTTTTTCTTTTTATTAGGAAATTTATCTCTATAAGGTTTACCACGATATACACCATGCTTCCAATATGGTACTCCCAAAATTCCACCTCTTAATGGATATGAGTTTGCTATAACATCCGTTATAGAGTCATAATTAAAACTATGTCTCAATGTTTCACAAGCCATCTCAAAAGTTCCCTTTTTACTTGTCACACGTTTTCCATTAACCCAACTATACTTTTTTGAAGTACCTGTAAGGTTATACGTTGGAATATAAATTTCTCGTAAATGTATAGTAGTATCTCCATTTGTATATGGAATAAACATTTCAAAACCAAGTGAAATGTTTGAACCTCCAAAGTGTATAGTATGAGAGTATTTAGCTTTTTTGTTGGCAAGTAACATTCCTGATGAATGATATATAGAACTTTTATCTGTACCCGTAGTATCACGAATAATTATATTAAATGTCTCAACTTCATTATTACTCCATATTGTTATACATGGGTTTTTACGAAAAGCATATATTGTTCCCCAATCATACGATTTTGGATTTATTGACTTACCAATAACTATCTGTCCATAAGGTCTTTTCTTAGAAACTTTCTTCTTAAGAAGAAGTTTCATATTGTCAGTATATCTTTTAAGTCCTTTATCATCTACAAACTTTGTCATTGTATGTCTCCTTTCTCTCCTACTATTACTTCGATTTCTTCTTCTGTTATCCTCTCAATCGTAATCCCATCCAGAGCATCATGAGAGAGCTTATCTTTTGTTACAGCGCCAGGGGCAATCTTGTCCTTAGTGATACTTCCGTCGGCCAACTTTCTCTCTGTTACCGACTTGTCGTTAAGGTCGGCAGTTTTGATTAAGGGGACCTTAGAACCGATCTTGGTGTCTTCTCGAAATGTAGGCATATTTAATTTCTTTTGGTTCGGTTGATGTGAAAATTTGCAGTCCGACGGTTTCGGGGAGGATGGTAAGGCGGAGCTTGAAGGAGGTCATGTCTTTGTGACGTCGGATAGGCACGCGCGGATTGGAACCATCGGAAACACGTTGTCGGATGATGAGTTTGCCGGGGCGTTTGAGGGTGACGACGAGGTAGATGTCACTCTTAAACTGAACTTCGGGAGTTACCCAGGCAAGTTCTTCGGGAGAGTATGATGCGGTGAGTATCTGCATAGCTATACGGACTGTTTAGAGCCTGTCAGCTGGACTGCGATAGCGAACATTGCTTGCGCACGGGGGTCTTGGTAGGCGGTAAGCAAGAGGTAGGCAATGTAGTAGATGAAGGCAGACTCGTGGATGGTGGGGACTTCTACGGTGGAATCATCAGAAGAGGTATCGATGTCGGAGGAAATGCCGATATAGGCAATCTCGGCGGTGTCGGTAGAGGTGTAAGGCTGAACGAGGATTCTCGTAGGAGAGCCTTGCATGACAGTGGCGAGAGGTCGGTCGGCAGTACCCTTTGCAGTGTCGTCGAACATAAGCATGGCGTCGTCGGAGGTGTCGAGAATAGGTTTGGCAGCCTTGTGCCACGACGAGAGACGGACGCGAGATATGGGGACGTTGGGAAGGTTTTTGGGAACGGTAATGATAGCGATATCGGTATAGTCATTGTATGGGGTGATTGTGATTTCCACACGACCGGCTTGAGAGGAAGACGGACTTGGCGAGGAGAGTGTTGTGGATTGAAATGTGGCTACGGCGAGCCATCGGCGTGCGTCGTTGATTTTGGCACGTATGATATTATCCATGTAGGAATCCTCTCCATTGTCGGCAAGCTTGGCATCCTCATGGGTTTCGTGATCGATACACCATTTTACTTTGTTGATGATTTCGGAGATAGTCATAACTAATGCTTTAAGAAACTACTCGCCAACTGAGTAATTGGGGAAGGCAATACCTTCCTGAGCGGCGAAAACAAGAGCCTTGGCGGGACTGGTGAACTTCTTGGAGTAGTTGGTATTGACGTAAACAAGAAGCTCGTCGGGGGTGGTGACGGAATCGACACTATCCACCTGCTTCTTGGGCGTTGGCTCGGGAGTCGGGACGGGGTCGATGTCGTCGGAGGTTTTGATTTCGCGGACCAACACCACTGTACCGGACTTGAAAAGCTCACTCTGTTCAAGAAGGTCTTGATAGTACTTACCCTTAAGAGAGATTTCGGGACAAGTGCCAGCAATGACGTTGCCACCTGTGAACTCGTAGCGAACCTTGTTGCCACCTGCGCCAACGAGAACATGAGAAACATTATTGCGAACCTGTTTTAATCTATATATCTTAATCATTGCGTTTTGGAATTTTAATGATAAACCTCGCTGAGACATTGGCGAGCAAAGCCGTTGCTCAGCGAGGACTTATCGGAGATAACTTATTTTATAATTTGAAACATACCTCTTTAGGCAGCTACGTCTTGGCCCTTGTAGAGCTCCCACTTGGTGCCGTTGTAGTAGTAGACAGTACCCTTGTCGTACTGAACATCACCAGAGGTATAGTCTTCGGTAAGGGCAACCTTCATGCCGTTAGACGGAGTTTCGGGGAACTTAGGAGCAGAGATGATAGTCTGAAGAGTAGACATGCCAAGCTTAGAAATCTTATCCTCAGGACCAACGAGCACAGAGTTGTAGCCACGGAGAGCGATACAATCGGCCTCCTCGTGAATCCAACGCTTAGCGTCGCGGATAGCACCTGCACCCTTAGACATGTCGTTGGTGCGCTCCTTGTTGGCAACACGCACGTAGCGACGACTCGCCTTAAGGTCGATGATAACGGCAAAGTCCTCCATGTGCATAAGGTCGAGAGTCTGATCCCAAACAACATCGAACGTGCCAAAGGTGTCCTTGATACGCTTGAAGGTAAGGTCGAACTCATCGTGATTGATGATGTCGTTCTTGCCATCCTTTTCAATCTTCATCTTCTCCATGCGCTCGATGAAGTTCTTGCCAGCGAAGACATAAGCGTGGTTGTTCTCGGCAAAGTCGGTAAACTGAAGCTTAGAGAGAGCAATCCAGTCGGACCACTGCTGCACCTCACCGATAGCATAGGCATTGGTAAGCTGAGGCAGAATGCCCTCTGCAATGTAAACGTCCTCTACAGCACCGTCCTCGGTGAGCACCTTGAAGCGTCGCTTAACACCAAGCCAGTAAGAACGCTCAGCGCGGAGGTTGTACTTCATGATAGCATCAGCCTTGAGGTCTTTGACGGTGATAGGCACCTTGGTCTGCACCTTCTCGAAGTCGGTAGTAAAGAGAATATTGAGCAGCTTCTTCTGCACACAAACCTCCTTCTCGCGAGGCTGCATGTTCTCAGGAGGAACCATAAGCTGAGACTCGCTTGCAGCTGTTGCACCGACGAGGAATGTTGAACCAGAAGGAATGTCGGGGCAGGTCATGCTGTCAAGGTCGTCGGCAGGAGTGCCATTGTTCTTAGCCTTGCCGTTGGTAGCCTGGAGAGTGACCTTCTTGCCGTTGGATTCGATAACGTAAAGCTGAAGCATACCCTCGCGCACGGTATTAGAACCTTCCTTGTAGCCCTCAACGTCGGGAATGTAGACAGTAGAGCACTTGTAGAACGGACGGAGAGAACCAGAGAAGTTGGTAGAGTTAAGCTCGATGGTGTCGCCACCAGTGATTTCGGCAGTAGTCTTACCGTCGAGAGTCTCGCCACCGATGCGCATGTGTTTGGTAGTCCAGTTCTTGATAGGAACCTTAGCGGCAACCTGTCGAGCGATACTGAGAAGCGGAGTCTTGTAGGGGTAGAATTTGACAATGTTATTATCCCACTCATCGTCAATCATGCCACCCTCTTTAAGCTGGGTGGATGACGCCTGAGAGCCCGTTAAATCCTGACCATCCTTTTTGCCACCGGGACTGTTGAGGTCGCTCTTGCCAGGCTCAACGGGTTCGTTGGCAGCAGCCTCAGCAGCGGTTGCGGGATCAGGACCCTCGTCGCCAATCTGAGGCGCAACGTTGTCGCCAACAGCCATGAGCGACGAGCCGCCAGTTACAACGGAGAGCAGCATGAGTAAGAGCCAAGTAAGAAAACGTCCGCTTTTAATAAAATTAATAAACCGATAGTGTTTCATTTAATTGAAATTTTAGAGATTAATAAATAATAAAATGTGTTTTAATTTTAAACCAGACCATCCCAGAAGCCACTGGACTTCTTTTTGGTGGACGACACGCCACCGTTAGTATTGAGAGAAGGAGGAATCTCGGTCTTTTCGGAACGCTTGACCCTGTTCTGAATCTTCTCGTTACGGCCTTGCATAGCACCCTCCTCACGTGCGGAAGCCACGTCAGCATCGTAGTTTTGAGCGTTTTTGAAGAGCTGCCACGTCTCGGTGGAGACTATACCATCCTCAGCGTCGCCGATAACCTTGAAGAAACTCTCCCAAAGGTCGGCTTTGGCATCGTCGTCAAGACCAAGTTCGTCCATAGCGTCGGCTGACTTTTGGAGATTGGCAACAAGTTCTTTTTCGTGGTTTTCCTCGTCGGCCTTCTTCTGCTGAAAGTCGGCAATCTGCTGAGCCACCTTCTTACCCATTTCCTCGTCCTGCATAGCAGCACCGATGTCGATGCCCTGAGAAGCCATCCACTCGATAGGGTTAAGGTCGGGATTCTTCTTAAGGTCCATAGCCATAGCTGCAAGCCAACGGTTGTTGTCGAACATTTCGCTGAGAGCCTTTCCGTCCTCCTCGTAGCGAGAGAGAGCGTCGGCATCGTCGTTCATTGCACCATAGCGAGCCTCCTTGTCCTCAAAGTCGATGTCCTTGTGGCGTTTGGCAAAACGCTCGGAGAAAGCCTTGCGGTTAGGTCGGTCGTCCACGGGTGGAGCTGTAGCCGCTGCCTGCGGCTGAGCTTCGGTCTTGATTTCTTTATTTTCTTCTGCCATATCTTATATTTAATAAGGTGTATTATTCTTTACCTTTTCCGGGTATCTACATATTTTAGTTTACGCTTGCGAATATCCTGATTTTTTGCGTCCGTTTTTCCGTGTTTCGTACTTCTAGCTTTTGGATAGACGAAATACGGCATTTCGCGCTGTCATTTAGAGTATTTTTGCGCTGATAGACAATGACGTAAGATAGAAATATGCAGAAAAATATACCCACCTTATCACGTGTAATGCCGACTTCGGGCAAGACGTTTGACACCGTACGGAGACGTAAGGAGCGGCAGTCGGGCAAGAAGGCAGACTATGAGCTGTTGCAGCGATGTTGGCAGGCCTGGAACAACCTGGAGGAGGTGCGCATGGTTAGAGACAGAGCCAAGAGATACTGCTACGGCGATCAATGGGGCGACACAGTGAGAGTGTACAAGAACGGATACTACTATGACATGACGGAAAGAGAATACCTGAAGAGGAAAGGCTCTGTTCCGTTGTCGAACAATGTGATGGTGTCGATATTGAACACTCTTGTGGGAATGTACGCAAAGCAAGGTACAGAGCCAGTGTGCTTTGCAAGAACACGCTCTTCACAGTCACTCTCGGATATGATGTCTGCCACGATGCAATGCAACTGGCAGAACACGCAGATGGAGATATTGCTGAAGCACGCGCTTGAAGACTACCTTGTAGGAGGAGTAATGGTGTGCCGAGAGACATACGAAGACAGAACACAGGAGATAGAAGACTCGTGGACAGACTACATAGAGCCAAACTATGTATTTTGGGAGGGAGGCTCAGACCCAAGACACCTTGACCTGTCGCTGATAGGCGTGCTGCATGACGAGTCAATAAACGACCTGTACAAGAAATTTGCGAAAGACGAGTATGGACTTAGTATAGACGACCTGAACAGGATATTCGACATAGACCCGGATGATAATCAGACGGAAGGAACTATGCACAACGACACAAATGACCTGTCGAACATATCATTCGATATACCGTCGAAGCGTGGACGATACGTGAGAGTAATAGAAGCGTGGACGACGGAAACGAAATACAGATACCAATGCTACGACCCGATAGCGACAAACGAAAGTGATGCCTACTTCCGCATAGAATGTGACGATAAAGTGTTGATAGCAGAGTTGAACGCAAAGAACGCGGACAGAAAGAAGCAGTATGACCTGATGGGAGTGCCACCAGAAGACAGAGCCTATATAACGGCAAAGAAAGTGGCAGACAAGTATTGGTACTACACGTTTATGGCACCAGACGGAACCGTGCTATGCAGCGGAGAGACGCCATACGATTTTAAGTCGCATCCATTCACGATAAAGCTCTATCCGTACATCAACGGAGAAATACATCCGTTCATGGCAAACGTGATAGACCAGCAGAGATACATCAACCGTTTGATAATAATGAACGACATGGCAATACGCTCGTCGGCCAAGGGTGTTTGGCTTATCCCTACACAGGTGTTGGACGGAATGACACCAGACGAGTTTGCCGAGCAAGCAACGGAGTATGACGGAATGATATTCTACACGCCTAAAGCGACATTGCCAAACTCACGACCAGACGTGATAACATCAAACGCTGTGAACCTTGGAACAAACGAGCTATTGCAAATGGAGCTGAACCTGATGCGCGAAGTGTCGAATGTGTCAGGAGCGTTGCAAGGCAAGACGCCAACGGCGGGAACATCGGCCTCGAGATATGCACAAGAGTCGCAGAATGCCTCGACCTCGCTATACTCGATACTGAAAGACATGGAATCGTTTACGGAGAACATTGCACAGAAGAAGTGCATGACGATAAAGCAATACTATGAAGACGGACGACCCATCTTCAATAGCGATAGCACATATCCGATAGAGTATGACAGGATGGGCGCAAGAGACATAATGTTCAAGATATCTATCAAGAACGCTGCTGCCACAGCCACCTATCAGAACAACGTGAACGACAAGCTTGACATGTTGCTTGACAAGGGAGCCATCAACATCATTCAGTATCTACAGAACCTGAACGAGCCGTTTGCAGACAAGCTGCTGCAGGACGTACAGAGTAATATAGAAGAGCTGAAGGCGCAGCAAGAGGCAATGGGGCAGCAAGCGCCACAGAACGGAGTAGTGCCCGAGGCAAACCAACAGGCAGTAGAACAAGCGCAAGGATACTTGATGCAATAATATAAATATATAGAACCATGCAGATATCCATATATCTTGAAGATGTGAAGGAGGCCGTGAAACGGCAGCTATCCATCATAGGAAAGCATCATAACACGCAGAAAGGCGACACGCTGTTTTCGGTGACAACACTAAGCGGTGTGGAAGAAGCGGTTATGCAGCAGTGTATAATCGACGGAGCGCAGCTTGTGGTATCGAACCTTGCGCCTGTGTTGTCGGAGTATAGTGTAGGAGAACTGCCCGAAAAAGGGAAGCAAAAGGAAGGAGAAACCGTGCCATACATAAGCTTTGAGGTAAACACGACACGAAACAACAATGCACTATCGGGAGCGGCACAAGACAGCGTGAAGTCACTGCTCATTGCGTATGTGACGCAATCGGTGTTGGCAATGGTACTGCCAGAGCTTGCTGGAAAATATGCGACGGACGTGCAAACACAGCTGCTTGCAGCCACACGACTGATATTTACGAAGACGCCGCCAAGCAGTTCTGAGAAAACGCTTGCGGACTGTGAAGGGTCTGTTACGCTTTAGATATTAACACGAATAAAGACAAGGCATCATGATAATAAAATTCCAGATAATAAAATCCGTGATAATCGAGGCTGTAAAGGCAGCGACCTATCTTAAAGGCAAGATAGACGAGGCAGCACAGCCGGGGCAGAAAACGCCATACTTCGAGATAGCAGGAGACGAAGAGGTGCACGAGCGCACATTGGACCGTGACCTGACAACAGCACTCGAAAAAGCAAAGATAATCTTTGTAGACTACTATGTGCCTACAGCCCAGACGATAGGCGACAATGCCTTATACTACAGCGACAAGACAAACGACATAGTGGAGTTTACGTTAAACGTGTCGCGACGATACAACGGATCGTTGACAGACACGTTGGCAAGACTTGTAGCAAAGTTTGTGGAGGATACTATGTGCTACGAATGGTGGGTAAAACTGGGCAACCTAAACCAGGCAGCACCGTATCAGTCGGCAGTGGCAGCGGACGAGATTGCGATAAGACGCTGCTTTGTATTGTCGGCACCAGCAGTACCAACAATAAAATATCCCACAACACTAACGGCAAAGGTAGACGGAACAGACGCGGAGGGCGAGATAACAATGCGTGTGGACGAGAATGCCACGGTGTCGTACAGTATTGACGCAGGAGCAGTAGACGACATTGAAGCACGCTCGGAAGACCCAAGCATAGTGGAGATAATGCGCTACAGAGCACCAATGACATTTGAGCTTGTGCCACGTAACACGGGAGTAGCGAGGATAAGACTATTCTCACGACATACAGACAATGTGTATGTGGAGTTTACGGTGATAGTGTCGAAGGAGTACTACTAAAAACAAAAAGGATATGAAAAAGGATTTTTCAGAATTGCATCCGTTTGTAGCTCCAAGACAGAGAGGGTGGATACCAGTAGCAAACCCCCTTGAGCCACAACCACCACGGAAAGCATACGGACATAGCATAAAGCATATCTACATACAGGCAGACCAACTGTTGTTTGATGTGGACTCTGTGACATCATTGATAGACAAGGCTACGAGGAAGACACAGGAAGAGACTGAGGTGACAACATCGGAAGCGGACTCGCACAGACCAATGTTCTACAGATGGTTTGACCAATATATAGCGTCGGTGGAAAGAATACTGTCGGCTTATGTGGCTAAACCAGAAGGAGTAGCGAGAATGAACGGGCTGAAAGAATGGCAGGAGAAAGAGATAATACTGGTGATGCCGGATTATTGGGACGCGACGGTATATGATGCGTTGGTGCAAGCCATTCATAAGTATGTGGTAGATGGGGCGTTGTTTGAATATCTCTCCAACACGTTAACATCGAGAGACCAGAGAACGATAGACAAGGGGAAAAACTTGGAGGACGGAGAGAAGGCGATAAAAGAACTGAGCAGTAGGGTGTTGCCGGGAACGATTAGGAAACACTTGAATCCGTTTTGATGTGAGGTGTTGTAACACCGAAGGAAAGGGAAATATATGGTGAAGACATTGGACGACATACCTCTTTTGTCGGAGAACAGGAAGAAGCTGTTGCCGAAAGGGAAAAAGGCACAGAAGGAATTTATCCGTGATTTACTGTCGAGGAATCAGGAGAAGTTCGAGGAGCTGTTTGAGGAGCTTGCTGAGCATGACCCGAAAGCGTGGTTGCGGCTGTATAATAACATGCAGAAACATGTTGTGCCGAAGCAGTCGCAGGTGAATGTGTCGGTGGGTATTAACAAGGACTTCCAGGAATTGGTGGCGTTATCGACCACAAAGACAGATGACCCGTTGGCTATAGGGGCAGAGCCTGTGCCGAAGATAGAGGATGCGGACTATGAGGAATTGAAAGAATACGAAGGATTATAAGACATGACGACAATAACCGACCTTGACATAGATAAATTGCTTGCCGAAAATAAGAAACGATATGATGAGATTTTCGGTGAGTATGACCCGTGGACAGGCGTGGGTTGTTATGATTTTAAGAACAGAGTATGCCTTGAAATACCAGACTTCATCATCCCAAAGATGTATGTGCCGAAGGAGTGCATGCGAACTCTGCTGTATAAGAACCTACAGCATTTTGGTACGATAAAGGAGGTGCTGATACAAGTACTACATAAGGAATATGACGAGGAATCGGAAGACACACAGAAGCTAAAAAAGCTGCTGACCTTTGAGATATTCAAGGTGAGATTCAGGGAAGACCCAGAGTTTGCCCTGTTTGTGACGGATAAGATTGAGGACAAGAGAACGGGAAACATGATACCGTTCAGACTGAACTATCCACAGAGAAGACTTATCAATCTGTTTGAGGAGCTGAGACACAAGAAGAAAGCCATACGTGTGGTAATTCTAAAGGCTCGCCAGTGGGGAGGCTCAACATTGACGCAGCTATACATAAAATGGATACAGGATTTTAGACGTGACGGTTGGAACGCCATTGTGCTATCGCAGGTAAAGGGAACATCGAAGAAGATTAAGGCGATGTACCGAAAGGCCGTTGAAAGACAGAAGGGATGGACGATAGGACACCCTGGAACACAGTTGATGCTATCGCCATACGAAAACTCTCCCGATGACTTTATTGTGACGGATGGCAACAAGGCGTTGAGACGTTCGACGCTGACCGTAGCCTCATTCGATAACTTTGATGCTGTGCGTGGTAACAACTTCCACTGTGCCCACTATTCGGAGGTGGCATATTGGAAGAAGACACCAGAACATGACCCAGAGGGTGTAATCTCGTCAATTTCGGGCGGTATACATAACATAGAAGACAACGTAGAGGTATTTGAGTCAACAGGACGAGGAGCCAGTGGCTTCTTCTATGACCGTTGTCAGTTGGCAATGGACCCATCGAACAATGACGCATACGCATTCATCTTCATACCCTGCTTCATCATCGAGAACGATATGGAGCAAGTGGAGGATGAGAGGGAGTTTGCTATGTGGCTGTTGAAGAACAAAGACCGCTCAACCTGTCCCAAGGGATATAGAGAGACAGGCAAATTCTTTTGGCGAATGTGGGAAAAGGGAGCTTGCTTCCAAGCTATCAACTGGTACCGCAATTTCCGCAACAAGTTCAAGACGCACGCCTTCTGTGCAACCGAGGCACCTATCGACGAAGAAGAGGCATTTAGAAACTCGGGTAATCTTGTGTTCAACCCTTACTCAATAGACGACCTAAGGCAGGGCGAGGTAAAGAAGCCTAAATACATAGCAGACATTGTAACCACTGGCGAGAAATCGACGGAGGCGATAAAGAATGCAAAGATAACGATAAGGGAAGACGGAGAAGGCGAGTTGAAGATATGGAGCTTGCCAAATAATAAGATACTACGTGTGGCAGACAGGTACGTGGTGAGCGTGGATATTGGAGGCAAGTCGTCCACTTCGGACTATACCGTAATGACCGTGCTTGACAGAATGGGCATGATGCCATCGATGAAGGATAAGCCACGTGTGGTAGCCCGATATAGAGGACATTGCAGACATGACGTACTTGCGTGGAAGGCTGCTGCTCTTGCACACTATTACGACGATGCTCTGCTTGTGATAGAGAGCAATACTGCCGACCGCGAGAAGAACAACAACACAGAGGGCGACCACTTCGGTTCAATAATCAATGAGATAGCGGACTACTATCCTAATCTGTATCAGAGACGCTCGTCGCCAGAGGATACTACGGGAAATGTACTTGCCAAGTATGGATACCAGACCAATAAGATTACGAAAGGCTTGCTGATAGACAATCTTGAAGCGTTTGTGGATGATAAACTTTGGCATGAGCCGGACACGGAAATGTATCATGAGCTACGTATCTACGAGAGAAAAGAAGACGGTAGGCTTGGAAACATCGAAGGTTCAGGCAACCACGACGACGTGCTCATGTCAACAGCCATAGCACTATATGTATCGACACACGAGATGGAACTTCCACGCTGGCGCACCGACGAAGGACTCAAACACCACTCCGACGGCGTACGCACCGAAGCCTTAATCTAAGAATAAAAAAGCATCCCACGGCTTAGCAAGGCCTACAAAGAAGCAAGCCCAGCAAGCCTCACTATCATTTCATCAACCATTTTAATTCAATACAATTATGCAAAAATCAATCTCATTCCCCAAAGGTCTAACAACCTCCCCATCCAACCTCCTGTCCGACGACACCGACCTCGTCGAGTCTGTCAACATGCTTTTCAGAGCCGGAGAAATGCACCCAATACAAGCCCCGGTAAAGATAGGAGCGTTCGTTGGAGAAGAGTTATGTTTTATCCACAAAATCAATAACAAAGTCTACTACTTTACATCCGACGGACAACACCTTTATATCTACGATTCTAAATCCGCAAACAAAGACGGTGTCTTCACAAAACCTTTGTTTACAAAAGAAGCTGCACAGCTTGGAGCTATTCAAGCCGTAGGTTCCACAATTATACTCTTACTGGATGGTTGCATTGAGTACCTGCGTTACGAGAATGGCAAATACCTCGACCTTGGTGAACTCCCAAAACCTTCCGTTTCGTTCTGCCTTGAAACTGCCAAGTCATACAAGAGCGACGAGCGTTATGTTCCGCCCTCGCTTTCCGATTATATTAAGTCCTTTAAATGCGAGGCTCGTTATTCTTCCGATAGAAATTTGTCGGGAATAGAAGTAGTCGAGCCTGGCACGTTACATACAACATATAAGAATATTGAAAGCAATAACCAGCCTGTAGACACATCCAAAACGCTCACATACATTGGTTATGACGTTATACAGTCTAAGCTGAAAGAGTTTAACGATGCAGTGCAGGGTAATTTTGCCCACAGAATTGCAGATGTAAAAAAGAATCGTGCTTTCGCTTTTCCGTTCTTTGTACGTTTTGCGCTACGTTTGTACGATGGAACATACGCACGTATCTCCAACCCTGTGCTATGTTGTCCTTCTATCCATTATAATGGTGCACTTTTGCCTTATGATTTCTATGATCATAGCTATGACTATTCCGATTTTTGTACAACTTCCAACACTTCGGGAAGGTTCGATCCATTGCTTTCCGAGGCTGCCTTGTATTTTAAGTGTTCTATCCCTAACATCGACAAATGGAAGGACATTATCAAGGATTTTGTTGTGTTTGCTACAGACGAAGTGCTGCCATTTGCCATTGATGGAGGGTGGGAGTTCTGCACACCTTATTCACTAATGACTGATTTCGTTGCCTTGGATTTTATCAAAGACAAATATTTCTGTTCTAACAAAAACTGGACATACAAATCTTACGAAGCCAACGTAGGTGACGACCAGGAATATCCAATTTTGACTACTCGCACCAACGGTCCCCTTACATCCGTTATCGTTGCCAAAAAGCGCAAGTCCGAGGAAGACATTAAAAAAGAACTTCTTAAAAAGTCTGTCTTCTACAAACTTTTCGAGCTTAAGGCAACATCACCGCTTCTTGACGGCAATACTTATTACAGCTCGCAAGAACTTATCGAGGAAGGGGTTGTAGAAACCCTTACCGAGCAACAGCAGCTTGGCGTTGACGACTACTACGGATGGACAACACTCGACCCCGAAAGTATTTATACCTACAACTCACGTGTTAACCTTATTAATGTTAGACGTATACCTTTCTCAGGTTTCTCTCAGTTCGTAGCTTTTAAACCAGAATACTCAAGTGCTCAATCATTCGATTTCTACACCCGCATCCAATCCTCCTCAATGGAAGCCTGTGTCAAAAGCACAGTCCGTACTATCCCCGAGGCTCTCCGTATGTGGTTCTCTTACCCCGACCCCAATGCTAAGGAGGTAATAATTGTAAACAACAAATCCAATGTCCTCTCCCTTTCATTACAGCAGCACCCCCGTCTCAACGCTGCCTACTTCATGGGTAATTGGCCCCCATCATCCAAACCAGAGTTCACTGCAGGCGAAACGCCCTCATTAAACTACAATTCCGAGCTCCTCACCTCCCAAATCTTCACCTCCGTCGTCAACAACCCCTTCGTCTTCCAGGCATCCGGCGACAACACCGTTGGGACAGGCTCTATCCTCGGCATTGCTGCCAACACCGAGCCTATCTCTCAAGGTCAGTTCGGTCAGTATCCACTCCTCGTCTTCACAACAGAAGGCATATACGGCATGTCCGTCAACTCCGAAGGCCTCTATTCTGCGTCCTACCCAATGTCACGAGAGGTATGCAACAACCCAGCATCCATCACCCCAACCGGTAGCCTTGTCTTCTTCACATCTGCCAAGGGACTCATGGCGGTATCGGGCGGAAATGTATCGTGTGTCTCCACCCAGCTGCAGGGACGCAACCCGTTACCGCAGTTCCTCACACTCGGCGACGGCAACTTCATCAAGTTCCTTAGCGGTTCCTTCCTGGCATACGACTACCGCGACTCCCTCCTTCACATCCTCAACCCCAAGCAAAAGTACGAGTATGTCTATTCCATACCAGACGGAACATTCGCAAAGGCAGAGCTGTCAGACAGGGTCCTTACAACAGCCAATGCCTATCCCGACAGCCTCATACAGCTTGTTAACGGCACCGTCCTGTCCCTCAACTCCAAGCCCGACATCAATGACGACACAACGCTATATAGCGGAACATTTACGACACGTCCTCTGAAGTTAGGTTCGTCGTTGCAGCTAAAGACAATACATCAGATATTGCACCTCTTTGATACGGCGAACGGCAAGATAGCGCTGCGTATATATGGTTCAAACGATTGTAGGAAATGGTGTGAGCTACATTCGTTGCACGGCAAGCCATGGAAATACTACACCTTAAGTTATAAGCTAAGCAATATGCTTGCTACGGATGCGTTTGCCGGAACGGTTGTGGATTTTCAGCCACTATTTACGAAAAAGATGAGATAAAAAAAGAAAGCTATCCGTCACGGACCGCTTTCTTCTTAATTTTCGATGAAAAAAATATTGAATCCTTTCTTTATTAACCTAATGACCTTCTTAGTATATGAAAACAACTTAAACCAAATGTAACCAAACAAATAACAATAAAGGTGAAGCAGGCCATTAATGCCTGGTATCACCATCATTATAAGGATAACGGGCATACCAGCCTTAAGACATCCTCTAAAGTCGCCTCGCTCGCCCCACATGATGCCGAACATGGCGAAGAGTAAGCCCGACATACCGACAGTAGACCTGTCTGTAAACATAGGCAAGAAGCTCGCAGCTACGGCAATCAAAAAGCCCGACACGACATTCATCTTTTGCTTGATGTTCCACAGAACGAACAAATTGGCAAGCATGTGCCAAATGTTGGCGTGTTGGAAGCTGTAAGTGAGGTGGGGGATCAGACTGTCGTTAGCCAGAACCCCCATACCTCTATGAAGAAGCGAACCGAAGAGACTAAGTATCGTTAACAGTAGCTTTGCTTTTACGTCCACTGCCATACACTTCACGATGGCGGAAATCCTTTCCATAGAGCCTGTACTTAACAAATATATCTTTAACCGTGCGTGGCGACAAGAAGAACTCGGGAGCCGGAAGCGAGACAAGTATAGGGCACAGAAACCACAGGGACTTGTTGACATACTCCTTTCGCTGTGAGAGTTCCTTCATGCGTTCGAAAAGCGAATAATAGAGCCGACGTTTGGAGTCGCCCAAAGCATCGACAATAGAGTTGTCGCCAACGGCCATGCGTCGAAGTTTCTCGTAAGCCTCTTTAGCCGTAATATAATAACGAGGAGCCGGATGCTTGGCAGTCTTGACGTATGCGTCTTGCTGACTCCATGGACGGGAGTGCTTGCATACATCACAATAGGCTTTTCTGAGAGCCTCGCGCTGCAAACGGGTAATATCGTAATTATTCTTTGTCATTCAAGGAAAACGGTTTAAGAGGTTTTGTGATACAAAAATACGCAAACTTGTACAAATGAACAAGTTTGCGTATGGTATTTTGGTATTAATTAAAATCTATTTACCTTTATTGTATATTACTATTTTGATTCTTTATTATGTTTATAGCAAATATGACATGGGGTTTTGTGTAACTTCTTAGCTTGTTCGAGAGTTACTTGTTTTATCTCTCGGCTGCAATTGCGCAAGCCTTTGCATGATGCGGATTTGTGGTAGCGCTTGGATTGTGGCCCGGTGCAAATGTAGACACCATCGCCTGTAGCGCAAGCGAGGAACATTAGGGAAAGAAAGAGTACTTTCATTGTTGTTAAAATTAGTTATTATTGCGTGCTGCAAAAGTACTAAATATCTGTAAGACAGCCAAGGAATATCATCAAAAGACGTAAACCAGTTTACAAATAATATTGCGCTATAGAATAAGAAGCCTGGGCAAGAGAGCCAAGGAGATAACAGGGAGATTCGGTGTTGAGAGGAATGTTGTAGTAATCGGATATGTGAGTTGTGGCGTGGAGAAGTTCGTGGGTGAGGGTGTTGAGAAATTGAGAGGGAGAAGAAGAGGGACAGAGAACGATGAGAGTGCGATGAAGAGAAACGTTGGTATAGGTAAAAGCAGTATCAGGGGTAGACTGAGAGACAAGAATACAGGCATCTTCAAGAGGACGCGAGTGACAGGCGAGAGCTTGAAGATGTCTGCGGATAGTACCGACCCTTGAAGGAGGGACATTATAAAATATCTGCACCGTCCAATCGTAGGAATGAAGGTAGATCTGCTGCGAGCGCATAGGCTATGAGGGGTCTAAAATATCTTCCCATGGGATAGGCGTGCCGGCAAGGGTACAATCGGCATAGAAACGATTGAAGATAAAACCGTCGGGCTGGTCTTCATCATCGACGTAATCCTTGACAAAGAGAGCGAGGGCACGCTCGTCGGTGATAGAAGAACCGTAGAAATCGGCAAGAGCCATATTGAGGACGTAGACATGGTCGTAGGCAATGGCGTTGTCGAGAACGATGCCGTACTTATGAAGAGTCTGCTCAACCTTCTCCTTAGTCCAAGGAGTGATTGGCTTGTTGTCGCGACGCATACGAGAGACAGCGAAGTCGTGCATACGGCGTGAGAAATGATAGCCGTAGTGACGGAGGTAGGCAAGCATTTCGGGAGGGCGGTAGTCGTATTGTGACAGAGATTGACGAGGTTTCATATGAAGAATAGGGATTAAGAGGAGAATGCCATAAAGACACTCTCCTCGGGTTAGACATTAATAATCATAGTCGCGACGTTCGCGTGGACGGCGGTAGTCGGGATAGTCGTCGTGTTCTGACTCGTGGCGCTGGTTGCGATAGTCGGAGCTGCGATAGTCGGGCATAGGGCTGCGCTCGCCATATCGCTCACGCTTGATAGAATCGAGACAGGACATGACCTTGCCTCCATAGCGAAGCATTTTCTCGGCGTTCTCGGTGAGTTCGGAGAACTTATCCTCGGTAATTTCAACAACAAAATTCATAGTCGTAATGTTTTTTAAGTTTCTAAGAGAAAGGATGCCTTATGCCTTAGGTTTGAGAGCCTGAGCAAGCATGCCCTGGATATTGGAGAGAGTACCTTCGATGCCAGACATCTTAGTCTCGAGTTGTGAGATTTTCTGCTCCTGCGCTTTCTTCTCGGCTATTTGAGGATTGAGCTGGGCGAGCATGGACTCGCAAGAAGAGACGACAGAACGATGATAGTCAACACTTTCGAGAATCTGACGAGACTGGCGGAGCATGGCCTCAACCTCGGCAGACATAGCCTCGCGCGACTCAGATACAACAAGCGAGCCAGAATTGGCAATCTGACCATTGGAAGGTAGCTGTTTGAAATCCATTTCGCCATCGGTAAGCTTAACACGCACATCAACGACAGACTCCATAGGTTGAGGAGAGAATTGTCCGGGCTGATAAGTGGGGAACTTAGGCTGAGGATTGGAAACAGACACAACCTGCCCAATCTGCAATTTAGGCTCGTTGCTCTTGTCAAGCACATAAAAAATACTATTAGTACGCAAACCGCTGAACATAAGAAATCCTTTCTTTTAGAATGGTTAGACAATACCCATCAAGACATGAGCTGAAGGGTGTTAGTGTCGCGCTCGAACCAGAACTGGTAGATGCCAGTGCCGGGAAGGTCGGCGACGGTAAGAGGAGCGCCGTTGTACTTGGTGACGGCTTGGGTGGCTCCATTAGTCTCGAAGAGAATAGGGAGCGTGCCAGTGGTTGCTGCAGGGACTGCCTGAGCCAGCTTAACGAAGACCGTTCCGCGATAGTTGGCCGATGCAAAAGCATGGTTGCGGAAGGAGAACGTGACAGCTGTAGCAGAGACCGCTACTGCAGTGGAAGCTACTGCAGCGGAACCACGACGGTTGACCCATGAGAAGGGATAATTCCAAATAGGTATCATATAGAACCCTCCTTTCTCATTAACCCCAAAAGCCGTTAGCGTTGGCGTTGGCGTAAAGGCCGTACTGAGCTGCGACACAGTTAGGGACAGTAACAAACGGCTGGTAAGGGACTGTCACGGTGTTGGGCTGAGCACACTTGATTGCATTTACCTCCTTCTGCAAGCCAGCAAGAACAGAATTGACGGGAGCGAGAGCCTGACCGACAATCTGCGAAGTCATTGCAGACGACTTGAACGTAGAGTTCTCTTCGCGAAGCGAGTCAATCTTGTTCTGAAGCTCGCGCATGACAGCCTGCTGCTGACCGTTGACAATGGTCTGTGTGCTATCCTTGATAGCGTTGTGCAAGTCACAAGTCTGACGCTGGGTCTCGTAAGCCACGTTAGCGAAGCCACGCTCCTGTCCGTTAGCCACGTTGTTGATGGTGGCCTGGAGAGTATTGGTTTGCTGACAGATGGCAAGGCGATTCTCGCAGCAACAGTTAGCAAGCTGCTGAGCAATCTGCATGTTACCCTGCTGGAGAGCGTTGATAGTCTGCATACCAGACATGCCTACCTGATTACCCACATTCTGCACCTGTGACGTAAGGGCAGAAATAGCATTCTGAATCTGACCCTCGGTGCAGTTGAGTTGAGTAGCGAGGTTAGAGATAGCATTACGGTTGCCACCGATAGCGTCCATGAGCAGAGAGCGTCCGTAGTCGTTGTTGATTTCGTTGGCAATGGCACCACGTCCATTGCCACCGAAGCCACCCCAACCATTACCACCCCAACCCATGAGGAAGAATAGGAAGATAACCCACATAAAGCCACCACCTTCACCCCATCCGTTGTTATTCTTGTTCATGGCAAGAAGAAGGTTAGGGTCGAGACCGTTACGCTGGAGAAGAGGAGCGAGAAGCGACATCATGCCGCCACCACCACACTGTCCGTCATTGCCGAAGACGTAAGTTTTTGTTTCAGACATAATAGTAAGATTTAAATTTCGCCCCAATGTCGGGACTTGACGCAAATTTACATATTATATAGAGGTGCGCCTAACAATGCTCAAATGAGGAGAACGATGCTCACGGAAACAAAAAACCGCCCTGTTTCACAACAGAACGGCTCAAAGATATATGAAAAAAGCTTATATAAAAACAATAATATTATGTAATCTTACAACAATCGAGTTCAGACAGACTCCATGAAAGTTCCTTAAACCCGGCTGTCTTTCGTCCGCGCGGGATACGTCCATCAGCAACATAACGGTCGAACTTGGCGCGTGACATATTGAGATAACGACAAGCCTCGTATTTGGAGACACGGCGGTCCTTGTCGGCAATCATCGTGCAGAGGTCGAGAAACATGCGTTCTTGCTCGTCAGTAGTGGCACATTCGCCACTGTCAATACGGTCGATAAGTTCGACGAGTATTTTGCGGATGGACTTTAAGAGGACTCCCATAGGTTATATTTTACGGTATATAAGCCATATCATGCTTACTATACCTATTATAATAATAAGGACTATCGGATACAGAGGCGCGACAAGCTGCTTCCATAAAGCTCGCTTACGTTCTACCGGGATGGGGATTTCAGTCTTGTTTTCTCTAACAGCGTAGATTGTATCGTGCTTGATAGAGACACGGTCGCGCCAACGGGTGATTTCCTTAGTACGGAATATTGTGTCGCCTTTGATGATGGACTCGAAGTAGATGGAGTCGTGCTGAAAGATGCTGTCAAGGCGAATATTGTTGATATGTACTGTGTCGTGATAGGTGCGTTCGAGGACTACGGGACGAGGTGATGAGCAGCTGGTGCAGGAGACAAAAATACCTATCCAGATGGTCATTATCACTACAAACCAATAGAAGTCGCTGAGTATTGAGCGCAACCATTCGCGCTGCCCGTTATCGTTTATATTCATAGCTTTTAATTTTTAAGAAGGACACTCTTTGCCTTATCAAGGAAAGCACGTCGTTGTTCGAGTCCGTTGGTGCCTCCGTTAATAGTCTTGGTGATTTTCACGATGTCGTCCTTGTCGGCAAGCTTATTGAGATTGTGGGTAAGCCAAAACCACATGGAAGACTTGACTGCGCCAAGAGGTTTCTCGAGAAGTTCGGGGTTGGTCAACACATCACCCTTGCAGTATTTAGAATTGTTGTATGCGGTATAATTCGCGCGTCCTGTGATTTGGATAAGTCCACGGCCCCGGTACTTGTATCCGTCACCATCCTTTTTGGGTGTATTGCCGAGCATCTTAGCAAGTCGGCCTGTATCGTACTTGTCGAAGTAATGAGTAGGACCTTGCTCTTCGGTGTGCTTTAGGCAGGCGGATTCGTGGAGAATCTGTGCGAGGTAATGACACATACGAAGAGGGGTAGTGATGCCGAATACGTCAGCATAGCCATTGATGTAGTTGATGTACTTGTCGACGTATGGCTCGGCAGATGGAGATATCTGTATAAACTGTTGTCGGGTTATCTTCATTTTGTATTTTCTTTAGGCTCGGGCGAAAGATGTTTGAATATCTCGAATTTTTCTACGAACTTGACTGTAAGTATGTAGTAGAGAAGTGATGTGAGTTTATGCCATGTTGAACCAGGAGTACAGAGGCTTCGCCAGTTGCGCACGATGTTGGTGCCAAAAAGATAAATGGCAGCGAAACAAACGTATTTGACACAAACAAGAGCCTGTTCTTCGGTGTGCATGAAGTGTCCGACAATGAACATCGATGCAGCCGTAGCAAAGAAGATAAGGCAATAAATGAAACACATGCCAGCCTTTCGCCATGACCATTTCTCGCCGTTGAATATAGCAGCGAGCAGACCGAAGACGAAGTTGACGGCAAAAAGGATGAGCATACCAGCCATGAAGTCCTGAATAGGACTCAGTAAGGCGAAAAACGCCCCGGTAACTGCTATTATAACGCTTCTTATTTCGTTCATAATGAATATTTTTATTCGCAAATTTAATGCTAAAAGGTATAGATTTTTCGGTAATTCGTCTTTTGTGGAAATAAAAATAGGTAGCGACAATTAAGCCGCTACCTAATTATATTAGATTTTGTCCTCAAGAGCGTCGAAGGCAGAACGAACGTCACGGCTGAGAGTGCGTGCATAACGTTGAGTTTGACGGAGGTTAGTATGTCCGAGAACCTTTGAGACAATGTTGATAGGCATGCCCTTGGAGAGGAACATGGTGGCAGCTGTGGCACGTCCCATGTGGGAATGGAGGCTATCAACACCTATCATTGAACCTATAACCTTAAGATAGTCGTTGTACTTCTGATTGCTTACCCGAGGAAGCTTGTTGTTATACTTATTGAGTATCTCCACTGCTTGAGGAAGTAGCTGAAGGACAAAGTCAACATCAGTCTTGACACGACGGTCGTGATAAAAATACTTTCCGTCTATGAGGTCACATGCGCTGAAATCAAACGCCATAAGGTCGGAATATGCGAGTCCGGTGTAACACTGGAACAAGAAGAGGTCGCGTGCCTTGACGAGGTGAGGATTGGTGACGGTAACAGAACGGATAGACTCGAACTGCTCAATGGTGAGACAATCGACGTACTGCTTGTCACCACGAGGTATTTTGAAACTAAGACGACGATATGGGTTTTCTTGCACAAGGTTGTCAATAACAGCATCGTTGATAAAAAGTTTCAGATACTTGTGATAGTTGTAGATAGAGGACTGTCCCATCGCTCGAGTATGCAAGTATTCATCCATTGCCCGAACCTTGGCCACTGTAAGGTCCGAGAAGGATATTATCTTACCCCATGAACGTAAGAAGCGAGTGAAGACACGATAGCGAGTCCTTGTACTTTCTGAGACACGACGTGCTGCTGTACGCTGCTCACAATACGTAGGGAAATCTATCACCTTGTCAGTAGATTCACCTTGGAACATACGTGTGAGCAGGTTGAAGTCAAAGCCATCTTCTTCGTCGTAGGCTTTGTTCACGATTTTATTAGCCTTTACTCTGATAGCTGTCAGACGCTGATTCAACTCCTTTCTGTCGGGATGGTGAATAATCTTACACTCACGGCTATCCCATTCGTCGGCAGACACCTTAATACCAGTGGTAAAGTATTTCTGCTTGCGGTTCATGCTAAATCGAATTTCAATAGAACCTCGCTTTCCACTCCGTGTGGCGTGCTTTCTGTCATAAACAATGTTAAATTTCAAAATTGCCATAATACACAAAAATTTTTAAAACGTTTACGATGTTTCGGGAAACAAACACGCATTTGGTAATACACTTTTGGCGGTTGGTAATACATTGGTAATACATTTCAATCAAAATATGCGTCCAAGTGCGCGAGAAAGCTGATAAATACTGGTGTACCCGAGCGTTGCGGAGTAAAACAGTTTGCAAACGAGTTTACGTTATAACTTGTTTACTTACAGCAACTTACACAAAGCAAAATATCGCTAATAGCTTGGTAAAGAAGCTATTAGCGATACAATCAAATTTGAAGCAATTTTGTTTATTTGTGATCCGCATGGGTCACTATTAAAACCACTGTAACTATTTGGTTGTCAGCTTTCTTTACTTACGATATGCAAAGGTAGGTAATTTTTTGGTAATACGTGAACCGTTTTACAAAAAGTTTACGGAATTATGAATTTTTAGGGTGTTAACGAATGTCAAGTACATTTGGTCGGTTGAACAAGAAAGCGTATCTTTGTATCGCTTTTCAGTAGTAACGCACAACATAAAGCGCATTTAGGATACTTCAATCAACAATATGGAGTCCTCGTCCAAAGTTCGGAGCGTTACACGAACGGCGGATGGGGACTCTTTCTTTTGTCCCCATTCATAAGGTCGGGATGTAAGAGACGGCTAAATACACCACGCATCACCTCGACTTGAAACAAACACTGCAAGTGGGACCCAGGGCAGAAGCGCAAGAGTTGATTGGAGAAGACGCGGGAAGACGGTAGCGAACACCGAAAGCTCCATACACTAACTGTCGTCAGCTGGCAAGTGGTGGTGACGGGTCTAATCCTGACGTGGGTTCACCAGTTACAAAAAACGACTCTCTCTGGTAGCAGGATTATACAATGTCCTCCTATAAGGGGAGAGTCTGCTCAAGGCCGTCAGCCTTCTGAGGGTTCGTTGATAGGTTAATGATAGGGATTAATAATATATTAACTGAATTTCTTTTTTGATTTTTGTTTTTGTTTTGGGAAAATAGAATTTTGTAAATTAGGTTTGTTTTAGTACATTCAAGATAGGATAAAGTTTTTTTCATACTGAGTGGGCAGCCATCCGTGAGGACAGCTGCCCGTTTTTATTTTATGCTCTACCAGTCTTTTTCTGCGTAAGACGGGATTAGCCAACGAGCTGTTGACGGTCGGCTGCTTGCTTGCCCTGGTTCTTCTCCAAAATGATGGAGCGCAGTTCTTTAATTATGCCTTCCTTGACGAGTATTTCTGTCTCGTACTTCTTCTTAAGCACGGCAAGGTCGGGATGCTCGATGATGAACATTGGCTCTTTGCCTCGTATAAGCCATTCTGCAGAGATTTCTGGGAAGAGGTCTAACACGTGCTCGATAAACTCCAACTTGGGAGGCTGCGTGCCGTTGCAATAGTTTACGACTGTTGACGGACGCTGGTCAAGACGATCGGCAAGACCACGAACCGAGAGGTTGTAATGCCGGCGTAGGGCTTCGAGGCGTTCGATAATGGTTGTCATAGCTGTAAAATGTTTATTAGTGTAAACGTATATAAAAAAATATAAATAAAAGTGGTTTTATGTCCAAATATTTGGACAGTTGTCCATAAAATTGTACATTTGCATCGGTAAAACGGTTTGCAACCGTTACATAAACTTATTTATTGTGCAAATATACAGATAATATGGCAAAGTTGATAAATAAAACGAAAATAATTGTTCCAAAGGAACAAATTTCCGTACTGATGAATCGGTTTGGGTACAAAAAAGTAGCCGTGTACAATGCGCTTGCCTACCGCTCACAGTCGAGCGTGGCACAAAAGATACGCAAGATGGCCTTGGACTCCTTAGGGGGGAGGAAGGTGAGATTGCCGATGTTTGAAGAAGAATAGAGAAAGCTGACAATCAGATATTAAAGCAGTTTGTTTAAGATGTGACACGGAGGAGTCTGTGCCGTTAGACTATTCAGACTGTTGGTTCGTGAGGATAGGCAGTTTTTTTAATCTTTAAAACCAATGCTATGCTGCAACTTTTTACGACACGCACCTATCAAGATAGGGTTGACGAGATATACAAGCTGCTCGAGAGTGACAGGGATTGCTCGCTGAGGCTATTCGAGTGGCGCATGAGGCGGATACACTGCCTGAACTTGAAGATTAAACAACGTTCTGCCGACATGGGTAGGAAGGAGGAGATATACTAAGGATGTTCTGGAAGAAAAAGAAAGACAAAGATAAGTCCGAGACTTGGGGCAAGGCTGCAAGGACGGGAAAATGGAGAAGCACAAAGTCGCTTAAGGATAAGCTTGATAGAGTGTTCTCGATGTATATACGTTTGCGAGACTCGAAGGAATTTGGCTTTAAGTACTTCAGATGTATTAGCTGTGGAAGGGTGCTGCCGTTTGAGCAGGCTGACTGCGGCCATTACATATCGCGAACGAATATGGCTCTACGGTTCTCGGAAGATAATTGTTCGGCACAATGTCGCAGCTGTAACCGGTTTAAGGACGGGAATATCCTTGATTATCGCCAGGGACTGACAAGGAAGATTGGCGAGCAGAGGGTGACGTTGTTGGAGTCGAGGAAGCACGAGACGAAGAAATGGTCGAACTGGGAGCTGGAGCAGCTTATTGAGTACTACAGCAAGGAGACAGAGCGACTGAAAAAGAAATACTTTTAGACATGATTTGGTATCATAAAATGTTATTAGTGTTAGGAAGCAGCGGCGGCTGCACACATTTAGTAAAATCCATTTGATTTATTTCCGTCAGCCTGGTGCGTGAGTATAGGGCGGCTTTTTACTACGAAACTTTAAAACAAAATAGATATGAACAAGGAATATGTTTTACAGAAGCTGCAGAAGATGATGCCCGACGATACAAAGAGACCGATGGGTGTGAGCTTTGCAGAATTGAAGACAGCCGTACAGGAGGATTTGAGGGAGGTGTTGAAGGAGCTATTGAAAGATGGCGACATAAACTACTTCAAGACTCTGAACGGTGTAACAATATATTTGAAGGATTCTAAACTATAACAATATGAAGAAAATTGTGATAGACAGGATATGCCTGCGGTATTTCAAGGGCATAGAGGACAAGGAAATTGTGCTGGAAGACCATATCAACGTGATAAAAGGTCGCAACGGCATTGGCAAGTCGACGATAGCAGACGCTGTAAGTTGGGTGCTGTTCGGCACGAACCAGGCTGGTGACACCAAGTTTGGTATCAAGACCAAGGGCAAGGACGGCAAGGAGATTGAGGACGTGGCGCACTCGGTGGAGATATCGCTCAGCGTATATGACGAGCAGGAAGGCTTGATGTGCTATGTGCTTACACGGACGCTGACCGAGAGCCGCAAGGACGACGGCAGCGTGACGAACACCTACACGTACAAGGTGGACGGCGAGGTGGAGACAGCCGGCGACTTTAAGAAGGTGGTTGACGAGATTTGCCCGGAGAAGGTGTTTAGGTTCTGCTCTTCGCCCTCTGTTTTCGCCCAGATGGAGTGGGGTGAGCAGAGAAAGATGCTGACGGAAATGTTTGGCGAGCCGAGCATGGAGGATGTGACGGGCGGTGACAAACGCTTTGACGCCGTGAAAGAGATTCTTGAGCAGAAGGACCTTGACAAGGCCTTGAAGCACCTTAGGTATAAGCGCAAGGAGGTTCAGAGCGAGATGGACGAGGCACCTGTAAGGCTTGAGGCTCTGAAAAATGTACTGCCGAAGACCGAGGACTGGGAAGCTTTGGCGCACGACATAGAGCTGTTGGACGGAACGCTGAAAGAGAGCCTGTCGAAGCTGAACACCATAGAGCGTGGCGAGGGCGGACGTGTGAAGAAGGCGGAGATAAGCAAGTCGCTGGACTTCTTGAACAAGCGCAAGCGCATAATGGAGAACGAGGCTCACCGCAAGATGTCGGAAATGATGGATGAATATGCGGGCAAGAAGCGGATGTTGCAAGAAAATGCTGCAAGCGCCGAGAGCACTGTTGTTGACTTGAAGCGAAAGGCTGCCTCGTACGACGAGCTGATGGCTCGCTGTGACGAGCACTTGAAGGAGCTGGACGTACGGAAAGTGGAGGGCGCTGCCTTGTGGAAGACAATATCTGCCAGGACATGGGAATGGGACGACAATGCGTCGTACTGCCCGACGTGCGGACAGATGCTGCCCGAGGACAGGATAGCCGAGATGAAGGAGGAATCGCTCAAGAGGTTCAACACAGCCAATGCCGAGGAGCTGAAGAAGCTAAGAGAGCGTGCGGCAAGGATAAACGACGAGACAAAGCAGTGTAACGAGAACATCGAGCACTACAAGGCGGAGCAGAAAACGACTCTGACACAGCTTGAGAAGGCCGAGACGGTGCTGAAAGAGGCTCGCGAGGCTATGGAGGAGCTGAATGAGGGGCGTGTGGACGAGACTGTTGACAGCTTGCTTGCCAAGAAGCCCGAATACAAGGATGTGTGCGAGCAGATAGCAGGCAAGGAAGCCGAGCTTGAGGCTCCTGTGGAAGACAGCGAGAGCGAAAAGCTCAAGGCTGAGATACAGAAGGAGATAGACGAGGCGAAGGCTGCCAAGGAAGCTCTGCAAGCACGGCTTGCGGTAAAGGCCCAATGGATGAAGGTGAGCGAGCAGATAGAGGCTGTGAAGAGCGACCGCAAGACATGGCAGGCGCAGCTTGACGAGTTTGACGAGAAGATAAAGGCTTTGAGCGACTATCAGAAGAAGGCTTGCGAGGCTTTGGAGAACATCGTGAACAAGCACTTTAATATGGTGAAGTGGTCGATGTTCAGACGGCAGCTTGACGGAACGGACAATCCGTGGTGCGAGTGCTCGGTTGACGGCGTGCCTTATGCTGACTTGAACTCGGCAGCGAAGATAAATGCCGGGCTTGACATTGCGAGAGCGTTGAAGGAATACTACCAGGTGGATGTGCCTTGCGTGATAGACAATGCGGAGACTGTGCTGGAGCCGCTGTATGACGGAGGACAGCAGATAAGGCTTACGGTGACAGAAGACAAGGAGCTAACGATAGAGTGTCATGGAGATAAAGACTAAGCACAATATCGGAGACGCGGTGTGGTTTTTGGATGATTACCGAGCACAATGCTGCAAGATAACAGGAGTGGACGTGCAAGTGCTTGGTACATCAAAGCCATTCGTGCAATATAGGTTTTGCGTGTTTCCTCCCGTAAAGGAGGAGCACGTGTTTAAAAGTAAAGAAGAACTGATAAAATATATAGAAAAATGACACAGACAATGACAGCGGTGGTGAAGCAGCCACAAATGACAGCTCAACAGCAAGCAATCGTAACCTTCAACAATAAGGTTAATGGCAGCTATGTACAGAACCAGCTAAAGAGTGTGCTTGGCGCAAACTCTGGCACATTTGCCACATCATTGGTGGAAATCTTTACCAATGACAAGAAATTGCAGGGTTGCGATGTGAACAAAGTAGTGCAGGAGGCTATCAAGGCAGCGACATTGAAGCTGCCTCTCAACAAGCAGTTGGGATATGCTTATCTGATGGTGTTTAACAACTGGGACAAGGAAACCCGTAAGTCGATACCAACGCCAACCCTAACCATTGGCTACCGTGGCTACATACAGATGGCAATGCGCACCGGACAGTACCGCAACATCAATGCCGATGTGGTATATGAGGGTGAGCTTTGCGGAAAGGATAAGTTGTCGGGAAGCATTGATCTCTCGGGAGAAAAGACAAGTGACAGAATAGAAGGATTCTTCGCTCATTTCGAGACAGTGAACGGATTTTCGAAGACCTTGTATATGTCGCTTGCGGAAATGGCAGCGTATGCGCTGAAGTATTCTCCATCGTTCAAGCGCAAACCGACAAAGGACGACCCTATCCCGACAGTGGACAATCTTTGCGACCTTGCGAACGGACAGGCACAGAATGGACCGACGGGAAAGGTAGGTTGGGAAGGTGATTTCCTTAGCATGGGCATCAAAACTGTGCTGAGAAGACTGCTTTCAAAGTATGGCTATCTGTCAATAGAAATGATGGGAGCCTTGTCTGAGGATGAAAAAGCTCCAAACGTGCAACAAGTTAGGGATGAAGAGTTCTCGGAGGCAAAGGAAATCATTTCGGTTGATGAACAGACGGGAGAGGTGGTAGACATGGCGGAGAATAAGCCTTCCGAAGCCTCTCTAAGCTCTGCTAAGCCGAATGGTAAGGAAGATGATAATCCGTTTGAGTAATGACGCTTAAGATTATAGGCAGCTCCAGCAAGGGCAACGGCTACTTGCTGGAGGCTGAGAATGGTGAGCAGCTTGTAATCGAAGCAGGTTGCAGACTGATGGCTGCTAAGGAATTGGGCTTGAAGACAAGTAAATGCGTGGGGCTTATTTGCTCGCATGAACACGGGGACCATTGCAAGTACGTAAGAGACTATACCAAAGCAGGGATAGACGTCTACTCGACTTCTGCTGTAAAAGAGAACAATAAATTTGGCGTTACGGCGGTGGAGCATGGCAAGACATACCAAGTTGGCGATTTCCGAGTAACGCCTCTGAAAGTTGAGCATGACGTGGAATGCTTCGCTTATCTCGTGCATCATCCGGAAATGAAGACGCTGATGTTTGCGACGGACTGCTGGAACTTGCACCAGGTGGTGAAGGGAGTGTCGCACTATCTCATTGAGGCTAACTACCAGGACGACATTCTTAATGAGGCTGTGAGAGAAGGACGCACGGTAGCATCACAAGCGGACAGAATAAGGCTGAGTCACATGAGCTTGAAACATTGTGTGGAGTACTTGAAGATGTGCGAGGCGGACAAGACAGCGAGAACGATAACGCTGATACACGCGAGCGAGAGACATCTGGACAAGAAACACGCTGAGCTGACGGTGGCGGGACAGACTGGTGTGCCGACATGGGTGGCGAAAAAGGAATTGGAAATTGTATTAAATTAATGTAAGAAAGGAGAAATTATGGATCAAGAAAAACTTAACAAGGCAATAATCCTAAGAAGTATGCTTGACACAGATTTGAATGCTGTTAGCAGAGTTTTAGATATAAAAGATAGCGTGCTTGGAGATAGTCTTAAATCAATCGTAAGAAACGATGAAGAATTTAGAACCAAGTTTATGCAGCTTGTACACGATACATACGACCGTTTGCAAAAAGAATTTGATGAACTTTAAAAATAGGAATTATGGAACCAATGGTAACAATATCCGTAAAGGATTACAACGAACTTGTGCGGAATAGTGGTGACAAACGTGTGATAGAGTTGCTGACAATAATTGTTAACTACGCAAACAAAGAACAGGAAACGGCTTGGGTGACACGAACGCGTTTCGACGCAATATGTATGCTACGAAATTTTATCAAGCAACTTCAGAGCGGAGAACGAAGTTTCGAGGAAATAATGGAGTGGACTAAAAGAAATTTTAGCAATGAGAGTACCGAGGAAGATAAAGAAGGCAGCGAAGCACGTTGAGCGTTATTCGCGACATTCAGCAAGCAGATTTTGGATAATCCCTTATGGGGAATTTGTTATAAAAGGACGCTGCACAAAGTGGAAGTTGAAATGCATAAACGAAGTCAAAAGAGAACATCGGAGGATGTTGCTTGAAGCATGGCAATGTTATGATGGTGCTATTTTGATGCATTAATAATGAAATAATTGGAAAGGGGGTAAGGGGTATGGCGACTTTTGAGAGGCTGAATGACCCAAGGCAGTATATGGCTGCCATGAGAGAGATAGACAAGGCTCGCGACTGCGGGTATGCGATAGACATTGTGAAGCACAGAGAGGTGGCTACTAACAAGCAGATGGCTTATCTGAACTTCATAATTAGTTACTACGGATATAAGCAGGGCGAGACCTTCTATAGTGTGCTACGGACGATACAGCAGGACGTGTGTCCGCATATCTTCCTGGCGGAAGATGGCAAGAAACCGAAACCGCTGTGCTACCTGACTACAGCCGAGATGTCGAGCGTGATAAGGAACTTCCTGGATTATGCGTCGATGAGCGAGGTGATAATACCGGACAAGGACGACGAGAGAGGACTGAGAAACGCAAAGGCAGAGCTGGCGAGCGGTGGCGCAGGCTGGGTGTAGAGAATTACGAGTTAGGAGTTAGGAGTTAAGAATTGTTGCGCGTTGCGCAATTAGGAGTTTTTGATTTTTGACTTTGTTTTGAATTAATAAATTAGGAATTAAGATGATACATATTGAAGGACCGATAATAAAGATAATGTCTGTAAAGAACGGCATAAGCAAGTCGGGCAAAGAGTGGAGAGAATGTGACGTGGTGATAGAGCATGTGACGAGCTTGCAATATCCGAAGAATGTAGTGGTGACGTTTAGAGGAGCGCAAGTGAACGTGGTAAACCAACTGGGCAATGGCGACGCTGTGGGATGCGACATAAGCATTGACGCAAGAGAGTGGCAAGGTCGGTGGTTTAATGCGGTGACAGGGTATAATCTGAAGAAGCTGTAATATGACTATTCCCGATGAGATACTTGACCTTGACTTGGTGAAGATAGGAATGTACATCTATATCAAGAGAAAATGCGGAAAGGCTGGTGTGTGTGACGTGTCAATGAGGGAATTGGGCGAGCGCTTTGGACTGACAAGACCGACAACGAGTAGGTACCTCACGGAATTGTATAATCTAAAGGTTTTATATTCAAACGGACACCAAACGGACACCAAACGGACACTTATCGCATTAAAACCCAATGGGTTAGATAGTGTCAGCGGACACCAAGCGGACATCAAGCGGACACCCGAACAGGAACTTAAGGATAGAAAGTTGGCGTTCGGGATGCAGCTCAAGCCATTCAGCGAAATGTATCCAAGGCCAATGCTTGTGGAATTTTATGACTATTGGACCGAGGTAAAAGAAGGCGGTAGGAAGATGCGGTTTGAGAAAGAAAAGACGTTTGAGATAGCAAAGAGGTTGACAAGGTGGAAGCGGAACGACGACGAAAGGAAGTTGTCGCGTAAGACTTCGCAGGACATCGGAATGGTGTACCACAAGGAGAAGGACGAATTTAAAAACGAAGAAACATGGTAGGGAAAGACATAAAAACCGTGTGGGAGGAATACGAGCGGTCGCTGCAAGGTACAGGCTTCTTTGGGTCGCCGAAGAAGGTAAGCATACACATTGACAACGCAAAGTTGTTGCTGTGCAACGGACTGAAATACTATTGCGGTGAGGGCGCTGTATGGCAGCCGGAATACGAGGAAGTGGCGGAATGGCTGACGGACAACAAGGGACGTGGGTTGTGGCTTTGTGGCGAGTGTGGAAGAGGCAAGACGCTGATAGGCGCAAAGATTCTCCCGGTGCTGTTTAACTTTTATCACTTCCCTCGCAAAACAATCTCTCTATATGACGCGAAAGACTTGAATAGTAAATTCGACGACATCGTAACGAAACACATTATATATATAGATGATGTGGGCAAGGAATCGGTGGAGGTAAGCTATGGCAACAGAAACCTCAGGTTCCCTGACATTGTGGACGAGGCTGAGAAGAAAGGCAAGCTGCTGATGTTCTCGACCAATCTGTCGCAAGAGAAGATCGTGGAGAAATACGGAGAGCGGACCGTGGACAGACTGAGGGCGATAACTAAGAAAATCGTGTTCAGAGGTAAATCGCTAAGAAAATAACTAAAACTAAAGAAATATGAAGACAACAAGAATTGACTTTGTAGACAATGCAACTACAAAAGAAGCAGGAATGTATGCTTTAAAATATGGTTGGGCTTTTGCAAAGGGCGTCAGTAGAGACATCAATAGCTTTGCACATAAACAGCCGTGGGTTTGCGTGGCGGTAGTGCTGATAGTGGCTGTGGTAACCGGCTCCATGCTTGTGGCAGAGGCGAGAATGGAGAGAGACCATGCAAGCAAGGAAATGATAAAGCTGCAACAGCAGGTGGAGCAGTTAAGTTGTGCTGTTGAAGCGGAAAGGAGCATAAAATGAAACACAATCCATTCGTACCTCGTGAGCAGCGCACAGCTATCCTCACTTTTGACAACGGTCAGCGAGTCCGTGCTGAAATCACTCTTCCTGGCACCGACAAACCTGTATGGCACGCCGACCTTGAGCGTCGCATCGTTCGCGATTTCAACAAAGCGCAGCCGCGTGCTGTGCACAAGTTAGTTAAAGTCCATCTCCTAAGGACTCAATCCTCACAACCTTTCATCCTACGAAACATACAACTATGAAGAAGAAAATCAAGACATGGCTCATACACCTTCTGGGTGGAGTAACAGTAAGCGAGTCACAAGAGAATTACAAGAATATCTGCTACAATAGTGCATATATATCCTTGGCTATCATCAAGGAGTATGCCGAGGCGCTCTACGGCAAACCTGCCGACGAATGGTGCAAACTGATGTACGAAGAGATTTGTAAACATTTAGGCTCACTCACTGATGGAACTGACGAAGAAAGACCAACGGCACATCCGTAACACCGCCGTAAGGGACGTGTGGGACGTTACAGAGCATGCCTCCGAATACGCCCAGCTATACCGAATAGAGTACTATAAGGAAGTAGTGAAGCACTTGCAAAACAAAATCAACGTATTAGAAGAACAATATAACAAGACGTATGGAAAAGAATAATAACATTAACATAGCAGAGATATTGAAGGACTGCCCGAAGGGAATGAAGCTGTATAGTCCACTATTTGGGGATGTTACTTTTTATGGGTTTGACCCTATCTGTAGTGCTCTTATTAAGATAAAATACAATCAAAATAATTGCGCTAACTTTTTTGAAACAGGTCTTTATTACAACCGTGAAGGTGCTGAATGTCTACTCTTCCCTTCTTCAGAAATGCGAGATTGGAGCAAGTACTTCAAGCGAGGGGACGTGGTGTATATCAAAGAAGCTAACTATGTCACAGATTACGCTATCTTTGAAAGTTGGAAAAACGATGATTACACTGAGTTTAACGCTTCAATCTTTTATAGCAATAAGTCTGGATTCGCAGAAAGAAAGGTGTGTACTGCAAAGTTGTATACTAAAGCTAATGACATTCTAAAAGCGAAGCTTATCACCTTTATAGAACAGCATTACAATGGCAAGTACAACCCCGAAACCTTGAAAGTAGAGCCAAAAAAGCCCACGTGTCCGTTCAAGCCGTTCGGTGAGAAAATAAAAATTAAACTTGAAGAAATAAAAGAGCTAATAGAAGAATATAAAAATGAAGTACAGTAAAGGTGTTTATAAATCTCGCCTGTATAGAATTTGGACAGGGATAATTGACAGGTGTACTCACCGTAGAAATAATTTATCTAAGCATTATGCTGATGCAAAAATAAAAATTTGCGAAGAATGGAGACATGATTTTATGGCTTTCTATAATTGGGCCTTATCAAATGGCTATTCAGACAATTTGTCTATAGATAGGATTGACAACAACAAAGGGTATAACCCAGAAAATTGTAGATGGGCTACTCTTTTCCAACAGGCCAATAACAAAAGCAACAACATTATTGTGTCTAATAATGGTGTTTCGCATACAGCAGCAGAATGGTGCAGGATAATAGGTCTTAGTTACAAAACATTTAAGAGTAGATATTATACACAACACTTGTCTGCTTATGAAGCTATATTTCTACCCGTAAAGAGAGGAATAAGAAATACACAAAAGCACTGCATCCCTTACGAGAACAACGAACACCTCCTCGGCACAACCGCCCCATACAAGGAAGGAGGCAGCGAATGAGCTGCCCCTTCTCACTAAAGAGCGTCAAGTTCCGTGAGACCGCACACATGGCCTTCGAGGACGAATACGTCACGGCATACCAGTCCACCGACATTGTTCCGAAGATATACAAGAGCGTCAACACTCCTCGCGACAAGAGCGGCTTGGCATCAGGCAAGCCCAAGACCTACTACCGCACCCGGTATAGCGACTGGGTTACGGAAAAGACATTTATTGCACAATATCAGAAAATCAGAGAAAAATTCTAAGTTATGCTCATAATAGAAATATTGAAAATCATCGCCAGTTTATCCATCTCCCTTGCATTATTCTACACATTCTACAAGGTTGGCAGACAGAGTGCTTACGACGACCTCCTCAAGCATTTTGAGGATGCTGCAAAGGTTATCGGCAAGCAAGATGTAGTCATTCAAGCCTACAAGCAGAAGCTTGAGGAAACAGAGAAGGAGGAACAGCAATGAAAGAAGTTTTAACAATTCTTCATGCCGACAACGGCATCATAATAAAATATGACGAATATGTAGAGGTCGTAGAGTATACCCACAACGCAGACGGCGAAGGCAAGGACAATCTTTACCAAAGTCTCGGCAGAACCTTCTACAATCTTGTCACAAACGCAATGGACGCAGAAATAACAAACAAGGTACAGGTGGAAATCAACATCACTAAAGCAGAATAATATGATAGACGAAAATAAAATTATAGAAGCAGCAATTAAGAATGCTGACAAATACAATCCGTGCCGTAGCACCTTGGATATGGAAGAAGTGTGTCGCGCCTCGTTTGCAGATGGTGTTAAATGGTTTATGGAAGCTATTTGGCATGATGCAAGTGAAGAGCCAGAGCTTAACAAAAAGCTCGTTGTGCAATACACCAATTACATGGGAAATATTGACTACGAAGTAGATATAAACGACTCCCTTTTATGGAAAGACTGGGTAATGTCTTATAGAATTTCTAAATGGTGCTACATCGAAGATATACTATCAGAAGGAGGTGAGAAATGATTAAAGCAGAAGACTTGAGGATAGGAGACCTTGTAAGGGTAAGCCGTGATTGCATGTTTCCGAAGGGCACAATGTGCGTTGTTACCGATATAAATCCCCTAAAAGTCTTTAAAGATAAAAATGGAGTCGTCAGTTTAAGTGCTATCAACGATAATGACGACGGTCCTTGGGGTGTTTGGTGCTGCAATGTAGATGATATACCCGTCACGCCTGAAATACTTAACAAGAACGGCTTTAAAGAAGAAGTTGTTGGAGAATATTATACAAGGCCTCTTGATAACGAGGCGCATCCCCTTGCGAGATATTTGGCAGTAGAGTGGAAAAGTGATAGTTGGGTCGTTTTTATTAAGTATTATACCTTGCACGACTGTGCAAGGTTACGAAAAATTCAACACGTCCACGAGCTTCAGCATATCCTTTGGGCACTGGGCTTGGATGCAAACCTAAAGATTTAAGCATGAAAGTAAGAATAGAAAAAATAGTGTTTCCAATAGCAGTAACGAAAGAAGAGCGTATTTGCTTTATTGTAAAATACAAGCGTCATTGGTGGCAGCGTTGGCATTATATTATGGATAAATCTACACCAAGGCTCTTTTTTTCTGTATGGGAGATACGAGATGTGTTAAAACAAATGGGATATGAAAAGATAGACCATTATAATATATACCCAAAAGATAACAGCGTATGCAGAAAATAATGTTCAACGACAAGTACCTCCTCACCCAAGAGGTACTTAAAGGTCGCAAGACGCAGACCAGACGTGTGCTAAATCCTACAATGTTTTTTAAAAGAATGAAAACCTACGAAGGGTGGTCAAATGAGGACATTAGCGCTTGGAAAAGGTCATGTAATAGACGGCTCTGCGAAGCTCAAGGAAACACGCTTCAGCAGATGCTTGATTACGCATTGTCGTCTTCACGTTACAAAGTCGGCGAGGTGGTAGCTGTGGCGCAAAGATATAAGGATATAGCTTTAGATTTGCCAGTAGAACTTGCTGCGGAGTTGATAAAACAACCAGGATGGACGAACAAAATGTTCACCAAAGCAGATGTTCTAACTCACCATATACGCATAACGAAAATTCGAATTGAGCGTCTACAAAACATCAACCCTATGGACTGCTTGGCAGAAGGCATATGTCCCTCAGACCAGCGCGAATCGTTATGGTGTGTTGCACCAATTAATGACGATAAATGCGGTGGCTTAGAATATAACCATTCTATTTTGGGTGATGGTCCTTGGCATCTGCACCCAAATGCCAAATTAGCCTACGCCGACCTAATCGACCACATATCTGGCAAAGGCACATGGGCATCTAACCCCTACGTCTTCGTCTACGAGTTCGAACTTATTAAATAAAAAGTTAAATACTCGCAATAATACACTAACAATATAAAAACAGAAACAATGGAAACAAACATCGGAAAGAAAGTAATAATCCGTGGCGACCGCAGCGGAGTAGAGTTCGGAACACTTGTAGCACAGAATGGCAGAGAAGTGACATTACACAATGCTCGCCGCATTTGGTATTGGGATGGAGCAGCATCGCTATCTCAGCTTGCCAAGGATGGAACGTCATGTCCTGCTAATTGCAAGTTTACAGTCACAGTTGATAGTATTACGATACTCGATGCAATCGAGATAATCCCTTGCACAGACAAAGCAATAAAGTCAATAGAAAAGGTGAGTGTATGGAAACGTTAGAAGACCGTATCAAGGCTTTTGTAAGTCTTAGCGATGACTTTGGCGATGACTCGGGCTATGGCTATGGCTCTGGCGATGACTCGGGCTATGGCTCTGGCTATGGCTCTGGCTATGGA